>Ga0153915_10000610_pt1 | contig 33281 bp, 22 predicted proteins | sample Opewatmetagenome_2_FD_107003 | JGI IMG/M metagenome (GOLD analysis project Ga0153915, IMG submission 107003) | Freshwater wetland microbial communities from Ohio, USA - Open water 3 Core 3 Depth 3 metaG | ecosystem: Environmental > Aquatic > Freshwater > Wetlands | place: USA: Ohio, Lake Erie... | reverse complement strand
CGCCCATGTTCCCCCTGTCGTCCCACACGCGGACCTTCCACCAGGCGCGCTGGCGCGAGCCGAGCGGAGCCCCCGCGTAGGCGATGTGCGTCGAGCAGTCGGAGGCCACCCGGCCGCTGTCCCAGAGCGCGGGCGGGCCTCCGGCCTGCGCGGCCACCAGCACCTGATAGGCCGTCTGCCTCGCGGCGCGGCGGTGACCGGTCTCCAGCCACCAGCTCAGGCGCGGGCGGGCTTCACCGATTCCCAGGGGATTTTCAAGGTATTCGCAGCGAAGGTGGACGGGGCGGCAGACAGCGGGGGGCATGGGAGTCTTGGGGGGAGACGTTGCCTGCAGGCCCGCCATCAGCGAAAGGGCCGCAAGCGGCGAACGGGCGCCGATGCTGACACCCCGGGGCGGCCGGGTCGAGTCTTCAGTTTATGGATGCAGCGTATCCCAGCTTTCATGACGGGAGTCCCCGCGATTCGTTACAGGGGAAAATCCTGTTTTTATTGCCGGATGGATAACGGCTTACAAACAGGCCCGGCCGGCCGTTCCGGAACCTCAGGCGAGCGTCGCCGCAAAAGCGGCAAAATCCGGGAAAACGGGTATCCGGTGGGCGGCGATCTCCGGAAGGAGGGCGGGATCGACCTTGCCGGTGCGGAGCGCCACGGCCTGGATGCCGGCGTTGAGGGCGGCCTGGAGGTCGGAGGCGCTGTCGCCGACCATGAGGCACTGCGCGGGATCGAGTCCGTGCCTTTTGATCGTCTCGAGAATGAAGCGGGGCGATGGCTTGCGGTAGGCGACGGGCTGGCCCGGGGCTTCAGGGGCGATGCAGATCCCGTCGAATGCGGGTGGCGGCAGCCCCAGCAGCTCCTCGAGGCGCGCGTTCACGCGGTGCGTGTCCTCGATGGTGTGATAGCCGCGCCCGATGCCCGACTGGTTGGTGAAGAGGAACAGGAGGAAGCCGAGCTCTCGCGCGCGCCGCAGCCCCGCGGCGACGCCGGGGAAGAGCTCGACGCCCGCGGGATCGGCCAGGTAGACCTTGTCGACGATCAGCGTGCCGTCGCGGTCGAGGAAGAGGGCGCGCCGGCCGTGCCGGGAGGAGGGCTGGCTCACGGCGCGTGGGAGACGTACGCGACAAGCTCGCCGGGGGTGACCGTGGCGGTGCCGAGCTTGCCGACGACGACGCCGGCGGCGGCGTTGGCGAAGTGAGCGGCGGTCTCGAGGTCGGCGCCGGCCACCATCGCGAGCGTGAGGGCGGCGATGACCGTGTCGCCCGCGCCCGAGACGTCGTAGACCTCGCGGGCGGCGGTGGGGATCCTGGGGCCGACGACGCCCTCGCGGCACAGCAGCATGCCCTCGGCTCCCAGGGTGACGACGAGGTTGCGCGGGTGGTAGCGCTCCCAGATCCGGCTGCAGATCGCGGCCTCGCTCGGCGGTGTGCCGACCAGCGGCGCGAGGCCGGAAAGCTCAAGGGCCTCGCGATGGTTGGGCGTGATCAGGTCGAGGCCGTCGGACTCGTTGCCCCCGGTGGGCTTGGGGTCGAGCGACACGAAGCCGCTCCGGGCGCGCACGGTCCGGCAGATGGTTCCGATGATCTCGGTGCTCAGGACGCCCTTGGCGTAATCGGAGAGGATGACGCCGTCGGCGCGCGAGCACTTGGCCGCCAGGCGCCGGGCGCGGGAGCCGGCGAGGGTTCTCCGGTAGCGCGCGGGATCGTCCTCGGTGTCGATGCGGCAGAGCTGCTGGTTGCGGACGAGCACGCGGGTCTTGGTGATCGTGGGGACGTCCTGAAGGAAGGCGGGATCGTACCGGATGCCGCGCCGGGCGAGGTGCCCGCGGAGCCTTGCGCCGCCGGCGTCGCGGCCCACGGCGGCGACCAGTTCGACGGAGGCGCCGAGGGCGGCGGCGTTTGCCGCGACGTTCGCGGCTCCGCCGACCGTGTCGGTCTCCCGGTGGCGCTTGACGACGGGCACGGGAGCTTCGGGAGAAATGCGGGTGGCGTCGCCCCAGATGTAGTGGTCGAGCATGGCGTCGCCCACGACGAGCAGGCGGAGGCCGGCGATTTTCCGGAGCAGGGCCCGGGTCTTGGCGGGTGTGATGGACATCAGCGGATCTCCCAATCGTAGGAATAGCTCGAGAGCAGGCGGGGACGGCCCTCGGTGACCTCGACGACATCCTCGATGCGGCAGGCGCCGAGGCCCGGGTAGTAGAGGCCGGGCTCGACGGTGACGACGGCGCCGGGTTTCAGGGTGTAGTCGACAACACCGGAGATGCGGGGGAGTTCGTGGATGGCGAGGCCGACGCCGTGGCCCGTGCCGTGGAAGAAGCCGACGGAGCCACGGGGCGTGGCGCGCGTCGGGTAGCCCTGCGCGTCGAACCAGGCGACCACCTGGCGGTGGATATCGCGGCCATTCACCCCCGGGCGGACGGCCTTGAGCGCAAGCTTTTGGGCGTCGCGCACGGTGGCGACGAGCCGGCGCTGGGCGTCGGAGGCGCGGCCGCGGAGGAAGGTGCGGGTCATGTCGCCGTAGTATCCGCTCGAGGTCAGGCGCGGGAAGACGTCGACGACGATGAGGGAGTTGGCGCGCAGGGGGCCATGGCCGCTCTCGTGGGGATCGCATCCCTGGTCGCCGCCGGCGGCGATTGTCTCGAGCGAGACGCCGCCGGCCCTGAGGCAGGCGGTCTCGATGGCGAACTTGAGGTCCTCCGACGTAAGGCGGCGCCCGGCGTGGTAGAGCCAGCCTGCGCGGATGCGGGAGCGGCGGAGAAGTCCCTCGGCGGCGGCGATACCCGACGCCGAGCAGCGGTTGCCGTTGCGCAGCTCGGCGATTTCCGGGCGGGTCTTGATCTCGCGTCCGGGGAAGAGCAGGCCGCCGGCGGGCACGAGCTTGAGCCCTTCGCGGACGAGCGCGAAGGCGATGCCGGCAGGAAAATCATCGGGGATGGTGAAGCCTCGGATGCGGTAGCGGGCGGCGAGGAGGAGGATGACCTCGGCGGGGCCGATGCGGCGCCCCGGCCAGCGGTCGCGCGCCCGCTGCTGCCAGGCCTCGAGGGGGAGCACCTCGTCAAAGTCGGAATTGCGGGTCACGCGGCCGAATTCAAGGGCGCCAACGACGCCGATCTTCCTGCGCCCGGCGCCAAACGCGATGAACGGGTCGGGGACCGAGATGCGGCTGAAGTAGCGCTGGTCCGGGTTGGTGGCGGAGTCGGCGTAAAGCAGAGGCGGAAGGGAGATCACGGCGAAAGGAATATTGAACTGGGCTGCACAACGGATTACCCACGACTCCAGGAAAAAACGCAAAGATGTTTTGGATCTCCTGCAGACGAGTCTGGAGCGCAATCGCCCTGGCGGTGATCGCGGCCGTGGGGCTGGCGGGCTGCGGCCGCCGATCCGCGGCGCCGGAGGCCGCGCCGAAGACGGTCGCCGACTGGTTCCCGATCGCCGTGGGGGCGCGCACGGTGCGGATGCAGCTTGCCATCCTCCCGGCGGAGCAGACGCAGGGGCTGATGGGGAGGGCGGAGCTCGGCGCGGACGACGGCATGCTGTTCGTGTACGCGGCGCCCACGCAAATGAGCTTCTGGATGCGCAACACGCCGCGGCCGCTGGACATCGGGTTCTTTGATTCGGAAGGAGTGCTTCGCGAGGTGTATCCGCTGCGTCCTTTCGATGAGACTCCCGTGCGCTCGATCGACCCCCGTCTTAAATATGCCCTGGAGATGAACCAGGGCTGGTACGCGGGCAACGGCGTGCGTACGGGGGCCAGGCTCGATCTCCGGGCGCTGGGCGCCGCGCTCGAGGCGCGGGGAATGTCTCCGGGGGATTTCGGGCTCGTCCGGTGAGCGGGCGCCGGTGCCTCCGGGGGCGCGCGTCATTCAGGTTGTGCAGCGATCCCCTTTGTGGCAGAGGGGGAATGGCAACAAGACGGGCCGGTGGCGTGTTCCGGCCGCCGGACCCGGGAAAGGATCCTCAATGAATACCCCCATCTGCGGGCTCCGGGTCGCAAGTGCGATCTTCGGCCTGATATGCCTCGGCCAGTTGGTGCGCATCCTCACCGCAATCCAGATCCACATCGGCAGCCATTACGTCCATCGGTGGATGAGCGCCGTCGCGATGCTGGTTGCCGGATGCCTGTGCGTCTGGCTCTGGCGCCTCGCCTCGGAGGCCGCCCGGCCGAAGGCTCCTCCGCCGTCACATTCCTAACAGGAATGCCCTAAAGTCCGGGCCAGCGTTGACGAAGGGAGAAATGTCATCCGTCCGCGCCGCCCGATTGGCGCGGAGCGTGGTTGGCTTGTCCCGATGAACCGCCTTCAGCTAAAATCGGTTTCCCAGCACCGAGGCGGAACATGACCGCGATTCGAACGCCGCGCACGCAATGCGCGGCAAGCCCGGTATCCTGAAGGTCTCGCTCGAGTGCCTCGATGCCGGCAGGGAACTGTTCAGCGCCCGGCCGGAGCTGCACGAGGGACGCTATGTGAGGCTGGCGCTGGCCGACGCCGGTCATGGCATGGACGCCGCGACGCTGCAGCGGATCTTCGAGCCGTTCTTCACCACCAAGGCGCCAGGCGAGGCACACGGGGCTCGGGCTGGCCGGCGTCCACGGGATCGTCAAGGCCCACGAGGGGGCGATCTTCGTCGAGAGCGAGCCGGGGGAAGGGACCCGGTTCGAGATCTATCTTCCGGCGCTGGACCGGATGGCATGCGCCATGCCCAAGGCCGAAGACAAGATTCTCAATGGGCATGGCGAGCGGGTGCTCTTCGTCGACGACGAGATCATCTTGTGCAGCGTTGCCGAGCGCATGTTGAGCAGGCTCGGGTACGTGGCGACGACCGTGGCGGATCCCAAGAAGGCTCTCCTCCTCTTCACCCAGGATCCCTCGCGGTTCGACGTCATGATTACCGACATGACGATGCCTGGCATGGGGGATGGAGCTGGCGGCGGCCGTGCTCAAGGAACGCCCGGATCTGCCGGTGATGGTGACCACGGGGATGGGAACGGAAACGACCATGTCGCCGACCGATCCGGGAATCCGGGAATACATCACAAAACCTTTCGATCTGAAAACGGTCGCCGCTTCGCTGGCGCGCCAAGTGGCATGCAGCCACGAGAAACCGTAGGCCTTCAGCGGAACGGCCCTTCCTTTGACTGGATTGGCGTGCTCTGGAGACGGAGAACGCAGCCGTGCCGCCTTGAGGTGCCGGCCTTAGGATGTCCAGGGATTGTTTTTGGGGAGATTGGAATCGCGGATTGCATCTGGCGTGCCTGCTCCTATCCTGTGAGAAGCTGGGTGGCCTGGAGAGCCCTCAGGCATCCCCGGCGCAGATCGCAAGATCTGCAGCTAGCACAATTTTCCGACGACCAATGCAGTCCGTAAGCGCTTCCGCCAATCACGTGAAATTGCCGCAAACGCGATCCCGCATGAACGATCTCGCGGGGCTTTCGATCTCGGGAGGTGGGTTGTGAAGCGGATCCTGGTCATCGACGACGAGGAGATCATCCGGATCCCGATCAGCGAGGCGCTTTCGCGCAGCGGCTACGAAGTCCATAGCGCCGGCGATGGGAAGCAGGGTCTCGCCCTTTTCAACGCCAATCCGATCGACCTCGTGATCACCGACCTGATCATGCCGGATACGGAGGGTCTCGAAACGATCATGGCCCTGCGCAAGCTCCGGCCGGACCTCAAGATCATCGCCATTTCCGGGGGGGCGTTCGTCCACGGCAGCCAGTACCTGAAGCTGGCCCAGCGCCTTGGTGCCGACCGGGTTCTGGCAAAGCCGTTCTCGCTGAGCGAGCTCAAGATCACGGTCGATGCCCTTATGAACCCGCCGCCTGCCGCGCAGCCTGATGCGCCGGCGCCGGCTTGAGGCGATCCGCCTGCAGGCAGACTGTTTTTCTGTCGGCATGCCGGCGCCCGGCAACCATGCTGGTCTTCCGCCGATGCCCCGCCACTCCGTCCGTCAACTGACCGATTTCGCACGCGGCTTGCTGGCCGCTGCGGGCCTTGATTCCGACAAGGCCGTCGCGGCCGCCGAGATCCTGGTCGAGGGCGAGCTTCTCGGCCACACGACGCACGGAGTGAACCTGCTTGCCCCATACCTCGAGGAGATAGAGAAAGGCGGGATGGCCCGCTCGGGCGAACCGGCCGTACTGACCGACCATCCGGCGGCCGTGACCTGGGATGGACGGCGCCTGCCGGGGCCCTGGCTGACGAGGCGGGCGATCGCGCTCGCGAGCGAGCGGGCGCGGCGTCTCGGCACGGGGACGGTGGTCATCAGGCGGAGCCACCACACCGCCTGTCTCGCGGCTTATCTGAAGCCTGTCGCCGATGAGGGGCTGATGATCGTCCTCAGCGCGTCCGACCCGACGCTGGCGATCGTGGCGCCTCATGGCGGGAGCCGGGGCGCCTATTCGCCCAATCCGATCGCGGCCGCCTGGCCGACCGATGGCGATCCGGTGATCATCGACGTCTCGCTGTCGACGACGGCTTTCGGCGCGGCGCGGCGGCTGGCCGCGGAGGGCAGGCGGTTCCCCGGGGCGTGGGCTCTTGACGCCGCGGGCGCACCCACTGACGACCCTGCGGCGGTCACAGCCGAGCCGCGCGGGGCGCTACTCCCGATTGGCGGCGCCGACCACGGGCACAAGGGCTACGCGCTCGGTTTGCTGATGGAGGCCCTGACGAGCGGACTCGCGGGCTGCGGAAGAGCTGCAGTCGGGGAGGGCTGGGCGGCCAGTGTGTTTGTCCAGGTGCTCGATCCGAAGCTGTTCGGCGGGGGCGAGGCATTCGGCATCGAAACATCGCATGTGGCCGCCGTCTGCAGGGCGACGCCTCCGCGCGCGGGCTTTGATCGCGTGCGACTCCCGGGGGAGGCGGCCCTCCGTCGCCGCAAGGAGCAGCTTGCCGCGGGAATCGACGTCGCTCCAGCGGTGCTCGCCGCCCTCAAGCTTTGGGCGGACAAGCTCGGCGTCGCGATGCCGGCGTAGGGGCGGCCGGATCCCGGCTATTTTTCCGCCGCGAAGGCGGCGTAGCTGTGCGGCAGGATGTGCAGCGGCACGATCCGGGGGCGCGGTGACGATTCTTGCGGGCGGATCGGCGGCCAGCGCGGGGCGAGAGGCTCCTGGCCCTCGATCACCGCGCCGGTGGCGAGGTCGCGGATTCTCGTGAATCCGCCCGAGAGGGTGATCTTCACGTCGGCCTCATGGTCGAGGTACGACTCGACGATCGCGGTGTTGTTGTCGTACGCGTAGAGGGCGATCCGGGCCGGCCCATCGAGGCGGATGCACCGATCCTTCATGAGCACGTCCTTCACGGCGCCGATGACCTCGGGAGGCAGCCGATAGAGGTGGTGAAAATTGTCGGGAATGGTCCAGACGTACAGGGTTCCCTTCCCGTAGTGGTCGAGCAGGAGGACGGGATAGCCCACGTCGTCGGCCATCGCGCTGACGAGAGCCCAGGCGTCGTTCGTATGAAAGCGGATCTCCGGGTAGATGACCAGGTTCTCCCGCGCGTCGCGGCCGAGGCTGGTGCGGTTGCCCGATCCGAAGCCCGTCGAATAGCCGTCGGCGATGATCCGGCGGTCCGTGCAGCGGAGTTCGACGATGTCCTCAATGCCCCTGCCCTGGAGTGCGTGCAGCAGACCGGAAGTGATGACGACCGATTTGCCGGCTTCGAGCTGGCGCTTGATCCTGGCGATGAGCCCGGGGTCGGCCTGCGCCGACTCGGTGAGCAGCACGATCCCGGCATCCTCCGGGAACGCGGGGCGGAGGTCGATCGGGAGCCCGATCATCCCGAGGTAATTGTGGAGGAAATCCTCGCCGACCGAGTTGGCGGGCTTGTACGAGGCGATGCCCACCGGCCGGCCGAGCTTGCCGAGGAAGGCGTCGACCTGCTCGAGCGAGGCGCCGGCGACGCGAGCCATCGTCGGCGCGGGCACATCGACGGATTTTATCCGGTAGAAGGGAAGGACGAGCTTGAGATGATCGAAACTTGTCGCAAGACCCTGCCAGGCGGCGCGGTCGCCGGGATTCACCGGCTCGAGCAGCGACATCCAGTTGAAGAGGGTGATCTCGGGCGGCTTGGCGAAAAGGGTGTTCCAGAGTTGCTCGGCGTAGCGGTCAACATATCGGATGCTGAAGGTGTCGACCCAGCCTCCGCCGTTGCGCCCGGGGGCGATGTTCTCGAAATAGCGGAAGATCCCGTAGCTCTCGTAGGGCTGCAGGAACTGGTCGGTCATCACGGGATCGCGCGTCTCCGTGCCGGTGTAGATGCCGTCGAAGAGACGTGGCTCCTTTTCCAGGTCGAAGCCGAGCCCCTGGAAATGCTCATACCAGTTCGGAAACTTGATGATGACTTTGACCTTCGGGTTGACGGCCTTCGCCGGCCCGATGACCAGCGTCTGCGCAGCCTCGTCCATGAGATCGAGCCTGAACTGCGTCCAACTGCGCGCACCCTTGGCCGCGATGTCCGAGGCGGACTTGGTGGTGACGAAAAAGAAGTCGTCGAGGATGATCTCGTCGAAGTGCCGGGCCGTCATCTCCATGACCTCCTTGACGAAGGCGCGGTCGGCAGGGTCGGTGTAGCAGAACGAGCGGAACTGATTGGAGTTGTTGTCGGACAGGGTCACCCCGCCGGCGGTGCGCACGCCGTGCTCCTGGAAGAACCGCTTCACCGCCTCGAGCAGCGGTTCCGGCGCCACCTGCCGGTCGCGCTCCGACTCGATGTAGACCTTGTCGACCTTGAGCTGGTGGCTGATGACCGCCCATTCGCGCTCGAGAACCGTCCGGTCCTCAAAGCGCTGGACGACTCCCACGGGGATGTAGATGGCCGCGTCGAAGTTCTGGTATTTGCCGGCGGCGCGGGCGGTATCGGGAGCGGAGATGGAGGCCATAAGGGGAAGGGCGGCCGAACAGGCCAGGGAGAGCAGGGTGGATCTCATGGGGAGTTCCCGTTTATGGGAAATTGGGGAGAGGCGCCGGCCATTACCTTGGCGGTTCCGCCTCGAGGTTCAAGCAATCCAGGCCGATCTCGCGGCCGTTCACGTTGAGGATTCCCGACTGGGTGGCGGGATCGCCGCCGGAGTCGTCGCGCGCGAACACAAAGCGGATCATCGCGGCGACATCGCCGCAGCGGATAAAGACGGGCGCCGCGGGGTCGAGCCGGCGCGCCCCGGCGGGCCCGGGCGCGCCTCCCGCGGGGCGGCGCTGCAAGCGGTCGCGCAGCCGAGCAGGAGCAGGAGTCGCGTGGGGATTCGGTTCATCATCACCCTGAATGAGGACAGCCCCCGGGGCCGCTGTCCTACTGGTCGTAGCTGTGGACGAACGGATGCTGCACCTCGACTGCGGCGGCCGGGTCGCCGAACCAGCGCAGGAGCGGCTCCGGCCAGGCTTGGGCGAACGGGATCACCGTGAAACGGCCGGCGATGTGATGCACGTCGGCGGCGCGCAGCGGCTGCTCGGGATCGCCGCCCTTGTTTCCTCGGCCGGAGACCGCGGCGTTGTGGCTGAAGACGGTGCCCTCGGACAGGTTCTCCACCGCTACGTCCATGCCTTCCCCGGCAATGGCCAAGCCGCCGCCGTCCGGCTCCGAGAGGACGGCGAGATCGACCCCGCGCCGGTTCCCCTGGAAACGGATGTCGCGGCGGTTCAGGTGATGGAGACCGAATTCATTGGGGGCGTCCTTGCCCGGGTAGCCGGCGCAGGGCCCCCGGCCGATCCACCTCAATTCGGTCGCCGCCGGCGACACCAGAAAGCCCGCGCCGGCTTCGACGAAGGTTCCCGTCGCGTTGACCGGTACATAATCGTAGGCAATCTCGATCGAACCGTCGGGGCGGACGAACAGCGTGGTGTCGCCCTCGAGCCACTGGCCGGCGACGTCGCCGCGCGCATAGCGGGCGTGAAGGGTCGCGCGCACGCCGTCGGGAAGCCGGCTCAGGTCGATCTTCACGCCTTCGGGCTTCCGGAGAAGCGCATCGCGCCAGACCGGCACCTTGGCGGCGCGCATGGTCTCGGCGAGCGTCAGCCGTCGGCCCGCATGGGGATAGGGCCCTTCGGCGAAAACGCGGCCAGCGTGGTCGAAGAGGCGGATTTCGCCGGTCGACCGGTCGATGACGACCCCGCTCCGCGCGCCGGCGATGCGGAGCTGGGAACCCTCCTCGGCGACCGAAGGCGGCATCCTGTTCAGTGACGCGAGGAGGACTGCCTGAGGCGGTTTTGCGCCCGCGACGTCCAGGCGGAGCGATCGCTCGTAGAGCTGCAGGCCGCCCTCGTCGGTGCAAGCCGCCTCAATGGCAAACAAATCTCCGTCGACGGGCTGAGGGACTGTCGCGGGCAGGGTGACGGTCTCGCTGGCGTGCGCCGCAGCATGAAGGGGGACAGCACCCGACTGGATGGCGCGGCCGTTGCGGACAAGCCTCCAGGCAAGCCGAATCCCGTCGAGCGCGCGGAAGTCGAACCGATTTTCGATGGTCAGCGGGATCGTCCGGGATCCTGCGGCGGCCAGGATGGAGCCCTCCGCGATCTGCACCGGGGAGTACACCTTGCGCACCTCCCAGTAATCAATCTGTGGCGTGCGGTCGGAATAGACGATGCCGTCGACGCCGCTCGTGCCGTCGGTGTCGAAATAGTGCCGGGCGTCCGGCCAGGCGAAGCCGGTGGGTTTGGAGGGATCCACCGGTTCGGGAGCCGTGCGCCGGATACCCTGGTCCTGGAACATCCAGACGGCGCCGCCGGCGAGGCGCGGCTCCCGCGACATGAGGCCCCATTCCGCCTCGATCCGGTCGGTGGCCAGCCCGAGCGCGTGAGCGTACTCGGTGACGATGACCGGCCGGTCCAGGGTGGAGGCGTAGCGTTGCAGGGTGGCGACGGTCGGATAATGAGGCGAGTAGATGTCGACCCAGTCCGGGATCTGGTCGCGGTTCTTGTCGAAATAGGAGCCCACCTGCGGGAAGCAGACCGGGCGCGTGGGATCGAGCTGCTTGACGCTGCGGCCGGTCTCCAGGGCGATCGGCGTGACGGGATTCTCATTGCCCACGCTCCAGACGATCACGGAGGGATGGTTTTTGTCACGGAGGACCGTGGCGCGCGCCCTCGTGAGGAGGATGTCCTGGTAGGAGGGATCGGTCAGGTGCTTGTCGCCGAAGCCGAACGGCACTTCGCACATGACGTAGATGCCCTTTTCGTCGCACGCGTCGAGCAGGCACCGGTCGGGCGGATAATGCGAGGTGCGCAGGAAGTTCATATTAGCCGCCCTCATCATTTCGAGGTCGCGCCCGATCATGTCGGCGGTGGCAACGCGGCCGGTGTCGGGCCAGAGGTCGTGGTGGTCGGCGCCGCGCAACTTGACCGGCCGGCCGTTGAGCTTGAGGACGCCGTTGGCGATGCTGACCTCCCGGAGGCCGATCCGCTCCTCGAACTTTTGGAGGCTCCCGCCGCCGGCCTGCAGATCGAGTTCGAGCCTGTAGAGGCGGGGAGTCTCGGCGGTCCAGAGCTGCGGGGAGGGCACGGAAAACCTGACGGAGGCCTCGGCGGGCGACTCCTTGGGGAAGGGAATGGTGAAGCGGGCGGCGGTCCCTCCCGCCGGGTCGAGCAGGCGGCCCTCGACAAGGGCGTCGGCCGGCGCTTCGCCCCGGTCGATCGCGGCCGCCACGCACACCTCGGCGGGACCGTCGGCAGGGATCCGCGTCTGGACCGTGCAGTCGCGCAGGCAGGTCGCGGGCGTGGAGAAGAGAACGACGTCGCGGTAGATTCCGGAGAGCGCCCAGTCGTCGTTGGTGTCGAACTCCCAGCCCTTGGAACGGGTGGTGACGCTGACGGCGAGCAGGTTGTCGGCGCCGGCGCGAAGGGCCGATGTGATCTCGAAGGTGCAGGGATTGAAGCCGCTGGCCCAGGACCCGATGGGGCGCCCGTTGAGCCAGGCTTCGAACCCGAAGAGCACGCCCTCGAACCGCAGGAAGACCCTCCTGCCCCTCCAATCCTCAGGCACGCGGAATGTGGTGCGGTAGAGCCCGGTGCCCGCATCGGGGGATGCGTATTTCAGCGTGCCGTGGCCCTGCAGTTCCCAGTGGCCCGGCACTGCGATCGTGCCCCAGACGCGGGCGTCGAAATCCGGTTGCCGGAAGGAGGCATCGCCGCCGGCGTCGAGCGAAGGCAGATACTTGAACTGCCAGGTGCCATTGAGCAGGCGGGCGCACGGACCTTCCCTCACAGGGCAGACTTCCACGGGCTGGGCAAAGACCGCAGGGACAGCCAGCAGGGCAAAGGCAGCCGCAAACAGCGGCTTGAGAGGTGGAGGTAGCCGCAGGGTGATCATGCCGGGGATTTTCCACCCCGGCGGACGAAGGCGTCAACCGCTTCCGCTTTTGGCTGGAGCGGCGGGAACGGGGGGAACCTTGGGCTCGGGCGGGAGCGTCGACTGCAGCTGGAGGAGGCGCTCGCGCATCGTCGGATCGGTAGCGGTGCGCAGCCCGAAGGCGACGAGCGGCGAAGCGTCCTTCGTGAAGCCGTTCTTCGCGTAGAGTTCGGCGGCCTCGAGGACAAGCCCGGTCCGGCGGGGGAAGAGCATCACGCCCTCCTTGAGAACGTTGAGATTCGCGGCGGTCGGCGCGGAGACCCCGTGGTCCCACGCATCGCCGATGAGCTCATAGACCTCGGGCATCGGCGGCTGCTGGTCGCGGGCGGCGAAGAGGAGCTCGAGGACCGAGGCGAGCTGGGTGTCGGCGAGCTTGCCCGTGCCCGCCGCCTCAGCCAGCCGCAGGCGGGCCAGCTCGACGTACGCACGCGGACGGACGACATTTCCCTTCACGGCGGCCTCGAGGAATTTGCGGGCGCGGTCCCGCTCCCCGGCGGCGAGTTCGGAGAGGCCGAGCGACGCCAGGAGGCGCGGGTCCCGGGAGCCGCGCTGGTAGGAGGCGATCAGGGTGTTCCGGGAGGCCTCGATATTGCCGGCCAGGCGCAGGGCTTCGCCCTTCAGGTAGCCGATCTCGGTGTCGGTCGCATCGCGGAGCTCGATCGGGGCGGGGGTCTCGAAGCCCTTCCCCCTGACGCGGTATTCCTGATACTTGCTGTCGGTGTACTGGACGTAGCCGCGGATCATGAGCAGCATGTCGCGGTACTTCATGCCGAAGCATTCCTTGAACATCGCTTCGGTGACCGGCTCCCTGGCGCAGCGGCTCAGGAAGACGACGAGCGGCGTCTGAAGGCGGCCCCGGGCGCCGTAGAGGCAGAGGTGGACGAAGGCGTAGGACTGCTTCGCCCAGAGGTCGTTGCCCAGCGCGGTGCGCGTCGCAGGATCGCCGTGCTGGACGGCGAAAAGCTTCTCCATGGGCATCAGCGCGCGCTTGTCGAGGGCCGCGGGGAAGTCCCGGTCGTCGACGGCCGTGGTTGGGTCGCTGACGGCGTCGCTCTCAGAATCGGTCGTGGAGGAGATCGACAGGTTGGCGCCGGAGGACGCCGACGCACTCGTGGTGGCTGCCGCGGTCATCGCCTTGAGACCGGCGATCGCGGAGACCGTGTTCGGATCCTCGACCTTGCCGAAGACGATCGAATGCTGGTCCACCTTCATCGCCATGATGATCTGGGCGAGCCCCTCCTCAAACCACGCGGGAGCCCGGGGCTCGATGCGGCTCATGAGATAGTGGACGTATTCGCGGTAGAGCTGCTTGTAGTAGTCGACGTTGATCTCGGAGATCGTCCCCGTCGTGTCGGAGGAGTCGAATGCAAGACTGGTCAGGGAACGGGTCTGCAGGTCCATCACGATCGCCGAGCGCTCCTGGTCATTGACGAAGAGGCTGACGACCGGGGCGCCGGTCTTGCGATCGCGCTCGGAGAGGAAGCTCTCGAACCTCTTGTCGCGGGCGCACAGGATCATCGTCGACGGCGTGTGGCTCTCCTCGGGAAGCCGCCAGATCTGGCTGAGGGCGAACCGGAACATCTCGAAATCGCGGATGAGGCGCTGAGTAGCCTTGTCGCTTGCGTTGGTGAGGATCTCAAAGTCGGCGATGCGGGCATAGCGCCACGATTCGGGATCGGGGAGGATGCGACTGTCGGTGACGATGAACTTCGGCAGTTCGATCACCTTGTCCGAGACCGGGGCCTCATCGGCGGCGCGGAGAACAGGGGCAAACAGGCCGGCAACGGCGAGAGCGAGCGAGAAGAACCCGCGGGTTGGAGAAGGGAAACCGAGAGGGGAGTTCATGGGGATGACGATTTCGTTAGGGCGCAAAGGAAGGACGCTCGGCGCCCCGGGTCGGTAACAGTAACCTCTGCAAAGACGCTGACAAGCGGGGTTTGGCGCCGCTTCTGGCGCCGGGCTCAGTCGGGCTTCAGCGCCGCGAGGCATTCGCGCGCTGCGCTGAAGTCGGGTTTGAGCCGGAGCGCCGCCTCATAATGGCCGGCGGCCTCGGCGGGGTGGCCGGCCCTCGCAAGAGCACCCGCGAGCGTGAAATGCGCCATCGGGTCGTCGGGCTCGAGGCGGACGAGCGCCGCCAGCGGAGCCAGGCTGTCGGAGTAGCGGCCGGACCTCAACAGAGCGACTCCCAGGTTGGAAAGTGCGGCCGGATAATCGGGGCGTTCGCGCAGGGCCTCGCCGAATTCGCGCATCGCGTCGTCGAGGTGGCCGTCCTGGGCGAGCGCGAGCCCCAGCCCGTTGTGGGCCTCGGCGAGCCTCGGTTTGAGTCGGAGGGCCGTTTCGAAACATCGGATCGCGTCGGCCTGGCGGCCGGACTCGGAGAATGCGTTCGCGATGTTGACGAGGGAGTCGACGTCGTCGGGCTGGAGGCGCAGCGCCTGTTCGAACTCGGCGATAGCGCCATCCGTCCGGCCGAGCCGGACGAGGGCGACGCCAAGGTTGGCATGGGCCGCGGGGTAATCGGGCTTCAGACGGAGTGCCTCGCGAAACCATCCGGCGGCGTCGTCTGCGCGGTCCGCCTGGAGGAGTGCGTCGCCCAGATTGCAGCAGGCCTCGGGGTAGGACGGCCGGATCTCGAGGGCCTGCTGGTAATGGGCGATGGCCTCGGCCAGGCGGTTTGAGTGGGCGAGGACATTGCCGAGGTTGTTGTGCGCCTCGGCATATCCCGGGTGGAGGCGGAGCGCTTCATCGAGAAGCGCCTCCGCCTCGGCGTACCGGCCGGTGCGCTCGAGCAGGCAACCCAGGTTGTAACGGGCGCGGGCATTGTCGGGCTGGCGGGCGGCGACATTGGTCCAAAAGGCATGCTCGCTTCGGTAGACGTCGCCGCGGCGGACGGTCAGCCAGCCCAGCGCAGCGGCGAGGATGGCGGTGAGGACGAGCGCTCGACGCCCGGCGAGTTGGAAGAGGCCGAGAGCGGCGAGAGCGACGGGGGCCGCGAGCGGGAGGTACATGCGATGCTCGGCCGCGGTCTGCGAAGCGAGCGGGAGCACGCTTGAACTCGGCGCCAGGATCACGAAGAACCAGGCGCCGGCGAACCCTGCCGCGGAGCGGCGACGGAGCGCGAGCACGGTGGCTGCGGCCAGGGCTGTGAGAAGCAGCGCCTGGGGCCAGACATCGGCGAGACGGTGAACGAGCGCGGTCCCGTAGTCGCCGACGAGAGGGTGGGGCCAGATCGCGAGACAGAGGTACTGCACGATCGCGCGACATTGGGTGAGCAGGTAGTCCCAGGGAGAGACCCCGAGATCGAACCCCACCGTGCCGCCCCGCCTGCCGCCGGAGGCGACTACCAGCGCCGCCAGGAGAAGCCATGTCGCCGCCAGCGCCAGATGGATGCGTTTCCGGCGCTGCCAGGCTTGGCGTGCGCTGCCGGCGACAAACATCGCGTCGTAGAGGAAGACGAGCAGCGGCGCACCAACCATGGTTTCCTTGCTCGCCATCCCTGCTGCACAGGCCGCGACCGCGGCCGCGAACCAAAGTCGGCCGGTCCTGCCGGAGTCCTGCCGGCTCGCGGCGCGCGCGAAGCAATCGAGCATCAGGAGCAGGCAGAGCCCCATCAGCGACTCGGTGCGCTGCACGGTGCAGATGACCGTCTCGCTCAGCAGGGGATGGACCGCCCAGAGCAGCGCCACCGCGAGGGCCGCCGGATCGGCGGGGCCCCCAAAGCGGGCGCGCAGGAGCGGCGACCGCAGCGTCCGGCGGACGAGGCTGAAAAGAACGAGCGCCGCCAGCACGTGGATGGCGAGGTTGACGGCGTGATAGCCGCGCACCTCGAGTCCGCCCGCGGCGTAGTTGAGCGCCAGGGTGAGGTTGACGAGCGGACGCCCGCGAATTCCCGACCCTGTCGGCGTCGCGGCTCCCAGGACGGCGCCGGGTGAGCCGAGGCTTTGGATTGTTGGGTTGTCGACGATGGCTGGCCGGTCGTCGAAGAGGAAGGGGGCGCTCAGCGAGCTCCAATAGGCCAGGAGCCCGGCCAGGACCAGCGCGGTCGCGGCCGCGAGCGTCCAGACGCGCGCGGAGGCGGCCGGCGGAGCGGGGGCGTTGGGGCGTGGGCTTGTCGGCGCCATGGGACTGAGGCTATTGGCGGGGATAGGGAGCGGGCAAGAGCGAGGCTCTCCGGCGGCGATCAGCGCGATCCCGCCGCGGGCGGTCGCAGGCTTTTGGCATAATCGAGCGCCTGCCGGGCCTGGGTCAGCCCGGGATCCAGCCGCAGGGCCTCCTCGAGATGAGCCGCGGCCTCCCGAGGCCGGTCGAGGTCGAGGAGGGCCAGGCCCGCTCGGAAATGCACTCTGGCGTCGTCCGGTTGCTCGCGGAGCGCCGCCTCGTAGTGGGCGACGGCCTCGGAAGTGCGTCCGCCGCGCAGGAGGACATCGCCGAGGATGGCATGGGCGGCAGGGTCGTCCGGCCGGCTGCGCAGAACCGCTTGGAGATGGCCGGCACCCTCGGCCTCTCTGCCTTCGTTAAGCAGTGCAACGCCGAGATTGAAGTGCGCCTCCGGATCATCGGGCTTGAGTTCGAGGGCTCCGAGGAAGCACGCCGACGCCTCCGCTGCGCGGCCCGCCGAGGCGAGAACTGAGCCCTTCTCGATGAGAGACGACGCAGCGGTCGGGTCGAGGGCGATCGCCCGGTCGAGTTCGGCGAGCGCCTCCTGCGTCCGCCCCTGAACGCCGAGGACCGTGCCGAGCCTGGCATGCGCTTCGGCGAAACCCTGGCTCGCCCGCAGGGCCGCTCGGAGCCGCGTCTCGGCTCCGGCGGCATCTCCCGCGCGCAGGGCGACGCCGGCCGTGGAGTAGCGGGCCAGGGCGTAGCGGTCGGCGGCGGCGAGCAGGTTTACGGATACGGAAAACACGAGCAGGACGATCCATCCCGCGCGGGCGCAATGGCGCATACCCGGGGACCATTCCCGGGCGCGGTGATCAACGGCGACGATTCCGAACGCCGCGAGCAGGATGAGAGCGGGGGCGAAATCGAGCTGGTAGCGATTGGCCGAACCGTACCGCAGGCAGATGACCGCGGCGCCGCTCGCGAAGAGCCAGGCGGCCGCCGCCACGAACCAGCGCAGAGGGCGGTCCTGGCCGGCCGGGCGACGCCGGAAGAGGGGAACGAGCGCGAACCAGACGATGGGAACGCAGGTGAGGAGTCCCAGCGCCGGCTCGGTGACCGGGCCGTGCCCGGCGGGAAGCGGTGGAATCGGCCTGAAGGTGACGAACGGGAAGAAGCGGCCCCAGCGCAGCGGCTCGAGAAAATAGAGGCGGAAGTTGAACCACAGAAAATCCAGGCCGAAGTGGTGGCCGAGCGACTGCCGGTCGTCGGCCAGTTGATACCGCTGCCCGAACTCGAAGGGGCTTCCGAAGCGCAAGTGATTGTAGAGCATTAGCGCGATCCCGACCGCGGCGGCCGGCGCGACGGCGGCGAGGACGAGCTTCAGCGGCGGCCGGCGACAGAGACCCGCCTCTGCGACGGGAATCAGCAGGATCGGAAGGGCGAAGACCAGCGAGGGACGGGAGCCGATGGCGAGGCCGCAGAAGAGGCTGGCCGCCGCGAGCCACCATCCCCGGCGGGCCGGCGCGTGCAACGCCTGCCAGATGGCGGCGAGGGCGAGCATTGCCATGGCGCTGCCGCCGCATATGGCGACCTCGTAGAATTCGGGCCGCTGGAGGACCAGGGGAACGCCTCCTGCAAGGCCGAGGGCGAGCGCGGCCGCCGCGAGAGCGACCGGGCTGGCGCCGGGAAAATAGCGGCGCCAGGCGGCGCCCAGGACCGCCGCCGCCGCGAATAGCTGCACGGCGCACAGAACGACTACTGCGTGCGCGTGCGAGAGATGATGGCCGGTCGCCGCAGCCCAGGGCCAGAACAGGACGACTGCGGGAGTGACCCCGAAATAGAGGTAAAGGCGGCCGTCGTAATAGCTCAGGTCGTGCAGGCTGCGGCGGGCGTAGCGGAAGGGGGCGTTTGCAGCCGGGTCGTAGGGATCGGCCAGCTTCGCCAAGCCTTCGGGCACGGGCTCGTTGAGGCTCAGGCGTCCGGAGCGGAATCCCTCCACCAGTCGGTTGTAGCATTGATCCGCCGCCGCGACCGGAGCGGGCTCCCAACCCCTGAGGCTGACGCTCCAGAAGCCGCCGGCGACGACGAGCACGATGACGAGCGCTACCAAGACGAGAGCCAGAAGGTCTCTGGATCTCCCGGTCGGCCGGACAGGGGCGTTGCCTGGGCTGCGGGGCATCATCGCAGGAGCTGCGGCATGGGGATCACGGGGGAGCGACCACTCTTCGCGCGCAGTGCGATCTCGAGGTTCTGTCGCACCTCGGCGTCGTCGGGGTGGAGGCGCAGCAGGTGCCGGTACTCGGCGATGGCTTCGTCGATGCGACCGGTCACCAGGAAGGCATTGCCGAGATTGTTGCGGGCCATGAGGTGATCCGGAGCGAGCCGGAGAACCGTGCGGTACTCCTCGATCGCCGCGGCAAGGTCTCCTCCCTGGGCGAGCAGGTTGCCGCGGGCGCAGTGCGCTTCGACATGCCCGGGATTGAGCTGCAACGCCTGGGCGTAGGCGCGCGCGGCTTCGGCGGTGTCGCCCGTTTCGGCAAGGGCGTTGCCCAGTCCGAAGCAGGCCTCGGCGTTGCCAGGCCGGAGCCGGAGGGCTTCCGCATAGCTGGCCGCGGCTCCGGCGGCGCGGCCCGATTTGAGAAGCGCGTCGCCGAGGGCGACGAGGGTCTCCGGCTCGCCCGGCTGGAGCTTCAGGACCGTTTCAAACTGGACGGCCGCCTCGGCGGGGCGGTTGAGATGGAGCAGCGCATTCCCGAGATTGAAGTGGGCGTCGGCGGAGTCGGGCTCGACGCGGAGCGCCGCCTCGCAGTGGGGGAGCGCCTCGGCGGGGCGGTTGAGCTGCACGTAGGTGTTGGCGAGGTTGAGATGGGCTTCGGGAGCCACAGGATCGAGGCGCTCCGCGGCGCTGTAGTGGACGAACGCCTCATCGGCCCTGCCCCCGAGCAGGAGGGCGTTGCCGAGGTTGTTCCTGGCTCGGACGTTGTCGGGGCACTTCGCGACCGTGTCGCTCCAGAGGGAGAGTTCGCTCGAGAAGACGGTGATGCGGCTCGACGAGACCCAGGCGAGGACCGCGGCGAGCGCGAGGAGGACGGGCAGGCCTCTGCGGCCGGTGGCGGCGAGGAAGGCCAGCGTGGCGAGAGAGACAACAGCGGCCAGGGGGAGGTACATCCGGTGCTCGGCGATCGTCTGCGAGGCGAGGGGGATGACGCTCGAACTCGGGGCGAGAATCGCGAAAAACCACGCGCCGGCAAAACCCAGCACAGGGCGATGCCTGAGCGCCACTGCCGTCCCGGCGACGAGAAGGACGAGGAGCGCGGCCTGGGGAGCCACGGCCAGAGGATTCTTCACGAGCGCGGTGCCGTAATCGACCACGAGCGGATGCGGCCAGACCGACAGCCGCAGATAGAGGGCAATGGCCTTGCACTGCGTCAGTGCGTAGTCCCAGGCGGAAACGCCCAGGCCGAAACCTGCAGCGTGGCCGCGCCGCATTCCCGATCCCGCGAGCAATGCCAGCAGGACCGCGGTCGCCGCGAGGCCGAGGTACAGGCCGCGACGACGGCTCCACGCGCCGCGGAAGCTTCCCGCGAGAAACGTGCGGTCATAGAGCAGCACCAGGAGAGGAGCGACAATCATCACCTCCTTGGCCGCCATCCCGGCAAGGCACGCGGCGACGGCGGCCGCGAACCAGCCGGCCGGCCGTGGCGACGAGGCGCCGCGAATGGTGAAGTAAAGCGTCAGAAGGAGCAGAAGCCCCATGAGCGACTCGGTCCGCTGGACGACGCATTGGACGGTCTCGGTCTGGAGCGGATGGACGGTCCAGAGCAGCGCCACGGCGAAGGCGGAGGACACGGGAGGCAGGGACCGCAGGCTGGGGGCGCCGCTGGCGATCGTCCGGCGGACGATGCCGAAGAGGGTCAGCCCCGCCGCGAGATGAATCAGGATGTTCAGGACGTGGTAGCCGCGGACTCCGGTCCCTCCGGTCGCGTAGTTGAGCGCCAGCGAGAGGTTCACCATCGGGCGGCCGCTGACTCCGCTGCCGTTCGAAGGCGGCGCAAAGGCGGTGGCCGCGCTCCGGATCGTCGGGTTGTTCACGACGGCGGAGAGGTCGTCGAAGACAAAGGGTGCGCTGAATCCGCGGCCGTAGATGAGCACGGCCGCAAGCACGAGCCCTCCTGCGGCCAGGGCTGCGGGCCATCGGGAGGAGGAGGGAATGGGGTTTCCGGCGCTCATCGGCGGGATTGGGGAGCGCGCAACGCCGCTTCGGCGCGATCAAGGTTGCGCTGTGCCGTGGGATCGCCTGGCCGCAACCGCAGTGCCTCCCTGAATTCGGCCGCGGCGTCGCCGAGGCGTCCGGTCGTTGCCAGCACGTTTCCGAGCGCGAGGCGCCCGTCGAAGAGATCGGGTTGCAGCCGGAGCGTCTCGCGGAGCTGCTCCTCCGCCCCCGTCCAGTCGGCTCGAAGGCAGAGGACCATGGCGAGCTGAAGATGGGCTTCGGCGGTGCCCGGAGCGAGCCGCAATCCGGCCCGGTAGTGGGCGATCCCCTCGTCCCAGCGCCGCATCAGGAAAAGTGCGTTGCCGAGGTTGAAGTGCGCGTCGAAAGCCCCGGGTTGGACGCGCAGGGCGGCTTCGTAGTGGCCGACGGCCTCCGCGGGCCGGCCGAGCCGTGAAAGGACGTTGCCGAGATTGATGTGGGCGTTGGGATTGTCGGGCTCGGAGCGCAACGCCTCACGGTACTGGTCGGCCGCTTCCGCCGCCCTGCCGCCGGAGAGCAGCGCGTTGCCGAGCATTATCCGCGCCTCGGCAAAACCGGGTCGGAGAGCGACCGCTTTCTCGTAGCAGGCGAGGGCCGCGGCGTCGCTCCCCTCGGCGGCGAGGGTCTTGCCGAGGTTGAGATGTGCGCGCGGGTTGGCTGGGCGTTTGGCGATCGTGTCCTGCCAGAGCGTGCGAGCGCTGGCATAATCGTGATTGCGCAGATCGGTGAGCCACCCAAGCGCGGCGGCCGCCGCGAGGGCGGCGGGAAGTCCCGCACGGCCCACACAGCGGAAGAGGGCGACCGCTTCCAGCGCGGCCAGCGCGGCCAGCGGGAGATACATCCGATGCTCGACGATCATCTGGATGGTGCCGGGGACCAGGCTCGTCGGCGCGAGGATCGCGAGAAACCATGCGCCGAGGAATCCCGCGGCCGGCCAGCGGCGGAGCGCGATCGCTGTCGCCCCGACCAGGGCGGCGGCGAGAAGGGCTCCGGGGACGATTTCCGCGACACGGGACACCCAGAAGGTGCCGTATTCAAAGACGAGGGGATGCGGCCAGAGCGCGAGCCCGAGGTAGCGCGCCACCGCCTCGCATTGGGTGAGCCAGTAGGCGTGCCAGGGCACGCCTACGTCGAAACCGGCCGTGCCGTCGCGGTTGCCGCCCGTGCTTGCGACCAGGAGCGCCAGCGGCACCCAGGTCGCCGCAAGCCCGAGGTAATACCCGCGCCGCCGCCGCCATGCCCCGCCGAAGCTCCCGGCGGCAAACGTGCGGTCGTAGAGCAGCACAATCACCGGCGCCGATACCATCACCTCCTTGCAGCCCATGCCGAGCAGGCAGGAGATCACCGACAAGATGAACCAGGCATTTTCGCCCCAGAGGGCACTGGGAATATGCTTTTGCGCCCCTCGATCTCTTTGCGGCGAAGGAAATTCCTCTGTGCTCTCGGTTCGATCTCCGTGTACTCCGTGGCGAAAAATGCTCCTCCATCCGGAATCGGCCTTCCCCGTGACCCCTGTGGTGATGCCCGCACCTCTGACAAAACAGTAGAGCGTCAGCAGGTAGAAGCACCCCATGAGCGACTCCGTGCGCTGGACGACGTAGGTGACCGCCTCGGTCTGGAGCGGATGGAGCGTCCAGAGGAGCGCGGCAGTCCAGCCGACCAGAAGCGCGGCGGTGCCGTTGCCGGCCTCTGCGCCGAGCAGGCGGCGGCCGGCAGGCGCGAGCAGGGTGCGGCGCACGATGCCAAAGAGCGCCAGCCCCGCGGCGAGATGCATCGCGAGGTTGAAAACATGGTAGCTCCAGACTCCGGTGCCGCTGATGGCGTGGTTGACCGCCAGGGTGAAATTAACGACGGGTCTTCCGGCGACGGTGAGGGCGCTTCCCCGCGGCGGGAAGAACACGGACCAGAGCGGCCACAGCCGGCGCAGGGTGGGGTTGTCGACGATCGACGGCTGGTCGTCGAAGACAAAGGGGGAGGAGAAGCTCGCGTGATAGGCCACCAGGCCGGCGAAAACCAGGACTGCACCGGCGGTCAGGACCGCGCCTCGGCGGGCTGGGAGCGGAATCGACTGGCGGGGGGCCTGCATGGATGGGGCTCTGCCTGAAAGGCTCCTCAGCGGTTCGCAGCCGGGGAGGCGCGCAGGGCGCGGGCCTGCTCCAGATTCTCGCGCGCCGAGGGATCGCCGGGGCGCAGGCGGAGCACCTCCTGGTATTCGGCGATCGCTTCGTCGACGCGCCCCGAGACGAGCAGGGCGTTGCCGAGGTTGGTGCGGGCGGCGGTATCGTCCGGCGCGGTCCGGAGGGCGGCGCGGTATTCGTCCACGGCCTCGGCAAACCGGCCCGCGGCCGCATGGAGGTTCCCGAGCGCGTAGTGGGCCGCCGAGTCGCCGGGCTCGATGCGGAGGGCTTCGGAGTAATGGAGGGCGGCGGCTCCGGTGTCGCCCATCTGCGCGAGCACATCGGCAAGGGAACGATGGGCGGCGGCCAACCCGGGATCGAGCCGGAGCGCCGACTCAAAATGGCCGACAGCCTCGGGCAGGCGGTCGAGCTGCCCGAGCGCGAGGCCGAGAGCGACATGGGCATCGGCGGAAGCGGGCTGGAGACGGAGCGCCTCCTCGTACTGCGCGACGGCTTCGGGGAGCCTGCCCTGGCGGGCGAGGATGAGGCCGAGGTTCACCCGGGCGTCGGCGAAATCCGGCTCGATGCGCAGGGCCTCGGTGAAATGCGCTGCGGCCGCCTCCGGCTGCCGGGTGCGGGCGAGGACAATGCCGAGATTGTAGTGAGCCGAGGCGTAATGCGGCTGGAGGCGCAGGGCTTCGCTGAAGCAGCGCCCGGCCTCGGTGAGATTGCCCTGTTTCAGCCACAGCGACCCGAGGTTGCTGTGGGCGCGGGCGTTGCCGGGACACTTGCGGACGGTGTCCGTCCACAGCGTGGATTCGTCGCGGTAGGCGGCGTTCCGGGCGAAGGTGGCGGCGGCGAGGAGGAGGGCCAAGAGCGTGCAGAGCGCGGTGCCCCGGCGCGGGCCGAGCAGGCGGAAGATGCCGGCGGCGGCGAGCGCGACCGGCGCGGCGAGAGCGAGGTAGAGCCGGTGCTCGGCCATCGTCTGGGTTGCCACGGGCACGAGGCTCGAACTCGGGGCGAGGGTGAGGAACCACCAAGCTCCGGCAAATCCGGCCGCGGGCCAGCGCCGAAGTGCGCGGAGAGTCGCTGCGGCCAGGGCCGCCAGCAGGAGGATCTGCGGCAGCACGGCCAGCGGGCCGTCGACGACGTCGAGCCCGTAGTCGAACACCAGGGGGTGCGGCCAGAAAGCGAGGCGCAGGTAGTGGACGACGGCGCGGCATTGCGTGAGGGCGTAGACCCAGGGGGCCACGGCCGAGCCGAAGCCCGCGGAGCCGCCGCGGCCCGCGGTCGAGGAGGCCAGGGCGGCGAGCAGAATCCAGGAGGCTGCAAAGCCGGCGTAGACCCAGGAGCGGCGCCGCAGCGCCGCGCGGAAGCTCCGGGCGAGGAAGAGACGGTCGTAGAGCAGCACCACGACCGGGGCGACGGACATCACCTCCTTGCAGGCCATCCCGAGGAAGCAGGTCGCGATCGAGAGGATGAACCAGATGTTGCCACGGAGTCCGCAGGGGGAGCCCTTGGCCGGCTCTCCGGCTTCTAGGTTCCCAGTGGTGGTGGTGCCTCGGATGAAGCAGTAAAGTGTGAGAAGGAAGAAGAGCCCCATCAGGGACTCGACTCGCTGGACCAGGTAGGTGACCGATTCGGTCTGGACCGGATGCAGGGTCCAGAGCAGAGCCCCTGAAAGGGCGAAGAGATCGGAAGCGGATGTCTGGGCTGTGGGCACCGATTCGGTGCCCGCGCGGCCACCCGCGAAAAGGCCGGCGGCGGCGGCCGTGCGGCGGAGGATCCCTAAAAGGGCAAGGCCGGCGAGAATGTGGATGAGCAGATTGGCGGCATGGTAGCTCCAGACCGCCTCTGCGCTGATCGCGTAGTTCAGGGCGAAGGAGAAGTTGACCAGCGGCCGGCCGCTCACCGTGAGGTCGGCGCGGCGGATCAGGAAAGACTCCCACGGAGGCCAGAGGCTGCGGATGGACGGGTTGCCGGCGATGACCGGAACGTCGTCGAAGACGAGCGCGCCGGTGAAGCTGCCGGACCAGGCCGCGACGGCAGCAGAGACGATGATGATCGCGGCGGCGGCGAGGAACCGGCGTGAGGGCTCGGGTGAGGCAGGAGGGTCGATGACTGCCGGGGACGACATGCGGATCGCGCGGTGGGCGGCGAGATCAACACACGGAATGGGGAGGGGATCAACCGTAATGGTTCCAAAAGAAAGCCCCCGCCGTTTCGGGCGGGGGCTTTCTCAAAACAGGACTGCGGGACGACCCGCAGATCCGCAAATAACCGGCTAGAAGTCGAACGTCGCGCTGAACTTATAGGTGCGCGGATCGCGGATGCGATACGAGCAGGTCGAGCCGTCGAGGTTCGTATAGATCGGCATGAGGCCGCCGTTCGAGAAGACGTCGTAGACGTTCAACTGGAGGGTCATGGTCGAACGGTCGGCGAACACCTTTCGGGTGTAGGAAACCTTTGCGTCACAGTAGTAGCGGGCCTTGTCGTAGATCGGACGGGTGATGTCCATGTTCACGATCTGCCCTGAAGAGTTGAGGTTCTTCGTGTCGCCGTAGTAGCCGATGCCGAGCTTGCTCTCCCAGCGGACGGCGCCGCCGATGCCGAAGCCCTTGAGCTTGCCCTTCTGGAACTGGTAGTTCGTCAGGAAGTTGGCGCGCCACTTGCGCTGATTGGCAGCGGCGGTGCCGGCCAACGCCTTGACCGTGTTATAGTCAGGCATGACAATGCTGTTCCAGTAGCCTTGGGGGGTCGTGGCACCATTGGTATTGGTGTCGAGCGCATCGGCGTTGAACCCGTAGCCGGAGATGAACGACCGGAGCGAGACGTACCGTCCGGAATTCAAGGTGGCGAGGGCGGGCATGTCGGTGGCGACGGCGGACTGCCAGATCGGCATGCGGTAGGCGATCCACGCTGTGGCCTCAGGGGCGACATCGTTGTAGATGGCCTCCTGCTTGGCCACGGTCACCTTCATCGTCCAATTGCGAATCGGATTGTAGGTCATCTGATACTCGAGACCCTTGGATTCGTTGGTCTGGGTGCATCCGATGTTGTAACCGGTCGGCCAAGTGTAGGCCAGCTGGGTGAGATCGGCGATCTGCTGTTTCTCCGCATCGCTGAGCGGATTGGCCGTCGTATTGGTGAAGTTGACGTCGGAGATGCTCTGACCGTTGCGGATGCGGACGACGTACTCGGCCCAGGAACGGAAGTTGCTCGTGTCCATGCGCTGTACGCGGCCGGCGATCGTGGAGGCCGCGGAGGAATTACGCTCGTACAGGGACTTCGTCTTGAACCAATTCAGGCGCATCGTGAGCTTGTTGTCGAACAGGCTCCAAGCGATGCCGTAGTCGTGACCGTCACCCGTCGGCTTCTGCAGCGGATTATTGAAGAAGTCGGTCTGTCGGGAGGACGGGGGATTGAAGTTATCCGACTTATTGTAGAAGAAGCTGAGACCGCTGAGGAAGCCCAGTTTGCGGAAGCCCTGGAAAGGCTTCACGACGATACCCTGGGTCTTTGTCGTGCCGGCCAGCTGTTCCCACGACGTCATGCGGTTCAGGAGATTGGTCCTGAAGTAGCCGTTGGTGTCGTAGATGTCCGTGTTGTACAGGTTCGTGTAGTCGGTGTTACGGGCCTTGTAGTTGTCCTTGCGCCAGCCGAGCGTGCCGACGATGCGGTCATCCCAGAAGTAATTCTGCATGGCGAGGGTCTTCGAGGTCACGTACTTCTCGTAGCGTGCTGTGGAAGCTGTCCACAGGAAGAGGCCCGTTTGGACGTTCACATCCTCCCAGGCGCTGTTCGTCCAATTGTAGGTCCTGATAGAGCCGGACGTGCTCGTGCCGTAGGTGGGATTGCCCCAGTAGCCTGGCGAGTGGGTGACGTTGCCGCTGGTGTCGCCGACGTAGTAGTAGTGGCGGATCGTCGTCGCGCTTGTCCAGTTCCAGCCCGCAGTCGCCATATTGGGCAGGTAACGGGAATCGCCGCCGAGGATCGAGTTGCGGTAGCGGTACTGCTCGTTCAGGTCGGTGAACTTGCTCCACAGGCCGAGGATGCGGTGGTGGCCGAGATACTTCGTCCAGCCCTTGTCGCGGCGGAAGTCGATCTGATAGGCCAGCTGGGCGCGGACAGTGCTCATCCACTCGGGCTTCTTGAAGGTATCCTGCGCGGCATCGTCGGTGACCAGTGCGCAGCCGAGGTGGGTGTTCTCCGAGCCATCGGGCATGCGGGTCGTGGTGTCGATGAAGAGCTGCGGGCCCTGCTGCTGTCCCATCGAGTAATTGTCGTCGGAGGTGTACTCCTGGCGGAACCAGCCCGCGGAGAGATCGAGGCTCTGCTTCTGGGTGCGGAAGATGCCCTGCTCAAGCTCGAGATTATAAACGCGAGCCTTGGACCGGCCGAAGTTGACCGAGGTGAGATTCACGTTCTCCCAGTCGTAGATGGATTTGTCGGTCACGCTGGGGGTGATCCAAGAGGCGTATTGGGTCGGGGCGAGATCGGCGTTGGAGAGCGTCGAACGGCGCTCGTACATGAGCTGGAGGGCGCTGTTCGCTGCGCGCTGGGCCGCTGTCGGAGCATTCCAAGGGGACAGCGTAGTGGCGCTGGGCTGGCGGTTCCACCAGGTCATCGAGCCGTTGTCGATGAACTGCACATCGCGAGTGTAGTCCGTCCACTGAAGCTGCTGGACGTACTGGCTGGACGTGCTGAGGGTCAGCGCGCCGTCGTTGGCGTAGGCGCCGGAGACGTAGCCGGGCGAAGTCGTGTTGAGGACGTAGGGCCCGAGGGTGCGTCCGGAATCGAGGTAGGTCACCATGCGGGTGACGGGGTCATACACGGGGCGGCCAGCCTTGCGCCACGGCGTGACATAGTCGCGCGGCGTGATTGAATTCGGGCGGCGGTTGTCGTTCAGATAGGCCTCGACGCTGCCGCGGATGCGGGTGTTCTTGAACGGCTGATAGGTGAAGGTGCCGTACTGGCGGCGGGTGATGTCGTAGGAGGGCTTCCGCTCGTAGCCGACCGAATTGTAGAGGAGAGAGATGGAGACCGCGAACTTGTCGCCCAACGGCATGTTGTGGGAGAGGGAGGCGCGGAAACCACCGAAGCTGCTGATCGTCGTGCTGATGGAGGTCTTCCTCTTGTTGAGGACGGCCTGGGTCGTCGACTGGTTGACGATGCCGGCGGGCTGGCCCATGCCGAACAGCAGGGAATTGGGGCCGCGGTTGATTTCGATCGACTGCGTGTTGTACGTGTCGAAGGGCAGACGGGAGATCGTCTGGTAGTTGTCCTGGCCGGTGGAGGCGTTGGACACGCCGCGGATGCGGTTGGACGTCGCATTGGTGTAGGACGTGCCGTCATCCGCGCTGTAGGCGTTCATCGTGTCCTTGACCGCGCTGCGGTTCAGGTTGATCGGGCTGTAGTAATTGCGCGTGCCCTCGGTGTTGGCCTCATAGGCGAAAACGTCGTTCACGTCGACGGCGGCCGTGTCGACCAGCTGTTGCTTGGTGACGACGGTGATCGACGCAGCGAGATCGCCCACATTGGTGTTCAGGCGGCTGCCAGCGAGGGTGTTCTCGGCATAGTAGCCGACGTCCTTGGTGGAGGCAGTGACCTGGAAGGGCGAGAGTTTGACGACTTCCTCGCTATCCTTCTTCGCGGCGGCGGCCTCCTCGGGCTTGATGGTCTTCGCGACCGTTGGTTCGGCAGTGGTCTCGGAAGTGGCGCTTGGCTGCGCCGCCTGCTGTGCCCACGCGGATGAGATGGCGAACAGCGCGCACGCGGGCGCGACCGTCAACCTCCTCAGGCAGCTAAGGGTCGATCGATTCTGTTTCATCATGGTCTTTGATGTAGTTGCTGGTTTACGGTTGGGAAATGGACTTCCCGTAAATGGAAAAATCACGCTCTCCGGCAGGAGGCCGTGGGCCGCGACAAGGCAGAACTAGGGGCAATCGTCAAAATCCGGTGCGGTTGGTGTTGGGAGGAGGGGGAAGGAAAGTCCGCGCGAGAAATCGCTCGGATCTGGAAAATTCGGGAACGAAAGGCCAACAATGACCTTTGCAGGTGAGGTATTGCCGGGGCAGCAGTGGGTAGATTGTCTTGGGCTTTCTCCGCGAGGGAGATGGATGTAGGTTCGCAGCAGCTATTCCCACGGTCAATCGATCCGCATTCTGACAGTTCGATTCTGGCCGGGGCAGGTGAACCAGGCGTTTGGTGCCGTTGATAACACGATTTTTGGAGAGGACTCAGTTCTCACGAATGATCGCTAATCCTGAATTGCTTCGAGGCTCCCGCCTCCAGCGTTTAGCCGCTTTTCTTTCGGTGGCGGGAGCCTGACGACAACGTCAACTTTTCGATCCTTGTCTGCGAACTCACCGGTGCGGACATCCGGGCTGCAATCGACGGGCCTCCCTGCCCTGGCAGGCGCACGGATTCCCCATATTTGGGCTTCGGTGCGGTCATCGGATCGGCCGGATCAAATTTCTTTCCAAACCTGGGTTCGTGCGCTACGGCTTGGGACGCTTCCACCCCCTCCATGCATTCCTACCTCCCTGTTTCCATCGCCGCCGCCGGCGCGGGCACCGTCCATGACCTGGTGCTGAAGCTGGCCGGCGTCGACTACCTCATCCTCGGGCTTTATTTCGCCTTCGTGATCGGGATCGGCTGGGTTCTGAGGAAATACCTCAAGACCAGCACCGATTTCTTCGAGTCCGGGCGGTCGCTCCCCGCGTGGGTCTGCGCCCTGGGCTTCATCGGGGCGAATCTCGGGGCGCAGGAGGTCATCGGCATGGCGGCTTCGGGCGCCAAGTACGGCATCGCGACGAGCCACTTCTACTGGGTGGGCGCGATCCCGGCGATGGTGTTCGTCGGCGTCTTCATGATGCCGTTCTACTACGGCTCGAAGGCCCGGTCGGTGCCCGAGTACCTGAAGCTCCGCTTCGACGAGAAGACCCGCGCGTTCAATGCGCTGTCGTTCGCGGTCATGACGGTCTTCTCCTCGGGCATCTCGATGCACGCCCTGGCCCTGCTCCTGCAGTCGATCCTCGGCTTCGACTACAACCTGTGCATCGCGGTCTCTAGCATCATCGTCCTGATCTATATCGTGACGGGCGGGCTGACCTCGGCGATCTACAACGAGGTGCTCCAGTTCTTCCTGATCGTGCTGGGGCTGCTCCCGCTCGTGCTTCTCGGGCTGCAGGACATCGGCGGCTGGAACGGCCTGATGACGCAGCTGCAGGGCTACTCGGCCTCGAAGGGGATGCCGGGCGCCTGGTCGCACTCCTGGGCCTACATGGGCAGCACGAAGGCGAACCCCATGGGCATCGAGTGGTTCGGCCTCGCGATGGGCCTGGGCTTCGTCCTCTCGTTCGGCTACTGGTGCACCGACTTCCTCGTCATCCAGCGCGCGATGGCGGCCAAGGACATGGGCGCCGCCCGCCGCACGCCCCTGCTCGCCGCGGTGCCGAAGATGCTCTTCCCGATTCTCGTGATCCTTCCCGGCATGCTCGCCGTGGGCCTTTGCCAGAAGGGCGGCTTCCAGCTTCCGCCGTCGGCCGACGGCACGCCGAACTACAACATGGTCGTGCCCGCGATGCTCGCGCAGTACTTCCCCAACGGCATGCTCGGCATCGGCCTCACCGCGCTCATGGCCTCGTTCATGTCGGGCATGGCCGGCAACGTGACCGCGTTCAACACGGTCTTCACCTACGACATATACCAGAGCTACCTGCGCAAGGACGCCACCGACGCGCACCTCATGACGGTCGGGCGGGTGACGACCGTCGTCGGCCTGCTCATCAGCGTGGCCTGCGCGTATGCAGCCCGCCAATACAACAACATCATGGACATGCTCCAGCTGGTGTTCGGGTTCGTGAACGCCCCCCTGTTCGCCATCTTCCTGCTCGGCATGTTCTGGCGGCGCGCCACGGGCCACGGCGCCTTCTTCGGCCTGCTGATCGGCACGGCCTCGGCGATGGCGTTCCACGGGCTGACGCTGCCGGTGGGCGAGGCGGCGGGCATCAAGGGCGGCTGGCTCGGCGCCCACTGGTTCTTCGCCAGCTCGATGGCGCAGAACTTCTGGATGGCGATCTTCGCCTTCGGCGGCTGCTTCGCGGGCACGATGGCGATCTCCCTGGCCACGGCGCCCAACAAGACCGACGAGCAGTTGCGCGGCCTCGTCTACTCGCTCACGGAGAAGATCCGCGACCACGGCACGCCGTGGTATGCGCGCCCGGCGGTCATCGGCATCGTCGTGCTCGCGGCCGCCATCGTCCTCAACATCATCTTCTGGTAACCCCGAAATCCGGCTCCCATGCATCTCGACGTCCGCATTCCAATGGGTCTGCTCTTTCTCCTGCTCGGCCTCATCCTGGTCGGGTACGGCCTCGTCTCCGATCCGGCCATCTACGTGCGCCATTCGCTTGGCCAGAACGTGAACCTGACCTGGGGCGGGATCTTCACCGCGTTCGGCGCGGGCCTCCTCCTGTTCGCTCGCCGCGGCAGGAAGGCGGAGTAGTCCCGGCCGGCCGCGCCCGCCATGCCGGTCCAGCGCCACCTGCTCCTTGCCGCGCTGCTCACGTCCGCAGTCGCGGCGGCCGGCGCCTCCGCCCCGCCGCCGCGGTTCGAGCCGGAGGGGCTCATCCGGGCCGAGGATTTCAACGGGGGGCTTGACGGCTGGCTTGTGGAGCAGCGGCCGGGAGGGACGGTGCGCTCTGCGTCGGGCTCCCTCGTGATCGAGGACGCGGGCGGGTGTACCGTCTGGCTCAGGCAGGCGCTTGAGGCGCCGATCATCGTCACCTACGAGGCCACAGTGGTCGACCGGGGAGGGGAACACGACCGCGTGTCGGACCTCAACTGCTTTTGGATGGCGATCGATCCGGCAGCCGCCGATGGGAATATCCTCGCCACTTCGGCAAAGCGGACGGGCGCGTTCGCCGAGTACGACGCCCTCCGGCTCTATTATGTGGGCTTCGGAGGCAACGGAAACACGACCACTCGTTTCAGGCGCTACACGGGGACCGGGGAGCGCCCTTTGCTTCCCCAGAACGACCGGACGGAGGCGAAATTCCTCCTTAAGGGTAATCGCACCTACAAGGTCACTCTAGTCGCGGCGGGAGGCCGGGCCCAGTACTTCCGGGATGGCGAGTTGCTCTTTGACTATGCCGATCCCGCGCCGCTGACTCGCGGATGGTTCGGCTTCCGGACTGTGCATAGCCATTTGGAGATAAGAAACTTCAGAGTCTGGCGTGCGCGAGAGGCATCCGTGGGCGGCAGCGTGACAGAAGCTCGTTAGGTTTTCGGTAAATTATTGGCGATAAGGTTGGCGCATGCCCGCCGTGGTGCCTCCTGATCGAGGCAGCGGCACCGATATGGACAAGTCACGGGCAGACGGATGTTTAGTGCTGCCAATCTGTGACGAAATAGATATTAACCAAATTCGGATCTATCTCACCCGCCTTTATTCAAATCACCTGATTTCATCATCGGTCCAATAGTCTTCGTCCAATGGCCAACATCCTTCTACTCGATGACAGCGAGGTGGCTGGCCGCGCCATGCGAGGCGTGCTGGCGCACGGCAGTCATCGTTGCATGGTGGTGACGGATGCTGCGACGGCGTGGACGTTCATCCGCGAGAATGTGAAGATCGATGTGCTGTTCCTCGAGCTGAAGCTCAAGGGGGAAAACGGGCTTCGCTTCATCCAGCGCTTGCGCGACGACCCCTTCCTGAAGGACCTCCCGGTGGTGGTCTACACGAACGTGACGGAGCAGCCGGTCGTGAAGGCTGCGCTCGCGCTCAAGATCAGGAATTATCTCGTCAAGCCCTACCACGAGGAATCGATCCACGCGGAGATCACCAAGGCCGGGGCGAACCCGTGGCGCGCCATGCAGTTTGAGGAGGAGAAGTCGTTCTGCGTGCAGATGTGCATCAAGCCCGACGATCTGCGCAAGATGCGCCGCGACCTCATGAACGCCATCGAGGAGGCGAGGGCGGCGATCGAGCCGCTTGCCGACGGGCATCAGCATCCCGAGGTCTTTGAGCGCACGCATCACCTCGTCGAACTCGCCGAGTCGGCCGGAGTCTGGTCGGTGGTCGAGTTCCTCAACGATCTCAATTCAAAGCTCGAGGCGGGATTCTGGGACACCCTCAAGGGGGCTGTCGAAGGGCTCGCCTTTGCATGGAAGCTGATCTTCTGCCATCTCAATCCCCTCCACGTGCCGGAGGGCTTCACCTCCGAGCAGGAGCGCAAGGAGAAGAACGAGGCGCGCGAGCGCGAGCGCTGGCTCGGAACCGACGTCAAGCTGAGCGGCCCGCTCGTTACCCAGAAGGACGTGGAGGTCCAGATCGATGCGCTCCCGGGCTGCCCTGTGATCGACACGGCGGCGGCCACCTTCCAGATGACGGCGGACGGGAAGGCCTCGAGCCTCAACCACGTCGTGGACCTGGTCGTGCGCGATCAGCACCTGTGTGCAAAGCCCCGGATCGCGCACGACCAGG
>Ga0153915_10000609_pt1 | contig 33354 bp, 29 predicted proteins | sample Opewatmetagenome_2_FD_107003 | JGI IMG/M metagenome (GOLD analysis project Ga0153915, IMG submission 107003) | Freshwater wetland microbial communities from Ohio, USA - Open water 3 Core 3 Depth 3 metaG | ecosystem: Environmental > Aquatic > Freshwater > Wetlands | place: USA: Ohio, Lake Erie... | reverse complement strand
TTTTTTGAAAAGCTATTTCTCGACTCTCTGCTTAATCAAACAGCTTATTAGGAAATAAGACCTCTTGCCTTTGAACTGATTCCGCGAGCGCTAGCGAGTGAAATTAGTCCAAACTCCAGATCGCCGATTATACGGGCTTTAACGCGGCCCAAATTCACCATTTCAGACCGGGTGCAGTATAAATCAGAATTTCACCGGGATAGCTTTTTAAATTCTCCGAGGAGTGCTTTAAACCGGTTCATAGCCGCTTGGACTGGAGCTTTTTCGTGTAAATTCACCCCCGCCTTTTGCAGCAAATCGAGAGGATAACGGCTTCCTCCCGACGAAAGAAACTCGATGTACCGGTCTCGGGCTTCTTGGGACTGAGAAGCTTTTTCAAACAGCGCTAAAGCCGCGCTCAAGCCAGTAGAATACTGATAGACATAAAAATCATAATAAAAATGAGGGATGCGCGACCATTCGTATTCCAGACCGCCGTCTAAAATCAATTCGGGGCCGTAATAGTCGCGATTGAGCTTCAGGTAAATGTCCTTCAAAAGATCGGGAGTTAAAGTCTGCCCTTCTTCGACCAAGGCATGAATTTGCAATTCAAATTCTGCAAACAGCGCTTGCCGGAAAATCGTAGTGCGAATCCCTTCGATCTCGTAATTAATGAGGAAGGCTTTTTCTTGCGGCGTTTTGACTTTTTCTTTCAATGTTTTCAGCAAAAGCTGTTCATTGAATGTCGATGCAACTTCTGCCACGAAAATCGGATAATCGGCATAAACATACGACTGATTCTTGCGGCTCAAGAAACTATGCATGCTATGGCCCGCTTCATGAGCAAGGGTCAAGACGTCATTGAGCGTCCCATGATAATTCATGAGGATATACGGCATGCTGTCATAGCAGCCGCTGGAATAAGCTCCGCTGCGCTTGCGCACATTTTCGTAAGGATCTACCCAGCGGTCTTCCAAAAGCCCTTTTTTCAAGGCCGCCTGATAGTTAGGTCCCAGCAAACCGACAGAATCGATCACCTGCTGGCAAGCGTCGGAAAAAGTCATTTGCGTAGTTGCTTCCTCTACCAAGGGAACATATAAATCATAGGGATGGAGTTCGTCTAGTTGAAGCAATTCCTTGCGAAGATGCATGTATTCATGCAAAAGGCCTACATTTTCGCGAATAACAGCTAAAAGATTGTCATAGACGGAAGAATCGACGGCATTAGGAAAAAGAGCAGCCTCGCGGCAATCTTTGAATTTTCTGGCCCGTGCAGTGAATAGATGGCTCTGAACCTGGCCTTGAATCAGCTCGCACATCATGTTGGCATGCGCTTCGTAGCCTCGATGAAGGTTGATAAACGCGCTCTTTCTAAGCTCGCGATCGGGATCGCGCATATAGAGGAGATAGGTGCCTGATGTCAGTTCCCGCGTTTCCCCCGAGCTTGTTTGAGCGGGTGCAAATGTCATATCTGCGTTATTCAGCGCGCCGAATGTTTTGTAAGGAGTTTCAAGAGCTTTTGAACTCAATGCCAGGATCGACTCGAGCTCTTGAGACAGGATATGCGGCCGCATCCTTCCAAGCTTTTCCAGATAAAATCGATAGTTTTGCAGCTTGGGATGCGCAGAAAGCCGTTTGAAATCCTTGTCGCTCATGGCAAGCAGTTCCGGCTCGACCCATGAATATTCCAGACGAAAATCATGCCCAAGAGAAGAAATCTGGCCAAAATATCGTTTAAATTCATCATTTCCCAGATCTTCATCCTGTCTTAAATGCGCGTAAGTATATAGCCGCGACAGCGTGCGGTCCAATTTGAAAAAGGCATCGAAAAAGGCGGCTAGCTCAGCGGGGTCTTTTAATTTCCCTTCATAAGCTTTCAAATTCGGCCATCGCGGCTGGGTTTTATTTCCCTTGGTACTGTCAAATTCTTTTTTCCATTCAGCCGCAGCCGGATAAAGAGCTTCTACATTCCACCGTTCATCCGAAGGAACTTCCTGTCTTTCTCGCGTCATATCCCAACCCCCTGCCTCTAAAAGATTTAGATTTATCACCAATAATGAAATCAGCCAATGTTTTTTCATTAAACACTCATGCGTTAGCAATCCATCCAAACAACTGCTAATTTTGTTGCGGTAAATTGGATGGATCTGTATAGTAGATCCAAGAAATTATATCGATTTCAGCCAGTTGGCTGGAAAAACACAAGGAGAAAAAAAACAATGGTTCAGCAAACCGCAAAAAAAACTGTCTTAAAACCCCTTGGGAACCGCGTCCTGGCACAGAGACTGGAACAGGAAGAAAAAATGAAAGGAGGGATTATCCTCCCCGATACTGCAAAGAAAAAACAGGAAACCGCAAAAATTGTTGCTGTTGGCACAGGAAAGCGTTTGGATGATGGAAAAGTCTTGCCGATCTCCGTTAAAGTCGGCGATGTCATCCTGATGGACAAATATTCGGGACAAGAAGTGACAATCGACGACGAAGAATATGTAATTCTCAAAGCCGACGACATTATTGCCATCATTGAAGAATAATTAATTGATTAAGGAGTTTGAACACTATGGCTGCAAAAAATATTAAATTCAAAGAAGACGCCCGTCAAAAAATCCTGAAAGGCGTCCGCACTCTTGCTTCGGCGGTGAAAGTTACGCTGGGGCCTAAAGGGCGCAACGTTGTCATCGACAAAAAATACGGCGCGCCGCAGATCACAAAAGACGGCGTAACGGTAGCGAAAGAAATCGAGCTCGAAGACCGCCATGAGAACATGGGCGCACAGATGGTCAAAGAAGTCGCCAGCAAAACTGCAGATAAAGCCGGCGACGGAACGACGACGGCTACGGTTTTAGCCGAAGCCATCTACAGCGAAGGGCTGCGCAACGTCACAGCAGGCGCCAACCCAATGGAGCTGAAAAAAGGAATCGATTTGTCTGTAACGGCCGTCCTCGACGAGCTGAAAAAAATCAGCAAACCGATCAAAGACAATAAAGAAATCACTCAAGTAGCTACCATCTCCGCCAACGGCGACACCGAGATCGGCGAAATCATTGCGAAAGCGATGGAGCGCGTCGGCAAAGACGGAACGATTACCGTCGAAGAAGCCAAAGGTTTCGAAACCACGCTCGATGTTGTTGAAGGAATGAACTTCGATAGAGGCTATACCTCCGCTTATTTTGCAACCAATGCTGAGACGATGGTTTGCGAATACGAAAACGCCTACATTCTGATTTACGAGAAAAAGATCTCCGGCATGAAAGAATTTTTGCCCATCCTGCAAACAGTTGCAGAATCGGGAAAACCGCTTCTCATTATTGCTGAAGATATCGAAGGCGAAGCGCTGGCAACCCTCGTTGTCAACCGCCTCCGCGCCGGTTTAAAAGTCGTCGCAGTGAAAGCGCCCGGCTTCGGCGATCGCCGCAAAGCAATGCTGGAAGATATCGCCGTTCTGACCGGCGGTCAGTTCATCAGCGAAGAACTCGGCATTAAACTTGAGAATGCTTCGATTGATATGCTGGGACGCGTCAAAAAAGTCATCGTGAAAAAAGATGACACGACATTGATCGACGGCGCCGGCGACAAAAAAGCGATCGCAGAGCGTGTCGCTCTATTGAAACGGCAGATCCAGGAAAGCTCTTCCGATTACGATCGGGAGAAATTGCAAGAGCGTCTCGCCAAATTATCCGGCGGCGTAGGAGTGATCCGCGTTGGCGCTGCAACGGAAGTTGAGATGAAGGAGAAAAAAGCCCGCGTCGACGATGCGAAAGAAGCGACAAAAGCCGCTGTCGAAGAAGGCATTCTCCCTGGCGGAGGCACTGCTCTGATCCGCTGCATGCCAGTTTTGGAAAAACTCATTACCAAACTTTCGGGCGATACGAAAATCGGCGCAGAGATCATCTACCGCTCTCTCGCCTATCCAATGCGCCAGATTGCAGAAAACGCCGGCAAAGAAGGATCCATTATCGTTCAAAAGGTTGCCTCTATGAGCACCTATGAAGGATATGATGCCCGCGAAGACGTCTATATCAACATGATGGAAAAGGGTATCGTCGATCCGACGAAGGTTGTTCGATGCGCCCTGCAATTTGCTGCCTCCATCGCAGGATTGCTCCTTACAACGGAAGCGATCATCACCGATGAAGAGCAGGAAAAGCCAGCAGCTGCCGCTCCGGCCGCTGATATGGACTATTAAGACAGGCTCTCTAGTCTGTTTGCGAAGGGCCGGGAACTTCCCGGCCCTTTTACCAATCCCAGCAAATGAATTTATTTGCTGGGATTGGTATTACTTTCGTTCAAAGACGTGCCGAAAAACGGCACCACCTTTTTGATAATCCCGCCGGGTCCGCCAGGAATGATGTTCTTGATATAGTCCAGGATATTGGCTTCGCCGAAAATTCGGGTGATCAGCTCTTTCATCGGAAAGCCCTCATTGCTGCTGACGTCATTAAATTCCATTTGATCGATCGTCTTCGTCTCATTCTTTCCCAACAGTCCCATTCCCCGAATGTTCACCGTTAAATTTTTCAAAACCAATTTTTTGACAATTACCTCTTTTGCATGTTCTTTTTTCGGCGGCATTTTGGCAATGAGATCTGTCCAGTTATTTTGCGTTCCCAAAGGATTGGCAAATTCAATCGCCAGCTTGATTCCGTCAATTTCAATGCGGTCGATGATGGCGGGGGTATCTCGGAGTTCTTTCCATTGATAACCAAATCGTATCGAATCAGCGGTCAAGGCATACTGTTCAACATATTTACGGGGATTGACGATTTTAAAATATCTCATATTCATCTGCGAAGAGCCGATACCGATCGTGCTGATCGAAACATGCATCCCCAATGTCTTGCTTAAATACGAGGAAATGATCGGCGCTTTAATCAGCCAAAGAGCGACCGCGATAGCAATTACTAATCCTGCTAATTTCCAAACATGATTCCGCATATTTCACCACCTATTCGAGAATGAGTTTTTTTAAATAAGGGACAAGAAGAAGACAACCGGCTGCCGCAACCATGGCAAGAACACCGAAAACAGTAAACGCGTGCGAATAAATTCCCAATGAGACGCTCAGCGCCGCATCTTTCGGCACATCTGCCAGCGTAGACAATAAACTGCCGGCCAAAAAACCGACAGAAGTCATCAAAAACCAAACCCCCATCATCATACCGACAAAATGGGGCGGAGCGAGTTTTGTAACCATGGCCAGCCCGATCGGCGAAAGCAATAGCTCGCCAATGGTGAGAAAAAGGTAATTGCCCACCAGCCACCAAGGCGACGTCGTATCATTTGGGCTGAAAAAGGCCGTAGCCCCGCTTAAAAAGAGAAACCCGAATGCAGTAAACATCACGCCGAGGGAAAACTTCACCGGAGTCGATGGATTGCGATTTTTTTGGCTCAGCCACAGCCAAACCCGCTCATGAGAGGGCTGAATAAAATGATGAAAAATGGATTAAAAAACTGCGTAAACTCCGCATCGATGGCCAAACCAAGCATTTCTTTGCTCATGTTCCGGTTGGCGAAAAGCATCAGCGAGGTGAAGGTTTGGCTATAAAAAGCCCAAAAAATAACCGCAAAGAGCATGAGGATCAGACACGCAGCCATCTTGTGGCGATGCTCTGGATCCTTCGCCATTACCCGCATCACGAAAAAGACAATGAGAATCGAAGCCGCGATCATGAGAATATCGGCTTCTTTAGGAAAATAAAAGACGTAATGAAGCAAAAAAATGGCCAGTAAAACACCAATGAATAGCGCCAGATAGATGCTCTTTCCAAACCGGCTGCGGCAGATCGGGCTCACTTCCGGCACACCGCCCGCCGATCCTAAACGCCTTTTTCCGCTAAGAAAAATAATCATTCCCAAGCCCATGCCAAAGGCGGCCAGTAAAAAACCCCAATGCCAGCCGAAGCGGTTCACTAAAAATCCCGTTACGAGCGGCGGGATCAATGAGCCGATATTGATCCCCATGTAAAAGATCGTAAAGCCGCTGTCCCTCCGGGGATCTTCCGTCGCGTACAACTCGCCAACAATGCTCGATACATTGGGCTTGAAAAAGCCGTTTGCCAAGATGACCGTGCTTAATCCGTAAAAGAATGCCGTCTCATTCGGCATTGACGCGAGAATATATCCCAGTATGTAGAGCACGCCTCCGATCAAAATCGAATGCCTGAATCCAATGAGCCTGTCAGCGAGAAATCCCCCAATCACAGGGGTAAAGTAAATCAAAGATCCAAAAACGCCATAGAGAAGATATGTCTTTTCATCGCTATACATCAGCGACTGCGACATGTACAAAACAATGATTGTTTGGAGAGTATAAAAACCAAAACGCTCCCACATTTCGGTAAAAAAGAGAAGAAACAATCCTTTGGGATGACGCAATTGTTCCATAATTTTTCAGGCTCTGCTCCCAACGCCACGCTAGCGAAATGCATCCAGCACGTCAAGGAAAACCTATACTCCGCGCCATCTGCTCAAAAATTATCGCATTCGCGAGCTCATCAAAATTTTAACTAGCAATCATACCGCTTATCAAACAGCGCCATTTATTTTTATCTCGTAAAAACATCACCGTAACTATTTGATTTTTAGCACAAAAACGATCGTACCGCAATAAATGAAAAGAGCATATAATGAGGCTTCACTGAGAAAAGTGGATTGAAATAAAAAATTTGGTAGGATCCAAAAATCATGGCAGCGAATACAGGTAAGCTCTATCAGTGGGCGATCGAGAGAACGGAATCGAAACGCGCGCCTGTTTGGATTGGCTTGATTTTTCTTCTCGAGCTTGTATTAGTCATTCCGCTGGATGCCATCCTGGTTTTTTTCTGTCTGCAGAAGCGGCAATTGATTTCATTATATGTGCTTATTGCTTCCGTAGCTTCAACCGTAAGCGCACTATGCGGCTATTTACTGGGGCATTTTCTCTGGGATTTGATTGGCCCGTACGTTGTCCCTCACCTGATTTCCGCTTCTGTTTTCGACCATTTTGCCATGCATTATCAAAATTATGAAAACCTAGCGGTATTCATCGGATCTTTCCTTCCCCTGCCAATGAAAGTCCTCAGTTTATCTGCGGGTATCTTCCACTTGGGGCTGGGATCATTTTTGATATGGGTATTTCTCGCCCGGCTCATTCGTTTTTCCCTTGTCGGCGCTGCGATGTATCTATGGGGAGAAAGAGTCAAAGAATTTGTTGATCGCCATTTCCGCGGTATCTTTTTGATCCTTGGCGCCAAAATCGCCATCGGTTTTGCTTTTTTCTACCTGATCGCTCAATAGAGCATTGCAAGAAAAGAGCTCCTAAAATTATGATAATGGATCAATTTTGTTCCGGGTTAGCTCAGTGGTAGAGCAGTGGACTGTTAATCCATTGGTCGCAAGTTCGAATCTTGCACCCGGAGTCTTCTTTTTCATTCCTAAATAACTCTGGTACAACAAACTTCAAACCAGAGGCATTTATGCATCTCATCCTAAAAATGCGGATTTTACGCACTTTTTCCGCAAATGACTGGAACCAACCAGAATCACTTTGCCATTCCCTTTATCGAATCCATCTGCTGCCAACAATTTCCTCAAATGCGGAAAATTTGCGGAAATTGAATCAGCACCTTATCGAACAACGTTGATTAACAACGACAGGAACTGTTTGGAGCAATGGATTTCACATCCTATTCCCAACATTTCCAAAATGTTTTAAAATTTAAATTTGGATTCCAAAGAGTTATGACAAGCTCCGACAATATCAGATGCATTCGCGAATATACGAAAAAAGACGGATCTATCAGCTATCATGCCGAAGTCCGGAGGAAAAACGCCAAGCCGCTCCGGCAATCCTTCCTTACGCTTACCGCTGCTAAAAATTGGGTGCGGAAAAATGAAAGCGCTATCATCGAAGGCCGGTATGTTCCCGACAATAAGGCACGCAAATACACTCTTTCCGATTTGATTGAGCAGTACATCCGCCTTCACCTCAGCAAATTCCCTTCCCGCCTGAGGGATCAGACATCCCATTTGAACTGGTGGAAAGAAAACTATGGGAGCAGAACCCTGATCGAAATCACCCCGTCGCTTCTTGTTGAAGCAAAAGAAAAACTCCTCAGCGGCATTACCTGCCGCAAGAAAGCAAGAACGAACTCCACGGTGAATCGATATTTTTCCAGCCTCAGCCGGGCGTTCGCCCTCGCCTTTCAAGAATGGCAGTGGATCAATGAAAACCCTTTCCGAAGAGTATCAAAGTTGAAAGAAAACGGCGGAAGAAACCGGTTTCTGTCGCGGGAAGAGCTCCACGCATTCCTTCAATGCTGCAAAGAGAGCAAAAATCAACAGCTGCATGGAATGGTCCTCGTCGCCGCATCAATGGGCTTGCGTTTCGGAGAAATCGCCAATCTCCGCTGGAAGCATATCGACTTCGATAATGGATTTGTTACGCTCGAAATGACAAAAAACGGCGATATCCGTTTCGTCCCGCTGCCCGATCAGGTTGCAGCATTTCTAAATAGCATTCAGAGTCCGAAGCTGCCCGACGAATTTTTGTTCCCGTCCAAAAATCCAGCAAAACGCTATCCCTATTCCCTTATCAGAAAAGCCTTTAAAAAAGCCGTCCAGGCAGCCAAGCTTCAAGACTTCAAATTTCACGATTTGCGGCATACGGCGGCCTCTCACATGGCGATGAACGGCGCGACGCAAGGCGAGCTGATGGAGGTTCTTGGACACCGTTCGCCGGCAATGACCCGCCGCTACGCCCACTTCAGCAAAGAACACATTGCCCGGATTCTTCAAAAAACAAGCAATAATCTGATCGGATCAACTGAGGAAAATCAACGTGGCTCTCAATAAGCACCAAAAACTTGCGCGAGGAATAAAGACCGTGTTGCAGAACTTGGATGCGTTTCATAGCAAAGTAGCCAAACAATTCAAAGTCCTTCAACTCTTTTTCTATGAAAAACATCTCATCGCAGGAAGGCCGCTCATGACTGAACGAGCAGTAGCTGCGATGATAAAGACCCATTGTTTAGGGCTAAGTAGGTTTTCACCGAATAAGGAGCTGCGTGAGGCGGCCAATTCAGCACCCCTTATCGGCGCTACCCTCCCACAAACTCTTTATCTGAAGTCCCAGGTTTTCTATTGCACCAATGCGAAGCACGATACGCTTTGGTTTGTTCCCTGGGAAGTCAAAACAGTCTTGCCATCTGAAAATCTTAAAAAGCTCGAAGAAAGTAAGTTGGAAGACATCCTTTATTGCGCTTCGAAAGATGAAATGTCTGAATGGATCGATTGGTTTGAAAAAGAAAATGATGCAAGTTCTCTCACAAACCAGTTACTTGCCATTAACCAATTTCATCAAAAAAGAGCCCTGTTTGAGAAAAATCTTCAGCAACCATGCTTTTCTCTCTATAAGCAAGTCATTTTGGATTTTTATGGAAAAATTAATGGCCCAAAGGTACTTAAAACTCTCTTAAAGATTGAATTCGCTCCAAATGAAAAAGATTCTATCTATGAAGCTTATCAACTTGTCGCAAAAACTATAAAAGGCCGCAAAAAACGGCATTTTCGAGAGTTCCAGCAAACTTGGAAGATTCGTCTTCAAGAGTCGATGTTTGAAAACCTTGATTGGCCACATCAAAAACGGAATTCATTCCTTCGGAAATATTTCCCCGAAAAAAAATTTTTCTGTAACGAAAAAGCTGATTCACGTTGGAAAACCGGTGAAGTACTCGACAGGCAAACATACGGAAGATTTATCTACTATTTTGCAAATCGATTCATCGAAAATCCGTTAGAAAATTTAGTTGATGGAGAAATCGCACTTCTTCTTTGGATTATGATTTACGGAGCGCGTGATTTTAAAAAGGCAGTTCCTATCAAAAAGTTGCTTGGATTAACCACTAAAAATGTGTCCGATCGATTGATTGCAATTGACGGCGAAGAGGCGGAGATTTCTTGCGGCCTGGCAAATTTAATCATCGAGTACACTGGCGAATCGAGGCTTCTGCGCCAACAAAAATTATTTCCGAATTTGACAATTGATAAATTAGAAGATCGATTCCGCCACGCCTCGAAAGATATTTTGCCTTCATGGGCTGCTCCTGCTCTTCCAGAAGCATTTCTCATTTTTCCGCACTGGGAGACAGGATATCGAATGACAGCTAAAGAACGTCAATGGCAGCGGCAAACTTCTCCTCAAATCATTCGCAATCCTATTTCGCGAAGAAACTTACAACGCCAACTGATCGAAGCCTCTAAGCGCAACCCTTCTTAATCTTCCATCGTAAATTACGCAACAAACATCTTAAGTTATTATATTTACACATCAACTTTTCTTTTCTTATCCCGATCGTTTGATTTCCCGGCACAGAGAAAATTCCCCAGAAAAGGTACGAATAGATCAAAAGCAAACGTAAAATAGGAGCTTTGCGATGAACAAACCTGAATCTGCGGATCAAAATGAAATTCCGATTACTTTTAAAGGCTTTGGAAAAGTCTATGAATACCCCACTCTCGGAGCACTTAGAAAAATGGCATTTGAAAGCGATACGAATGGATTAAAAATTGCATTTTTAAAAGTCGGCCGACGAAGACTCGTTTTACCGGAAACGCTGTTTCGGCTGCTTAAAGAAAAAGGCAGCAAATAATCAAAAAACAATCGATGAGCCGTTCATCGCGGCCAAGCGTAATCGGCTCATCAAAGGAATCTATATGAATAAACTCATTATACCAGAAGATCGAATTTCTTCGAGCCCCGATGCTCTGGAAAATAAATCAAAAACGCGCGCAGCAGAGTTGAAAGCCTCTGCCACCGCAGATGAAACAAAATCAGGATGTAAAAATAAAACAAAGACGGTTGTTTCCGAGCAGGATAAAATCGCTCTGGAAACCGCTATCGTCGAAGAACTGAATCGCACCCTTGCGATCGTTCATACATCCAGTACTTATATTTTGATCGAAAAGGATGAGATGGAATTCGTTTTAGATTCGAAATCATCTCTATTGATTCTTTACGAAAACCAGGTCGTGCATGAACTTTCCTGTGAAAATGGAAAAAAAATCACCAAAGCCCATGTATGGCTGAAAAGCCCCTGCCGGCGCACATTCCGCAACATCGTATTCAACCCTAGAATCGCCGGCCATTACGATGGAAATTTCAACATCTGGAAGGGATTTGCAATCAAACCAGTTCAGGGCGACTGCTCCCTTTTTTGGGATCATGTCGAAACTATCATCTGCAATGGGAAAAAGACCCATTACATCTACATCAGGAAATGGCTGGCGCACTTAATCCAAAAACCTTGGATCATCGCGACGGCCCTCGTCCTCCGCGGCAAACAGGGAACAGGCAAAGGAACATTCGCCCATGCTCTGGGCAAGCTGCTCGGCGCTCATTATGCTCCATTATCTTCCTTGGATCAGATCCTCGGCCGGTTCAATTCCCATTTGAAGAATGCGATTTTGATTTTCGCCGATGAAGCCATCTGGGGCGGCAATAAAAGAGAAGTCGGCGCCCTGAAATCCTTAATTACTGAGCCGAAGCTTTTTATCGAAGCCAAAGGAAAAGACGGCTATTGGATCGACAATTTCAAGCATTTGATCGTCAGCAGCAACGAGGATTGGGCGGTTCATCTCGATCCCGATGACCGCAGATTTTTCGTTCTCGATATCTCCGCCGAGAGAAAAGAAGATTTCGAATATTTCGGGAAAATCCAAAAACAGCTTGAAAACGGCGGTTACGAAGCACTGATGTACGATCTTTTACATGAGGATTTATCTGATTTCGATCCGAAAATCATGCCGGAAAACTATGCGGGCTTCGATATGAAACTGGAAAGCGCTTCGAGCATTGACCGGTTCGTCTATGCTTCTCTGAAAGAGGGCTGCTGGGATCATGCCAATGCCGGCCCCTCGGAAACTCTCAAAGATCTTCCAATCGATCGATTCTACGATCATTACAAAACCTGGTGCGAGCGGGAAAAGCAAACCGTTCTTCGAAAAGAACAAGTTGGTAAAAGGCTGAGAACTCTCATTCCAGGAATGACAACAAAACGAACTCCCCGGGAAGAAAACCCTGCGAGGCCGGTGATATATATTTTTCCGCCTCTCGAAAAATGCCGCGCCTCGGTTGAAAAAGCCTATAAGCAAAGCCCGGCGATCTGGGAATGGTCATAACGGTCAGGGCTGTCATGGTAAAATCTATATCTGCACAAGAAAACCACGGTTCGCGCTATGGCAAGCCTTTCAAATTTTTCCGCACTTCGAATTTTTACGATGACAGCCATGACCGCTATGACTGTCATCACTGGAGAATTTAATGAACTTGCTGGACTTAGCAAAAGAATTGGGCCTTGATCCGCGTAAAACATCGGCAGCTCATGGCGGAGAATATCATTGTCCCTGCCCTAATTGCGGAGGAACCGATCGATTTATCTTCTGGCTTGAAAATGACCGCTACTGGTGCCGTAGATGCAATTCTAAAGGAGACTTCATACAATTTTGCAGAGATTTTTTAGGGCTGCCTTTCCCTGCGGCGCGCATGAAAGCGCAGAAAAGCCTGTCAACTCATCAGTTCAAATCCAGCATGGATTCTCGTTCAATTCGAGAGCCTTCGGCATTATGGGCAAATAAAGCCGATTGTTTTTCAGAAAGCGCCCATCAACGCTTAATGATCGATAAAACAGCTATGGAATTGATCCGCCAAAGAGGATTGACTCTCGGCGCAATCCAAAAATACAAGCTTGGATGGAACCCGATTAAAATGTTTCACAAACGCTCGGATTGGGGTCTTGAAGAAACAGAAAATTACAGCTGGATCTGCCTGCCCGCCGGCATCGTCGTTCCAATCTTTGAAAAGGGTCGAATTCAAAAAATCAAAATTCGAAGATCCGAATGGAAAGAAGGAGATTTCTACGGCAAATATTACGAAGCGCCCGGCAGTTCGAATACAACTCCGGTTTTCGGCGATCCATCGATGAACGTCTGCATCATTGTCGAAGAGGAATTCGACGCTATGCTTGTCATCCAAGAAGCCGGAGATCTTTGCAATTGCCTTGCGATAGGAGGCGCGCAAAAAAGGCCGGATTTCTTAACTCATCAATGGCTTCTCACTAAAAACCTGCTTCTATTCGCATTAGATTTCGATGAAGCCGGAAAAAAGGAATATCTCTATTGGTGCGAATCATATCCGAACTTGGAGCCGTGGCCGGTTCCTGAAGAAAAAAGCCCAGGAGATTTTTTTGTAAAAGGAGGCAGCTTGAGAACGTGGATATCATCTGGATTGAAATTGCTGCAAAATCATGAATTGCTTGAAGACAGCCGTTCATAAGGATTATGATTTTCCCCAAACAATAGAGACCGCCGAATGGATGCTTCGGAATTTCAAAAATTGGTGAAACATCTGGCCGGCTTGCGCAATGAAACAGAATGGCTGGAATTTAAACATAATAATGAAAACCCTGACGACATCGGCGAATATATTTCAGCACTTTCGAATAGCGCAGCCTTGCTTGGACGGCATAGCGCTTACATTTTATGGGGCGTCGAAGATTCAACCGGCCGAATCATCGGAACCGGTTTCCATCCAAAAGAATCGCGAGTAAAAGGCCAAGAGCTGGAAAGCTGGCTCACATTGCTTCTTGATCCGCAAATCGATCTCCGAATTCATGAAGGAGATGTGGAGGGCTGCTGCATGGTTCTTTTTGAATTTGCGGCTGCCACCTATCGTCCAATCAGGTTTAAAGGCGTTCCATACATCCGTGTAGGAAGCTATAAGAAAAAACTTCAGGAATGCCCTGAAAAAGAACGGGAACTCTGGCGCATGCTGGATCGGACTGCTTTTGAAAAGATCTCCGCCATGGAAAGCGTGCCTGCAGATCAAATTCCTTCCCTTCTCGACTGCCAGACGTATTTCGATCTCATAAAACAACCCTATCCAGAAAACAGATCTTCCGTCCTTGAAAGGCTTGTCTCTGAAAAATTAATTTCCCCTTCGGATAGCGGCGGTTACGACATTTCAAATCTTGGGGCTATTCTGTTTGCTAAAAATCTAGAAAGCTTCGACCGCCTCGCCAGAAAAACGCTTCGGATTATTGTTTATCGCGGGGAAAGCCGCGTGGAAACAATCAAAGAATACGAGATGAAAAAAGGCTACGCCGCAGGATTCGAAGAGGCAGCCGCCTATATCAACGACCAGCTTCCTCAAAACGAACATATCGGCGAAGCCTTGCGCCAAGAAGTTCGCATGTACCCAAAAATCGCAATCCGGGAATTAGCAGCGAATGCATTGATTCATCAAGATTTCAACATAATCGGAGCCGGGCCGATGGTGGAAATTTTCACCAATCGGATTGAAATCTCGAATCCGGGGCTTCCTTTGATTGACACTCTGAGGTTCATTGACGAAACACCCAGATCCCGCAATGAAATATTAGCTAGCCTGATGCGCAGATTAAATTTTTGCGAAGAACGCGGAACCGGGATTGATAAAGTCATCTTTCAGATCGAGTTCTTCCAACTTCCTGCTCCGGATTTTCGAAAAACGACTCAAAGCACGGTTGCTATTTTATATGGACCGAAAAAACTAAAAGAAATGGATTCCAAAGAACGTACACGCGCCGTCTATCAGCATGCTTGTCTTCAATATGTCATCGGCAAAAAGATGACGAACGAATCCCTGCGAAACCGTTTAGGAATCAACCGGTCGAGTTATACACTTGCTTCTCGCATCATTCGAGATGCGATTCAAGAAAATTTGGTAAAGCCGCAAAACGGCAAAGTCAGAGCCGGCAAGAGCTCATGCTACCTTCCTTTTTGGGCCTAAGATCTATTGTACACGATATTCCGCCCCGGCGCTCTGAAGTTACCTTATCACGCTGATTATCAGTCTATTTGAATTATACACGAATTGTACACAGATCCAAGTTGCTCCAAATGAAAAAGCCCGTATATTCCTAATCATGAGCAAACTTCGATTGTACACGAATTTGTTCGCCCGGAAAACGGAACCCAATACGTAGATTTTTTATTTGAAATGTTTTATAAGATATTTATAGCAAACATGTTAATAATGCCCACGCTCGGCACAGAAGATGAAAAAACTGCACCGGTGTTTCAAGGAGATCGCAATGAACAAAAAGAATGAAATAATCAAAAAAGAGCAAAGTTCCGCTGTCGAAGCGGCGCCGAGTGCCGAGCCTGGGCCTTTTCTTGAATGGAAATACAAATTTAACGAGAAAACAGGAAAATATGAGTATGAATCGATCGAACTCTCCAATCGAAGCGCACTCACTACAAAAAACATTAAAGAAGCTCTAAAAAGAACAACAGGAACAACCGATGCAGCGATAGGCGAGCGGATCTTAAATAACGCAGCCTACGGCATGTCAGCGGAAAGACAAGATTCGAGGCTGAACCAGGTTTCATCTATGCTCTCTGCATTACGGCCGAATGATGAAACTGAAGCTATGCTGCTGGGACAATTTCTAGCGCTGCAAGATTCAGGAACAAAGTGCCTGAGGCTGGCCAATTTGCCGAACCAAGGATTTTATCATGTCGAAAGACTGTTTCTGCTCGCCAATAAACTGCTGAATACAGCCAACCAGACCATGCAGACCGTTTTAAAATACCGTTCCGGCGGCCAGCAAGTAGTCCAGGTTCTTCACGTTCACAATGAAGGCCAGGCAGTCGTTGCCCAAAACCTCTCTCATTCATCGAATGGGGCGAGGGCCTGTGAAAAATTTCAAGAATTGAACCCCTTGGATCATTGTGGCGCAATGCACGGCAAAAAGTAAAAGATCGAAAAAGCAGTGCCTCAATTGGGCGGTTCGCGGAAGAACAACCTGCCATATGCACGGAGGAAATTCAAAAGGGCCGAAAACCAATGCAGGTAAAGAGCGGTCGCGTGCAGCTGCTTTTCGTCATGGAAATTATACAAAAGAATCGATCGCATTCCAAAAAGAATCTATGGAGTTGATCCGTCAAAGCAAAAATCTATTAAATTATTTTGGAAGATGAAACTGCCGCAAAACAACGTTTCAAGTCGTCTTATTCCCTATCGCCCAAATGTTTGCGAACCATCGCCCGATATTTGCAAAAATTGCAAGATGCTTTAGGTTCTGGAAACTGATCCGACTCAAGGCATTTACGAATTTCAAGCAGAACAGGCTCCACCCATGAATCGTTCCCATTGTAGGGCAAAACCGAAATAACGAATTCAAGCTTTCCGTTAAACCCTTCTTTCGTATCATCTCCATTGCAATAGACGAAATATCCGGTATTAGAAACCTTGAACTCCTTTCGTCTTAACAGCCATTGATACACATCGATCTGGTTCTTTAATTTGGAAACACCCCCACGCGTGTGGGGAACACTCCCAATCTGCCACCAGCCGATCGACGCATTTGGAAACACCCCCACGCGTGTGGGGAACACTAGAAAACGAGCATCAACGATACGCACGCTCAGGAAACACCCCCACGCGTGTGGGGAACACCGCTTATACCGGAACAAATCTTATCTATAAAGGGGAAACACCCCCACGCGTGTGGGGAACACAAATGCCCGGTTTAACGCCTCGACAACGCCAGAGAAACACCCCCACGCGTGTGGGGAACACGTATCGCCTCATTGCTGAACGAACAGGAAAATAGAAACACCCCCACGCGTGTGGGGAACACCTCTTGGAATTGCCCTTGCTGCGCCTGCTTTGAGAAACACCCCCACGCGTGTGGGGAACACCTCTTGGAATTGCCCTTGCTGCGCCTGCTTTGAGAAACACCCCCACGCGTGTGGGGAACACCTCGACAGCCATTAGCAACCTCTTTTGCTATGAGAAACACCCCCACGCGTGTGGGGAACACTCGCGATATCGACCACTTTACTTCGAGATAGTAGAAACACCCCCACGCGTGTGGGGAACACTCAAACGACTGAAGAAAGCTTGCATTGGATTAGGAAACACCCCCACGCGTGTGGGGAACACTTGTTTTGTCGAGCATGGGCAACCCAATTTACGGAAACACCCCCACGCGTGTGGGGAACACTTATCTTGAAAAATACAAAGAAACGCCCTATTCGGAAACACCCCCACGCGTGTGGGGAACACTGCTCCAAGACTCGGTTGCTTACCTATCCACCAGAAACACCCCCACGCGTGTGGGGAACACGTCGCAACAACGCCCGTAACATATTCTTCAATAGAAACACCCCCACGCGTGTGGGGAACACTTGCTGGACGGATCATATGCAAATCCATAGACAGAAACACCCCCACGCGTGTGGGGAACACTATAGATGCCTCTGTCCATGGTGGTGTAACATAGAAACACCCCCACGCGTGTGGGGAACACCTCGCGCTGCTGAGTTTTGGCTTGCTGGTATTGAGAAACACCCCCACGCGTGTGGGGAACACCAGCTCCCGCAGGCCAAGTTCTTATGGGATAACGGAAACACCCCCACGCGTGTGGGGAACACCCATATCCTGCAGCAATAGATGATGCGATAAAAGGAAACACCCCCACGCGTGTGGGGAACACTTTAGCGCAAATAATGGATCTGTTACTACCCTGGAAACACCCCCACGCGTGTGGGGAACACTGGTGCATTATCTAAAGCAATTTGTGTGCTTTAGAAACACCCCCACGCGTGTGGGGAACACTTGTGTGCATGAGGCTAAGTGTTATGAGAATAAGAAACACCCCCACGCGTGTGGGGAACACCGGTCGAGTAAGCCTAGGCTGCCAGATCAATCGGAAACACCCCCACGCGTGTGGGGAACACCGAATGCCATTGGAGACTATTTATTAAGCGCAAGAAACACCCCCACGCGTGTGGGGAACACTCTTCCCAAACTATGCCAGGAGGCATATTTGGAGCACAAATCTACGAGGTCGCTTCCAGCAAAAGCTGTAGGCCAGAAAGTTCGATGAGCCGGCAATGAGCGTGGCCGAAAGTGATGATTTCAAAGCCGGGCGGTATTGCGGTTTTTCGAAAAATGAGGAGATCGCTGCTAGGGGGACAATGTTCATGGAGATATTCGATGACTTTTACGGCAACTGCGTCTTTCACGCAAGAAATGAAAACATTCGGCCGTGGCTCAATGAACCAGATTTTCATTCGGCCGCGCACTGCAGGCGGAAGATCCTTGGCAACAACAACTAACATGCGCCTCCATCCAATATCTGATCAATATCCGTTCCAATTCGAGACATGAGATCTATCTGCAAAACTCGGTCTTTGAATGATTCAGCGACTCTATGCCGATTGTATTTGGCACCCATTTCAGCGGTGAGGAAAAAGGCCAAATCAATGCATAGATGTTCCTTGTATAGATCGGCGAGGTCATAGACAAATGGAAGAGGACTTCCTGAATGTATAAATCCGATATAAGGGGAATATCCCATACTATGGATCGCCGAACTGAGAATTGCATATAAGGCAGCGTTGACACTAGTAAGAATTTGATTAGTTGTGGTTCCTAATTCAAAATTTCCTGGGATGTACCGTCGTCCTTTCCAGCCTACTTGATACTGTTCCGCTTTCGCCTTATACAACTCGCGCACGCGAGCCCCCTCAAGCCCCATCATTTCTTGAAGGTTTTTATCTTTTAATTCTTCGCATGGGAACCTTTTAGAAAATAAACGGCGCGCTACTGCAAGCGATTCTTTCTTATTCGCAGCCAAGTTCATCTGCCGCCTAAAATTGCGGGTGTTGGATGTGGGCGATTGACCGCAGGCATAAAAAATCAGACTATCTTCCCCAACCCAACAAAGTCCGCAATTGGCAATCGCCATTACCTTAACCGCTTCGTGTGTCACGCTTGTTCCAGGTCCCAATAGCAGGCAATTTATCGTAGCGATCGGCAATCGAACTACGTTGGCGTTGCAATCAACCCATTTGACGCTGCCGTCGTCTATTTCAAGCCGGCCTCTTTCTAAGTAGACGAAAGGATATTTGTCCTTCACTTGGGGCAGTGTTTCCCGAGTCACTTTAATCATGAGCCGCTGAGATGGTGCAGGGATAACGCGCGGGATATTATAAATCACATCTTCAATCTCTTTTGATCTAACCTGCTGCGAGGATGGCGAATGTCCTATCACCCCGTCCCGATTAGAATGAATTTCATTGTTCGTTGTCATGCGTACTCGATTTATTGAGTGCTGATCCCTGGATGATCGTTACATATCGTTGGACATAGATTTTTTGAGGGCCGAATTGAATCGGAACGTCATTCAACACAAGCTGCTCCCCTTCACATTTTCCGTCGAGAACCTTGAAATCTAAGTGCAACGACTTCTCATTGGCGACTTGTGTAGCATAAGCAACAGCTTGGGTTTCTATTTCAAAAATCCCCCGGTAGATAAAATCAACAGGCGCACAGTTTTTTCTCCCCAAATAAAGATCCCAGACGGGATTCTGCAAAGCTTCTGCAAATCGCTGCGAAAGATCCAATGGAACCTCTAATGCCACGGCAAAAACCCTGTCCTGCAAGTAGTAGCGATAGGTGAGCTTGACTCCTCCCCCAGCTCCCGTCGCTTTACCTCCTTCAGCTTTTTCAGGAATCATCCAGTGCTCAAATTGTTTATCATCTTTATCATAACCCGCACCCACCATGTGAAAATCTTCTAAAAGGGGAGTTTTGGTCGATAGATCACCTTTTTTTGCCTTTCGAGAAAAAGCCATAACTGTGGTTTTGAGTCGGCCCATTGTTGCCAACAGCTCTCGCTGCTCTCCACCAGCTCCCAAAGCGCAACAGACGAGCCCCAGTACCCCCGATTTCGTGGGAAAATCGAGAGTATCTCGACGCGAAAATTTGGAATCAAAGCCCCATGACTGCAGAGGTGCTTCAAGCCACAAGAGAATAAAGCAAGTATTCATGATTAGACCGTTGCTTCTACGTGTTGCTTGAGAGCCGACGCTAAATCATCGATGCTGAAATCTGAATCGCCAAAAGTGTATTCGGCGATTTTACCAAACAACGACCCCGCTCTCTTCTCTTTGGCTTTCAATTGGGTATCAAGTTCGTTGATGCTTGGTTGCAGAAATCCCCTTCCTTTACACTCGAGCGCGGTTTCAAAAGCCATCTGAAGGCGCTGTCCTTTGCGTACGAAAATTTTCGCGTAATCCCATTGAGAGGCTCCTGACATTGTGCTCTGGCGGGCTTGAGGAACGGCTAAAAACAACGCCTTTGTAAATGCTTCGACAGCGCTGGGCATTTCTAACTGTCCAATCGACGCGCAAAGCTGACCTAAATCCAGACACACATAGCGGTAGTAAGTCGCCGAATTGAATTCCAAGCTTCCCAAATGAGAAGACCCTGTCTCTCCTTCTTCTTCATCGCCAAGAGCCGTAAAAAATTCAACTTCGTTACTTACCTTGTGAGTGGAAATTGCGTGAGAAAATGAGGCCGCAGCCTCGACGTTGAGCTGAGCCGCATCCGCCACCATCCGGCCGAACAACGCAATATCAAAGGCGTCCATATGTTGTTTCTTGGAATCTATTTCTCGACTGATAATTTTTACCAATTCCTTCGCCTGCTTTTTTTTATCTTTTTCCTTGATCACCATGTCAGGAGAAAATCCAGCTTCTTTAAAGGCTTTTGCAACCCTGGATATTTCGTTGGGACTCAAGAAAATAAGAGTGTTATTTTTTAAATCTTCGCTGGAGTCGCCTTCATCTTCCTGCGCATCATCTTCTGACTTCTTTTTTTTAGGTTTCGAGTCTTTTTTAAAAAAGATGTTATGGATTTTGTTGCCGCAGCATTCAGCTTCTTCTTCCGTAGCTCCTTCAGCGATGCAAGCATCTTTAATCAGCTTGCTAAGCCATTTGGTTCTCGTGCCGGCGACAATGCCAAATTCCTTCATGGCAATTCGCACATGCCTTTTCCAGCATTGAGAGCTGACTCTCGCTCGCAAGCTGCCCCCAATCATGGCGGTTTTTGGAGATCCGACGTCATCTCGATTTAAACATGTCACTGGAAATGACTGAAGAATATGAAATTCTATTCGTGTATTAGTGTAATGGTTTTTCATAGTAAACTTCCTCTTTGTAAATATTGTTATTTCACTATTGGCACAACCTGCAAAAATCCAAAGCCAAAGGCTCGTCCTCGGCCGATCCCACGCTGAATGCTCTCGGCAAATTTGCCTCTGTCTATTACCTGTAAGTTGCCCATGAACGTTGCGCTTGACTGAGTGACTCTGTTGTCCTCACTTTTCCAAAATCTCTGAGTCGTCATCATTTCCACTCTAAAAGTCTCCTCGTTAACTCGAAACCCCCAGGCTTCAGGAGCTTTCTCAAGAAACCACTTTCGAATCGCGTCATATCCTCGAATGGCGATGGTTTTTCCCGATTTTTTTTCCCGCTTTGAGGGATTCATCGTCACTTCAAAGATGTACCGGTCGTGAATCAAAAATGAATCGGGAAGCGATCGAGATCGGAGGGCCCCTCGCAAAGGATTTTTTGGGGAACGATTGGATAGGATCAGGATCAAGCGCTTTCCGTCACGAATGCCTTTGTCTGCAAACAAAATCCCACTGGGAACGCTTTTTTTCTTCTCTTCATCACTGCGCACATCCTCGAATAAATCATAGACAATCCGATGAATTGAGTAAGCGTCGGTAAGCCTTAAGGCAATCGCCTCTTCTCGGAGCAAAACGAGTTCGCTTGCGATCATGGCGAGACCTCCTCGTTTACGTCCGTTCTATAGAAACTTTGGGCCCATTTGGCCTTTGTTCGTAGACTGTCCGACTCGAAATAGAAGATATCATCTAGAAGGCGCGCATAGTTCAGTACTCTATTGCATTTCGCTTCAATCAAGCGAAGCAGCGGGCGCAAGATCGAACATACTTCGCTCACCGTATCACAGGCCAGAAGGCGTCGAAGTTTAGACTTCGCTTGATCACTGTTGTTTCCTTTAGGATAACAGCGTGCAATCGCCTCTCCAATCCCCAGGGATCCATTTTTGCGAATCTTTCCTTTGACGATCGCGGCAGCAATGAGTCCGAACGGAAGGCATTGGTTCGGCTTTTCCAAATTGATGCGCCAGCGAGCCAAATATTCCCAACTTTGGTACTCCATCGAAGGATTGTCGGCTCTTCGCAGTGCTGCGGCTGCGCCTTTGTCATTCTCTATGCAGCCTATGACAAATCCAACGAATGCAATGCTTCGCGATACGTTTTTGATTTCAGTTTCCATGTTTTTTCTTCGTTTTTTTGTTCATAAATTTACTGATACTAGAGCGATGCTTGGTCCAAGCATCCAGTTGCCTCACGGTGTCTTTGGGACAAAGACTGTCGAATGAAGCTCTCGCATGTTCAATATACCTTCTCCAAAGCGCATCTAAAGCTCCTGACCCTGTTTCGTTACACGCCTCTAAAAGAGCACGAAACTCTTTCTCGCAGAATTGCCAATAGAGGCTAAGCGCTCTTTTCGCCTGCTTTCCGCCTTTCGCGTTTTGCTCCTTAAAATATTTTCGGACAGACTTACCAAGTTCTTCCGATAGTTTCTCTAGCTTGTCCATTTGAGCTTGCAATTGGAGGTACCAAATTTCACCAAGCCAGCTGGATCGCAACTCAATCATAGATTGGACAAAGTCATCTGTGCCCGATACCTTCTGATCCTTAAATCCAGATGTTGTTGCTTTCAGCCCACCAGACCAGATTCGGATCGTGGGACTGGTTTTTCTTGCGCGAGTCAACCCTTGACTGAGTTGAAAACAGGACCACATACTTTTGTGCCCGGTAGAAAGAAATCCCAACATGGATGAAAGCTGTCGCCAGGGCCGTTTGGATGAGTCAACCAGCATGACCTTGGATGTTAAATAGTCTATAGCCAATGAGGGGTCCCTCCCTCCTTGATCAGGCGTCGGGTGAACAATCCCTTCCGAATAATAGAGGCCGTCATTCAAAAGAAGACAAAATCTAGACAAAGGAACGAGCCTCCCGATGAGACTGTTTTTTAGAGTTGTTGCTATTGGGCAATCCATGTTTTTGGGCATATTTTCCCAAGGTGGGAAGCCGACACCATTTCTATTGTCGATGCTGCTGATGGTCAACAGATTAAACCAAATTGTCTCCAAGAGGTCTTCACCAACCAAGAAATTGTGCAAATACCCGAATTTTCCCATCCATGTTCCTGGAGATCGTTCCGGCTCGTTATTTTTTTTCCCATTTGCCATTCCAAATCCCATCAGCGTAATGATTAAAATCGCTTTTTGTGCGTCATTCAGGTTTTGTTCACTCTGGGACTGAAATAGCACTGAGTTGTTTTTTGGACCGATCTCAGGCATCACTACACCAAAACTCACTTTTTTATCGTGTTCGATGGCGGGCATCTGAAGAAAAGGCTCAGAACCGTAAAGCCAAAATTTGTGGCGCCATTGGCCAAGATAAGCAAGACAGCGTTCGGCCATGCCATTTACACCAAGGGCATGCCAGTTTTCATCGTCTTCGGGCGTGTAGGCAGCTTGCGCGATAGCCAACAAAAGTTTTAGGAGAGCAATTTTTTGGATAGGATTTCCTCCTAGATCCAGTCCCCGCTCGGTAAACAGTTGCTCTAGACTGACGGGTGAGGAGCCAATGATGGGAATCCACGGCTCGTCTACTAAATTAAACCTATTGATATCAGACATTCATTCACCTTTGGTATGCATCGTCATCGACCCTATATCCAAGGGTAGAGTTATAGCTTAGGCGCTTGGAGGGATGGGCCTTGGCGCCATCCAGAGCGACGAGTTTTTCACTAGATAAGACCTTGGCGATACGGAGTTTGCTTTCGTCTTTTGAACCAACGTAAATATAGCCTTTTAAACCATTGATTTCGTTCAAGGGTAGCGCTTGAGGGGCCGCGTATTCATGAACCTTGATCGTATTCTGTCCAAGAGATGCACTCAGTTGCCGTCGCAGACGCAAGTTCGACTCCCACAATCTCGGCAGGAAAACTTCTTCATCATTGAGAAATTTAAGGCGAAGTCCTTTCGCCTCACGCGTGAACTCACAAATTAACAGAGTCTCTACACTGTCAATTTCTCCATAGCGGGTACTTGCTTTGCTCTCGGGAAGAGTTTTTCCTCCTTTAGAGAGCCCAATTTCGGCAAATCGTCTAAGCTCGTCTTTTTTCTTTTCCAACTCTTGCTCAAATTTTAACCATATTCCCTTCTCTTCGCGCCGCCGATAGGTCTTCTCGATCAAACCTCTCATGTCGCTGGGAAGCAGCAAGGCACCTAATTTTTCCCAGACTTCAATAGATCTCAGGAGGATGTAGGGGCTGTAGACGGAAGTCGATTTTCCGATTGCCATGGGATTTTTTAATGCTGCATCTAAAGTGAGCGATAAAATCCATGCTTCGCGCAAAGAGGAGGAAGGCCGCAGAGTTTCCAAGTGGCGCCAAAGACGCCCTATCCGCTGTAAAAGCATGTCGGTAGGACAAATGCGAGTAACGAGAAAATCGGCGTCGATATCGAGCGACTGCTCGAGAACTTGCGTGCCCACCAATATGCGGCCACGCTCTTTTCTTCTTGATGTCCCCTCCTTTCCAAAGTAGGCAACCCACTTTTCCTCTATTTTTTGCCGATCGCATTTTAAAAATCGTGAGTGGAGCAACCCGCACTCAATGTTCAGCCCTTTCTCTTTGGATTGGGCCGCAAGTCGCAAAAACTGCTGCTGCGCTTCTCCAACAGTATTTTCTACCCAAAGGACTTGCTGCCCTTCTTCGGCGCGGCGGAGAGCCTCTTCGATGGCGTCTTGCTCCTCTTCGCAGAAACGGACAGCTGTTTTCGAATCTGCGTCCGGTTCAATAGCAACTTCTCCGGTTCCTTTCTCGTTCGCCACCGAGATCAGTGGATATCGTTCGTCCGTTGACGTTCCATTTACGAGGATTTGGCGTCGCTCTAACGTGAGAGTTGCGCTCAAAATGATCACTGTGCACCCAAGATTGCGAAGAGCGTCGACTAGGCTATCTAAAATTGTGCCCGTATATGAATCATAGCTGTGTACCTCGTCGAGAATTACCACCTTGCCCATGAGGCCAAATGCGCGCACAAAACCGTGCTTAACATTCATTACTGCCATCAACGCCTGATCGATTGTGCCAACGCCAAAGGGGGCTAATATCGCTCGTTTGGTACTTGAAAACCAGGAGCCTCCTGGCTCCCCCTCTTCTCCCATTTCGGACTTTAGCCAGGCATTTCCGTGGATCAACTGAACATTTTGTCTACAACAAGGAGAGATGATCTTTTCTAAAAATTGCTCCATTCGTTCGTGGATTTTCTCTGAAGTAAGCTGCGTCGGTAAAGCAAAGTAGATCCCACTCGCACACCCAGCCGCTAATATCTGATAGGCAGCGTAGAGCGCCGCCTCGGTCTTGCCAACTCCCATCGGAGCTTCCAGAACATAGATGCCAGGTTCTCGGCATGCTTCCATGAACCGCTGCTGTGCAACACGGGGAGAACGACCAAAAATCTCTTCGAATGACAAATCCGACACGATTACCGGAGGAGTCAATCCTGCGCGATCCAAGCTCTCATCGACAAGCGGGAGCCAATTTGCATTGTTTGGATCATCGAATAAGGTTCCTGAGCCTATCCAATCAGAGATCGTAGTCAACCCTGCAAGAATGCGTGCCTCCAAAGGGGATTCGATCTTTGGCCATTCACATCCCAGTGCTTCCTTGAGCAGCTGCAATAACTCCTCACGCCGATGTTGCCAGGCTTTTCCTCCAAAAAAATCATCTGACGCGAACCATCCGTTTAAAGTTGGAGATATGCCATGGTGTTGGCCTAAAATACTCGGTATGTATTTGTCTTTTAAACAAGCTCTTGCCGCCAATTCACTGACTCCAGCGTGGCCGTCCCACCGTTCTTCCAAATCGGGATCCACAGTCTCCAAGCCCCTCAGTGAATTAGGGGCATAATTTAAAGTACCTGTTCTTCCTCTTCGTATTTTTTCTTGAAAAGTGGGCGAGACCTTGCCTACATCGTGAGCCGCGGCAATCAGTTCAGAACCAATGGGAAACAAACTTCTTCTAAGGCGTGGTAAAAGGCGCCCAAGAAGACTACTGGCAACAGTTCCCACGATGTGACAATGGCTGAAAACCGTGCGTCCCAGCGCTTCATTTCCATTTTCATCGCGGCGGGTTTTTGCAATACAGTCGCTTAATTCCAAGGCAATTTTCAACTCTAGGGTTGGACCAATATTTGGTATGCTAATACCTCGTTAAATCCATAAATAAATTTATAGATGCAAAAATTATACACAAAAAAAACAAAAACAACCAAACTGTAATAATTTATTTAAAAAATGAAATTTTTAATTTACCTGTTTAATTAAGTTTGACTACCGTGAAAATGTGATTTTTAATACCCCGCTACTCAAGTGTGGTATGCATATGCAAATGAATTTTCCGCATTTTTTACGCAATTGACCTGAATACAAGTGAATGTTTGTGAACCAATCTGAAGGAGACCTTAATGTTCTTGCGAGAGAAACGTGATTCTGATTAAATCACTGGTTTTCAGAGTTGTACTGGGATTAAGACTGTTAATCCATTGGTCGCTAGTTCGAATCTAGCACCCGGAGATTCTTACGATTAGGCAGTTGTGGCGTTTGATGTAGCTGTCATTTTTAGTTCAGGGTCACTGGTGGTGCACTCGAGCACGAAAAGCGACAAAAAGCCACAATCACGTGTGAAAGATCATTCAGTTACAAGTTTTTAATTCCCTTGTTGCCAAGAATTGCAGGTTGTTGTAGGTTACCGTCTTACGACGGACTGTAACAATGACTTGGTGTCACTATGTTCCGCAATTCTATATAAGATATTTCGGAATCAATGAAAAACAAACCATCCGATATGATAGAAAAACGGGTGTAATAATTCCTGTTTCAATCGAAAGCTTCTGCGGCGAAGAAGATTTTTTTTCTTTTGATAAAGAAAGTTTGAATAATCTCCCCAAACACCTCCGCTGGATCGACAAAGATCTCGTCGAAACTCAATTAGCTGTGCACATTGAAGGACCAGTAGATTCGATATTAAAAAAAATCATTCAAAATGGTTCATTATCATCTGTTTCAATGAATGAAATATTGATGCTACTTGAATGGGCTGCTTGGATATTTATTGCCAACCCAACATCTCTCGCAATACATTCAATTAGTTGCATCACGGATAGGTTTAAGAACATCGACCGCTCAAAACTTACTAATACTGAGCGGTTGCAACTTTTCACCGATCTTCATAAAGAGATTACCCCTGTATTCCAACAACGCGGTTGGCTTCTTCAATTAATTGATCCAGAGCACGGGCATTTGCTATCTAGTGATCGTCCAGTAATGCTAGGAGGAAAGTCATTACAAGAATCGATACAACTTTCAAACCAGACCATCTTTTTCCCTTTATCACCTAGCCTATTACTTGTTGGTAATAACAATCCTGTTTGGGGATATGCAAGCAAGCCCCTCGAGAGCAAAAAAGAAGCCGCTCTTCTTTCAAACATCCTTGTCCTCGACCAAGCTTATCGTTATGTATTCGCCGCAGATCGTAACGACATAGACAGTTTATTAAATACATTAAAGCTGCCGGCCTGATCCCACAAAATTAATCCACTTGCGGTTAGAAATTCCGATATTTTGAACCGTTTCCTCTACTAGGTCACTTCTTCTACAAACTTAACAAAAACGCCCAATTGACAGATTTGGGCGTTTTTGTTAAGTTAAAGACATGAGACACAAAATTTGCTATATCGCTCTTTGCCCGCTTCTAAAAAAACCATTTTTTACATCAAAACAAGCGAAAGCAATCGGTATTTCAGCCGCAACTCTTGGCCATTATGTCAAAATCGGAAAATTGGAACGGCTGGAAAGAGGAGTGTATCGATCAGCTGGATATAGAAGCTCATCAATTTCTCGATGGGAAGATCTGATTCAAGCTGTTCATTCGATTCACGGAGGGGCTGTATGCTTAATCTCCGCTTTAGCCATTTACGAACTGACCGAGGAAATCCCAAGACAACACTGGATCGGTATCCGTCATAACACCAGTGCTACAAGCACAAAGCAAGTCAAAGTAGTTCGTTTTCGAAATTTTAAATTAGGGAAAACAGAGATCGAATTGGATGGAATGCGCATACCTATTTTTGATCGGGAACGGACAATTATTGACGCCTTTCGGCTTCTTAGCCGCGAAACGGCAATCAAAGCACTAAAAACGGCGCTGATGAAAAGTGGGGAAAATCGACTCGATCTTAATAAACTGGAAGCCTATGCTAAACAGCTTCGATTTAACATTACTCCATATTTGTTAAGCATAATGACATGATCAATGAACAATCTCTGAAAGATCGGTTGCAAACAATTGCTAAAGAAAAGGCTATCCCTTTCAACGCTTGTTGGAAACAGCTGCTTTTAGAACGTTTCCTAGCTCGCATCGCTCGATCTTCCCATGCCCATCATTTCATCTTTAAAGGCGGATTTCTCCTAGCCTATTTAATTGAAATCGGACGAGAAACGGCTGATCTCGATTTTCTTCTTAATCAAGTGAAAGCAGAAAAGGGATATATTCAAAAAATCTGCATCGAGATCGCCGCATTTCCATCCGATGATGGATTTACTTTTTCCTTCGCAAATATCGAACTGCTTTCTCAGCCGCATATGAATTATCCGGGGTATCGAATCACCCTTGAAGCTTCTTTTGCAAAAATGAAAGACAAGATTCATCTCGACATCGGCGTGGGAGATGTTGTTGCTCCGCAGCAATTAAAAATAGAGCTTCTTCAATACCGCGGAAAGCCCTTTTTCGAAGATGCAATTTCATTGCTTGTTTACCCCATCGAAACAATTTTTGCAGAAAAGCTGGAAACCGTACTCTCCAAAGGGTCGAGAAATACTCGAATGAAGGATTACCACGACCTATTTCTTCTATCCAAAACTAAAAACTTACCCAGCCGAGAAAAGTTTATCCAATCCGCCCAAAAGACCTTTCTTAATCGAGATACCCCTATTTCTTTGATCCAATTTAATATTGCCGATATCAAAATGCTTCAGCAACTTTGGACGGCGCATCTAAACGGCTTGGGCGATCTTGCATATCAATTAAATCTTCCGCAAAACATATCGGTGGTGATCGAAGAAATTAATGCATTTATTTCCGCAATTTTTCCGCAAATGACCAGAAATTAAGAGAACTTTAGGGAACTCATTCGAACAAATCCCTGATCTTCTTGCGATAGAAATGCAGTTCTAGTTAAATCGCTGGCATTCAGAGTTATACTGGGGATAGGACTGTTAATCCATTGGTCGCTAGTTCGAATCTAGCACCCGGAGTTTTCCTTTTCATTCCTAAGTAACTCTAGTACATCAAACCAGAGGCATTTATGCATCTCATCCTAAATTACTGAATCGAAGCCAAAGGAAAAGATGGATATTGGATCGACAGTTTCAAACATTTGATCGTCAGCAGCAACAAGGATTGGGCGGCCCATCTCGATCCCGATGACCGCAGATTTTTCGTTCTCGATATCTCCACCGAACGAAAAGAAGATTTCGAATATTTCGGGAAAATTCAAAAATAGCTTGAAAACGGCGAATACAAAACTTTTCTAGTCAGATTGAATCTTTTTTAGACTGCACTAAGCTGCGAAACTCACCATCGTCAATGAGCATGCGTTTTTTTGAAACCTCTTATGCATCCGACTAAATACATCGGAAAACTTAATTTGCATATTCGCAGCATGTTTCACAAAGTCTTGATAACGTGCTGATAAAATGATGGTTTTTAAAAATTTCTTGTCGCTGTGTATCAATGATTTGCTTGTTAAAATCGATCAACGTGCATAGACTTATCAAGTCATGATAATTTAAATTTAACGAGGAAAAACATGTCCATGAAAATAGACGGAAGCCGCGCAACTAACTGGGCATTGAACAAATTGTCAGCTGAGACAGAAAAGAAATCTGATAATTGTTGCAAGGCTATGTGCGTAGCAGTGATAACAACAGTCGGAAGTGCTATTACGTGGGCACTCACAAAAGCTGATAATTACACTGAAATGAGAATAGTAAAGGTTGCAAATGGTCTGGGAATCCCAGACGGCGTTAAGAATGGTGGACGCGTGGCTGGACTGGGTTATGCAGCGACAGTTGCCGATGATAGATCCATTGCTGCTTTTGACGATTATCGCAGAAAATGCACCTGGATATTTCAAGACCCCGGATGTGTGACTGATGTTGTCAAAGGAGTTGTATATGCAGCAGGTGGAGTTATTTGTCTTTGGGCGATTTATAAAATATTTGCAGGCGGAGAGAAAAAACACTCGCAGGAATAATTACCCGCTTCAATGTTTTTAACATCAACAAAAGGAACATATTATGTCAATAGTTACCGATAGTTTTTCTGGAAAGATCGGTTGGCATTGTTTTAAACAGATTTTTAGTTTTGCCACATGCGCCGCAGCTTCTTACGCAACCCACCACGCATCATTCGCATTATTCAACAAATATCGTGAAAATTGTACGTCTGTAATACAAACGCCATTATGTGTGACTTACAACGTATTAGGTGTGGCGTCTGTTGTTGTTGAACTTGCAACATTTTGGAAAATGTTTCAAATAGCCCGATCGTTTTCATTATTGCCATCTAAGCCGATTCCAAATCCAACCATTATCCCAAGCGGATCGAATCAATATCAATCTTCAAATGCTTCCTTTTTTTCGGTCACCGCAAAGCGGAAGCTCTGCCCGCACTATGCCGCCGAATATCCGCAGAGCATCAGGAGATCTTTTGGAGTTGGTAATTACAGTGAAGTCCAATGGAACGGTGGTTCACGATCCATTTAAACAAATCCAAAAGAAATAAACACACCAACACCAAACAATTTAAATAAAAAATTTCAAAACCAATTACAAACATATCCGCTTGTAAAATAAATTTTTTATATAACAAGATCTCTCGCTTAACACATGAGCGAGGGAAAATGGCACGATTTGGCACGGAACGACCAAAACGCTTGAGATAACAACAAAGCATAAGGCCCCAAATCAAGATTTTTCTAACCTTTTTAAATGAGCGCTGTTAAACTCTTTTGAGCGTTGTGGAATGCAGTGCCTTACATGACTGTTAATCCATTGGTCGCTAGTTCGAATCTAGCACCCGGAGATTCTTCTAAATCTCAATAGGCCACTAGATATATTGGACTCGAAGGTCTTGATTTCAGGATGTGGTGGTTCCCTTTGTCCAGACTAAAAAATAACTTAAATTAAGCTTATTATGGCTCCAAGTCGTTCAACCTCTGTTTGTAGGCTTCTAAATCCTTATTTTTGAGACCATTATGAGATGGTTGAGCACAATCGTTAATTACGCTAACATCATTCGTGATTATTTTTGTGGTGAGTTATATGTGCCAATTTATTTCTGGAGATTCTGCAGATATCTGGGTCGGAAGCGCTAATTTCACACTTAATTGTTCCATTGTTGCTGTTGGAGGGGGGCTTTGCCTAAAAGCTACTCAAGCTGCACTCGCTGCTTTAAAGTATTCGTCAACCACGATAGCCATTGGCACAGCAATTCCCGTTACGATTACGACTATTTCTATTATTGGGGCAGCCCTTGGTTTGACTGTTTTTGCAATCTGTTGCATTAGCGCCGTATGCGGTAACCGTAACTTTCGTATTCACTGAACTTGGAGTGCTCCCCCGTTTAAATAGGACCACCTGACCTGCTCCTAAGACATAGGAGTACAACTAGGTTTATGACTATCACTAAAGATAGCTTTCATGTGATCACTTCAGTTCAAAGAAAAGGTCGGATTGGTTCTCTAATTGTGCTTCTGGTCAACACATTTTTCTTCCTCAGCAGATCTTCTCTTGAGCAACCATAATCAAAAGGCTCTCCAGGGTTCTCTTCGGGGGCCTTTGTAGTGGAGATCATTATGATTGATTCTCCTGCCCCACTTATATTGTGCGAAGCAAAAGGCCAGACAGCGAAAGCTCTAAGTGCCTTTTTCATTTCATGGCACACTTTTGGCACACTCCTCCACAACACTTAAAACAAACTGGCAACGGTAAGTTGAAACGTTAAAAATTGATCAAGAATGGCTTTTTTCGAGGTTGAGTGCGCCAATCTGGCCGTCAACTTGATGAATTTTCTCTCGTAAAACCACCATTACACCATTGTTATCCATTAGTCGTTAGTTTGAATGAGCAGTTAAAACATCAAATACACATAAGTATTTTTAAATCATAAACATACGCTCATCCATTAACCATTCCATAGCAGTTATCAACAACTTTCGATTATCAAAACCCAAACACTATCAACTAACTAAAAGCGAATGTTTTAATAAAAAAAAACAACAAACCAACCAAGTTAATGTTTAAAAATTATTTTAACTATGATATAATTATATAAAAAAGGAAAAAACATGTCTTTAATAACCCCTATTTCAATTGTTGAAACACAATCACTTTGCAAATCTGTTCCATTTACTTTGGAGCTATACGGCCGTATATGTGGAGTGGCTCAAGAAGCTCTACAACGAGCTAAAGAATTAAGTGAGCAAGCAAAAACATTGATGAATAGCGGCAAGCCCGGTTGGTTAGCTGACATTTGCGCTTTTTTAGGACTGTACCGTCTCCTAAATACAACCAAAGAAAAGTATCATGAATTAAAAAAAGAGAGTGAATTTTACGAAAGTATCGCTCAAAACCCAAGATGGGCGGCACAATATTGCATTGAAGAAAATCGACTTTCTAGAGAAGTGCGATATTTTTTAAAAATCATTGAAAAGATACCCCAAAAAACACAACAATTAACTACGCAAATTATTTATACCTATTATATAGATTTGATTCCAAACACAGTTTTTAAGCTCGCCTGCGTGTTAATACAAAAATCCCAAAAATATGTCGCAGCAAATAAATCGCCTTTATGCTCCCCTGAAGTGTTGCAAGTTCTCCAAAAATATCAACCACAAATTTATACAGCTCTTGCTATTCAATACCTCGCAGATTACTCAGGCTCATTCACGACTATACTATCGAATATATGCCCAGAAATCAAAACCTGCGGTATTTCTCTACTAGACCTACAGGTATTGGCTTTACAATCGATAGAATTTCAATTTCCAGCAACCGTTTAAAAAACAAAATTAAGACGCCTCGCAAAGCTCGCGACACTCTGAAGATTCAGTTGATCGAGCGCAAGCAATTGGGTAACCCTTACAGCTAATACTTCCAATGATTTCCTTGCTGATCCAAAAAAATCTTCATGTTCTTTAGGGTATACACCCCTTCCAGTTCAAAAGCACCCAAGAGGACTGATTCAAAGCCTCGGATTTTAATTATTTTTGTTCGATTCGTATTTAAACCAATACGTTTCGAACAAAAAATAATCAAACTGCGAGAGCTT
>Ga0153915_10000608_pt1 | contig 33367 bp, 36 predicted proteins | sample Opewatmetagenome_2_FD_107003 | JGI IMG/M metagenome (GOLD analysis project Ga0153915, IMG submission 107003) | Freshwater wetland microbial communities from Ohio, USA - Open water 3 Core 3 Depth 3 metaG | ecosystem: Environmental > Aquatic > Freshwater > Wetlands | place: USA: Ohio, Lake Erie... | reverse complement strand
TTGGATTTCACTGTAATAAATTGAAAGTACACTTCGGCAAGCTCAGCATTTGGCAAGGTGTGTTTTAACAAGCCCGGTTAAGACTACTCAGAGACTTGTCAGAGACTTGTTGGAAGGTGGAAATGAAACCGGTTTGATTTGGCGTTTCCGGAATAAGATTGTGTTAACTGAATCATAGCACAGATTATACTTTTCAGTGAGTTGAAAGATTGATTCGATCTGGGTATGAATTTTTCGTAACTCTATGTATTCCGATTTGATCTGAAGATTCCGGATAGAAAGTTCATTGATGAGACCAAGTTTATAATATTTACGAAATTTAGGTTCATCTCTAATCTTCGATATGTCAGCTTTATACGTCATAATTATCTTACAACCAGCATTTGTAAAAATATTGATGAACCAGAAAGATATCAACGCTCGATGTTTGTGATTTTTTTTCTTTTGTTATCACGAAGACGTAAAATTCAAGTGAATTGGAATAGAACACTGATGACACGGATTTAACTGATCTGTGCAGATTTCAAGCTTAATGGAGCGAGTGGAGTGTGTGCCGGAATCGGCGACACGGAACGAGCGGAATAATCACATGTAAGCGAATGAAGGTGTGTGGGAATCCACGACCGGAATGAACGATGATGAACTGAGTGCCGAAGGCACATTTTAATAGTGCGGGGTTTATATAATGCAACATTATGTTGCAACGATTGTAATTGAGAAGGCGCTTTCGTTGGGACTACACAAATACAAAAACATAATGTTCGTTATGTAATACCCGCTTTCACATGCCCGCAGCCAAAGGCAAGGGACGATGAACTGAGACCCTCACACAAAAGGTTGCTTGCCTATAGAATCTTATATGTGATGTAAAGTGAATTACAGTGGTTCTTTCCATAAGAAGTGAAAAGTTAGATGTGAGAAGGAAAGGAATTATGATATGAATACTTCAGTGAAAGATTCCTCACCGGATAAATCCGGATTCGGAATGACAAACTCATCGTTTAAACTAAGTGCGAATTTCTATCTGGAAGAGTTTGTCATTTCTCAAGCGGCGGAAAGACATGGTTACAGAAATGAACCGAATGAAAAGCAGATTGAGAATTTGAGATTGCTTTGTGTGAATGTTCTTCAACCTCTGAGAGAAATTATCAATGTGCCAATTTTTATTAATTCCGGATTCCGATGTTTTAATGTAAATGCTGCTGTTGGCGGAAGATTTAATTCTCAACACCTCGAAGGAAAAGCTGCCGACTTTGTTGTCTATTCCATGAATTTAATTGATGTGTTCAACATCATCTTACAAAAATTATCATTTGAACAATTGATTTATGAATTCGGAAAGTGGATTCATGTTTCTTGGAATGGTGAATTGAATCGTAAAGAAGTGATGACTTCGAAAAAAGTTCATGGAAAAACATTTTATGAAAAAGTTATTGGTGATCGGTTAAAAGTAGTTGGATTATAAAATGAATGAAAAGATTTACATATGGATTATTGGTGGGCTTTTAAGTTTAGTCAATTTTTTATTCTGGTCCAGGATTAAAAGAATTGAGAAAGATGTGGATGAGACGAAGAAGAAATCATCTGCTATTGAGAAAAATTATTTGTCCCGGTTTGAAGAGCTTCAAAATAAATTGAGTGAAGTTGAGAAAAATATTATTCGAGAGATTTACAATATTAAGCTTTCGGCAATCAGTGCTTCGACTTCGCCTAGCGCAGGCAAACAGCTTTCAGATAAAGAAGGAGATTAAAATGGGAGTATTGGATTTCTTGAGTGGGATTGTAAAACCAATTACCGATTTGATTGATAATCTTTCTACTTCAGATGAAGAGAGAGGAAAACTTCTAAACGAGATGACAAAAATTGAGAATGAGTTCCTTGCTAAAGCTCTTGAGTATGAGAGTAAATTACTAGATTCTCAGGGAAGAATTGTTGAAGCGGAAGCGAAAGGACAGAGTTGGCTGCAGAGGAATTGGAGACCAATTACTATGCTAACATTTTTAATTCTTGTAGTATGTGATAGTTTTGGTTGGCTTGCGTTCCGACTAAGTAATGAAGCATGGACTTTATTACAAATTGGTTTAGGTGGTTATGTATTTGGAAGAACCGGTGAAAAAATTGTTGAGAAGATTAGAAAGTAAATTGGGAAAAATATTATTCGGTGGATTTTAAGAAGGGGAAAAAGAAATGATAAATTTGGATATCAGAATTATCCGCACGATTATGTAAGGATTGAAAACTCATTTCCCAATCAGCACACCGTTTTTTAATCAAATTATTAGGAATTTTTGAAGGATGAAAAGATTCGACCAAATCTCTAAGTTTTTCCATTATTAACTGGGGATTACCATTTATAACGAAAGCTAACATACATGCAGAAGTATCATTTTTAGAATAAGCTAAATTGACAAACCTTTCTATTCCATCAACCTTATATTCTCCGTTGACATCCCTACCCTTTATGTATCTTGATTCAGCTGAACTAAGTCTTTTGCATTCAATAACAAAATTGCCATAAAAGGAAATAAAAAATTCTATATCTGTTCTAAATTCGTTTTTACTTTCAGATAAAATCCGAGTCTCATTTGTTAATTTTATAGTATTATTATCAATATAATCTTTAAGTAAAGTGTTCTTATATTGGAAATCTTTGATGAATTCATCTCTAATTTTATTTTCTATGAGCTTTGATATACCATGTATCAAACAAATACGATTGTAGGACTCAACTATTGCCGGCAAATATAAATTTTCTATAACATCCTTTTGAGATTCATATCTGAGGGCAGATGATTTAATGCTAGATATGAACTGGTTCATTTCGACAGTGCATCCTTCATTATTAGCCCAATTTCTTCGTTTGCATCATTTATTGCTTGTCGCAAAGTCCAATCTTTAAAAGAGTGGCTCTTTACTATATAGAAGCACTCTTTTTCATAAATCTTGATCTTTTCTTCATTCAACATTTTGGAAACAAAAGTATCTTGTAGTTGATTTTTCTTAACAAGGTAGAGCAGATCTATTTTAGAATCATCAGCCGCTTTAATGAATCTATCTTTTCCAACAATTTCAAATCTAACTGCAGCACCAATATTTGATTTGAAATATTGTGCATTTAGTTCTAAACCGTCCTTAATAACAAATTTGAATACTTCTCTGAATTTATTGACATAGTTTTGGAAATCGTCCTTATAAGCCCCATCATTTTCTCGTTCGACATTAATTTGAAAGAACTCCCTAATTATTTCTTTTTCATACTCAAGTAAACCGTATAAATCAAAAATTATTTCATCAATTTCTTTTTCAATCAATGCAACATCTTTATTCAGACTTTTCCATTTCTCAATATGCGTAACTAATGATTTTAATCTTATGGCTTTGGGATCCTTCGAATTTATTTGGGGAATTGGAAGACTTTCAATTTCGCTGTTACGTAAGGTATTACGCGATTTACCTTTTCCCCACTGTGTGGACGTTTTATAGAGGTAATAGCCGATAAAAGAGGAATTAATGATTGCTAAATATGGGGCAAGATTAGTTATTATTTTATTACTTTTCTTAATCTTAATGGATAAGACAGCATCTTTAAATATCAGATCATTCTTAACTCTTATTCCTCGCAATTTTATTTCATCATACTTATAAGGTTCACAAGCAACAAGAATTCGAGTACCCGTAAAAATAGAATCATCCAGAGGTTTTCTTCTTAAGTTTTGATTCCAATTGAATTTGTTCAGTTTATTTTTGATTTGATAGCGAACAAAGTCTGATTGGTCTATAATATTTCTATTCTTTGGTTTACCTAAAGGTTTAGTTCCAGAATGAGGTTGGAAACCAGATCTACATTCGATAGTAACTTTATCTTTGATAAAACTTTTTTGTTTTATTAATTGGTAATCTTGCCAATCACCATTAACAAAAATTTTCCATAAAATATCTTCGTTCATCAACTCTTCTTGTCGTACAGATTTGATATCCTTTTGAGAAAAATGGATAACTTCGAATGCTTCCGAAAATTGTGTAAGCTTAGGAGAAATGTATTTCAATTCATCACAAGAATTATTCTTGCCTTTAAATAACAAAACTGCAGAAGGTTCATTAGCGCCAATAGTAACTGTTTTGTTTTTTACTTTACCAATCGATCTTTTGTGAAACAATATTTTATTCAGAGCAGATAATTCATAAAAAAAATCAAGGCAATAATTATTTAGAAAGTCTTTTCTAAATGCGGTTGCTTTGTCATTTAAGAAAATCGAGTTGTTTACTATTGCAGCATAATATGTTTGATCATCTCCCCATACTTGCATTCTTAATAAAAATGCTTGTGACCTTTGGAAGTCCGAAACATATTTATAGAGTGGGATACTTCCTTCTTTTCCTTTTATCCCAATCGCTTCTTTCGTTTTAATATTTTCTTCATTTGAATCATTTGGTATACTGCCCCACGGTGGGTTAGTGATGACACAGTCAAATTTTTGACTTCTATCGCCCCATGCTACAAATGGATTGTCAGTAAGAGCATTGCTGCATATTAAGTTAAATCCAATAAGGTTGGGTAGTATAGGGGAGGAGGTTTTAATTTTATCTTTAATGAAAGATGGGTCTTCGTCCTCGAGTAATGTTAGATAAAGGCTAAACGCGGCGATTTGTAATGCTTGTTCATCCAGGTCGATTCCAAAAAGCTGATGCCTTAGAATATCCACTTTTTCTTGGAAAGAAGGTTTTTGAGGTAATGCAGCTATAATCATTTTAAATGCTTCTACTAGAAACGAACCGGAACCGCATGCTGGGTCCAAAAGCGTTGACCCTTTCTTTTCTTGGAGCTTCTTCATAAAAGCTTGTGAAAGCATAAAATTAACTATAAAGCCGGGAGTGTAATAAATACCTTCATCTTGCTTGTGATCTGTCTTTAATAATGCTTCATAGACATGACTTATCAGTTGAACAGGTATTTTATCGAATTGATATGGGAATAATTGGAACTGCTCTGATCGATAATCCGATTCAAAAAATTTTTTTAATTCATTTATATAATTTATTCTTATATCATTTACTTCAAATTCTTTTCTATGGAAAAGATCGCCATTGATTTTTCTCACTTCACTGAAAGCATTAACCAATTGTTCGGGAGATTTTTTACTAAGAATATTTAGAAGATAATTCTGAGGAAAGATAAGTCGGTCTTCGAGATATTTAATAAACAAACACCTTAAAATGAGAAGATGAATTATTTTTTCATTTTTATCATTACATAAATTTTCTTTCAATTCGATAAGATTGAGAAGTAAGTCTTTATCAACTTCATTTGGGACTTTTCTGTTTCGGGCAACAAATTCAAAATAATAGGAAGAATTAATTCCATCTTTTGAAATCGCGAAAAGCTTCTCCTTATCAAAATCTGGGGAGTTTATTCCATAATCAAAAGTAGCAATAGCAATGTTTTTTTTGAATGGTTTCTCGTAATTAGGTTTTTCCTTAGCATTGATAAGGTAAGATTTTGAATCGGTAACTGCCACAAAAGCAGTTAATTCATTTTTGTTCCACTGTTCAAGATGGATATCATAAAAAGCCTTATCATCATGTAGATAATAATAGAAAACAAGCGGCACATCAATTAACTGTTCATTTGATTTTGATAAAGCAGAATAAGAAAAAACATATCCATTAAGATTTGCGTTTACATCATCTTCAGAAAAACCAAGATGTTTTAGATAGGATATGAATTTCCCAATGTCCATATATGATTAAAAACTTACTTTATATACAATAATGTTATTAGCTCCGGTGAAATTTAAGACAAATATTTGCAAAAATCTTTTTTAGAATAGATAAAAGCTAGTTTATTTTAGAAGTTCATCAACCCAAGCTTTATATCTTTCAAAATGTTTCCACAATGCATCTATATCCTTTTTGTGATAAACATCTCCGGAATAGGAGACTTTGTTTTTATGATCGATAATACTTTTTAATTGATTGAGAGCTTTCTTTTTATCTGCTGAATGGGAAATCAAATCATCTAAAAGAGAAATAATTTCATAATGATTATCACCTTGAATTTTGACTTCGCCGTTTTTAATACTCACTGCGTCTGAATATGCAATTGCGGAGTGGACAATTAACACGCCAGCAGCATTGTAATATGAGTATTCTGCGGCGATTTTAGCTCCTTCATGGAAATTCTTAGCAACTTCTTTGAAACCAATATAACGGGTAGAATCAATTTTCTTTCTTGGACTTCGGCTTGTCATTTAACAATTCCTTGATTGATTGACCAAATAATAGAATCCCTTCTTTGAGTATTTCGTTAATTGGCGGCTTTTTAAGTCTGGCACGTTGTTGAAATTCATTAACAGAAATATAAAATGGTGCCAGGGAAATTCCATAATCATTATGCAATTCATCCCGACATATATTCACTTTTTCTTCGACAATCTTTTTGTCTTTGAAGCCGGGGAAAACAATGCAAATATCAAAATCACTTTGAATAGATTCTTCTTTGCGTGCAACACTGCCAAATAGGAAAACACTGATTGTGCTTTTAGACAAAGTTTTCTTGATGTCTTTTACAATTGCATCATAGAATTTACCTTCAGCATCGAGAGACGGTAATAAGACAACTTTGACAAAGTAATTGGTAGTATTAAGAGTGAATATGTGATCGCGTCCACCGATTTGGCGATTAACAATTTTAAGCGATTCGAGATGAGAAAGCGAATTGATTGCAGCCGGAGCGCTAAGACCGGCTCTTTTTGCAATTTCTCTGCCGCTGAAACCGTTTTTAGTATAACGCAATTCACGAATAACGGCAATGTTTGAATAGGCGGAAAATATCTCGTTCAGAGGTTTATGTATTATCATATCCATTCTACCAGAGGCGGACAAGCCCGACTAGGCCGGGTAAATGTTAATAAATAATTACATATGTAAAGAATTCCTTACAAAGATAAATTAGGGAAAACATTAAGTCAAGGATGTTTATTTCTAGAATATTGTAAATATGTGTTTGTGAAACAATAAAGTATATGGAAAAAGTTGTGGATATGTTCTAAAATATTTTTAATATTTGCATAGAATCATGTGTCTTAATAGAGTTTCTTTCTAAAAAAAGATTTGTTGCACTAACTATATAGATCCTATCGAAAATTTATACCGCTTAAATGTCCGGGACGAATTAAACCGGGACAACATTTCTTAAGGGCGAAAGTCTCTAGATTGTGTGTGTTTCAAATAAAAATTAACTCTCTTAATCGGGGGCGTTATGAATGTAGAAAACTTCTCAATAATAGAGCTGGAGAAACATTTAGAAGAAATAGAACCGATTGAAGAAAAAATTAAATTGATCGCATATGAAATAATGCGATGCAAAAGATGCATCCGGGATATAGAAGACGAAGTAAAGAATATTGATCCTACCAATATTAAACTTACCGCCAAAATAAATTTTAATGATAATTCGATTTTGGCCATTCTTAACAGTGACAAAGAATTAAAAAATGCAGCAACGAAAGAACTTTTGGTCTTTTGTGGTAAAAAGTTATGTGAACAACACAAAAACTTTCTGAAGAAAGCAAAAATAAACTATGAATATTATCAAACAGAACTTGATATTAAAGTTAAATGCAATGGTTCTTTTTTGAACGAGAATGAGAATAATGAACCGAGTAATTGCCATAAAAGGATAGTATGGATGTCCGGCAAAGATAAATTGATGAATATGTTCTCTGCGCTTAAAGAAAAAAATATTCTATCCGAGTATACTACAGAAGAAATCTTGGCTCACTTCTCTAATGAGAAGCAGGTTCCTTTCAATAAAGAATTTTATCATATAGGAAGGTTACGCTGGCGTAAAAGCGACAACAGCTTTTCATATTTTGTAGATGGATTAGCTAAGAGAAATTGTATTGATGAAGAGAATAAATATATGATCTTCAAAAAGCATTTTATGAATAAAGACGGTAAACCGTTCAAAGACCTAGCACAAAAAAAGTATAATACAAAAAACTTTACCCGAACGGGAAGTATGATAGAGAAGATTCTTAATTCGATTAATCTAATAATGCTTTTTCTTTATTCCACAACATTTATGAATGATCTATTATTCTAAAGGTTGAATTTCATTTAGCACCATTTATCTTGAAGTAGTAAATGGTGGTAAACGTTTTGGGGCGAAGAGTCAAAACGTTTATCAAAGTTTATCGATTTTAGATAAACATGCATAAATGGTGATAAATACTTATTTGTGATTTTCTATTTCATATTGCTCTTGTAATTAATCGACATGAGGTGTGAGATGAAAAAGAAAAATCCTTCACTTCGCTCAGGACAAGAATCAGAGCAAAAAGATACTTCGACGTTTCGACAAGGCTCACCGAAAGCTTCACTCAGTGGGACAATACTAGAGAAACTTTCCAAACTTGAAGAATTACTAAAAAAGAAAGATGATAAACCGCTGACATTCAAAGAAGCGTGCGTTTATCTTGGTTATGCCCCAAGTTATCTTTACAAATTAACATACAAAAAAGTAATACCACATTACAAGCCAACCGGCAAAATGATTTTCTTTTCGAAGAACGAATTAGATGAATGGATATTTAGAAGCAGTGATGAGTGCAGAGTAAAGAATGATGAGTTAAAAAATTCAGATTCTTCAGCTTTGCTCAGCATAAAGGATCCGAATCAGATGGAGATGGAACTTGAAGATGAGGTTGTAATTGAGTTTCCATTAAAAAGTAGAAGGAAGAAATAAGTAACAGCAATTAGCTTTTAGCGGTAGCGATAAAATAGGATCAAGATTAAGATCAAGTGCAAGATTAAGAGGAACCTATGGAAGAGATACTAAAAAATATTTCTGTTGATGATATTGAAAAATTGCGAATGCTGCTCTCGATAATTCCAGGGCAAGAACAAAAGGAAGTTGTAACTATACGGGTGTTTATTAATGAATACTGCAACTTAATAAAACAAAATAGATCGAAGGCGTATTATACATCTGTTGAATGCGCTTTTAAGCATTTGACGGATTTCTTTGAAAGCCGGGATTCAATCAAATCAATAGGATTGAAGGATACAGAAAATTTTGTGACTTACCTTCAGCAAAAAGTTAAGAAGGGATACCGCGTTTATTACAGAACGCTAAAAGCTGCATTCAATAAAGCAGTTGATTGGGGTTATGTTAAAGAAAACTACTTCCATAAAGTAAAGCTCCCGAAAAAGCAGCAAGTAAACCCAGCGTTTATCAACAGAGATCAGCTTTCAGTTATCAACGATAAGATAAAAATTGAGGTAATAAAAGATTTTGTTGTGTTTGCATTTTATACGGGGATGCGTTTGAATGAAATAATAAATCTGATTTGGCGAAATGTTGATCTTGAAGCAAGGATAATTACTGTAGGAGATGAGAGTTTTACAACGAAGGGCAAGAATCAAAGATATATACCGATTTGTGAAGAAGTGTTTGAAGCATTGCTTCGAATGAAGAATCCGCCAAACATACGGCGGACAAGTGCAGAATGTAGAGTGAAGAATATTAACCCCCTCTACCCTTCGGGCCTCTCGCTCCCGCCAAAGCGGGACAGGCTCTTGAAAAAAGGGGGAGAGGTTCCCAAATTTGTGTTTTGTAAGAAAGATGGTTCGAAGTATTGCGGGAATTATGTATCAAGAAAATTTAAGAATGCTTGTAAAGCTGCGGGTATGGATCAATCAATTCATTTCCATTCACTGAGGCATTCATTCGCTTCGAATCTTGCACAGAAAGGTGTTTCGCTTTATACGATTAAAGAACTGCTTGGACATTCTTCGATTTCAACCACAGAAATTTATTCTCATTTGAATATGGAATCATTGCGTGATGCGATAAAGATGTTAGATGAACCTCATCCCGGAATGTATTCGGGACAGTCTCTAAATCCTCTCCTTAGTAAGGAGAGGACTTCAGAAGGGTTGAAGATTTTTAGATTTAATTCTGGAGAAAAGAGATGATACAATTTCTGGAAATGGCGAAGATTTACAAAAATGTTTTTGGATTTAATGTATTACCAATACAAGGAAAGAGACCAATAATTCCTTGGGAGAACTGGCAGTTGATTGAACAGACTGAACATGATGTAATTGAACTTGGCTGGAACTCAGGTGTAACCGGCATTGGTGGGGTATGCGGAATAAATGATTTGAGAAATATTGATTTCGATAAAGTTACTGATGCAAGTATTGTTGAGATAATTTGCAAACGTATTGGGCTTGGTGAAAAATATTTATGGACTGTGAAAAGCGGCAGCGGTGCTGGATATCATATTTGGATTAAAGTTAGTGAAAATGAGCAATTGCACAAAAAATTCAACGGTCCTAAAAGTGTTTACCGGCTTTATTTGAAAGATGAAGGATTGTGTGATCATATTGAATTGAGATGGAAACAATCCCAGACGGTTCTTCCGTATTCAAAACATGAAAGCGGCAATAGATATTTATTTTTGTTTGATGAACCTAAAGAGCCACCGGCAGAAATTGACGCGGATGTTTTAATAGAATGTTTGGAAGAGTTTTGCGACTTAAAAAAGGAAAGCGAAGTTCTTGAAGTTGGCAAGCGAACATTTGAACCAGCTGGATTTGACAAAGAGAAATTGGAAAGTGCAATTGATTTCCTTGAAATGAATCTACCTAATAATTGTTATGATGATTGGTATAAAATCGGTTTTGGTTTAGTAACAATTGGTGAGGAAGGAAGAAAATATTTTCTGAAGATGAGTTTAGGGAATCAACATTACCATGACTCGGAGTTTGAGATAAGCAAAAAGTTTGATTCGTTACAGAAAGATTATGATGGGGAAATAACACTTGGAACAGTTTATCATATAGCTGAAAAGCTTGGCTGGCAAAAGCCGTTTGTAAAGTTCTGGTATATTGAAAATGATAAGACTCATATATCAAAACAGAACTTCAAGAGATTTCTTGAAGAGAATGGCTTTTGTAAACTGCAATTAGAACGCGGCTATATTCTGCTTAAGGTTAGTAAGAATATTGTTCGTGAGGTAGAGATATTCAATATCAAAGATTTTGTGATTGATTATCTAAAACGTTTAGATGATGAGCAATTCAAAGAAACACCACGAATAAAAGTAATTGATGCTGTTATTAAGGGAGCGCCTCAACATTTTGTTCAGACATTTCTTGAATTTCTTGAAACAAAAGAGCTCGAGTTCTTACGCGATACAAAAGAGAAAGGATTTCTCTTTTTCTCGAATTGTTTTGTTGAAATTACTTCGGCAAAGATTTTGGTGAAAAGATATGAAGAGCTGGACGGTTTCATCTGGGATAAACAGGTAATCAACAAACGAATAAATCTTAGTGAGAAAAAATCTGAGTTCGAAATATTTATTAAGAATATTTGTAAAGATGATGAACAAAGGATTTTATCGTTAAGAAGTGCGATTGGTTATCTGCTGCATAATTACAAAGATTCAACAAATGCTAAAGCTGTGATCTTTCTTGATGAGAAATTGAGCGACGGCGCTTATGGTAGAAGCGGGAAAGGTTTAGTTGCACAGGCAATTGGAAAACTGCGGAAAACAATTCGTTTAGACGGAAGGAATTTTAATTTCTCCAAAAGCTTCAGTTTTCAATCTGTTACTCTCGATACCGCAATTATTGAATTTAATGATGTAACCAAGAAATTCAATTTCGATAAACTGTTTTCAATCATCACAGATGATATTACCGTCGAGAAGAAAAACCAGAATGAAATCATTATTCCCTTTCATGAATCACCAAAGATTATCATTTCTACAAACTACACAATTGAAGGATCCGACGACTCAACGTTGGACAGACAGTTTATAATTGAATTCTCGGATCATTACAACAAAGCACACCGACCAATTGATGAATTTGGACACCGTTTTTATGATGAATGGAGTAATGAAGAATGGAATAGCTTTCTCAATTACATGATCGGCTGCCTACAGCTTTATTTAAGTAAAGGATTGATTCAGTGCAACCATATAAATCTTGAAAAGAAAAAGATGATTGATTCGACTTGTGAGGAGTTTGCAGAATATTTTGCATCGCTTGAGATTGGAAAAGAATTTTTGAAGAAAGATTTGTTAGAGAATTTCAAACGTGAGTATGAAGAATTCGCAGAAATTCAACCGGTAAGGTTTTCGAGATGGTTAAAAGAAGCTGCAAAAATTAAGGGAATTAAGATAACTGAACGGAAATCCGGAATTGATAGGTTTATCTGTCTGGGCGATCATAAAAAGTTGGACAACTTGGACGAGTCATTTTTCGATTCGTAGACCAAAACCAAAATAAAGTTGTCCAAGTTGTCCAAAACCATATAAAATTAGAATTGAGGTCAAAAATGAATCTTACTCCATTAAAAGCGATCAAGAAACACTGTTTGGAATGTTCAGGATACGAAAAGAAGCAAGTCCGGGAATGTGTGATTAAGGATTGTGTTCTTTATTTATATAGGCAAGGTAAAAACCCTAATAGGAAAGGATGCACTTTGAATAAAAATGCTTTTTCAACGAAGGGTTTTGAAAAGGTGATTGTTATGTGTCGGTATAAAGAGTTTATCCAGAAAATTGGATGTTGAAAGGGAAGAAATTTTAAGGAAAAGAAAAATAGAGCTTACCCACAGTTGGGTTGTGAGCATGTTTTAAAATAAATTATAAAAGATTTACAGCATCCATCCAATTCCATTGTTGATGGTGAAAATAATTAATACTTACCAATAGGCTGTATTTGTTATTAGCGACTAGCAGCCTTTTCTTTTAGAATCTTGTCGTAATCAAGAAGAGCTAACTTGATACTTGCAATTACTGTTTCCGGATCATCTTCTTGCATATCATGCCCGGAATTAGAACAGTAGAAAAATTTACCATACTGCAACGGATCAAGAAGTGCAATCCAGCGTTTCATTTTTAAGTTATTATCAATTCTAAACATCTTTACTTTATCGTATAGTGTTTCTCTTTTCTCCGGATTCTTGGGGTATCCTCCCGCTTTTATAAAGTGAACAGGAACATCCGGCAGAGGAATACTATCACACTCTTTAAATTCCGTTTTAGTTAGTTGCCTAAGTATTTTAACTTCCTCCACATAGAAATTTGGCATATCGGCATAAAGATTTGCAACAAAATCTTTGTAAGGTTTGGCAAACATAGAATCGATTTGATGTTGTGTTAAGCCAATTTCCAAATATGGAAGATCCCCATCTCCCTTCTTTTTTGTGAAATCTACGGGATCTACAAAAATAAGTCCGGCAATTTCATCCGGATAATATGAAGCATAACTTCTTATATACGCTCCGCCGAAAGAATGCCCCACTAATAAGTAGGGAGGTTTAAGACCTTTTTCTAAGAGCATCTTTCTTAAGTTGTTGACTATATGTTTTGTTGTCGGTGGGAGACTATCATTTTCGGATTCTCCAATTCTTGGACGGTTATAAGAAAATACCGCTGATGTTTTAGAAACTTCTTCAATTACTGTTTTCCATTTATCTAACTTAGTAGCCATTCCATTTTCGAATACAATAACAGGTTTATCCTTTCGATTGTTTTCTAATCCTGATGTAAAGATTTCAACTTTCTTTCCATTTACAGTCATAAAATCTTTTTGCCCAAAAATGAAACTGTTGATTCCGAAGACAATTATAATTATAGAAACTGTTAACAGACTAATTTTTTTTCCCATTGCAGGTACTCCCTATATGATATTTAATTAAGAAACTGTATCTGTCCTGGTGACATTTAATCGTTTTGCGACTTAGAATTTGTGAGTGTAAATTAGAAAAGATATCGGGAATTTGTTACCTCAATTTATACGTTAGCTTTTGATACTAAAGTAACATAAAATAAAAATTAATAACAATCTCATAATAAGTAACAAATAATGTTACTAGGTTTAAGTCTTCACAAGACTAACTTTGAATTGTGTCGTGAATTGGTAGTGTTATCGGATATCTCGGTTTATTGAACTTCGTTGAAAACAGGCAGATTCTCAAAATTCCATTGTGTAATGTCGCTAGTTATATTTTTAGCATTATAGCCATGCTTCAAGAGAATTTTTATTTTGTTAGTACTTCTGTGGCCAGTTCTATAATAAACTATTATTTCTTTCTAATGATGCAAACATGAATTATGCTAACGTTGGATCCGGCACATTTAATTCTTGTTTGATGATATTCTTAAGATCCTCTTTTGGATAAGCTCCGGTAGCCATCTTTGGTTGTCCCTCAACTGGAATAAAAAGCAGAGAAGGAATGCTTCTGATACCAAATGCTGTCGACAGTTCTTGTTCTGTCTCCGTATCTATTTTGTAGAAATTTACTTTCCCTTCATATTCTTTTGAGAGTTCATCAATAACCGGTCCCACCATTCGGCAAGGCCCGCACCATTCTGCCCAGAAATCAATAACGGCAGGTAAAGTGTCTTCATACTTCCATTCTTTATTCTTTTCGAAATCAAATATCTTTTCTAAGAATGTCTGTTTTGTTAAATGTTCAGTCATGATAAATTCCTAATATTTTATTCTTTGATGTAGTTCTTTACATCAATAAGATGCATTAATAAGTAAAAAGGATTCTTTATTGGAAAGGATTTTAGAACTGAAATGATTTTTAAATGATGCGAGTTCGACCGGGTTGTCGAAGTAAACGACTATTCGGTTGGAAGAAAAATATTCTCAAATAAAATTCTATCAAATTCACTTCCTAAAGGAAGAAATTCTCTTTGGCATGATTCTTAACAATTAAATACCGAAATCATAAAACAACTCAACTAACATTAAGAGGTATTATATGAAAAAGCTCGTTTCTCTATTTGCTCTTCTCGCAATATTTGCAATGTATTCAAATATAGCAGCACAAAATGAAAACCCGAAACCGCCTACGGAACACGGGAAAAATTTTGTTGATGCAAATGGTGACGGTTATAATGATAACGCGCCCGACCATGATGGTGACGGAATACCAAACGGTGTTGACCCGGATTATACAGGGCCAAAACTTCAGAAAAATAAATTTATTGATCTGAACGGTGACGGAATTAATGACAATGCCGGTAAAGGTAAACGTAATGGAAAAAGCGGCAAAGGCGGATACGGTCCGGGTAACGGCACCGGCAATAATGGTGTTGGCCCTAAAGACGGAACCGGAAATGGGACTGGCGATTGTACGCAAACCGGAACCGGTACTCAGACAGGAACAGGCCGCGGTTACAAAGGCGGAAGGAAATAATTTACTATCGGGACTCTCCGGGGTCCCTTTTTTTATATAGAGGAAAAAATGTTTTACCAAATAAAAGTACTTGTATTAATTGGTCTCTTTTTGTTTACCGGCAGAGTATTTGCACAGTTGTCTTATGACTTTTCCACGGAACAAGAATATAATGACAATCCATTCAGATCTCAGTTAGCCACAAAAACATTAATTTCATCTTTGGATTATGGTATAGAACATAATTCCGATTTGATTGCCATTGGTTATAGCGGAAGCTATTATAATTTTGAGGCTGTCCCGCAAAGAAATTTTTATTGGCATCAACTATCGGCATGGAAAAACTTCGAGAATTCAACAACTGGAATATTTGCTGAACAGAGGTTTGGAAAAGATATTTATACTTATTTCAATTACACAAATGTGACCGGCTATTACACAAATCGGTTCAACGTGGATGATTTTCATATCATGCTATCGCCGAATGTTAGTTTGGCAAAGTATCCCAGCATTTCCATTTTGGATAATCTTAAAATTACTATGAATGGTTCCGTTAATTATGGATTTGAAACGGGAACGACATTCATCCTTGGCGGCGCTTTTACATACAAAAAATATTTAGACCCGACACAAAGCGGAACTTATTCATATATAAATGAAAGTAATCAATTAGTTGCGGAAGCTTACACTGATAGGAATGTTTCATCCGTTACACAAATGCTATCATTTTTGAGAATTGCACAATCAATTACACCAACAACCGGAATAGCATCTCAATTTACAAACAGAAGTATATTGAATGGTTTTGGCAGTTTTGTAAAAGATTTGAATATGATTTACGGCGACGAATCGGAAATATTTGATGACCCGGTAAACTATGAAGGGAATAATCTTTCAATAGAACTTACGCAAATATTGTTAGACGATTTAACAATAAAAGGGAGTTGTTTTTTCAACAATAAATTATATCCTTCTCAAGGTATCTATGATGAAGCATATAATTACAATACGGGTATCATGAGAAGCGATGTACAGCAGATATTTACGTTTTCCATGAGCAAGAATTTTTCATTGAACAATTCGGAAGATACAAGTCTATCGGCTGGTCTCAAATATCAATATATAAATAACCAATCAAACAGCGTTCTTTTTAATACTAAAGCCAATTCAATGAGTATAAATATCGGGCTTAACTTTTAACTAATTATATTTGTGAATCCAACCGAAAGAAAAAGCTTCTAATCGAATAGAGAAATTGATAAATTATTATAGCGATTAGGTGTTTAAGTGCGAATACTGAAAAATATTTTAATTCAACCAAAAAGTCTTATCCTCATTTTTACTGTTACTGCTATCCTAGCCGTGTCCTCTGCTTTTATAGAACTGAACCAAAGTAAAAGTGAAATGCTTGAGCTTATGGAAAAGCAAGGGCATTCAATACTTGAAACTGTTTTGGTATCCTCGAATAATGCTTTAGTTTCTTACAACAAAATTGAAGGTGAAGTAAAAAGAAGACTTCTAAACAACGCTCAAACTATTAAGCTTCTGGAAGAAAAAGGTTTGATAAGCAATTCCCTGCTTGAAAGATTTGCTAAAGACAATAATATCTACCGGATAAATATTTTTAATCCGACGGGTAAAAAGATTTATTCAAGTCATAAAGATATTCATAAGATTAAAGATGAGAAGGAAAACCCGTATAAATATATTGCGGCAATTTTGAAAGGTGAAGAAGACACTTTAATAATCGGAATAAAACCGGCAAGGTTTTTAGAAGAGCAGCGTTTCGCTGTTGCGCTAGCTACAAAAGATAGAAAAGCAATTGTGCTAAATGTAAATGCGGATGAACTGCTAAAGTTCCGCAAAGAAGTTGGTTTTGGAATTCTGCTTAGGAGGGTTACTGAGAATCCGCAAATTATTTATGCAGCGCTTCAAGATGAAAAAGGAATTATAGCCGGTTCCGGAAAGGTTGAGGAATTAGAGAGCATTCAATCATCAGAACTGATCAAAAAGAGTCTTAAAGAAAACGCGTACAAATGGAGAGTTCAAAAGTCGCAAACTTTAGAAGTATTTGAAGTTCTGCACCCGTTTATTCATGATGGAAAAACTATCGGAATATTTCGTTTGGGACTTTCTCTTGAGCCGTTAAACAAAATTAATGATAGATTAACACGAAGAATACTAATCATAGCTTTCCTTCTTTTTGTTTTTGGTTCCGTTACTATCACTTTAATATTTGTCCGCCAGAATTTTAGTTTACTTTCCAAACGGTTTAATGCAATTGAATTATATTCGAAACGGATTGTTGATAATGTAAGTGACGGGATAGTTGTAATGGATTCCGATAAAAGAATCACACTAATTAATACAGCCGCACAATCAATTTTGGATATAACTGAATCTGAAGCAAGAGGGAAGAAATTCGAATCGGTTTTCCCTTCAACCTCTTGCGAGGAAATATGGTCTTCTTCTTTAAAGATATTAGAAATCGAATGTATCTTGAATAAGAGTCCAAAAGTATTTTTGCTTTCTTTAAGTGAATTTGAAGACGAGAATAGATTAACAAATTATATACTTGTTTTTCGCGACTTAACGGAACAAAAGCAAATTGAAAGGCAAACGCAGCGAAATGAAAAAATGATTGCAATGGGGGAATTGGCTTCCTCGGTAGCTCATGAAATTAGAAATCCACTTAATTCGATTGGAACAATAGCTCAGCAATTAGGCAAAGATTTTGTAGTAAAAGAAAATGAAAGGGAGTTTAGAAGTTTAACACAAGTTGTTTATAGCGAAGTGAAAAGAATAAACGAAACGATAGAGAGCTTTTTGAAGTTTGCAAAACCACAGCCAATTAATGCTGAAGAATTTTTATTAAACAGTTTCTTAGAAGATTTGGTTGCTCAATATTCATCGATTTGTAAACAGAAGAATATTTCATTCAATATTAATTCTGAATACAACGAGAAAGTAATTCTGGATAAATCGCAGATGAAACAAGTTTTCATTAATCTAATTGAGAATTCGATTGATGCGGTGAAAGATGGTGGAATTATATCAATACATGCTTTGGTTGAGGACGACAATCTTAATATTACCTTTTCGGATAATGGAGCAGGCATAGTACCGGATAGAATTGGGAAGATTTTCGATTTGTATTATACTTCCAAAAAGAAAGGCAACGGAATAGGGCTTAGCATTGTTCATAAAATAATTACCGAACATGGCGGCAGTATTTCTGCTAACAGCCGTTTGAATGAAGGAACGAGTTTCCTAATAAAATTGCCGTTAAATTATTCGTGAGTGTTTAATATGAGTAAATATTCGATAATGATAATTGATGACGAAGAGCCTCAGCTGCAATCGCTTAAAAGTTTTTTATCAAAGCGTGATTATAATATTTACACTTCTACAAGCGGTGAATCTGCAATGGAAATTATCGTGAACTCAACAATTGATATTGTCCTAACGGATTTCAACATGCCGGGTTGGGACGGCCAACGCGTTCTGCAAGAAACCAAATTGATTAATCCTTCCATTGAAGTTGTGGTTATGACAGCATATGGAACAATTGAAAGCGCAGTAACTATGATGAAAAACGGTGCGTTTGATTTTATCACCAAACCGATTGATCTCGATGTTCTTGAAAGTATTTTAAACAAGATAAAAGAAAAGAAGTATTTGATTAGCGAAAACAAATTATTGAGGGAACAGCTCCAAGACAGATTTAAGTTCGAGCAGATAATTTCTCAAAGCGGCGTTATGGAGAAGGCATTGAACACAGCCGGAAGAGTTGCCGCTTCAAAATCTACTGTATTGATCCGCGGTGAAAGTGGTACAGGCAAGGAATTAATTGCAAAGGCAATACACTATTCAAGTCCGCGTAAAGATAAACCATTTATAACTGTGAATATTGCATCACTTTCCGAAAATCTGATGGAGAGCGAGTTATTTGGTCACGAGAAAGGCGCATTTACCGGGGCAGTAAAAGATAGAATAGGAAGATTTGAAGAAGCAGACGGCGGAACAATATTTATTGATGAAGTGGGGGATATTCCTCTTCCGGTTCAGGTGAAGCTGCTTCGCACAATTCAGTTCGGAGAATTTCAAAAAATAGGAAGTAATCAAACATTAAAAACGGACGTTCGTATTATTGCAGCCACGCATAGAAATTTGGAAGAGATGATAGCAAACGGAGAATTTAGAGAAGATTTGTTTTACAGGCTGAATGTAGTTGAAGTAGCTCTTCCGTCTTTACGCGAGAGAAAGGAAGACATTCCAATACTCACCGAGTATTTTATTAAAAAATATTCCGGTGAGATGCAGAAGGAAATCAAGAGCATCAGCAGTGAAGCGCTGGATTATTTAGTTAAGTATCATTTCCCGGGCAATGTTCGTGAACTTGAAAATATAATTGAGCGCGCGGTTGTTCTAACGCGAAGCGAATATATTATGAAGGAAGATTTACCAAAATTTAGTCAGCTTAAAGAAAGCGAGCGCAAATTAGATCCGCTGAATCTTGATGATAACTACGAAGAAAAAGTAAAAGCTTTTGAACTTACCGCAATAAAGGAAGCATTAAATAGAACCCACGGTAATAAAAGCGCTGCCGCAAGAATACTTGGAATAACCGAAAGACATTTGAGATCAAGATTGGAAAGACTAAAAGATTAATATTTATAAAGGTCCTAAAAAATGAATATAGTTTACTTATTAATTACGGGATTATTAGCCGGAATACTAAGCGGTTTCTTGGGTATTGGCGGTGGAATAATTATTATCCCGGCACTTGTTTATGTATTGGGATATTCTCAACAACAAGCGCAAGGAACTTCTTTAGCTATGCTGCTTCCCCCAATCGGTATTTTAGCTTTACTGAATTATTATAAAGCGGGTTTTGTGGATTTGAAAGCAGCTGGATTAATGATTATTACCTTTCTTGTTGGAAGTTATTTTTCATCAAAATATGTGGTCGAACTTCCCGAATATATGATTAAAAAAATATTTGGAGTGTTTCTTCTTATGTATGCAGTAAAACTTCTGTTAGAAAAACAGTGAGTACGCTAGAATAATATCTACAAAAACAATCAATTCATTTAACCGTTTTGTTCCAATAGTTGAAATCGACCAGATTTAGCTATATATTTGTTATGAGCATATGCTCATTATTACAAATTATGTCAAGACCTCAAAAACATAGACATGTAAGATGTAGCCCGGGAGCGTACTACTTTAAGCCCCGCGCAATTCCATTATCCAACTTGGAAGAGATAATTCTTAAGATTGATGAATTAGAATCGCTCAGGTTAGCCGATTATCTTGCTCTATCGCACGAACAAGCTGCTGTTAAGATGAAAATATCCAGAGCAACTTTCGGACGAATTGTGGAAACAGCGAGAAAGAAAATTGTTGATGCAATTTTGAATGGAAAGGCAATTAAAATAAGTGATGAAATTCCAGATTCAATTAAAGGGAAAACAAATATAGAGATCAGAAATTGTAAATCGTTAATAAAAGCAGATGTGAAATGTCAAAAATGTAAAAAAAATAAATCAGGAGAAGTAAAATGAAAATAGCTGTCCCAACAACTCAAGATAATCAAGTTGATGCTCACTTTGGGCATTGCGAATATTTTACCGTGTTCACTGTTGAAAATGAAGAAATTAAAGATTCACAGGTTGTAGAATCTCCACAGGGATGCGGATGCAAATCAAACATTGTATCAATACTTAAAGAAATGGGTGTGGAAATAATGCTCGCCGGTAATATGGGCGGCGGCGCAGTAAATGTATTGAATAGTCATGGTATTGATGTCTACAGAGGATGCGAAGGAGATGCAAAGCATCTTGTAGAAGAATTTATTAAAGGTGAATTGGTTGATTCGGGTGAATCATGTCATCAGCATGAACATCATAACCATAATCATGAAGAGGAACATAAGTGCGGACATAATAATTAATAAATAGCTGCCACAGAATTCATTTCTGTGGCAGTACTTAATACTTTTTTTATTGAATCAAAAAATTATAAGTTATCAGCATAATTTTATAATCATCAAATGAAAAGAATAATTAAAATATTATCGTCCAAATATTCGTTCCCGATTACGGCGACATATCTTCTATTTTTTCTTTTCTTAAGTTCTGGCAAAGAACTTCTACATAATCACAAACCGGATATTAACGAACACGCTGATTGTCCGGTTCTAGTTATTTCGCATACTTTTGGCTGTGGAATCACCACCAACTTTGAATTGCAAAATGAATTCATAGTTGAATCCGGCATTGATATACAAAAAATAATTCCAACCCTTCAACAAAAACCTAACACTACCTACTTAAGAGGTCCTCCGCTCATTTGACAAATACCCGGAATTATAAAAAAGTATTGTCAATCAATTAACGGAGATTCTTATGCATTCGATTAAAATCAACCGGCTATTGCCGACTGTTATTATATTTTTTCTTTTTAGTATAAACATCCTTTCTGCTCAAAATGCGGGTGAACATTTTAATAAATCAAAAAAAACTACACTTAGTAAAATTTCGGAAAATATGCCCGAGGTGAATAATCTTTTAGCGGACTCGGTTGCCGGTAAGGTAATTGGCGAAAATGACAATGAACCTTTGATAGGGGTCGAGGTTTTTATTCAGAGATTAAATACGGGAACAACTACAAATATTAAGGGGAATTTTAAGATTAAAAATCTGAGTAGTGGAACATATACAATAAGATTTTCATATTTAGGATATGCTTCATTGACTAGAAAAATTACCATTCCTTCAGATGAAGCATCAAATATGATAATTAAGATGAAAGAAGCTGCAATTAATTTTAATGAAATAATAATTACCGGAAATCCTTTTTTATCAGAGACGAAAGATTTATCTCAAGCTACAATTAATTTATCTGCATTAGATTTGATATTGAAAAGCGGAGGCACTGTTGGGGAAGCACTCAATTTTCAACCCGGCGTAGCAATGAGATCAAATGGAATTGCTACAGGAAGACCAGTAATAAGAGGATTCAGTAATAACAAAGTTCTAATACTGGAAGATGGTTTAAGAATGGGAGATCTATCAAATGCTTCGGACGATCATAGCATTTCCGATGACGGCAGCGAACCCGAAAAAATTGAAGTTCTTGAAGGACCATCAAGTTTACTATATGGAAGTAATGCAATAGGTGGTGTTGTAAATATTATAAGTGATGCAATCCCATCTTCGGTTCAACAGGGCTTTAATGGAGAACTATTAACTCAAGGTTCAACAGTAAATAATGAATTCCTTGGAAATGCCCATCTTAATTATGGCGTTGGGAGTTTTTCTTTCCATGGAAAATTTTGGAAAAGAAAAGGGCAAGATTATAGTATCCCCGGCGGAAATAAAACGTTTAATTCCGATATAGATTCTTATGGTTCGTTATTAGGATTGTCAGTTCATCCCGATTGGGGAATGACAGGATTCAGCTATACAGACTATAATAACAAATACGGTTTACCAACTACACCGGATGCGGATGAAATCGTTTATATTGACATGCACAAAAAGCAATATAGATTTGCTGCTGATGTAAACAACATAAATTCCATTTTAACATCCATGAGTTTTAAGGCTGGTTACCTTGATTATAACCATAAAGAAATATCCAGGTTGGACGGCACTGTCGGCACGGCATTCGGTTTAAAAACAAAAAGTGCCGATTTATCATTTACTCATATACCTGTTGCAGAAAATTCAAACGGTATAATAGGTTTCTACGGATTAATTCAAAACTATAATGTTATTGGCGAAGAAGCACTAACACCAAATGCAGATTATTCTAGTTATGCGGCTTATTTTCTTGAAAAATTTAGTTTTGAAAAAACTACTCTGACTTTCGGTGCAAGATATGAATCGAACAATGTAAAATTCCCAAAAGCTACTCTTACAGATTCAACGTTTAGCGGCGGAGAGAATAATTTTAATTCACTATCGGCATCTTTAGGAATGGTATATCAAATTACTGAAGCGACATCATTTTTTGTAAACGTTGCGAATGCATTCAGAGCCCCAACAATAGAAGAATTATCCTCTTATTCTATTCACGAAGCAGTTGCAAGTTTTGATATCGGAAATAGATCATTAAATAAAGAAAACACTACCGGTATTGATATTGGTTTACGATCTCAAGCAGAGAACTATAGCTTTGAGGTTACCGGATATTACAATAAAGTAAGCAATTTAATTTACCGAAAACCATTAGCTCAATTTTTCTCTGAAGACTCAGACCCAATAACTGACGAACCTATAGGATTTAATACGAATGGTGACGGCTTCAGAGTGCATAAATACGAACAAGCTGATGCAATTGTTTATGGTTTTGAATCGAAGTTGAATTACGAATTATTAAAAGGAGTCACTACTACTCTTGTTTCAGATTATGTTAGGGCAAAAAATCAGACCGCCAATGAAAATATTTCACAAATTCCACCTTTCCGGTTCTTAGTTGAAATGCGATACGCCACACCCAAGTATTGGTTTGGCACTACCTTGAATTTAGCATCTGCTCAAAATGACGTTGCTCCTAATGAAGAGCCTACTGCAGGATATGGAATTGTTGGACTATATAGCGGTATAAAACTGTTGACAGGCGAATATGCACACATACTGAATCTTAAAATAAATAATTTGTTTGATCAACCATATAAAGATCATCTTTCGGCGGTAAAAGATTTTACATTTATGCCCGGAAGAAATATTCAACTGACCTACAAATTATTATTTTAGAACTGTAATTTGTATTGTGTCGGTTTAGGCGGGGTATTCCAAATGATAAAGTATCGGCAAGAATGACTTGTGTTATAGTTTATAATTCCCTAAGTATTATTCAGTCATTTAGAACATTTCGGAAAATTAATTGTTAGCCGCTAATATTTTTAATAAAAAGAAAAGGAGAAAAACGATATGTTGAACACCGATCAGACTGTAATCTCTCTAAGCAAATCAACCTTGCCATTATCTGGACTTAGATCCTATGTTTTCCAAGTCTTGCTCGTCGGTGCCGCTGTAATCTTACCACTAATAGTTCATTTGTCTGGCGCACCAGTAAGGTATTTTTTGCCGATGCACTGGGTAGTTGTTTTATCTGGTCTTGTATATGGCTGGCGTAGCGGCGCCATAACGGGTTTTCTATCACCGATTGTGAGCTACTTCATTTCCGGTTTCCCTTTATTGTATATTCTTCCATCAATGACGCTAGAATTATTCACTTATGGTCTGGTAGTTGGCTTCTTATATGAACGTTCAAAATTGAATCCTTGGCTTTCGGTTGCAATATCTTTGTTAGCCGGCAGAACCGTTTTCATAGCATACATTCTTTTAGGAAATATTTTTGCGACAAACCAGCTTGAGTATTTAAAAGTAGCTTTAATGCCGGGTTTGTTTGCTGCCCTTTTTCAAATCGCCCTTCTGCCATCACTTGCAAAATGGTGGGTAAAAAAAGAGCAACATAGCGTAAATTCAAAATCTATGAGAACACGGTAATGATGACAATTCTTGATGAAACAAGGACGAAGTAACTATGCCGTTATTGAGAATACTGAGTTAAATAACTAACAACAAAGTATTAAACAAAACGAGGAGAACTAAAATGGAAAACAACAATCAAGCATCATTGCCAAGAATTGGGGAAGCAGCGCCGGAATTCAAAGCCGTAACAACACAAGGCGATATTAATTTCCCGGCAGATTACAAAGGAAGCTGGGTAATTTTATTCAGCCACCCGGCGGATTTTACACCGGTTTGCACTTCGGAATTTATGACTTTTGCCAGCATGGAAGATCAATTTGCAAAAGCTAATTGTAAATTAGTTGGATTATCGGTCGATGGATTATACAGCCATATTGCATGGCTAAGAACAATTAAAGAAAAGATTGAATATAAGGGGATGAAAAATGTTGAAGTGAATTTCCCGTTGATTGAAGATATTACGATGGAAGTAGCAAAGAAATACGGTATGATTCAGCCGGGCGAAAGCAACACAAAAGCTGTTCGTGCTGTGTTCGTTATCGATCCAAAAGGAATTATAAGAACCGTAATTTATTACCCGTTAAGTCTCGGACGTAATTTTGACGAATTGTATCGTGTGATTATAGCTCTTCAAACTGCAGATGCATTCTCGGTTGCAACTCCCGCAGATTGGCGTCCGGGCGATGAAGTTATTGTTCCAACAGCCGGTTCATGTGGAACAGCAAAAAATAGAATGGAAGGAAAAGAAGGCGAAATGAAATGTTACGACTGGTTCTTCTGCACAAAAGAACTAAGCAAAGAAAAAGTATTGAGCACTATTCTTAAGAAATAAGATATATTATAAGCTTCCATCCCTTAAAAAAGGATGGAAGCTTGTTTCAAACCAAGTTGTTTCTTATAAGCCATTCATCGTTATAGATTGAAGAAAAATATTTGTAACCGCTGTCGCAAATCAATGTAACGATGTTTGCTTCTTTATCGATTTGTTTTGCAATTTGAACAGCGCCCCAAATATTTGCGCCGCTGGAACCGCCGGCAAGTATCCCTTCCTCACGGGCAAGTATTTTTGTCCATTCAATTGCTGTTTTATCTTCTACCTTTAACATATCATCCATCATTTCCAATTGAGCGGTCTTAATTAAAAATTCATCGCCTATTCCTTCAATTAAATAGCGCGAAGGTTTTATCAATTTTTTATTTTTAAACCAATCGTAAAATATTGAGCCGATAGGATCGATGCCGATAAGTTTTACATCGGTTTTTTTTTCTTTGAGATATTTCCCGGCGCCGAATAATGTTCCGCCGGTTCCAACTCCTTGAACAAAATAATCTACATTGCCGTTCATCTGTTCCCATATTTCGGGACCGGTAGTGGCGTAATGAGATTCATTATTCTCAAGATTATTATGCTGATCGATATAAAATAGATTTGGATTATTCTTAGCAAGATTAAGCGCGTAATTATTATATGATTCCGGATTTTCCGGTGGAAGGGAAGCGTCAACCTTAATAACGTCCACGCCGAGGACTTCGAGCATTTTGATTTTTTCAGGACTAGTAGTATTGCGGATAACAATTTTTAGATTGTATCCTTTCTGACGGCAAACAATTGCCAAACCCATCGCGGTATTGCCGGAGGAATTTTCAATTATAGTTGTGCTCGGTTTTATTTTTCCTTCACGCTCTGCTTTCTCAATCATGTATTTTGCAATGCGGTCTTTTACGCTTCCGCCGGGATTCATAAATTCAAGTTTAGCCCAGATTGTCGCCTTCAATCCTTTCGATATATTACCGAGTTTTACGATAGGAGTTTTTCCTATAGCATCCAGCACTGATTCGTAACAGTTGTTTCTCATTTTTTGTCCGTTGTTTGTTTTATCTATTACAAATGAATTATATTACTTAATTTTTAAACTTAGTGGTGAGATTTTGAATATTCCCGTAAAACATTTTATTGTCGCTCAAATTCATTAATACGCATTTTTGTGTAGCAACAAAGGCGGTCTGACCTTCGACGCTAATCTCGGCTTTTAAAACAATCAGACCGTGGGAATAACTATGCAGAAACATTTTTCCCAACGGCTTATCGAATAGTAAAATTGGTTTTTTATATTTCGCTTCGGACGAAGTAACAACGAGGTAGTAATTAATATCGAGCAGTTTCCGCAAATCGTAAATATGCGAACATAAAGCATTACGCATATCTTCAAGCCAGCGGATGTGGACAATATTGTTTACATGACCGGCAATGTCAATATCGTATGTATTTACAGTCATAGGCATTTCAACATAGATAGAATTAAAATTATCAGATAATACCTGCGATCCTACTCTAATTTCTTTTTCCACTTACTAAAAATCCTATATTTAATTGTGTATTTATTTCCTGAACTTCGGAATACTTATCTATTAAAACACTTCTCAATTTTTCCCGAGATATTTTACCCCGCGGGTGAAGTTTATTGTGCCTATGTTTATGACTTCTGTCCATTACATCAAAACCGTCATTATTAAAATCGGCGAGCAGCATTTTCCCTTCGGGAGAGTGTACCCGGATAATTTCATCCAAACATTTAAAAGGATTTTCAAGCTCGTGAAGTGTATTTATGCTGACAATATTGCTCACTGTGTTGTTTTCGAAAGGAATTTGTTCAAGGTTGATTTGAGCAAATTTAACCCTGTTTAAAAATTCCTTTGTAATTCTTTTTTCGCTTTCGTATTTCATATCGAGGTTGTAATCGCCAGTAAGAATTTGAAAACCCATTCTTGATAAAATTGATACCGCTCTTCCGGAACCGGTGGCAACATCAAGAATAAAACTATTGCGCGGGAAATTTGCAGATGAAATTAATCTCAGATATTCATCCATTAAATTATAACCCCATTCGTTTAGCAGAATATCGCTTTCGGATTTTGGTATCGAGTTCAGATCAATCATATTAATATCCTATTAAATAAATAATTAAACCTGTTGTAAGTCCGAATACAAGATTGAATACTTTTATTTTTATCGAATCTTTTACGGAATATGAAAGCATAGGCAGCATACCGTGCCCGTCCTGAACAACCGAACTTGTAAATAAAACGGAGAAGGGAACCAACCCTTTTGCAAAAAGCATTACAAAGATCAGATGCGGTCCCGATTCGGGAATAAGGCCGATCAGTGCGCCGAGAATTAAAATCCAAAAAGAATACTCGGATGTTATACTTTTTAGATCAATTAAACTCATCCCGAATTCAACAACAAGCAAAGCTCCGAACGTCCATAAGAATGTTTTAAGAAGATGTCCCTTAATAATGTGCGCCCAAATGTGATCTTTAAAATAATGCTTATATCCTTCCTCGCCCGGGTGATATTGTTTGAACTTGCAATCGGCGCATGTTTTGATGTTGAATTTCTTTATGAAATAATCCGTTGCGTATCCCGCGCCGATACCGAGAAGGAAAAGAATTCCAAACATTAATAAAGCGGTTTTAGGAAACATAGCAAGCATTATAAATTGTTCGTCTCCCGCGGTTGCAAGAATTAACCCGGTCAACGCCCCAAAACTTATCATGCCGTGAATATAAAGAGAAACCCCGGCAAAGGAACCAAGACAGCCCGGCGCTGCGCCGAGTAAGGAAGCAATAAAATATTGTTTCCACTTTTTTCCGCTTTGAAGTATTGAATCCAACTTACCCTTTGTTTTAATATTAATGATATCTACGGCAATCATCATTATCAAGACAAAGAGCGTAACTTTAAACGATTCTTTAAAAACATTTATTAAAATATCCATCAGTTTATCTCAGCTTTAATTACTACAAATCCACCTTCTCCATAACCTTCTTTGAACAACTGGATATTTGTGATTTTATTAAGTTCGCCAAAAACAGTTTGAATTATTTTAATATTGCTGAATCTATTTTCTATTAATAATTTTTTGACCTCTTCAACGGAATAGAATGTCGCATAATGATAGAATTTATTTTGAGCTTTCATTTTCTCATATACTTTTCCAAGAGGGCTGTCCTTATCGATAAATCCGACAATAAAACTACCGCCGGGTTTCAAAATTCTTCTTACTTCTTGGAAGGTTTTTTCAATATCATCAATAAAGCATATGGTTGTTACCATTAAAGCAAAGTCGTAAGATTTATCTTCGACCGGCATATTTTCAGCAGTTCCGTTGTGTACGGTTAAACCAAGCCGTAAGGAATAATTTCTCATTGAATCCGATGGCTCAACTCCTTCGTGAATTTTAAACGGAATAGCAAAACGACCAGTGCCGATTCCTATTTCAATTCCTTTCTTGCCGTATGGAATAAAATGCCGAACAGCCTCAACTTCGGATTCGTATACGGCATGGTGTTCTTTAAACCACTGTTCGTATTCGTTTAAATATTTATCAAACGGTTCGGTCTTTGCCATCTTGTTGCCTAATTTTTGTTACTACTAATAGTAATAACTTTACCAGCCCCGATCTCCATATAATCGGCGTCAAAAACTTCTTTGAACATACTGCGTGTGCTGTTGCCCGAACAATGTGTAGGTGCAACGTTCAAAACATTAATCTTTGTCATCTTTTTGATAACTTCGTTTATTTCTTCATTTGTAAATCTGTGCATATGAAACCCGCCCAGAGCGAGATAAATAATCTCATCGGGGAAATTACTTATTACATTATCAAGAATATTGGTTATTCCCGGGTGCGCACAGCCGGTAATTAAAATTAGTCCGATATTTGATTTTATAACAAGTGATTGTTCGGGAATTTTTCCCTGAATTTCTCCAAGAGTAAAAATACCCGGCAGTATTTCTTTGAGTTCGGAAACGGAGAAAGAATCTGCACCGGAATTTTTTATTATATCAATAATCTCAGCAGGGAAAGACTTCGGGTAAAAAATTTTTACATGCGGATTATTTTCCAAAAAGTTTTTCAAACCGCCGGTATGGTCGTGATGGAAATGAGATAAAAAAACAGTATCAATACTTCTGGGATCGATACCGAGTTTCTCCATATTATCTAAAAGTATTTTCCCGTTATCGCCGGTATCAAAAAGAATCTTATTTTTCCCGGTTTCAATTAAGCAGGAAAATCCCCAATCTGTTTTAAGATTTTCTTGCAAAAGATTGTTATCGTAAATGATGGTTAATTTAAGTTGATTCATAATCTTTTATAGTTTTGTTTTTATTATGGTAAAAGAACTGCCGCAGCAATTACTGTTGTCCACAAACCTTTTTTATCGCCTTCGGCAGTTTGAGTTACGTTAAACGTCTTCACAATCTTACCGGACATTTTAAACACTTGTTCTCTTTCATTCCAATCGGTCTCGGAATCAAACTTAACACCAAGGGTTGTTGCAAGCATTTGAGCGGCTAAATCTTCTGCATAATCGCCGGCAATTTTTTCTTTCACTCCATAAGGGTGGTATTCAGAAAGATACCCGTATTGTTTTCCGTCTGCGGGGATTGCCACACCTATTGAAGAAGCAATTAATCTATTCGGTTCGTTAGTAGCGTTACGTGCCATAACAGCAAATGTAATTTGTCCGGCGCCAATTTCTTTCAATCCTTGTTGCTTGGAAATTAATTTGCAACCGGGAGGGTAAATACTGCTTACCGTTACAAGATTACAAATTTCTATTCCGGCGTTTCTTAAAGCCGCTTCGAAAGAACTGAGATATTCTTTATGTCTTCCTACGCCTTTCGTGAAAAATATTTTTGTTGGGATATACAATTCTCGTCTCCTATTTTATTTCGATAAATAACTGGTAACTGCATCTTTAACCTTTATTGTACCTTTGAAGCCGTCAACGATTTTCACTCCGCCTCTTTTGAGAGCTTCTTCAGCTTTATCGCCAACACGACCGGTTAGTAGAACTTCCGCGCCGTTATTAATTATTAACTCTGCGGCTTTAGGTCCGGCTCCGCTTTGCATTTGTTCGCCGAGATTTGATACGGCTTCAAACTTCATTGTTTCGGAATCTACTATTAAAAAATACTGGCAGCGTCCGAACTGTTCGCTTACAAGGGCATCCATCGATCCGCCCGTTGATGTTACTGCAATTTTCATATTACACCTTTTTATTAGTTGACTGATAATTCTACTTGTAATTCCAATTGTCTGAAAATAGTGAGGATTTCTTCCCGGATATTTTCATTAATCTCAATAATGTTTTTGCCATTGATAAGAGCTTTCATAAATTCCAAATCGAAGGGAATTGACCCGATGACAGGAATTTTTTCAATATCCGCGTATTTGAATATTTGAGTCGCAATCGTTTCATTCAAGTCGTATTTGTTAATAACAATTCCGCATCTAATTTTAAATGTATTCAGAAGTTTAACTAATCGTTTCAAATCATGAATGCCGGATACGGTTGGTTCGGTAACAATCACTACAAAATCTGCTGCGGCTATACTTGCATTAACCGGGCATCCAATTCCCGGAGGTCCGTCAACGATTATCCATTCAACATCCGGTGAAATATTTTCGAGCGCCTTCTTTTTTATTTCGCTTACAAGTCTGCCGGAATTTCCTTCTCCCGGGAAAAGTTTTGCATAGAAAAATTTTGATTCATCGGGCAGTTCACATTCAAAGTATGAGCCGGATTTTGCCGGATTGAATTTGATAGCTTCGTAAGGACAGATGCGAAAACAAAAGCCGCATCCTTCGCAGCTTAATTGATCTATTGTATAATTAGTGATCGCCTCGAATTTACAAACGGTTGCGCACAAGCCGCATTCTTCACATCTGTTTCTATCAATTGAAGCTTTTCTACTGCCGGAAAAATCATAGCTGTGAATTATTTCCGGTTTAAGAACAAGGTGAAGATTTGCCGCGTCAACGTCGCAATCAATTACTACTTTTTTCTTTATCAAACTTGCAAACGCGGCGGACAACGTTGTTTTGCCGGTTCCGCCTTTTCCACTTAGTATTACTATTTGTTTATATGATTTATCCGGCATTTACATTTTCCATTTTTTCGATTATTTTTTTTTGAAGAGCGATGAAATCTTTTTTTAATTCGGGATATTTGTTTATCGGCAGCGTTCCTTCCGAATACGATTCGGCATATCTTCTATCGAAAGGGATTTTTAGAAGAATTTCAATACTCCTTCCGTTCAAATAAATTTCCATTTCCGTGAAGGAAGGATCATATTTATTGATAACTACGCCGAAAGGAACATCTATAGTTTTTAATACTTCGATAGCAAGTTTCAAATCATTCAAACCAAACGGTGTTGATTCCGTAACAAGGATACAGAAATCTGAATCCTTTACCGTTTCCACCATCGAACAAGAAGTGCCGGGCGGGGAATCGAGTATGTTAATTTTCCCGTCGATAATTTTTTTCTTTACTTCCTTTATTAAAGGAGCAGCCGCAACTTCGCCGATGTTTAATACTCCGTCTGCAAAAAGAATTTTTTCCTTTGTAATCCCAACTCTGACTATGCCGATATCTTTTACTCTTGCGGATATCGCCTTTGAAGGGCAGAAATATTTACAAGCAACGCAGCCGTGACACATTTCCTCGAAAAGAACAATTTCAAATTTGAGATTTATCAATGCGTTGAACTCGCAAACCTCAACGCACTTGCCGCAGAAAGTGCATTTATCCTGATCGATTAGAGGAAGAAATTTATCTGCTGTCTCTTCCGAAATAAATTCCGGTTTAAGAAGAAGATGCCCGTTCGGTTCTTCAACATCGCAGTCGATGTAAACACTTTCGGGTATAACGGATGCGAGACTTGCCGCAACGGTGGTTTTACCCGTTCCACCTTTGCCGGATGCAATAGATATTATCACGTTAGTCCTCTAATGGCAACTGTGACCATCTTCATGGTTATGTTTGCACGGCGCATAACCGATTAATTTGCCGCGGAGAAAACGATCCAGTGCTTCTTCGTAAAGAAGTCCCGGTGCGGTGATAACATCTATGCCGAACGATAAAAAATTAGAAACGGCCTTTTGTCCCATTCCACCTGCAATTATTGTATTGATATTAAACTGCTTAACATAACCGGGCAGTTGGCAAGCGCCGCTGTGTTCGCCGGCGAGAGGGTTGAAAAATGTTTCTGTTTTTAAAACTTTTTTGTTTTCGTCAAGTTCGCACACATTGAATTTTGTGCATCTTCCAAAATGTTCGGCAACTCTTTCTTCTGTGCCTGTTTCTTCAATTGCTATTGCTAATCTGTGATTCATATTATTCCTATAGTTTTTATATTATTATTGGTTCTAATTCCAATCGAACCGATTCCGTTTTTTTGTGAAAGGGGAATCAGTATTGTTTCTTTTTAAAAGTTCTAATCCGTTTTTACAGAATAAAAGCAAGCTATCATCCGCATTGTTTCCGTTGTATTTATAAATCTTAATATTTGCCGAAACGAGAAACCGAAAAGGATTTTTGCCGATATTTTTCGTGATTACAGCATCAACATTATTGTCAATTAAAAATTTTGCAGCTTGAATTCCGGCGCCGCCGATTTCGGATGAAAACGGGTTTGTTAAAATTTCTTCGGTATCTTTTTCCCGATCCTGGATCAGGAAATACCTGCATCTCCCAAAAACTTCCGAAACGGGAGAAAATTTTCCCGGTTTCTCAATTGCAACGGCAATTTTCATGATATTATTAGTTCCCGCCAAGTCCTCTTCCGCGGCCTCT
>Ga0153915_10000607_pt1 | contig 33402 bp, 52 predicted proteins | sample Opewatmetagenome_2_FD_107003 | JGI IMG/M metagenome (GOLD analysis project Ga0153915, IMG submission 107003) | Freshwater wetland microbial communities from Ohio, USA - Open water 3 Core 3 Depth 3 metaG | ecosystem: Environmental > Aquatic > Freshwater > Wetlands | place: USA: Ohio, Lake Erie... | reverse complement strand
TTAATATAAGGTTAAGGAGGAGGGCAAAATAAAACTCCCGGTTAGGGAGTTGGGGAAGATGTTTAGGTTTAATCCTCGTGAAAACTCTCATCTACGTCCAATCGTGGCCCTCACGTGTTGAAGGATTTTTTGGGAATCTTCTTTTGTAAGTCCATGCTGTTTGGCCAGCTTACTTCCCCATTCTGCAATCTCTTCCCATTCTTCCTTTACATCTTCAAGCGGACAGTTCGGGTGAACAATATTAAAGTTTTCTAAATCCATTCCATCACCTTCTTGATGTGTGCAATAGTATTTCTCAAACACCCCCAATCTCTCTTTCAATGGACACTTCCGGCAATTCTCTACCTTGATAATCTTCATCATAATTCCTCCTTTTATTTGCCGTATTTTTTAAGAGCATCTTCGATGGCCTCATCAAAAAGCTTGCTAATTGGAATCCTGGTTTCAGCCGACAACTTTTTAAATTTATCCCATAATTCCTTATCAAGCGACGTCGTTACTCTAATTCTCCATCTTAAGCCTGTCAAATATATCACTCCTTTAACCATAGTATACCATAAATTTGCTTCTGGTGCAATAACTTTAAAATAAATTATGCAATGTTATTGCAATTTATGAAAAATAATGGTATAATTAAATCAATCAAACGGGGAAACCCGGAAGGAGTAAGAAAGATAAAAACCTACAAAACTGCTAATGGCGATATATACGAATTAAACTTTAAAGAACAACTTGTTAAAAACGGCAGAGTTGTAAAACGAAAATATTCGAAATTGCAATTTGATTTTTTAATAAGTGATTTAAAAAAATCGGATACGCTTTTAAAATTAATACTAGGATGGGAGGTCAAAAATGCAAGCAATCATTAATTATACTATCGACGGACAAATTACCATAGTAGCCGAAAATGAAATCGAGGCTGAAGAAAAATTTCGAGAGTTATCCAAAGAAGAATTAATTAATGGTCTTTATCTTGAAGAGCCGCATATTGACAGTATAGCCTAACCCGCGCCTAACGGGTAATCAAAAGGACAAAGGGAGGGGTAAGGAAAATGAGAGTTAACGATGGGGAATGTTTGGATCTTATGGATCAGTTCGAAAAAGATGTTAAAAAAATCATTTACGGACATAAATTTGACAGGATAACCAGAATAGATAATAAGCCAATTCCACCAGCTTCAGTATTTTACGACGATGGTTTTGTTAATACTTTGTTTCAATCCTATATGTTAGGTTATTCAAATGCAAAGTGTTTAAGAAATCTCGATGCTTTACCAGACTAACCCGGCACCTACCGGGTCCCCGTCGCCGGGTAACCGGCTTTGAAGAGTCTTTGAGAATTAAGACGAAACGGGAGGGAATACGATGAAATGTCCTTTATGCGGTCATTCGCTTAAACAAAAACAATCTCCAAATGGGCCATATTTAAAATGTGATTGGTGTAATACTATTTTTTAGCTTAATCACTAATCACCCAATAATTATTTTGTTAACATCCACAAAATAGTTGGGAAAGGGGAGACGGTAAATGGCAACTCAATACTCAATAATTCCTGAAATAGTAAAAAGCGCCGAAATGATGCATATTACAATCAATGCGGCAAATAAATCTCCAGAACTTCTTTTCAAGTGTTGGAATCCTTACAATATGAAGTACGAATTTTATAAATATTTACTTAATGGTCAACCGTTTAACTCGGAAATAAAAATGATAAGTTACTTAATAAAAGTTGCTGAGTATCGTCGTCTTTGCGGTGTTAAATTGTCGGTTCTTCCGGTGGAAGTAGCCGGAGCCGATCCGATATAAAAGGAAGGAGGAATAAACATGATTGAATACTATAATGAAGGCCCGACTATAATAATCGAAAGCAAAGACGATCTCAGAGAGGCGATTGATATACTCCATACTCAGGTTATGGATAATATCGACGAGGATTCGCCATTACTCCAAATACTGGAAAAATGCATGGAAGAGATTGATAAGGAGGAATAGCCATGTTAAAATATCAGGCCGAGCGATTGGAAGGGGTCTCGTGTTTAAAAGCTAACTGCAATTTTTTTAATCTGGGTTTTGAACAGAGTTGTGATGGTGAATACAACGGAGAAACGGCAGCGGTTTCGTGTAAGGAATATGAGCCAGGGGAGGCTACCAATGAAACAAATTAAGGTTGATTGCTGTAGAAATTGCCCGTTGAAATATGAATTTGAATTATTATGGGGGCTTTAAAAAGTAAGTTAGAAAAAGAAAAGGGAATAATAATTAATTAATTTGGTATAAATAAGGAGGAATGAGGATGGAATGGATAAGCGTTAAGGAGAGGCTGCCGGAACTATATCAAGATGTATTGGCATATGGTGACGGAACACAGGATACATCCAAAAGATTTTATGTTGCAAGATTAACGGATAAAAATTCTTGTTGGGGATGGTGCATTCCAGGTATTGGAGGATTAACTATCACTCATTGGGCGCCACTGCCAGAACCGCCTAAATAAAATAACCCCCGGCCAAATGACCGAGGGTTTTTAAATATCTAGTTATATGCCTAACCATTAGGTTCCGAGTGCCCATGATAGATTAGGCCCGCAGCCCGGACTCGCCAGGTTAAAAATTTAGCCCTTTATCGCTAAGGATATAATCCGCCGGCGTGAGGCCGACTTTCGCAGATAAAGGACCGATTTTACTTACTATATTATGCTCTTTTTAATCAAATCCTTCTAGTCATCAATAAAATTTTTGAACAGTTTAAAATCTGGTCCTAACTCCAACATAGCCCTTCGAATCCTTATCATCGACATTGATTTCGCCGCCAACAAACGCCGAAGCCTCAACTTTCCATACTTTGAAGCTTATAAAATCATACTTATAATACATAATGCTTTCGCCATTATATAAATATCCAAGCTCATGCCGCTTTTTAGGTTCGGTCTGAGTAACCACTTGGACTTTTGATGTTCCGGTCAGCGTAGTATTTGTTTGTATCTGGTCATTTTTTACCGTAATTTTGGTTTCGCCGCTAACTTCTTGATTTCCTTGACCAAGCGTCTGCCCGGTTTTATCTACATATGTTATTTCCGTTTTACCAGTCACAGGGACGGTTACTGAATCACCATTTACAAGAGATTTTTTCTCTACATTAGCTTCACCGCTGATTTGAGTTTTACCTTCGACTTTGGTAGTATTCTTGGTAATCAGTTTCACTTTAACATTATCGGTCGCCACCGATGCTGGTTTGGCCTCATTCCGAATAACAACTTCGGTTGCATCAGTTTTGAGCTTGACATTAAAGCTAAAATAATGACCAACCAACGTAATAATGGCCGCGATAATAAGGGCCACGCACAATACGCCGATAAGGATTTTTTTGTTGACAGTCTTTAGTTTGTTATAAATTTTAACCAGTAAAGCCCAAACGGCTTTCGATAATGTATTGATCACATTTAAAATGTTTTTCATTAAAACGCCTCCTTAATCGCACCAATTATTCCGAACAAAATTAGACCAATAAAACTAGTAACGCCGAATACAGTCAATCCCGGATCGCCCCAAAAATGATACACAACATACGACAAAGCAATAAAAATAGATAGACCGGACACCAACAAAATATTCCCGATACATTTCAACATTTATTTCATCTCCCTTCTTATTTCCCCGGTGGCGGGGGATTTTTAATATTTTCTTTTGAGACGGTCACGGTATGAAATACAAACATCCCAGCTCCGCCCATCGTTAAAGATATAATTATTGCCGATATGTTTTCCCGATAGGGGATAAGTTGCGGAAATTTGAGGCTTAAAAGCGGCAACCCAACCACCAAAAAAGTAATCAGCAAACCGATCCAAAGAAAAGTTATAATTAAAATTTTAGTTCTAGTCCGAGTTTTCCACATATAAATCACTCTCCAATCATATCTTTCATTGTTGCTATAGTTAATTTAACTTCACTTATCAAAGTTTCTTCCATAAAATCAAGCGTTTTAGAATCCGAAAGATTAACAAGTTTTTGATCAAAGATTTTAAATAAATTATTAAGAGTTCCTTTTATGTCTCGGATCAGCAACCATGCTATCCATAATTTCTGAAATTGAATGTGTAAAGTAAAAATATTCACCATTTACACCGCCTCCGTTAGTCAATCTCATTCCAAAGCGCCTTCCATGCATAGAAACCAAGAATTACAATCCAAACTGGAGCCAGAAAAAACCAAATAATCTTATTTACCCACAACATCACCATTCAACCCCCTCTACCCACGCTCCGGGGCAAGGATTTTCTTTGTCAATATACGGTTTAAACAGCATAAATACAAGATCTGTATGCACAAATGTATAACCATATTCTTTAAACCCAATTCTCGGTTTAGGCAATCCTAAATTCCGCGCTGCCTGTTTGAGCAAGTTAATCAAGGCTAAATAAGTCATTCCTTGAGGTATCGCCAAATCAAGCGCCGCCCCTCGGCAGTGAGGGGAATTAGTTGCCGCCTTGTAACCAATTTTTTTAAGATGCTTTTGATATTCCTCGGACCGATAGCCGGAATTAATTCCAATGGGTTTCCCTAATAGTCGCCGGGCCTCTTCAAAGAGTGCCAATGTCGGACCAAACATGATCGCTTTGCCGGTCCATTTATCCTCCACCTCATGTTTGGCGATGTGATCGGTTAGATATTCGATTCCATCTTTTAATAAAAAAGGAACCTCTTCTCGGGTCCCGTCACGCTTGATTTTAGTCCAAGTATTCATTTCCACACCTTCCCTATCCATAATCCAAAAATCAAAAGAGCTGCCTTTTCACCTATTTGGTAGCTCTTTTCTAAAAATGTTTTTTTAACTTGCTTCGCGCCGGCTGAAGTGTCGTTTTTGGATTCAAGCTTGTCAACTCTTTCCTCAAGCCGATTCACACGACCATTGGTCTTAGTCGTTTGTTCCAATATCCGCTGCGTCCGTTCATCCAGCCTAATTAATAGATCGTGATACTCTTGTTCTTCCATTCCATCACTGCCTCTCAAAAATTAAAGTTTTTATGTGATGAGACCGATAATTATAATGCCTCATTTCCATCACCAGTGCTAATGAGGTAAACGAAGCCGCTCCCGTAGGTGGGGGCGGCTTCTATTTTAGCTGCGCTCTTAACGCCTCGATTTGCTCGTCGATGTATGCTACCTGTTCTGCTGCTGTTCTATAAGTTCCATCATCCTTAACCCAATTTTCGTTTGTTGCAGTACTTCCCGAAATTGATTCGCGGAGCATCCGATAAGTTATCTGTGATTCAAATTCAGTTATCTGTTGTTTGATAGATTTGTTAGTTTTTAATGTCTCATAGCTAGTAAACGCCGCTGCTAATTCCGCCTCTGTTGCTTCATGATCAAACTCAACCTCGCCATCCTCTAAAACATAATCAGCCGCTTTCGAAGCCATTGATAAACCATTGTTTGAATAGATATATCTAACACTCATTTGATCATCTCCTGATTTTTGAAATATTATTTTTCCTTCCATCCAGCACAGCGTATATTGTTACTGCCACCAGTAGAATAATAATAAATATTCGTACTTTCCAGCACAATTTCCACAATCCAATACCAGTTGTAACTTACAAAAGTGCTACCCGTCAAGACGTTCCCATATGTATTAGCCGCAACATATCCGATGCCACCACTTGTAAAAAGGGTTGTTATAATACTTGCGCTGGTTGTTGGTACAAATGGAGTAATTGATTCGGCAACCCAGGCGCTGCTGGTGCTCCCGCTTGCTATTACTCGGAACGCCGTCAATATTGTCCCATCTATAACATAATGAACATCCTTGCCGTTTTGTATCATAATATACAATTGACTGCTACTATTAGTAAATCTACCACCGATATAGCAATAATAGTCATACGATGGCGCGGTATAAGCTGTAGTCAATACTAATTCAGTCGTTCCAGTGCTTTCAGTATGCACCAACCATAAATAATATTCGGTCGAGGCTGCAAGCGTTGGAGTTAATGTAATATCAGATAGATCATAAAGCGTAATAGTTCTCGTCCCTGCTGAGTTACGCAAAGCAACTGCCTCCGCTGACAACGTAATAGTAGTCGCGGTATTTGTTACAACCAATTTATCAAAGCCCAGCGAAGGATAATCATTCCGTGTATCATGGACTTTCCAAGTTGCAGTTCCATCAACTACTAATGTTCCTGCCGCTGTCCAAGTTGGTTCAGTTGTATCGGATGTCCCGGCGATAACACATTCCACCCGCAAATAACCGCCAGCAGTTGGGTAAGCAATATCCCCAGCAGAATAAGCATGACTTGCTTGCCATGCCCGAGTAACCGCTTCTAATATGTCAACTCTTGTTTCCAACGTGCTTAAATCGGCTTCTGCGAGCCACGTTTCAGGCCATCCAATCGGATTATATGAATTGCTAAAATAGAAATTAGTAAAATCCGCATCTGCGACCGTATATGTATCGTGCCCGTCAACGGTCACAAGCGTATTAGATCCTGAAACCTCAGCGGAGGTACATTCAAAATATTTAAAATCCCCGCCCTGCTTAAATCGGATTCGGGTATATAATTGCATCCGATCCGTCCAGTCTAATCCAGTTATTGAAAACTGAGTAGCCGCGACATATACGACTGTAATATCTTTTTTATAGGTTGATTGTGATGTGTCTTCTTCTTCACCTGGAATCCATAGGGTCTGATCGGCCCCGTTGATATAATCGGCTGCCGAAGATGCACCCATTTTGGTTGTCATCATAGATTAATCACCTTCCGTTTATTTGACATTTTGTTATACGCATGTTATACTTTAATCACAGGAGGAATATCATGGTAAAACAGAGAATATTAACCGAACAATTACCGCCCGCCCGAGTCCCGAAAGGAACTCTCGCCCAAATAGAGCAAATTTGTAAAAATAAAATATCGCCTTCGGGATGGATAAGAAATGTGATCCTAAAGGCGATTAAGGAGGAATTGAAATGAAAACTAAACTATTGATAGTTATTGCCCTTTTGTTACTTTGGGCTAGTCCGGCTATGGCCCAAACCGAAAGCGGCATAAGCTTTGATTATCGAGTTGATAATCTTCAATGGAATATCGCCGGGAATATCTATGGTACAAGCCCAAATATTTTGTCAGAATTGACCTGGACAGATTTAAAGATTTATCAACTTGACGGATTTGTCAAAACAGATCTTGAAGATAATTGTTTTTTCTATGGCAATTTTAAATATGGCATTATTGTAAACGGCAAAAATCAAGATTCTGATTATAACAGCGATAACCGGGCAGATGAATATTCCAGATCAAACAATGATGCTAACGGCGATAATACTCTCGATCTTTCTGGAGCTTTAGGGTTCTATTTAGTTCAAAAACCAACTTTTATTATTTCTCCGATGCTGGGTTATTCTTATAACCAACAGAATCTCGTTATGACCAATGGTTACCAGACAATACCGGCCACTGGTTCCTTTTCCGGACTTCATAGCACATACGAAACCGAATGGTACGGTCCTTGGGTTGGAATTAATTTAGAGAAAGCTTTGGGTCCTAAAGTCAAACTGTATAATACCGTTGAATACCATTGGATGGACTATGAAGCTAAAGCTAACTGGAATTTAAGAACTGATTTCCAACATCCAGTCAGTTTTAGACATACAGCAGACGGCGATGGTTATGCAATAGCCGTAGGAATCGATTATTTATGCAAAGACTATACCACAATCCGCTTTAAAGTCAGTTATTTAGACTGGAAAACTAATTCCGGCATAGATACAACATATTTTGCCGATGGTTCTATATCTCAAACACAGCTTAATGAGGTAACATGGGATTCCACCACCTATTCGGTTTCATTTATTCAAAATTTTTAAAGGAGTTGATGAAATACGAAAATTAAAATCTTATTGTTTACCATCATTTTATTATTTGGAGCTAGTCCAACAATAGCAACCGAACCCGAATTATTAGGATTTGATTATCAGATAGGGCAAACCAAAAACAACCCAGTTCAAACCGATAACTGGGATTATAAAAACACTACCCTTTTAATACTTCGCCTCATAGATTGGGGGCAAACTCGAACGATTGCCACCGAGTATGAAACTGAATATATTGCGCAAAGAACTTCTTCCGGTGATTTTGTTATGGTTGAAAAGCAAGTCCCAAAATACACAGAGCACAATCCAATATTAGGCGATCAACCCTCTGAAGATGAAGTTAATAGATACTTTGTGCTATTGATGGGGCTAGATTGGCTTTTGAATCACAAAGCGCAATCCGATGAACGCTGGGCTAAAATTAATGATAAATGGATCAAATTTAATACTATTGTTTCGGTTTATTGTGTAGGCAGAAATTTAAAAGCCGGAATAAATATTAATTTTTAAGCATCTACTTCCAAAATTATATAAAAAACAGGAGTCGCGCTAACGATATCATCATTTGTTCCGTCGGTATAATTATATGCGCTTGTAATTGAATGATAAATTTTTATCGTTTGGCTGGTATAGGTCCCCGCCACTAAAATTCCGGCGGAATAACCAGTAAAAGTTCCATAGCAATTTATTCCGAATGTATCATATATGGAATCAACGGTGCCCAACACTTTTAAAGTTTTTGAAGTGTCTGATCGTTCAAAATGTGTACTATATAATTGATTTACAACAATAACTAATTGTTTGCCTGTCGGAACTGTAATATCTCCTAGTGATATTGTATCGACAGTATTGGTAGCGGTTAAATATCCCGATGCTATTATTTGTGTATTATCCCAATATGTTGCACTTGACGCATTTGTCGCCGCTCCCGTCGAATCAATAATCTGTGTCCAACTACCCCAAGTACTACTAGTTAACGTTCTGCGATATACCGCTAAGCTACTCTTAATACTTGCTGTTTGTGTTCCATTAGTTGTACTGCCGACATAGTCAATATAATAATCATTCGTTGAATCGGGACAGTTGTTAGAGGACGAGGCCGCTATCGACCATCTTCCTCCGTTCGTTGTGCAACTATTAGCGTCAGTAGCGGTATTAAGCGTTGTATATTGGGCATTCACCGAATTTTGTATCGGCGCGCCATTCCCGGTTCCTTCGTGATCGTGGCCTACCGAGGCGTTAAAAAGGTTTTTCCAAAATTGTTTCCACCAATTCCGATCATTGCCAAAATCAACCTGAGATTCAAAATCTGTACTTGACATTTAAAATCCCTCCACTCTGCCATACCCAATACCGGCAATTTGTTCCCCGGTATCGATATCTAGGCACTTAATTTCGAAATACCACGTTCCATCCGTCTCTTGCACTGCGACCCCGCCATTAATCCATTTTCGACAATCCTTTCCGTCCGAATCCCTTGTAAAAAGCGCTAATCTAGGAGCATTATAAAAACGTTTTGACAAATCATATTGCGTCCACCCGCTCGCAGCAATCTCGAAGTCCGGAACGGCTTCCTCAACATCCGGCACATCAATTGATATAGTCGCGCCACATAGATAGACGTTTGTTAAACCGTCAGTAGACAAAGGTAAAAATTTAACTTGTACATATCGCCCGAAAATTTGATGGTTAACCAAATCTATCCAGCTTCCCCACACCGTCCCATTTAGACTTGTTCTATATTGTTCCGACACGCTATTATTCGCATCCTGGTCATAATCCGGCGTTACCGTTAACCTAGTATTAAGCTTGTATGTTACCGAAACTGGAGTGTAAGCGTCAATCATCGCCTCTAAAAACTCATCATAATCATCTAAGGTATATTGATCGTTGATATACCAATTACCCAACAAATCATAAAAATAACTGCCATCTTCGACGACGTTTGGACCTAAGTCGATAGCTTCGGCGAGTGCATAAGCGTCATCTTGGAGAGTATGACCATTAACAAAAGCGTCGCAAAAATAAGTAAAATCTTCGAGTTTTTCAACACTATCGATTTTGAGACAACTCGGATTATAGGGGCAACGATACATTCCTTCAAATGTCCAATCCCGAGTGTCAACAGTTTCCTTAACGATGACGTTATAAACATCTGATTCTAAAACCGCGATTGTATACGAGGCCGGGGTTTCCGACTCGTTGCCCGAGTTGTCTACCGCGATGCACCAAAATGTAGTTGTTCCGGCTTGCGGGGCGTTTTCTGTAAATTGAGTTGTAATCGATTCGGCAAAATCTACCGCCGTTGCCCAGGTCGCCCCCATTTTTATGACATAATGATTTAGATCTGGGTCATCCGGGGGTGTAATGGTAAAAGTTAATATATTATCAGTCTGGGTAATAGTAAGAGCCTGTACGTCGCCGGGCGGGTAATCTTTGCCAACAATAGTGATCGCATCGGATATTGTCCCACTGGATGTAATAGGTGTCTTAACAACTAGTACCTTGACTAAATAAGTAACGCCTGTTTTTACAGATAAAATAGTATAATTAGTGGACACCGTAGAACCGCTGTAATTCCAAGTTAACTCATCATCTTCTGAATAATAAACCCGGCATTGATCGGCTTGCCGTCCGGTTGGATATGTCCATGAAACATTAATTTGACTAATAACCGTCCCATCTTGTTGTAAATATGTATCTTCAGTTAATGTCAAATTTTCAACTTCGAAAATTGGGTCAATAGTACTATATTCAATGTCCGGGACATCCGTAGCTTCGGTATAAACCGCGTCAATGTATTCCAACCCGCTAATGGTATACATCATATTCCCATCGCGTTTAATTTCGCTAATTTTAAACGGCCTAGACATAGTTTGGGTTTCGCCAAAATTAATTAAATCATCTTTGCTCGGTCTGGTCCAGGCATAGCGAACAGAACTTAAACTATCGACAATCGGATTGTCAGTTACTTCAACCGTCGTTTTACCGGTTTCGGAATCATACGAACTTGATACGACTGTTCCGACATAATCAAAATAATCATGTATAAGCTGGATTTCCAAATCCGCCGTATAAATTGTTGTCATATCGCCGGTGGTTTCAAAATGAGTTGAATCGACATAAGCGGCGTTTTCGTCGGTGTCTGCTGCAAACGAGACCGAAACAGTTATAATAGTTCCGGTTGTGTCTAATCCGGTAACCGTTTTATAAACTTTCGAATCATCGGCCATCTGAATTAAAATTTGATATGTTTTGCCTGATTCAAGGGTAAAAATAGTTTCGTCTTCATTTATGATCGGAGTATCAATTGTTACACTAGTTTCAGTCGCTGATACTACTCTGCCATGCCAACCCCAAGCCGGAACATCATGCTGAACCATTACAACCTGCCCCATACTGCTCACAATAGCATCAATGCCAGATTGCCACGCCGCAGAGCAAACAAGATAGTTATTCAGCCGCAAACGATATTTTGCTTCCTTCCATGCTTGCTCATAATTCGTACAACCCGTTAAGGTTAATTGCGTTGGATTGTCTAATGCGGAGCTATCATCATAATCATCGCCAGGTACCAAAATTTTAGTCGCTTCATAATCATTATCTTTGTCGTAAAAAGTAACTTCAATCCCGGTAGCCCGATCCGAAATATCAACATATTGCTGCGAAAACGAATCAAGAACGATATTTGACATATTGAAAACTTGTGACGGAATAATATTATCATCTGCGTCTTTATCGGCGGGTTCGTCGAAAATACAACCGTATTTAGTCCCTCGGTGCATGACCTTTCCACGTCCAAGTTCTTCAATATAATCTTTAGCCTCGCTTATTTTTTGAGTGGTGTCGAAATAAATATTAACTGTAAGCTCTCGCTCATCACAGAATGCCGCCCATGCCTCGAATTCGCTATAAATAATTCTTACCGCCGGAACGCCCCGAACGACATATTCCCATTCGTCGGTATTAATATTTTTGATATAGTACGCCCTATGTAACATCCAATACAACGCCCATGCCGGGTTAGTCGCGGCTTTTTGCTCATATGCGGCGGTATCCGGATTATAAACCAAAACATAAGAGCGCGTTAATTCATATGTTACAGTCGGAGTTGATCCGGATATTAGATCGCTTGCCAACGCCTGGACCGACAGTAACGTACATCCCGGATAAGTAAAATCGTCATAAAAAATATGGCTTAATGTTGACCAGTATATTGTATGAGCGTCGGTGTCGTCTTCAGTCAATTTGTAAATACACCGGCAATGAACATCATACTGTCCGATAACACCCGTATCGATTTGATATGCTTTGCTAAATTGGGAGGTATATTTCCCCTGTATGGATAAATAATCTACAATGTATTCGACCTCTTTCATTTTTGATGAAACAGTACGCCCAACTTTAACAACAACAATATTTATATCGGGGTCTTCGGACGAACCGCTCGATCTGGTAGAATACGAAATGTCTTGCACAGTCGTGCTTAATAATGATCCGGATACAACAAGATATATAGTATCTCCGACATTAAAAGGAACTGATGTTCCATCGTGATAAAAATAATAATCACTATATCTAAACGCCGAAATTCGATCTCTACCTTGATATGTAGTCCATGCAGTATTAGTTGCTAATTTGTATTGAATTTCTAACTGAATTTCATTCGCATATTTATTGCCGCTACTACTTATGCCATAAAGTCCGGCCAAGGTAAAAGTTATTTCCAGGCCCGATCCAGTATCGCCGGTAGTCGTAAAAGTATGCCAAACGCTATCGTTTTCGAGTTCGACAGCAATAGATTGTTCAACTCGAGTATCTTCGAAATTAGGGATCAATGATTGATCGTTTAACCCGGCGCGTTTATAAACTGTAATTCCGGTATAATTATCAAGGTCGTTATCGCTGATTTGGATATTATCAATCCCGGTACAATTGTCATCTTCGCCGTCCCCGGTATAATCACAAGGACCTTCCCCGGCCTCGATCAACATATGCAAATATGAATCTGTTCCGTCGGTGATTGTGTGCTCAGCAATAACCTGCCCGGCGACCCGGACCGTACCAAAAACTACAGGGATAGGATTATTTTCGCCGGTTAATGGCGAAATACCGCTCCAACTGTAAGTCGATGAGCTACTGTCATCGTCGGTTGTTGTTTTGGTCAAGCTATTAATTAGTAGCCCGCCTGCCACGGTTGTCCCTAAATAGGCCATCCAGCCCCAAAGATTCCATGCAGTCATTGCCGCACCTGCGCCCGTTGCAGTCGAAGCCGCTGCCCCCGCCGCTGGTCCTAAATACATCGAAATAACTAAAGCCGCAACCGTCGAAACTATACTTTTACTATCGCTGCTGCTCCCGGCGATCATAGGCATAATAACTATAAAATCGCCATCCGTTGGAATTAAAGTATGAAATTCCTTTTCTTCGACCGCCCGGAAGTTATGGACTATTACAGTATCCCTTTCGGGCAGCATTAAAGCGCCACGGGTATAATCAAAAACAGGTTGCCCTGGAACGAAGGAAACCTGCTTTATCTCGCCATCATAATATGGAAATTTTTTAAATACTTTTAATGTTATCAAATTATCAACCCCTTTCAGGGCATTAAAAAAGCGCCCTTGTTAGGCGCTTAGTAGGTATTAAAAATCCAAAGGAATCTTAATTTCTTTCAATCTCATAACTAATTTTAGTCCCTCCCGGCCTGGCCCAAATAATTCCCCAAGTTCCCATTCCGGGTTGAATGTTTTCGGGATAAAAGAATTCAAAACCATGCATTAAGTCAGAATCATCAAGCACTTTAGCCTTTATTGTTCCACTAAAAACCTGACCTGAATTATTTCTTACCCATATAACTATTTTTTGCTTGCCTTTTTCATTATAAAAATCTTGAAATTCAGCATATATTTTTATATTATCTAAATTTATAGAAGCATTTAAATCAACAGTTGTTGTTTGTGATATGTTTTCCTTAGAGTTATTATTTGAGGTTATTGCAAAAAACAAGCCCCCTGAAATGACTAAAAATAAAATAACAATGATTAATAATACTGCATGACTCAAACCTTCGCTTGGCCGCCCTTTAATATAAGGCTTATGTACAACCGCCCAAACTTCCTTATCACACCTCGAACAATGGTTGTTATTTTTGGGTAATTCTGTACCACATTCCGAACAATACAATTTATCTCCCTCCCTTTCCCATATAATAACATAACTTGGAGGGAACTTCAATTAAGGCTTTCCCATCTGTAATATCCTTTAATCGCCCGTTTCCAATAAATATTTTCAGTCGACTCTATGCAGCTATTCGATCCCTGCCGCGCATGGATAAATTGATGATTGCCGAGATAAACCGCAACATGATTTATGACCGGCGAATTAAATTTTATTGCCAAAATATCGAGAATTTCCGGCTTGTCAACCAAAATCCAAAGCTTTTTGCCCTCTTGATATATAGCGTTAACCGCTCGAAAGTCAAGAGCATTAACAGTATAATTAGGTATTTCAATTCCAAGGCGACGGTAAATTTCTATTACAAGTCCATAACAGTCATATTCGTCAGGCCCCCGGCCTCCGCTTTTAAACGGTTTCCCAACTAAATCCGCTATATTAATCATAGGTTCGAACCCAGCCCAGGCTTACCACCATAACGCGCCGAATTGCTCAACGCGCGACACCTGGTTAATGTTTTATTACAAGCTGTTTCTGTGCCGCTGTAAGCACATTCAATATCCTTAAATCGATATGGACAAAAGTTTTTTAATACAGTTCGGGCCGGAAAACGCTTTTGTAAGTCAAGCGGAATACTAATAGTAAATGTAACCCAGTTGGCATCTATGTTGACCTTTGTTACCTGAAAAGTCTCTTCGATTACTGCGTCTTCCTCCAAAAATGCCGAGTTGACAACCCGTAAAACGACGGATGTTCCACCGCCGCCGCCTGCATCAGAAACCACCGTTCCGACCGTTCGGGTAACATTAGAAACCTTAATTGTAATTGATGGATCTTCTTTACCATCGTCGGTAATTTCGCCGAGTTGAAACGGAAACGCAAGCCACTCTTGACTATTCCAGGTTATATCCTCATTGTTATTTACCAAATAAATTGGCGTGGTTAGCTGTATTTCTAAAAGCACCAACCACGCCGAATCGGTTGACCGTTTGTTTTTTTCAAGCCTGGCTGCTAATGGTAGCGTCATAATCACGCCTCCTCAAAAGTCATGCTTACCGAAAATCGAGAATTGCCAATCGCGCTAGCCTTTAAATCATAAATTCTGCCATCGACACTGTTAAAGGTGCATATTTGAGAGCACCCTTTAACTGTATCCTTATAAAAAGTTAGCAATGTCGCCCAATCCGCGCTTGACATAGCATTCCACTTATAAGCATACGTAGAGCGCGTTCTTGTGAACCGCGCTCTACTAACAACTGAACCATCATCCATGTCTGAGGCCAACCCCGGATCTTCGAGAGTTATGTCATACTGATAAGATGGTTTTTGAATGTCAGGAAACGAAGAATACGCCATAATTTATCACCCCACTACTGCATCATGCAGGCCACCTTTGTTAGTGTTAAGAGCATTTAAAACGACATTGATAATATAGCCGTCGGGATCGGTTTGGGTTGTAACTTTTGAAGTTGCTTTAGTGCCGGTGCTATTTATTACGTTGATGGATTTAATTGTTAAATTCCCGCCGCCGCTACTACCGCTTAATTGATTGTTTGGTATTATACTGCCGTTCGAATTTGGCGTGAATAACTCCGGGCCTTTTTCTCCAACAAGAACCGTTTTCCCGCCCGTTACCGACCCTCCGGAAGCGTATCCATCAAGACCAAAAAAACTGCTTAATGCTGTTCCGAAACTGCTACTCATAATTTTACTTGTTAAAATTTTAGCCATAGCGTCCGACCAAGCGCTGATAACCGAATCAGCAAAAGATTCGAAGTAATCTCCTAAATCATCTATTTCGCCCTTAATTGCATCGGCAAAAAAATCACTAAATGATTCTTGCATTCCTTCGGCTGTAGCGGTAGCAATATCCTTAACATGCTGTGCCCAATTTTCCCAATCTTCCATACTTTTTTGCAATCCTGCCGCCCACGGATAGTTTTCTTCCCAAAGCTTCTGGAGGTATTCATTTTGCTTTTCTTCTTCCGCCTGTTCTTTTTGCCAATATTCAAGCATAATATTGGCGCGATCTTGCATATAATTTGCTGTAATATCGGTCGTATCTGCGCCATATTGCTTAGCTTCTTCAAGTTGTTGTTGATAATTTTCATCAAGAATAAGCATTTCTTTTTCCATACCATCGGACATGGCTTCAAGTCTAGCTTGAGATTCTATTTCGGCTTTTCGCTTGGCCTTATCGACTTCCGGCGTTGTCGCATCGGAGAAACTGGCAAGCAAATTTTTAATCGATTCGGTATCAAATTTGGTTGTTTTAGTTCCTGCCGTCTTGGCAAGCTTTTCTTTTTGTATTACAATTTCTTTTAAATCATTTTTTAATTGTTCAATTCTTTTTTGTTCTTCAGAAGAAATAGTACCTATTCCGGCAGCAGTCCATCCTCCGTGAGTACTACCTGTTGTGCCTTGTGCCTGCAATTCGGCTAGTTCTTTTTTAATCGCTGCTTCTTTTTTCGTTAAATCTGACATAGTGCTGATATTTGCTATCTCTAGTTTGGCAATTCGCGCGTTTTCGGCTAGATTTTTAAATAAATCTACAATAATATATAACCCGGCAGCAATTGCACCACCAGTAAGCAAAGGCGCGAACGATGTCGCTAAAAATCCGACCGCTTCGCCAGCAGTCACCGCACCCCCGGCCATGGCCTGAAATGCAAAAGTAATACTTTTAATACCAGAAACTATAGCCGAGGCATGAAGTGTTCTCAAAACGCCGACCAGCGCCGACCACCCAGTAGTCACTTTACCAAGTATAATTAAGAGCGGGCCTAGTGCCGCCGTAAATAAGGCGATTTTTACTATTACATTTCTTGTTGTTTCGTCCAAACTAGCAAACCACGCCGTAAAATCCTTAATCCCTTGAGTAATACTTGATAAAACTTCTTTTAAATTTGTACTTTTAACAACCTGATCACCTAAATCCGTTAATCCAAATTTAAGATTATCAATAAAGTTTGACCACAATCCATTAATAGTGGTCATCTGCTTTTCCATGCCATCTTTGAATTTAGTATCATTTGCTAACCCTTGCAAAACCGCCTTAACTCCGGTCGCTCCGCTAATCATACCTTTTTTAGCTTGATCCATAGCAGTGGCCACATCGGTATCTAAGTAGTCAGCTAAATATTGCCAAGCATTAACATATTGACCTAACTGCCTGGTCATTTCCTCGGATGATACTTTGCCTTTCATTTGCATTTGACCTAAGGCTAAAATAATATTATTAAGCCCTTCCGTCCCGACACCTAAAGCCCCGACAGTGTTTCCTAAAACGCGCATCGTTGGAATAACTTGTTCTGCCGAAAATCCCATTGCCATCATCCGTCGAGAAGCATCGGTTAACTCGGTAAATTGAAACGGAGTTTTTGCGGCAAAATCTTTTAATAAAGTTAATTGCGCTTGGGCTTTTTCCGCCGAGCCTAAAAGAGTAGTAAACGCAACTGTAGTGGTCTCCATATCGGCAGACATTTTAACTGCAGCAGTCCCGGCGGCCAAAAACGGCAAAGAAACACCGGTTGTAATTCTCGATCCGAGAGTTGACAACCGGCTTCCCAAACGATTTAATTTGTTCTCGGTTTGCTTTAAGCCCTTATCAAATTCGCTATCTGATAATCCCAATTTTACAAATAATGATGCAGCAGCAGTACTCATATAATCACCACCAATTTAAGCCGTTCTTCCAAATTCACCATGATATTTTAAGCTGGCCTTGCAATATTCTTTATGGGCTAATTCTTCGGAACCGAAATATCCTAAATGAATTCTTTTGCCATCAATAAAAATTTGAGCCCGCCATTTTCTACAATGACTAGCCCAAGAAACGCCTTTATATTTAGAACTCCCATCAATATGTTTTTTCATATTTCTCATGTTATTGGCATGGCTGCAAACCCGAAGATTGTAACGCCGATTATTATTTTGTTCCCCATTTCTGTGATCAACGTCATTTGGCGGAAAACCTGTTAATAATCGATGCATTCTAACCGGCCCATCTGGAGTATTTGTTTGAACCCTTCCTTTATCTGTAATATGCCAATTATATTTAGTTACTAATTCGAAATCTTCAATATCAAAATAGAAAGGCTCCCCTTTAGCGGTTAATCCCATTACAAAATTACAAAACTTATAAAAAGTATTAGTTGGACATTTACCGCAACTCTTACTTGCTCCGCTAGTTAAATTTCTATTTGAGGTAGATATTATATTTCCACAATCACATCGACATTTCCAAATATATTGCCTACTTTTATCTTTTTGATTTGTATTTTCAATTGCAACTAATTTCCCAAATCTTTTGCCGGTAAAATCTTTTGCTTTATTCATTTTTTCTCCTTAAAATATTTTTTCTCCTAAAAAACAGCAAAAGAAAGAGCAAGGGAGGAGATTACCCTTGCTCGCGTTAGCTAGACGCCTTTTGCTTAAACTTTTAATACCCTTCCGGGACTTCTATTCCTTTTTCTTTCGCCAAATCAAAAATCTCTTCATCGGTTAATTCCGGCTGGGGAGATTTAGGATTCATAAATTCTTCCAATGATGGATATGGATTTTCTTTAGAAGCGCCAAAAGCTCTCCCGTTCATTATTCCAGCAAGCCAAATCGCTTCCAATTCATGATTTCTAAAACCTTGAATTTTATATTGATATTCTGCGAATGTCATATCAAAAAACTCTTGCGCCGACATGCCCATTGCTCCTAAAGCATACGGCAGAGCATCATCGATAAAGTCAGTTATGCGGGAGTAACTTTTTCCTTTTTGGCCTTTGTTACCCCCGCTTGAGAGTTTTTTACATTTAAAGCAGCATTAACGGCGGCCATTAGTTTAGATAGCATTTCAGTTAAATCACAATCATCCAAAATATCCGCCGTTCGGTCGAGAGTTAACCCAGAATCTTCCCATTGCAAGCCAGCCCAAAAAATATTTCTAATATCATTCATTTTAGGGTTACCTTGCATATTATCAATGATCTGAGTAAATCCTTCTTCCGGATATAAACTTTCCAATGCGGCCATGGCCTTAAACCCAAATCTTAAATTACGTTGTTTATCAAGTTCAATAGGTATTGATAAAACCGCCATTATAAAACCTCCCTTAAATTGTTTCAATTTCGAAATTATCAATATAGTTGTCAGCATCGCCTATGCCGATTCCGCATTTTGTCCCGGTTGTCAAATCGCTGTCGGTTGTATTTATTTGTTCAACACCATTGACATAAACTTTGATCGATGTACCATCAACAATCGCTTTAACAATTTCCTCAGCGACAAATGTTAATGTAACTGTAGTTATAGCCGTTTGCGTCCCGGAAACAAATTTTCCAAATATCAAAGATGTTGGGTAAACGCCGACATAATACCTATTGTTAACATCAACTATTCTAAACATCAAAGCGGCCCCGGCGGTGACAATTGCCGGAAATTTAGCGGAAACCGCGCAATCGGTAATCCCCGTTTCGATATATCCACGATAAACGCCGGTTGTAGCGCTTGCCTGATTGCTAATGATTCTAGGCGTCCCGGTCAATGTTACCCACGTTTCCCCGGTATCGGCAGTCCCCAAACTAGAAGCATTATCGACACGATTAAAAGAGTCGTAAGCATTTAATTCAGTTGGATTAGCCGCTGCCCTATAATACACCCCTTGGCTGCCGGAAAATGATATTTTCCCTTTAATTGCATCGCTTACGGCTGTATCAATCTCATCTGAACTAATCACCGCATATCCTTCAAACCTTGTTTTGGTTGTGCCAAAATCACAATATAATACAATTATTAATTCTTCGCTAAACCGTTCGGTAAAATCATCGCTAGTAATCCAAAATTTTTCAGCGTCAACCGTCCAGCTTTTTGTCCCGTTGATGAATTCTCCCCACTCATCGGATTCAAAATCAGTTACGTCAATCGTAGTTCCGTCAACCTTTAGATTCCAACTATAAAACCCGGAAATTTGTTCTACGGTTACATACGACCCGGATACCGTTATGGTATCGCTTACCAAATTAGCCGCCTCAAACACAACAACGCCGCCCGGACTTTCAATTGAATACCCAGTAGTAACTGTTGTTCCATTTTTTTTAACCGTTGGCGTTACATCTTTATCCCAATATCTCATGTTGGGATTTGCAATTGTGTACCGCTTATAAGTAGAATTTGCCACCGTTGGCTCATTTGTAAAGGCGATACTATCCGCCGTTGTTAAATAATAACTACCAGATGCCGTGACTACATTGCTGGATGTTAGTGCCGTTGTAAAAGTAACCGCCCCGGTTAAATAATTAATCGTATATCCTGTAGTTACTGCTGTTCCATCAACATAAATTATAGGAGTAAATTTAGAATACCAATAACTTTTTGTGCTATCAGTAATCGTATAGACGGTATATGTTCCATTTGCTGTCATCGCTTCGTTTAAAAAAGAAATGACCGGGTATAAAGTGCGAATTAATACCCGGCCTAATTTACCCGATGTTGCCATTTAAAATCATCTCCTTAGCTAGCCGTATACGTCGGTGCGCCACTACCGGTCAAAGTCGCTTTGAATGTGATTTTGTCAGAAACCGAAGTATCAATTTCAAAACTCGAAACAATAACATTCCCGGCAATATTTGGAGCGGTTGCGCTTGTAAATCTAAAAGTAATTGCAATAGTGCTTTGATCTGACTCCATGATGTTTGCCATCGCCGCCGCCTGCGCTGTGTCGGTGGGTTTAAAGTTAGCGGTTACATCCAGTGACCAAGACTTAGTCCCATTGATAAATTCGCCCCACTCGTTAGAGTCAAAATTTGTCGTGTCAATCGTAGTTCCATCAATTTTTAAATTGCATTCCGTGGTTTCTGCAATTTTATTACTGGCAATATAAAGACCTGCGTTTTTGCCTGCTAATGCCATTTTAATCAACTCCTTAAATTTAATTATAAAAAAAGCACCCGTGAAGGTGCTTAATCTCAATATTTGGGCATAAAAACCGCGTATTGGGCGGCTAATTTTCTTCATGCATTATATCAAAATCTACCATTCTTAGATATAATCCTGTCGCCGTATCATGATCATCTCTTCTATTTGCCTGCAATGCTGATAAAACGTTTATTCCTCCGGTTCCACCCATAACCCCAGAAAAGTCTTGAAATGCCGCCTTTAACTCTAGCCAAACTGCCGTTCGCGACGCCGCCGTTTCCGCGACTATAGTAAACTGCCATGATGATTCTGTACTATCTGGGTCTTCTGTAAAGCAATGGTCATCAACACCAGATATTAACGAATATGCCATGGCTGGATACACACTATTGGTTTCTGGAATCTCGTCTTGGAATACTCTGATCCCGGTTAAAGTTACATATGATTTAATGTGATTTGATATAGCTTTATCAATAGTCAAAAGGTTCACCCCTCGATAATACTTTTTATTTCGGCTTTCATATCAGCCTTGAATGAAGCTTTATCTTCTTTGATAGATGATCGCAAAACCTTTGAACCGGCTACAACTTTAGTTCCTCCAGCTTTACCAGGGGCTGCATGTCCATACTCATAAGAATTCCATGCTATCGCTTGTTCTTTTGTGGCATCATAAGGCCCGACATGGGAAACAACATATGTTTTGCTTTTCCCGTCTATCTTAGATTTCAGCAACGAGGCCATCTCGCCGGTCTTGCTTTTAATTTTAGATTTAGCGAGATTAATAATCCTTTGATTATGCCGTTCGATAACATTTTGGCCGCCATCAATGATCTGAGTATTTTTTTCTTTAAGAAGTTTTTTCAAGTTCGGGATTCCTTCAAGTTTAATTGTTACTCGGGCCATTATGACACCTTCTTCAAATGAATTTCCAATCGATTATCTTCCCTCTGGTCAATTACTGCAACTATTCCAAAGGTTCCTCGGCTGCAGACTACCTGCATATCGTCAGTAACACCTTTGATGTATTGCAAAGTTTTAATTAAACCGGATATTTCGGTATTAATCCGCTTGGCCCCATAGTATTCTTTACCAGTTCCGATCTGAAGTTCAGCGTAAGACGTGGCATAAGTTTGCCAATTTGTTAAAACGTCGGTTTCAGAGTTTGAATAAGGGTAATTTTTTTGAATTGTGATTAGTTCGATAGGGTTTTGAGTGGACATGAGATCACCGCCTAATGATTTTTACCCGGCCATCCCAAAAAGGCCAAAGAAAAAATTCCCAAATAAACTCGAGAACCGGGCCAACGTCGGATTGAACATCATTGCAGTTTTTACAATGCAAAGCCTTAAAAGGCCAAAACCAAATATAGGCTGGTTCCAAATTTTGTTTATTACAGCATTTAAAAGCCATTAAAAATACCCCCTCACCCTGTCAAATTCCAACGCCTTATGATTGATTTCCGATACCGTTAACGCCCGGTCGCCATAAAGCAATTTTAATGCCGTCCGCATCCATTGAAAAGTCAACTTATTTTCTGCTTTAAATAAATCAGTGGTTACATACCCAGCAACAAATCTAATCCGAATTGCTCCAGAATCTTGCAATGTTTCACTAGGCCAAACCTCACCGTAATTTAATACTATTCGAGGCCAAAATTGATCGGCATCGAGATAATATAAATCAGAATCCATAGTGTGCTCTACACCGTCACAATCCGTATAAATGATCGAGGTTATAGATTGAATTGGGGCTTTTTTAATTTCGATATAATTTTCGCGTTTTGGTTCTCTCGGATAGCAAGGCCAATCATCCAAAATTAATTCCCATGTCTGAGTTAAAAATGCTTTTCCCTGATATTTTTCCGCTTCTTCCCGGACGATTTCGATCATCTCAGTTATCCAAGTATCTTCCGGGCTTGCCGGGGCCATCTCAGTTACCGAAACTCCGAAAATACAACTCGCGGTTTCGATGGTCGCCACTGGCTGAATATATCGTTTGCCGCCATCGTATGTTAGACTATAGGATTGATTATCGTTGGTGGAAGTCGCGGCATCGAACGAATCCCACAATTCCCAATCTTCCGTAGCATCGTTTCTATGGTTGATTGCTACCGTTAATGTCCCAGCACAGGTTCCGACATCTAAATTAATGGTCCCTTGATAGGCGGAAAGATCAATAGCTGTTCCGGTAGTCTCTCCGGCAGAATATGTTCCTGGCGCTATGGATTGAACTGGAGTCAATTCCTCAGAACCGATTAATCGCAAATGGCGTTTGACTTCCAAGAGAGACAAAACTTCTGACGCTGGTCCGGTAATTAGTTTATACATAGGATCACCTCAAAAACATTAATATAAATTAAATTTCCGCCCATTCGACATTAATCTTATAAGCCGCTTTTGTAGCGGTAAAATTTGTTAAAATAGCCATTAGAATAGTACCGGGCGGAACTATCCTCATTTTTTCTTGCAAAACAGAGGGTTTGATGGCATCGGATGCAACACGTTTTAAAATTTTATTAGTATCGGTATCCGTCCAAGTAATTGCTTGCCCTAAAGCCGCGGCGATACTGCTAAAACTCCAAACTCCCATTTCGGAAGTAATATCGGAATTTCCGTTTAAATTTAAGGCTGGCATTTTATAGGCGTCATAAGCCGATGTAGTATAATCGTTTATATCAATAGGCGTGCCTGCTAAAGCGAAAATGCCATCTTTGATAACAAGAATCTGTAAAGCGTCAAGATAGGAACCAACGCTTCCGCTGGTGGCATTGCATGAAGCAAAATCAATTGATCTTACCCAGGCATTTTTGGTTGTACTCGCATTTTTTACGATATAATAATAAGAAGTCGCGGCAGTGATTCCGGTAACATCAGAAAACCCAACGGTAAAAGCATTACCATCGACGATCGCCGCTCGAAAAGAATCTATCGTTTGTACGGCCCCAAACCCTGATTTTATAACTTTAATAGGATTACTCATAATTAATCCCTCATTTCATTCAAATTTAAAGGGTGGATAATTTCCACCCCATTTTTATAGCCATTCCATTGTAACCGTAAAATTGGCCCCTGCATAATTAGTACCATCGCCGGATACAAATTTTGTGCAAAGAGCATCTCCGGCAGCTAGTGTTCCTGCGATAGTCGTTACCGCCGCACTGCTCACAGGAGTATTCGCGGTGCTATTAAGGATAAATGCAGTACCCAAAACAACATCTCCAGCTCCTGGAGCTTCTCCAGGCTCAATTTTTTCAATTGTGAGCGTATCGGCAGCATCGCAAACAGTTATATGCTGCTCATAAGCCGATATAATTTTGCAAGCGGTGGGTGCAATAAAAAACGGTTGCCCAACCGTAGCCGCGGCAAAATTATAAAGATTAACGGTAAACCGTTCGCCTTTTATATATTGCCCAGTTCCAAATTCAACATCACCATCATTGCCGATTGTTAAAATATCGTTATTGGTTGTCTTGGAAAAAAACTTCAAAACTCCGCTAGACCATTTAGCTCCAACATTGGCAATACTCATTTTAAATCATCCTTTCCACCGTTTTTAACGGCACTCTTTCGAGCAGAAACTTTTTCTTCTTTGACTTGTTCCTCTGAATTTTTGGCTATCCCGCGTTTAATTAAATCTTTGCCAACAACTTCATCGATAACAAGGGAAGCGCCTATTTCAGCGCCTCCCCATTCGTTAGCTAATATAATATTCATCAGACAATAGCCGTAGCAAAGACATCTTGACCGTAACGCGGTTCGGTCAGAACAGCCAAAACTCCACCAAGCACAGGATCATTTACCACTTCAACTGCTTTAAGTGCTATATATCCGTACCCGGTCGAAGCCAAAGCCTGATTATCAACTTCGATTTTATACATTTTGTTTGAACCGGCAGTCGTGGTGAACCCGGCAGTAGTTGCGGCGATAGTCGCCCCAAAGGTATCGCCGGAAACGCATTCCTGATAATTAAACGGTATCGCCGTAGTGTGAGTTCTTGAAATGTCGTCGCTTGCTAAAACGGTAATGGTCGAAGTACCCGTCGCACCAACGCCTGTTTGAATTATGAATGAAACATGGTGGAATGATTCCATGTTTATTGGGGCAGTATATACCGTACCGGCAAAGGCGTCTGCTACCGGCGCTAAAGCGTTAACCACATGGTAATTAATATTCATATTATTTTCTCCTTTCAATTTTTAAAATAAAAAGAGCCTATCGGTTAGGCTCGTTCTGCTAAAGTTACAAAGCTGGAAAGCGTATCGCTTCCCTTATACGGCGTAAGTGCAGAAGCGCGTAACGGCTGACCATCGACCCTCATGATGAAGCGAAAAGCCTGTTCTCCGTATAAAAATCTTACATGGATACTTGTCGCGGCTTCAATTCCGCCTTTGTCCGCCAACAGATAATCGTTGAAATCTGCCAAAACAATATCGCCAAGGTCTCCAAGAGCTGCGCATTGCTCGATCATGTTGATCGGCAATCCCATCAAAGAGTTATATGGGCGACCGGCGGCACCATTTGCGGGCAAAAATACAGGAGCGCCACCGGTACCCACCGGGATAGTCATAAACGCCAGTTGAGGAATCAATTGACGATTAATATACCATTCGGGATTCCGGCCATTGCAACGGGCATACATTTTAACAATGTTTTCGTAGGTAATGGTATCGGCGGGCTGACTGGTTTCTTTGGCAACAGTAACCAAACAACCAGCATTTAAAATACCCAAAGGTTGACCAACACCAGTGCCGCGGATGATAGCGTCGTCATATTGGAATCCAAACTCAGAAGCAAACGCACGTTGAATTACTCCATTTAACGCGCTTGCATCGGCCAAAACCTCATCAGTTGCGTAGCAAAGACCGGTTAACTTTTTAAGTTTTAACTCGATTTTGCGAAACTTTGGTTTGGTTCCTTGTAAGGCGTCAGCTTCATTTTCCCAGTAAGCTTGCACGCCACCATAACGGCTGCCGGTTGCCCTGCTGGTTTCATCTACTCCATTCATAGTAAGTCCGTTGGACGAAGAGGAAATCGGAATTCTTTGGCATCGGCTCGGCAATACCCCGGTTTGATACACGTCTTCCATAAGAGTTTCAACAAAATCTTGCTGAACTAAAAATCCGCCATCAGCATCAACAGTCTCATTTGCACCAGAAGCTGCATTTTTTACAAGCCGATCATATTCGGAACTGGCCGGGCCTTGGACGGAAGCACTTTTGACAGACATTAAAAAATCACCAAAGTTTTTAAAGTCTTTGATGATCCCTCCGGGAATTACGTTTGCTCCAGGTCTCCAAGCTTTATTCTCGGGTTTGCTCTTTTTCTCTTTTAACTTTTCGGCTTTTACTTCCCGGTCAATCTCGTTCTCAACTTTTTCGCAGTCGTTAATGACATTAGTTAATTCCGAATCTTCGGCCTCGGTTAAAGTTTCCTTGGCTTGTAATTCGTCGATTCTTGCCATCAAAGAATCGGATTTTGCATACAGTTTTTTAAGCTTTTCGTTCATGGTTTTTTCTCCTTTCGGTTAATTGATTTATTTTTGCAATATGTTTTTGCAAATCAAAAACCCCGCTCGGTTGAGGGGGGTTCTCTTCGGGTTTATTGTCCTCTTTAGGAGGATTAGGTTGTTCGGGCTCTTCGAATTCCTCCGGTCTTTCTTCCGGCTCGGCTTCAGCCAATTTAGGAAGATTCTTGTATCGAAAATCTTTAACGTTAAATTTTTTGCCATTAAAAATAACAAAATCGCCTTTTATGCAAGCGGCGACTTTCTTTTCTTGCTCTACTTCATCGGCGAATCCATATTCCTTGGCTTCTTCCCCGGTCATCCATGTTTCGTTGTCCATAAGTTGCTCAATTTCCAATCGAGTTAACCCGGTTTTGGCAAAATAAACATTGATAATCCCTTCATCAATTTTTTCTAGGTCTTCGGCCATTTTGAACATATCATTTTTATTGCCCCAGGTTATGCTCCAGGCGCGATGAACCATAAAATAGGCGTTACTCGGAATTATCACTTTGTCACCAGCCAAAGCAATTACAGAAGCAATTGAGGCGGCCAACCCATCGACATGAACTGTTTTATAGGCCTTATGTCGCTTTAAAATATTATAAATCGCCATACCGTCAAAAACATCACCACCAGGGCTGTTAATATAAATGTTCAAATTTTTAATATCGCCTAGTGAGTCAAGGTCTTCCTTAAATTGTTTGGCGCTTTTGCTGTTGCTCCACCAATTTTCTCCTATCTCTTCATATAAATAGAGATCCGCATCATCTTTTGTTTTATTTTTAAAATTCCAGACGACTTTACTCTGTTGCATTGTTTTCACCTCCGTTTTGATTATTTGAATTGCTGCTTTTGTTGCCTATGTCATTCGCCAAAATCTGATCAAGAGTTCTAAAATTGCCGTTGGCGAAATAAGCATCCCCGGCAGCCCCTGGAATTGGATTTTCATTATCTTCCTTGCGCCAATCATTTGGCGACATACCGCCATTCTGAATTTTATTTTTGAAATATTCGCCCCTGGCCTTAGCATCAGCGCGAAGAAGCGTATTGATATTGGTTTGAACAAAATAACCCGCTTCTCTCTCTTGGCGGGTTAAAAGTTTCCAGTTCATCATCCGTTCGCGCCGGGTTACAATCGGCAAAAGCGTATATAGGACATAGGTCAAACTTAGCTGCTCAACATTGCTGTACGTTAATCCATCGTAACTACTCCCGACCAATGGCGGCGGAACTCCAAACATTCCATCAATATCAATTTTGTTAAGCTTCATCATGTCGACAAATTGAGCATCAACAAACGACATCGGGACGGTTGCCCATTTGGTCCCTTCTTCCAAAATAAACGGTTCCCAAGAATGGCTTAATCCTGTATGCATTTCTTTTAATGCTGTACCCAAATTTTTGCGAACGATATCGCTAAGAGCATTGGGGCTTTCCAAAACCAGATTGGTATGCATTCCATTCCCGAAAAACCGATTAGAGAATTCCGACATTGCCAATCCTTGGGCTACATGTTCGCATGCCATGCCAATTACTGACAGCCCAACAACTCCATCGTACCCCATGCAATTAATATGAAATATTTTTTCAGCAGGATATGGTTCCCATTTGCCTCGCTCCCAATGTTCATAAAATAACTCATTGGTTTCTTTGTCCCGTTTCACCCGGACTTCCCACCATTTCCATTGATAAAGCTCAGTGATATTTCTATTACGACTAGTATTTCTGGTTATAATAGATGCATGATTACCCCACAGCGACAAAAACAAAGATTCAGTTTCGGTATAACTTTGAGCGTCGGTTTCGTTGTTTGGAGCTATAACCAATAGTTCATAAAGTGGATGTGCCCAGGCTTCTTCTTTTTTTCGCCGTGCCGTATCCGACCATTTGAAAATTTTGGTCTCAAGACATCCCTCCGTTCTGGCCAAAACATTTACACACTTTTGGACTTCGATTAGATTTAGAGAAGTCTGTTCTCCAACATAAAGCCCTGTAGTGGTTGGCATTCCTCCTCTACCCATTATTCGATTGTCCAATTCTTGTAGCGTTTCGGGCTGCCAAGAATTTCTAATCATTTTAGCTTGTCGATTTATAAAACTCATTCATTATTTCGCCTCCCCCCGCGGGAAACAGAACCACAAGCCGGCCCCGCCGCAGATTATACAAGCTAATCGCCAATCGAAACCCTTAATCCCGACAAACAGCATACAAAAAAAACCGATAAAACCGGCATTAAGGATAAAATTGTCGAATTTATCAACATTAAACCGCCATTTTGGAAGCTTAATTTTGGGCTTTTTTATCAATTTGAAGCGATTGTTTAGCATGATAAAAAGTAAAAGACCGATAATTAAACCAGGAATTAACAAAGTATATTCCATTGATAACCTCCTTTTAGACAATAAAAAAAGGCCCTACCTCTCAACCGTTAAGTTAAGAGATAGGGCCAACAAAGCCACACAAATATTAAATTTTTAATTTATTACTTACCATGCCATGCCAAGCCTTGCCAAGCCATGCCCAACCTTGCCCTGCCTTGCCCAGCCGTGAACCCTGCCACGCCAAGCCATGCCAAGCCATGCCAAGCCATGCCTCGCCCTGCCTGGCCCTGCCTCGAACCATGCCATGCCATGCCAAGCCATGCCTCGCCCGGCCCGGCCTTGCCTTGAACCATACCAAGCCTTGCCATGCCTCGCCAGGCCTCGCCGCGCCATGCCATGAACCATGCCTTGCCTCGCCTCGCCCCGCCTGGTCATGCCTTGAACCCTGCCTTGCCAAGCCCGGCCCGGCCTTGCCAAGCCTTGCCAAGCCCCGCCTGGCCATGAACCATGTTTTATATTGCTTTTTGTTGTTTATTATCCCGGCTTGCATTTTCAGAAATTAAATTTTCTTTCGTCAAATATACGCCTTTAGGATACAGCAATTGAGTCATCATAATTCTTTGTGCCTCGTGTATCGTCCGGTCACGTTTAACCGGATCTTTTATTGCCCCGATGTTAATCATTGGAATTTTTTGCTGTACTTTTACGACTCTTTTAGTTGCTTTATTAAATTTGTCGCTTATAAGTTCAATTTCATCACCAGGCTGCAAAATTTTATACCCATTACCGTTATCACATTTTAAAAAAATATGATATTCTTTTTCTAAGCATTCAATCAGCCTTTGCACTCTCGATCTATATTTGTCTTCTTCCCAATCTATATTCGTTATTCCCAGAAGGGCTTCCAACGCATCGCGCAATACAATTGTTCCGGGTTTCATGTGTGATATATTTTCAGCAGCTTGTTCAATGACTTCTTTTACTTTCACCATTATTAAACCTCCTTAATATTAATCAATTCAAACCTTCCATATGTTGGACGCCAATCGCCTAACCCTCTGAACGTTCCGGCGTATGAAATGACCGTTTTTAAAATCGAAATGCTCATCCGTGCGTCAAAAGAATGCAAGATAAAACTTCCACCCCACGGCATCAGCAGAGGACGAATTTTATATACTTTACATCCGGACTTTTTCCCTTTCGAAGGATTACCGTTAACCATTTTCCCAAAAGGAATAATCCTATCATCGTCTTTCTTCATCCCCAAATCAATATTTTCAACCACCACCGCCGAACTAATTATGTCGGTATATGTTTTGTTGCCTTCGCCCGGTATTTTTTGCCCCCAATATTTTGACCCATCTTTGAGGCATTCATGGATATTTTCGCCCGGAATAAAAACGTTATCTTCTCCGTCAAAATAAAGCTTATCTCGCCATATTAATTTTTCTTTATCTGCCCGGCTAATCTTGGCCTGATCTGTTTCCTCAGTTTCTTGTACCCCCGCGGCCAACATTCGATTGAATAAAATTCCTCCTGAGCTTTGAATTGTAACCAAATATTTTTTTGGTTTAGAAATAATTAAATTTTCAACGTCAATAACCGCTTCTACTTTTCGGGTCAACGTAACCACTCCTTCGTAAATTTATTATATAATATATTATACCACATTTATATAAATGGGTCAATGTACAAATTGACATTTGTATTACCATATGTTATATTTTAATAAAGGAGTGTTGCATATGTCACCATCTGGGAAAATTCATATTCTTGTTGATCCGGAGTTTCATAAACAAGTAAAACTTTTTGCCGTTCAATATGATTTGAGTGTTACGGCATTAATTGAAAAAGCTTTAAAAGAATATATGGAAAAACATTCTACCGAACAAAAATAAGATCGCCATTTGGCGACCTTTTAAATATACTACTTTTTCCGCATCCATAGCAATCGAGCTGGAACTCTCCCTGAGGCTCAAAATGGACTGCTCCACGTTTGCGCCGGTAGGTTATTCGGCTACCGATTTCACCCTGACCCGCGCCACAGAAAGGGCATATCAAAAGTTGTTTAGCTGACATTTAACACCTCTTTTAAATTAATTGCCCCGCAAATAAAGGAGGGCCATGGTGTTGTGTCCATAGCTCATAAAATGCGGGGCAAAAGTTATAATCTAAATGACGCTCGGGTTTCATAGACGGATTTTTTAACAGGTTCAGCGAATACACTAACCGCCATTGCAATAATCAAGGCTACAATACCATCAATTCTATTTTTGCCTTTTTTATCTTTAATTGGCCTCACGTTGTCGTTTTCATCCCGTCTCACATCAACATTACCAAACATCCAGCGATCAACCGGGTTCCCGCCATGATTATATTTTTTATCTATGATTAATCCTTCAAGAAGTTTCATTGGCTCGGACAACGATTTATACCCTTGCCGAATTTCAACCATTAAAATACCTTTTTCCGTTAAATCTTGAGCCAATTGATAGGCATTCCAAGGATCAAACCCAATCCCTTTTAAATCAAAATTATCAATAGCCCTAAGTATGTCTTGCTCGATGCAAGCGTAATCAATTGCATTACCTTCGGTAGCTTTTATAAATCCTTGATGCATCCACTCATCATAAAGAACACCATCGGATTTAACTCTTTCTTTTAAATTTTCAAGTGGTATCCAGAAATAAGATAATGACCGCCATTTAGGATCATCCTTAGTTGGCGGAAAAAGCAATTTAAATGCAGATATATCTATTTTTGACGATAAATCTAACCCTCCATAGCAAACACGGCCTTTTAACTTTTCGGGTATTACCATTCCTGCCGAAGCATCCCATTTTGATTGTGGAAACCATTTTGTAAGTTTATAACGAACCCAAATATTTAATCTAAGCCATTGAAAAAGCCTTTCTTTGGCAGGAGCACCTACTACATCATTATAAGCTTCCTCTAATTTTTCCGGATCTACAGTATGCCCGAGAGAAGGATTAACTGCCGCCCAAATTCGCCGATCTTTCCATTCCTCCCCTTTTTCCCCATATTCTCCATCAGCTATTTGTTCATATTCCCAGCCCTTCCAAACTCTCAATTCTTCTGGGTCAAACCCAAATATAACTGGATAAAGATTAGGATTCTTTCGGCGGCCAAGCAAAATATCAGTAGCCGTTTGATGTAATTCCCATCCAATTGATTGTCGATCCGGGTCATCTCCTGCAGTTGTAATAAACCAAAAAAGCGGCTGCTTTCTGGCATCGCCACTTCCAAAAGTCATAACATCGAATAAGTCTCGATTCGGTTGAGCATGTATTTCGTCAAACAAAACGTAATAAGGTTTATATCCATGCTTTGAATATGCTTCAGATGATAATACTTGATAAAAACTACTAGTCGGATAATAAACAATACGTTTTTTAGATAAGACAATATTGAAGTCTTTTTTAAGTTCTGGTTCGTCTTCAAATAGCTGATCGAGCATTGCCACGGATGTATCATAAATAATGCTTGCTTGGTTCTTATCGGCGGCGCAGGTATATATTTCGGCATTATATTCTTTATCGGCGCAAAGCCCTTTTAACCCGATTCCAGATATTAATCCGGATTTTCCTTGCTTTTTTGGAATCTCTAGATATACTTGAGTAAATTGTCTATATCCTGTGGGTTTTAAAGTACCATATACATCCCTAATAACTTTTTCTTGCCACCAAATTGGATTAAAATATTGGCCATGAAAGTTTTCAGTTAGTTTTAACCCGGTCATAAATTTTATGGCATCTTGGGCCTTCGTTTTTCCAAGTAATTTTAATTCTTGCGGTTTATATAATATCTTGCTTTCCATGATTGTTCACCTACTTAATAAACCACCTACACTTTTTTTCTTAGGCTTTTCTTTATCTGGATCAATTGCATTTACTCGAGATCGGCTAGCTGGAGTGAAGCCAAACTCAATTAAAAACGCCTTCATTTTTTCGAAGGCGTCTGATCTGATTGCGACGGCAGGATGTTTTTGAATTTTGATTAAAAATTCTTCCCCATCTTTATTTATTCCATATGTTCTTATAATCAATCCTTCGCTTTTGATAATTTCATCAGCTTGACATTGTGTAGAATAGTTTTTACAATATGCTTCAAAAGCCGCCATATCTACCTGAGAAAGAAGTCCTAATCTTTCAAGCTCCGGCGATAATCTATTCCATTCCCTTTTTGCAAATTCATCTAAATATTCTGGACAATCGGGCGAAATTTTTTCAAATTGTGGTTCATTTTTCGCCCTGGCTTCAAGATCAATTTTGCTCGGGTTGCCATTTAAAAGATGCAAACTTGTCGGCTTTGGTTTTCGACCGGCGTTTGACTTCCTAGGCTGCCTTGTCTGGTTAGCTCCTGTTTTTTCGCTGGTTTTATTTCTTTTTCCAAATCTCGGCATTTTTCATCATCCTCATCAAATTGCCAAAAACACAAATATTGATTACTAAAAATTTTTTGTTTAAGGAAACATCTATATAATTCTTCAATCCAATCATTTTTTATATTTGGGGTTGCCGTGCTTATCCAAATTTTATTTTGCATATTTATTTAAGCCTCATTTTCAGAATTTTGAGTCAAATTTCCCGAAAATTCGCGCGGAGT
>Ga0153915_10000606_pt1 | contig 33486 bp, 28 predicted proteins | sample Opewatmetagenome_2_FD_107003 | JGI IMG/M metagenome (GOLD analysis project Ga0153915, IMG submission 107003) | Freshwater wetland microbial communities from Ohio, USA - Open water 3 Core 3 Depth 3 metaG | ecosystem: Environmental > Aquatic > Freshwater > Wetlands | place: USA: Ohio, Lake Erie... | reverse complement strand
GCATCAGCTTTCGTAGCCCTTGGTGTGAAGAAGGGGGATGCAATTGCCACTGTACTTCCATCATGTCCTGAATTCATAATAGCTGACTATGCAGCAATGAAGATTGGAGCGATTCATGTACCTCTAAGCATTATGCACAAGGACGACGATTTGCTGTATGAACTCAAAGAGAGTAGAGCTGAGATCGTGGTATGCTCATCCAGACGTCTTGAAAGAATCAATCGAGTCAAACCCGAAACGAGCGTGAGAATCGTTATCTACACCCCTACAAGGGTATTCCCAGACTATGAATATCCTGACACAGAGCAGATTGATGATGACAACTACTTCCTTCTCAATGATTTGATAGAACAGCACGAGCCGCATGAAGGTGTTGTCGAAATCTACCCGAAGGAGGATATCGCCCTGCTGCCCTTCACGGGAGGCACCACAGGGCTTCCAAAAGGGACCTTGTTGACACACTACAATCTGACAAGTGCCGTCATACAGTCAATTCAATGGATGATGGACCCTCTGAAGGAGGGAATCATCGGAAAGAGCGCAGGTCTGATATGTGTGCCCATCTTCCACGCGTACGGCCATTGGGCCGTGCATGCATGCGTGTCATGGGGTATGAAGATATTCCTGGTTGACCCGCGTGACATCTCGAGGATTGCAGATATAATCAACAAGCAACGTCCTTTCGTTGTATTCGCAGTCCCAGCTCACTATACAATGCTGAGCAAGATGGACCTGAAGAAGGGACAGATATTCTATTACTCAGGTGCAGCGGCACTCCCTGCCGATCTTGCTGCGGAGTTTGAGAAGAAGACGGGAGTGCCCATGGGCGAAGGCTATGGCGCAACAGAGTCATCAGCAATCGTAACAATCAACGTGTCAGCGCTCTCGAAGGTCACTGGTTTCATGACCGAAACAAAGAGGGGCATCGGCATTCCCATACCTGATACAGAGGTCAAAATCGTCGATCCCGAAACTGGAAAAGAGCTTCCGCTTAACGAGCGAGGAGAAATCTGGATCCGTGGACCGCAGGTCATGAAGGGGTACTTCCCAACTCCTGGAAGTGGACTAAGAGAGGGCGGATGGTTGCCTATGGGCGATATTGTCGAGATGGATAGTGACGGCTACTTCAGAATAGTAGACCGGCTAAAAGACATGATCAATGTTTCGGGTAACAAGGTGTACAGTAGGGTCATTGATGACATCCTTCACACACACGAAGCCGTCGATGTTGCAGGTGTGATAGGGGTTCCTGATTCTGAAAGACCTGGAAGTGAAAGGGTGAAGGCTTTTGTCCAGCTGAAACCTGAATATAGAGGTAAAGTTTCAGAGCAGGATATCATCGAATACCTGAAGGAGAGAGTGAAGCCATATGCCGTGCCAAAATGGGTAGAATTCAGAGATGAGCTGCCTCTGACTGTGGCAATGAAACTCTTCAAGAAGAAGCTCAGAGAAGAAGAGCTCACGAAATGAAACAGACATCTGTCGCAGTGTCTAACACCTTTCACGATGGATGTGTGCAAGTGTTCAATTCTGTTTCATGACGGTTGTGCATGAATAGACAAAACAGAAGAACGCAGGCCTATTACGTTTCGAATGAAAGGGTCTTCAGTTAGGTGAGTTGGGAGAGCAAGCAGGAAGCAAGACAGTTGATTCGGTGATCGTTGCATTGACTCTCGTATTGCTCCTTGTGTTTCCAATCCTCTCCGCTGTCTGAATGATACCTCTACTGCAACCGTTTTTCGTGCTTTGGCGTGTCATGTTGGGAATGTAGCTACTTGTGTTGCTGATTCTCATGAGGCGCCAATGTCAGCCTAGAAGGGATGGGATTGATGGAGCAGGTGGGAAAGACATTGATTCCCAAGCGCGTTCGAGAACTAGATCAAAATCTTCCTTCGTGATTTGGTCTTATTGCAGTGAACCAATTACCCCGGAGGATATACAATGGACAAGTTCTGATGAGTTCATATGTCATGTGTGTCAGCATATGATTGAAGTTCGAGTAAGTGAAGAGAAACAGCCGCAAGTATCCAGAGCTTCAACTCCAGCTGGAGCTAGGAGGGGCGAACCTCGCTAGCTTGGCCGCCCCAGATTACTCTTAGAACCTACCCGGCTTGGGAGGATTGGTTGAGTAGTCATAGAAGCCCCTTCCGGACTTCCTGCCCAGCCATCCTGCACGCACCATCTTGCGCAACAAGGCAGGTGCCCTGTACTTGCTGTCCTTGAACTCGTCCACGAAATAATCGGCGATGTACAATGCCGTGTCTAGACCCACGAAGTCAAGAAGTGTCAGCGGACCCATTGGCCAGTTCAACCCGAGCTTGATGGCTAGGTCCATGTCTTCAACTGTCGTGATGCCTTCCTGAATCGCAAAGACAGCCTCATTCAAAGCGGGCACCAGCAATCGATTGACTGCGAACCCTGGTGCTTCCTTAACAACGACTGTCTGCTTGCCGACCTTAGTCGCGACAGCCTTTATCACATCGACAGTTGCGTCGTCGGTGGCTTGCCCTTTAATGATTTCAACAAGTCCCATGACAGGCACTGGGTTGAAGAAGTGCATGCCTATGAACTTCTGAGGCCGCTTTGTTACAGCCGCCATTTGGGTGATACTGATGCTCGAAGTGTTCGACGCCAATATGGCGCTGGCAGGGGCGGCAGCGTCCACGTCCTTCCAAGTGTCCAACTTCAGCTTGACTATTTCGGGAATCGCCTCAATGACCAGATCAGCGTCCTTCACGGCCTCCTTAAGGTCGAGAACGCACTTTATGCGACGCAATGTTGCATCCGCGTCCACCTGAGTAATCTTGCTCTTCTTCAGCATGCGGTCTAGGTTTCCCTTTATCGTTGCAAGGCCCTTGTCGAGGAACTGTTGCTCTATATCTCGCATCTTGACTTCATAGCCTGACTGAGCACAGACATGAGCTATACCGTTGCCCATCTGGCCTGCGCCAAGCACGGCAATCTTCTTGATATCCATCCTGACCTGTCTCCTGTCGTTAGTTGATACTGCAGGTTCTGAATCAGCTTCGTAATATCTTTGACTGTCGCACACCTACACCCCTGCCTGCGTGACCGGTAACATGAAGCGACCTCAACACGTGACCCCATGATGTGGCTGCGCTTTTTATTGGTACCAATGATGAAATTCTTGTGAAAGGCTACGGTGTCGCTTTATCGTTAAGTATTCCCGACGCAAGGACTCAGCAGGTATCTCACCTTCAGTTCGTCAATCCTAGTCCGTTGGATGTGCACCTGTGTGCGAAGGTCCCATCATCAATGGTTTATTGCGTCAACAGTGTAGTATTTAAATGGTGTCAGCACCAAACCATTATGCCACCATGAGGTAGAGGCTGTGAACAACGAAGCAGTGAGCATGGTTTGTTCCAACAACTACCGCGTGGGGCGCAAAGGCGAGCCAGCCTCTTCAGCAGGTCACCTTGACCACACGACTTGTATTAGAGTGACCACAAGTGGTCACTTGAATGAGCACTGTAGACCATCAGTAGCATATCAAGTGACCAGTCCAAACCAAAACAAGGTGACATGGTTGAGTAGACTCGGCGCACTCTTCCGATTCCCGGCTGACCGGTTCGATGAAACCGCTGGAAGCCCTGACACTCGGCAAGAAGCAGAGCCTCTCGACAACCATGGTAACCGATGGACGGCTAAACATACCTACTCTCTCAGCAGCGGTCCCTGCAGTGTGATTGCGGGGGCCGCACCCCGAGAGATCGCGAAGTCGAACTAGGAGAACACCTGAATGATGACACATGCGAAACTGGCACGCTTTGATTCACGGTTCTTGCAGCATGACTCGGCCTTCCGAAGCATGATTGGGGGACTGAATACAGAATGACCGGCAACTCGAGGTTCTTTGGACTAAGAGATGCACCTGACTCAATATTGAGAATGGCCAGAGTCATGTCCATCTTCCTCCCTCTGATTGCAGCAACTGTCACCTTCTCGACAACATTCTATGTCATCTTCATAGCGACAGCTTTGGGCGGAGGGGACTACATCCAAGGAATGGCTCTCATCGGGACGTTGATCGTGATACAGATGGCCGTACAGACAGTGCTCGACTATCCGACAGGAGCAGTGGGAGACTGGATCGGCCAGAGATACATCATCTCACTCTCATTCGCGCTATACGGCCTGACGTTCTACCTTGTTTCACTGGTCAACGTTACTACGCCATACTTGCTCTTGGTTCTCATTTACGCAATAAACGGCGCTGCCGATGCCCAACAGAGCGGAGCTTGGGGAGCTTGGTTTGACAACAACTACAGAGTTGCCATGCCGAACGATGTGGACAGGAAACAGTACGGAGTCATGCAGGGAAGGATCGGGATGCTCTTCCAGATTGTTTCGACTGTGGCTCTTCTGCCTGGCTCTCTTATGGCGGTCATGTTCGGTAGATCTTGGGTTTTTCAGCTGCAAGCAATTCTGTGCGTCTTGATAGCGGCCTCCGTCCTCGTTCTAGTACAGGACTTGCCAGAGGTCAAAGCCAGCCGACAGAAGAGACCATCGTTCGGGGAATATGGCTCGCTTCTAAAGGCAGGCGTCAGCTACATCTTCAGCGAGCCGTTTGTGAAGTATGTGATGATAGGCACGATGGTCACAGCGAGCAGCATCCTCGTGTGGGGAAATCTGATACTTTTTCCCATGTACTACGCCTATTTGGCGACTGACGTAGCCGTTGCCCTATTCAGGACTCTGTTGTTCATTCCAGGGGTTGCCTCCCAGGAACGGTCTGGGATTTGGTCAAGGAAGTTCGAGCCCAAAAAGTGGATCCCGCGTTTCAGGCTTGTTCAGATGTGCGGAACTGTCTTCTTCCTCCTGTTCGCCGCAATCATGTATCTGCTTCCACCGGCCGCCGTAGGGACGCCGACCATCGATATCTTCTTCCCGTTCACTCAGCTGGTGATACTGAGGCTGCCACCAAGCACTGTACTTCCCGTAGCATTCATGTTCATTACCTTCACAGTGACAGGCTTCTTCGGAGGGTTCGCTGAAATCCTGACTCAGCGCATCCTGATTGACGCTATCCCCAACCGAATCAGGAACAGCATGTACTCGTTGCAGCCTGCCTTGGGAACAATCATAGCGATGCCGCAGATTGCGCTCTTTGGTTGGCTCATCCCACGCTGGGGCTTCCCGTTGACCCTTGTGTCTTGTGGGATTGTATCCCTCATGGGCGTGATCATGATATCGAAAGGCCTCAAGTACCCGCTCCCAGTGACGGGTGACGAAGCTCTTGTGCGACGCCAGCCACAAGTATCTCAGCCTACCGAAACTGCAATCGGACCAGCAATGAGAGAAAAAACCGGCGACTGAAGTCAGTCAAGCACGCACCAAGATTGCAGGCCGACAGAGGCTGCCAGCTAGCAAGCTTATTATTGCTACGTACTGACCGCCTCTGTGGTGATATCATCTGTCAGAGCGACCAGGTTTCATGAGCGTTTCATTCTCTGACTCTGGACTTTCGACCATGGGTTATGAGAAGAAAATGATCCGTGAAGACGATGTCAAGTTCGAGGGACAAGATGGAATCCTCGAGCTGACTGATGTGAGGCTCGTCTGGTATAAGAAACCCAGCAAGAGCGGAGGCCTCAAGAAGTTTGGTGCCTTTGCCGGCGCAGTCGCTGGCGCAGCCTTGCTCGAAGGAGTCGGTTCACGTGTGGGAGGCATTGGGGGACACGCAATCAAGAGTGTAGGGCGCGGTGTTGGTGCTGCAGCCGTGTATACTGCCATCTCCTCATGGACACACGACTCGTTCATCAACAAGGATGCCAAAGGCAACGCCGAGAGTATGGCCATCCCTATAGTTGCGGTTTCGCAGGCGCAGATGTCTGGGAACAGACTGATACTTCCCCTGAAGTCAGGAGGAGATATGAGATTCGAGTTCAAGCAGCCTAAGGTGATCTCTGCGATCATAGCAAATATCTCAGCGGCCCAAGACCAAGGCAAGTGCCCATACTGCGGCGCTCCATCAGGCGGAAGATCTTCATGTGCTCAATGTGGAGCCATTCTACAAGGAGGTGGCGGCGGTGGTGCGCAGAGAGGATCCAGTGGGGATGAAACAGTCACGGTGACCGGGGGCGGCGACGAAGGACAGGGATCTTTCACGATCACTAGCACCGGATCGGGACGTGGAGGACAGCCTGACCGCTCAACTATCACATTCAAGACTACAGGCGGCGGTGGCGGCCGCGGCGGTTTCTGCTCGAACTGTGGCCAGCCTCTTCCTGCGGGGGCGAAGTTCTGCAACAACTGTGGGCAGAAAGTAGGATAGTCAATGGACATACGAGGCAGGGCTATGCCTTGCCCGTACTCTTTCTTTTGTTGCACAATAGGAATCCAGCAGTTTACTCTGTGCTAGACTACCTGAACAGATCTTCGGATTTTGGTCTCGGCACGTTGCTACCATGCTCAGGGCCGTCAGAGTATGGGTACCCCCTTACTATTACAACTGGTACACCCTCTCCAGCCTGCCCCATTGCATGCTCTGCTGCTGCGGCGAGTTCATCGATTTGGCAGACAGTCGAATGCTCAAGGACTCTCCCATAGAGGTCCTGTTTGCCCCTGTTGTACTTGAACGCGTTTATGCCCGCACAACCTATGGCCAAGTTCACGGAACCCACCCGCCATGGCCGACCCTGAGTATCCGACACTATGACTGCAAGCCTGCTTAGACCTGTTCGCTCGATCACTACACGCATGATGTGTTCTGCACTTGCATCAGGGTTTTCGGGAAGGAGAATGTACGAACCTCTTGGTGCATTCGATCTGTCAACGCCACTGAAGTTGCACACTATGCCGTTTCGTGTTTCAGTGATAAAGACACGCTCACTCCTAAGCACCTCTCGGCTCTCATCAAGAGCCAGCTGAACTTGCCATGGATCAAACCCATTGCGTTTCGCAATGCCTTGGGCATGCTCAGACACTTGGACATCGCTCTGACGGACAACCCTTCCTTCCGACTTGGAAACTATCTTCTGGGCTACGACTATCACGTCACCGTCAACAAGCTTCTCGCCAGACCTCCCTAGTGCTCTCAAGATGATTTCAGGGAGGTCCGACGGACCATCTATCACTGGGATGCCTTCGACTGCGATAACTTGAATCCGAGGGCTGGGCAACATCCGACACTCGTGGACGCTCCCTATGGCAACAGTAAAAGCCTGCCGATGGTCACTCGAACTCCGAAGTATGCGATTTTGGAGTCCCGTATGGGCCATCGAAGTCGTTCGAAACAGCCCGTTCCGACCCAAACGCGCCCTATGAAAGGCTGTGGGGAGGCACAACGGGAAAACAATAAATGGATACTAGATGACAGAAACGAGCCAACGAGCTAGTTGTCCCTGCCTGTTGCGAAGCATGTTGAATGAACAGCACGGCCTATTTGAGGTGAGCCCATTGAGTCCGGAGAAGAAGGACAGTAAGAAGAGCACTGTAGAGAAGAGCGCCAAGAGCAAGAAGTCTGCCCCAAAGAAGAGCGCCGAAAGCAAGAGTAGGAAACAGGCCGTTCCGAAGAAGACTGTCGAAAAGAAAGCCAAGAAAGAATCCGTTTCTGAAAAGAGGATCAAGAGAAGGGACAAGAAGAAGGACACTCCAAAGGGAAGTGAGCCCGCAGTCGAAGCCCCTCTTGAGGAGTCTGGAGACATCAAGCAAGGCACAATTGCTAAGTTCATGCGAAAGAGGACGCAGCTTGTTGGTTTCGAAACTGGTCTAAACAAGCATACGCAGTATTCCATTGAGTTTATCGACAATGCAATTGACGCACTGGAGAGCTGGTGGTGGAAGACAGACAGGAAGCCTCGCCTAAGCGACCAGCTTGATCCGAAGCTTGTCGAGGAAGTCAGGGAGAAGTTCAAGGACCAGCTGGAAGACACGATTGCCCTCAGCAAGAAGATTGAGAAGGACATACGTGATGGAAAACAGGTGGATATCCCGCCGCGACCCAAAGATAACCTGGAAACACACCTCGCGAGATTCAGGAAGTTCCTTGTTCCATTCCGAGGATTCATCACGAAGCACGAACCCCTAGTTGTCATACAGGTGACCGAGCTCCTCATGCCAGACTTGGTCCCAGTGGTCAGTGAGGAAGGCTTCAAAGTCTATGAGTTCATCTGCTTTGACACCGGTGTCGGAATGGTCCCGGCAGACCTCGAGAAGTTTGGCATCTACTTGGCATCCAGCAAGTCAGAGAAACTGAAACAGACCAGAGGAAGCCAAGGATTTGGAGCTCCGTCAGCTTTCAGTGACGCTCAGAACACGACGGGAAAGCCAATATTCGCAGTCACAAAGAAGTTTACATCAGAAAAGGCGACCGTGGCGGAGTACTACACGACAACCGCAAACACGAAGGAGTATGTCAACGGCCCACTCGAAATGGATCTACCCTTCGACCACGGCACTTACATCAGACTCTACTACCTCAACATTCAGTACAAACGAGGATATGCGGATGTCTACGCTCAGATGACCTCCCTGCTGGACCCTCACATCACCCTTGTGTTCATAGACCCCTATGGGGAAGTGCATATCTATCCTCGACGAGTAAACACTTTCCCAGAAGAACCGAAGTACGCCCAAGCGCACCCAGCCAGCATAAGAATAGGTGAGTTTCAGGACCTGCTTCGAGAAACATCAGAACGAGACCTTCATGGTTTTCTCACAAGGGGCTTTTGCAGACTAAGCGGAAACAAGGCGAGTACGATTATAGACAACACCAACAAAGAACTGAGGATTCGGAAGCTCCCCACGATAGGTCCAAGGACTCCGACAGACTCGTTGTCGAAGACTGAGGTGGAGTATCTCTACAAGGCGTTCTCGAGCGAAGAATACATTGCTCCACCCACGGACACAGTTGTACCAGTCGGAGAGGAAATCTTCGAGAAGACGATAAAGCAGGCCTACAACCCCGAGTTCGTCACAGCAATAACCAGGAAGCCCACGTCAGGAAAGGGACTATCCTTTGCGGTCGAGGTCTGCATTGCATATGGCGGCGATATCAAACCTGCAGGTTCAGCGAACGCGGTATTGTGGAGATTTGTCAATCGAGTGCCGAAGCTCCGAGACAACAGTGACTGTGCGACTTGGAAGGCAACAACCTCTGTGAACTGGAGGAATTACAAGCTGGATTCCTTCGACAACGGCGTGCCAAGAGGACCAGTTATGCTCTTCATACATGTGTGCGGGGCATACGTTCATGTCATGTTCAAGGGCCAAAGCAAGCAGGCTCTGGCAGAAGATGAGGTTCTCATAAGAGAGATTAAGCTCGCACTTGAGGATGCAGGACGGAAGTTCAGGTTGTTCATAACCCGTCGTGAAACTGCAAAGAAGAAGGCCAAGAGGGCAGGCATTCTTGCCATGTACGCTGATCAGTTCGCTCACAGCCTCGTTGCGATAGCCAATGATAGCAAGCGCAAGAAGCTGTTCGATGCTGAAACAATCGCATCCAGACTGCGAGATGCCATATCCGGTTTTGAGATGGAGGCGGACGAAGAGGAGATTGAAGGCGACGTGCTCAGTGCGGATCTGCTTGCGGATATTCCGCTTGGAGATAGCGAGGAGGATGACGTTGGCACCTCTTCAGGTGGGGATGACTAGTGGCAGCCAAACGGACTGACAACAAGGAGGGTGTCCAGACCACCTTAGGGAATCTGGTCGATCGAAAGAAGGTGAAAGACTCAAAGATGAAGTCTCTCAGGGACAGACTCTCTCGGAAGAAGGAGAGCAAGGCGCCTGACAAGAAACGAAAGGAGAAGAAGGCTAAGCCCGAGAAGAGAACGTCACAGCCCAAACGTGCCAGCAAGAAAGCTAGTCCAAAGAAAGAGAAGAAACCTGAGAGCAGGGGGACATCCAAAATCCCAGAAACCGTTCAGGAAGAAGAGCCGTCTACAACAACCTCACTCGGACTCTTGGCTGGAGTGGGCAAAAAGCTAGAAGAGAAACTGACCGAAGCAGGGTACGACTCTGTCGAGCAGCTATCAAACGCAAAGGCGGACGCCGTGTCGCGGCGAGTTGAAGGAATGACAGTCGACTCTGCGAAGAAGCTAATCAAGGCTGCAGCCGAATATCTAAGAACTTCGTCAATTGACTTGGAGGAAACCCAGACCTCGTCTGCAGAAGCCGAGCCGAGTGCAGAGGTTTCTGGTCCTGAGCCTGAACTCACTGATCTTGACGGTGTGGGCTCCAAGCTGGCACAAAGACTCGTTTCAGCTGGGTATGACTCCGTAGCTAGATTGTCGAGGACACGTCCAGAGAGTCTGGCACGTACGGTCGACGGCTTAAGCGTGGGCCATGCAAAGTCACTCGTGGCGGCTGCGAAGGAGGCCATGACGTCAAGGCAGCTCGCTCAAGTTTCTGGCGAACCCGTAACAGCGATTTCTACTCCCGATCCGAAGGCACCAGAGGTAGCCGGCGAGAAGAAGACAAGCAAGAAGGCGAAGAAGAAGCCGAAGGTGGAGGAAACTGTCGTTACTGTACACAGAAAGCCCAAGCCCATAAAGGTCCCATTGACGCGAGTAAGACCGGTTCGCAAGTCGTCAGGGTTGCCTGTCCCGCAACCTATCATTGACCTCGCCGAGCAGATGAGAGCGCAGTGGCGCACCGCAGAAAAAGAACCGGTTTCGAAGGATGGGGCCACGTCACCGGGCACAGTTCCTGTGGCGAACCTGACTGCAGATGAAACCGTCGAGAGGTTGGTCGAGGCTGCAATCGAGGTTCTGAACGAAACAATGACCACCGGGCGTCCATCGTTTGAGATACCGAGCAGGTCCGCCGACAACATAGTGTGGGATGAAGTAAGGGATCTTCTTCTGCTGGGCATGAGGACTATCTCTCGTCCCTACCACTCCCTAGCGTCTGTTGTGGATGCCACTCGCACTGCAAGAGTGATGGAGATAGTATATGAACTCCTGAAGTCGAGCCTTCATGCGACGAAGAGAGAGATTTACTATTCGGATGTCAACCTCTTTCGTGACCAGAAGTATAGTGACAAGATACTCGAGGACGTTTCATCAATGCTGCAGACGACCCGTGACAGCGTACACGTTGTGGCCGCTGCCCGTGGGTCGGCGATGGGACGTGTCGTCATACGGGATGCTGGCGACAGGATTGATCTCACTCAGATGGGCACAGGTGGTTGGGCTATCACGCCATTCCTTGACGAAGTCGAGATAGTCGAGAGTGATGCCGAGTTCATTCTACTGTCAGAGAAGGACGCAGCAGTGATGCGGCTGGCAGAGGCAAAGTACTGGAACAGACAGCCGTGCATTGTGCTCACAGGAAAAGGCTCTGGTGACATGGCCACGAGAGCCTTCCTGAAGATCATGGTCAAGGAACTGGAGATACCAGCTTTCGCACTCATGGACTCTGACCCATACGGGCACTACATCTATTCCGTTTTTCTGCGAGGCAGCAAGCGACTCAGCTATGAGTCACCATTCATCGCAACGCCTGAGCTCAAACTCCTCGGAGTGCTCAGCAGAGACTTGGATGAATTCAAGATTCCGAAGAGCGTTCGTATCCCCATGATGCCAGCAGATATCAAGCGAGTGAAGGAGATGCTTAAGGAGCCCTTTGTGCAGAAGAACGGCCCCTGGGTTCAGGATCTGGAACTGATGCTCCGCATCAAAGAGAAGGCAGAGATTCAAGCGTTCGCAAGTCACGGCTTCGAGTACCTGACGGACCAATACATTCCACGCAAACTCGAAACCGGCGACTGGATATGAGCATGCGCCGGGTAAAGTTGTGGGCATGTCTGGATGGGTCGCCATGAGTCGTCCGTTTTGACCCCGATTCATTGTCGTATGTTTCCAGAGTGGCTGCGAAGCTGAAACTCTATTTGGGGGCAGGCTAAGCCTTTCTGATTTTCTTCTCAAGACCTGCCAATCGCTTTGAGTCCTCGCCCTCTCTGAACTTCTCAGCGGCCTCTTTGTATTTAGTGAGCGCCTCTCTGCTCTGTCCGCTTTTCACCAATGCGTCACCCTCGGACTCCAGCTCTCTTCCCCACGCACTGTAACTCTCGCGCGCCTTCTCAGCACATCTTGCTCTCTTCCTCGGATCGGTGCTGAACATGTACAACTCACGAGCCTTCTTGAACTGCACAACTGCCCACTCGAATTGGCCAGACTTCAGATGACGCTCGCCCTGAACAATATGCGATTCAGCCATAGCGTCATAGCCCTCATTCGCTCTTCTTGTGCTTTCCTCCACCATCTTGGTATTGCCTGCTCTTTCGAACAGCTTCTTCGCAATCTCGAATGACTCAATGGCCTTCTCGTACTCATTATCCTTTATTTTGCTGGACCCATTATCCAATCTGGCCTTGCCCATCGCTTCATAGACATATGGAGGGTAGTCGAATCCATCCTGAGTCACTGCAGCACCACACTGAGGGCAAGTTGGAGCCTCCATCTCGACGACTGTGAGACCAGCCCCAATCCTCGAAGGTTTTCCGACAACAGCATCGATGAACTGTCGGGACGTTACCCCTCGTCCTTGCGGGAACAGGTGTGCTACAGCTCGTCTTGTGGGTTCATCTTCCGTGCCAGAGGACGCTTCCTCCATCCCAGGAGCTGGTCGAGGTGCACCCTCTTCGGACACGACCCTAGGAGGCTCAATCTCTTGGAAGGGGTTACCCTCCTTCACATCCTCGGGTTCCATTTCTGGGATTCGATCAGAGTATTCCCACGTGAGAGCGGGCTCTGGTTTCTCGTCAACACGCAAGGATTCACTTCGTGCCGAAGCGCGTGCTTCTTCTGGAGGGGGGGTTGCCGAGGACTCTGTCGCCCTAGTTTCTGCTTCCGCATCCAGTGGGGGAAGGAAGGCTTCATCCGAAACGGGTGTTTGGGGCTTCGCGGCCTCTACGGGGCCAACCCGAACCTCTTTGCTGTCGACCTCGAGCTCCTCGAGTTCCGATTCATCGAGTTCTGGGAGAGTCACAAGTTCTCCATCTTCTCGTCGACCAGTCTCTTTGGCTTGGGGCTCCTCTTCACCCCCCAGCATGCCCAGCATCCGTTCCTCAAGATTGGAGAGATTCGGACCTTTGGTGCCTTCTACTGGAGGGACTGTCTCTTCTTGTGCGCCCACGATGATTCCGTCTGGGCCAAGAGTCTCGCTCAGCTTGTAGCCACAATGGAAACAATGTGTGGAGCCCTTGCCTAGGCGGGAACCACACTTCGGACAGACGGGTTGATCCTGCAACTTGAGCTCGCCACCCATGCAAGCAAGTGGCATTCGTGACAATATGAATGCTTTTTGTGTGTGGGCAACATCAGACCTGACCACGCTAGGAGGCACCCTCGACCCGTAATAGGTATTTGTCGGCAGAGTACAAAGACAGGAATACTGGAGGAACATATCGACAGATCAGGTGCGACTGTTCTTGAGCTCAGAGGAATCACTCCGAAATCCGATAATGAATGGCTCCATCTGAGAGCTCAGCTCGTGTAGAGAAAGGCATAGACAAAGTATGTCACGATTGCACCAATGGCCAAGCCAGCCACAGACTGAACGAGCGTGTGTTGCTTCAGGTAGGCCCGCGCCCACACAACGGCAACCCAGAGGACTAGCACCGGCACGGCCAACATGCCATAAACGTACAGCAAAGCGGTGCCTGGACCACCTACGCCTGCCGCGTGCACCGAAACCTTTGTGCGAAGCGTAGATATCATCACTGCAAGAGTGACTCCAAAGTAGGCAGCAGCCAAGACACTCATCAGGCTACACTGAAACAGCCAATAGATGACGTAAGCGAACGTATAGCACACAAGAGAGAACACGAAGAATCTCAGTCTCATCTCTCTGGCTGACACATCAAGGTCGACCTTGCCACGCCACGCCTGAAACACTATCGGGGAGAGCGGCAGAACCACCATGAAAACCAGACATACGAGCACGATAGATAGGGGACTGAGGTACGGTCCGAGGGATTTGGGAGGGAAGTAGGACATTATGACTGTCACGTAGAGATTGACGAACGGAGCAGGTACGACCCGGGAGATGACACGGGCCAACAAGACGCGTCTACCTGTGAGCCCAAGCGTTTCGTCGTAGTATTTCAGCGGAAGCACCGACCTTACCTCGTGCCGTAAGAAGGTGCGCTTTATCCTTTGTCCCTCAATCGGTGCCCTAAGGAGCAAGTACTTGCTTTTGACCAAGAGTGCTTCCTAGAACTGAAGGCTCGCCCCACATTCGCACAATGGTTATATTGTACATGCGCAAGTCTGCGATAAGAGGAGTCTACTGACCTCTCACGGATGTGCACACTATGCCCGCAATGCCAAAGCGCGAGATCTTCGAGAGGATTATCCAGAACATCACGAGCAAGTTCCCGGATGTCTATGCCGCTTTGTTCATCAGCCCTGAAGGTTTCACCATAAACAGCTGGGGACTCAGCCCGGAGAGATGCGAAGAGGTTTCTGCCCTTCTCGGAGCATTGATTGGCAAGACTAAAGAGGTAATGGGCCAGATGCTGAGGGGAGGCGACCTCCTGTTTATCCAAGTCCAGACGTCCATGGGGGGAATACGTATTGCGCCTCAGGACGAGTTCATCCTAGTCACAATGACGCATAGCTAAGCTTCTCGTACGCATGAGCATTTCAGCGACACACAGACTAATATAGCAGAACCCAATCTGTCGCGTTGGGTTGAGATGTGAGTTCTGACGCTTTCAGCACAAACGCTCTGTCGAAGCTGTATGGGAAGACACTGGCTCTGGATGGTGTAACAGTAGGGGCACCCAAGAGGGCCGTTGGTCTCCTGGGTCCGAATGGCGCAGGCAAGACTACTCTCATCCGGATTCTGATGGGGATCATCCGATACTCCTCTGGGTCCGCGACTGTGCTAGGTCGAAAGATGCCAGAGTCTATCCGGGAAATCCGCGACCACATTGGTTACTCACCGGAGTTCTCTCCCACAATGCCTGATGTCAGTGCACAGAAGTATGTGACCTTCATGGGAAGGCTCTCCGGTCTGGATCCAGTTGAAGCGGCTCAGAGGGCGCATGACACTCTGCACTATGTAGGCCTTGCTGAGGAGCGGTATAGACGCCTCAGAGAGTTCAGCACAGGAATGATGCAGAAGTGCAAGCTCGCGGCAGCCCTCATTCACGACCCCGAACTCGTGATACTTGACGAGCCGACAGATGGATTAGACCCCAACGGACGGCACCAGATGCTTGAACTCATCAAGAGACTCTACCAAGAGGAAGGCAAAAGCATCCTACTATCATCGCACTTGCTGTTCGACGTAGAGCGCGTTTGCGACTGGGTTGTCGTCCTGGGTCAGGGGAAAGTAATCGCGAATGGAGAGGTGTCACAGATGCTCACTGACACCTCGGGCATGGTGAGGGTCAAGGTGTCAGGTGATCCCCAGAAGCTGCTAGACAGGCTCAGGTCCAGGGGACTTGAGGGCCAACTCGATGGATCCAATTTGGACGTCCAAAGAACGGACGACGTCGAGATGATCATCCTTGAGGAGATAAACAAGGAGCCAAGTCTGATCCTACGCTACCTTGGACGCAGGACTCGTAGTCTTGAGGATGCATTCATGGCACTTGTTGAAGGGAGGAGTGATATGGAGTGAGTGACCAATCCGAACACGAAACGTATGTGAGGAAGTTCAGCTTCAGGCCTTTCTCGGGATCACGTAGGGGCAGACTGTACCGCGTGTTCACTATAGGTTGGTTCAACCTTGTCGAATCAGTCAGGAGGTCGGGCTTCACCAAGTTCCTTCTTTTCATGATGGTGATAAGTCTCATTATCCAAGATGTCCTGCCAATAGTATTAGTCAGGTTTCTTCCACTCGGATACCTAGAGTCTCTAGGAATCACTGCCAATGACATATTCCGTGGAGCGTTCACTGAATCTGTTCTCGGGATGGTCTCCCTGACAAACCGAATCGGTGTCAACTACATGCCGGGTTTCTCCGTTTTCAGCTTTACTTCTGTAGGGACTAGCTTGATGTGGCTCCTACTCCTTTCGATCATAGGTGGAGGTCTAGTCGCCGATGACAAGCTTTTCAAAACAACAGAGGCCTACTACTCTAGGGTTTCCCACTTTGAGTATTTGACGGGAAAGCTGCTCAGTCTTGTTATTTTCTCGACGTTTGTAATCACAGCACCAGCAGCTCTTCAGTACTTGTTGCTGACAATGGGGCTAAACACCAGCTTCGCAGCTAATGCCGACCTGTTGTTTTGGGCCCTGGGTTTCACTACGATGGCAGCAGTCGCTGTCAGCCTTTTGATGCTCTCGATCTCGAGCTTGACGAAACGGAGAGGAATAGCCACTTTGGTGTTCTTCATATTCGCGATCATCATGTCAAGCCTGCCCAGCGCGTTTGTTTCATTTGCCACGAGTGACTCGCCCTTACTCCTCGTCGACTTCATGGGTTCCATCGCAATGCTCGGAACAATGATGCTCGGCCGCAGCAATATCACGGTCAATGGTGCCGTCGTTGACTTCTATAATGGAACAGGGCTCGAAGGTTACATGGTTGTGGCTGTCGTCGGAGCGGTCTTTCTCATCGGGATTCTGATATTGTTCGTGAATCTTCTCAGGAGGGATACATAGTGCCTGCGATTCATCTCAATGAGGTTTCCAAGCAGTATGGTGAGGTCATCGCTCTCAGCAGGTTCAACATGGGTGTGACGCAGGGAACCCTCACGGGCTTCGTTGGACCCAATGGGGCAGGGAAGTCTACATCCATACGGATTATCACTGGCCTCACTCGCCCAGATACCGGCAAGGCGACAGTGTTCGGAGAGGACCCCTACGACAACGTCGCCATCAAGAGGCGTATGGGCTACGTCTCCGAACATGATGACCTCTACTCTTGGGCTACAGTGAGATCATCTGTGAGGCAACTGACACGCATCAATTTGCCTTGGGCGAAGGACATCAACTCAATTGTCGATAAGGCAATCAATGATGTTGGCATGGCCAAGTTTGCAGACCGAAAAGTTGCTGCGCTATCCAAGGGCATGAAACAGAGGACCAAGATTGCGGCAGCTCTTGCGCACGACCCTGACTTGCTGATTCTTGACGAGCCTCTGGGGGGACTCGACCCACTTGGACGCAGGCATATGATGGATCTGCTGAAAAGGCTGAATCGAGATCGGGGAGTGACGGTCCTAATTTCGAGTCACATATTGGAGGAACTGGAGCAACTTGTCAACAGGATCACGTTGATACACCGCGGTCAGGCTGTGGCAGAAGGAGACCCTGACAAGATTCGAAGCCTTCTTTACCAATACCCTCACGAAGTAGTGTTCCACTCGAAGCCAGACAACCTCAAGTCAGTTGCGAGTGGTCTTGTTCAGCTCGATGGAATCGTTAGGTCGATGTCGTTTGCTGAAGCGGGCTCAGGTCTTTTGGAGTGCCGAGTTGTCACACCACAGCTTGAGCAGTTCTACCGTGAGCTGGTCCGCATCTCGGTGGAAAAGCGTGCGCCTATTGTTGATGTTGACACGGTTTCGGAGAGCGTTGAGCGACTCTTCGAATTCCTTGTAGCGTAGGTGGTCAAAGATGGCGACTCAATCTTCATCCAGCGAAAGCTCGGCCAAAGAAGTTGGAACGACATTGAAGTCTGTCTTAGGCAGAGGGTTCTCACTGCTCGCCCTTTTCGTCCTTGGTTTCTTTAAGGATCGAAAGGGACAGTTGATGCTTGCGCTTGGCATTTTACCAGTGGTTGTGATAATCATCACCGGAATTGCACCCAGCGCGCCGGGTCAGGCTATGAACCGGTATATCGACACAATAGGCAGTGTGTATGGGGCGATCCTCGTCCCCTTGCTGGGTCTGCTGTTGGGAATGGCCGCTTTGAGTGACGAGATAGAGTCACACACAATCGTGCAGCTTGTCAGCAGACCCATCACTCGTGTGGAAATCCTGATCTGGAGATACATCGCCACTCTCATTGCAGGCACATTGATGCTCATAATCGCGACGTCATTTCTCTTTGGCTGGTTCGCCCTTGTTGCAGGCCTTGGTGCGGAGTCCATGTCTCTGGACCTGCTTCCGCGCACTTGGGCATACATTGGTCTCTGTAACGCGGTCTATTGTGCCATCTTCATGCTATTAGGAATCGCATTGAAGAGGCCGCTCTTCTGGGGCGTGATTGTGGCGCTATACGAACAGCTGCTCGGAGTCATATTCAGCTTCATAGGCGGACAAGCCTACTCGCTATCAGCACACATAAGGAATGTCGGAAGAACCATTTTCAGCTACACACCCGGTAGCTGGTTGATTGACGGTTGGACACCCGAAGCATCTGGAATCATCCTGCTTGCACTAGTCGCGGGGTCGCTGATAATCGCGGCGTTTCTGTTCAAAATCAAAGACCTGTCATAGAAACGGACTGGCCGCTTGCACCGTGGTCACCGAATAACTGGGGTCAGTTATGTGCATCCCTTGCAAGGACTATGCAACCGGAAGAAGTCGCATTGGACAAAACGACTTCGAGAACGGTTAGTATGCCCGTTGAACTAGTGCTCTTTTTATACATGCCCAACCGATACAATCATAACTGAACGCTTTGTCAGGCTGAGCGAAGTCGACCTAACATCTGAGGGAGGCCTTGACTATTCCACCTGAGAAGGATGACGACGAAAAAGAAGATGCGGATTACGAGGATTTCGAAGGTGCCGAGGCTGGCGCACCGAAAGAACCCGGTGAGGGTACAGTCGAATCTGAAACCGTCATATCCGGTATGGACGTAACGGACCTTCCCGGGGTCGGTCCTGCTATCGCAAAACGCTTGGCTGAGGCTGGCTACAAGAGTGTCGAGGCAATCGCCGTAGCATCTCCGCCCGAACTCGCTGCAGCAGGCTCAATAGGAGAAACCACTGCGACCAAGATTATCAAAGCTGCAAGAGAGATGCTGGACATCGGATTCGAAACTGCTGATCTCCTCTTGGAGCGACGCCGCAATGCTGGCCGCATCACGACCGGTTCAAAAGCTTTGGACGAAATGCTCGGTGGTGGCATAGAAACTCAGAGCATCACGGAGATCTATGGGTCTTTCCGGTCCGGCAAGACTCAGATTGCTCATCAGCTTGCAGTGAATGTTCAGCTGCCGTCTGAGAAGGGTGGCCTCTCTGGGACGGCAATCTATGTTGACACAGAAGGCACCTTCAGGCCCGAACGGTTGGTTGACATGGCTGAAGCCGTGGGCCTAGAACCCGCGAATGTCCTCAAGAATGTCGTGTGGGCACGTGCCTACAACTCCGATCATCAGATACTCCTGTGTGACCAAGCCATGGAGATGGCTCAAGAGAAGAGTGCAAAGCTCTTGGTCGTCGATTCTGTCACCAGCCACTTCAGGGCCGAGTACACAGGCCGGGGCACACTTGCCGCTAGACAGCAGAAGCTGAACAAGCACCTCCATCATCTGATGAGAGGTGCCGAGGTAAACAACATGGCAGTCTACATCACGAATCAGGTCATGTCTCGTCCTGACGCCTTCTTTGGAGACCCGACAGCACCTGTTGGTGGACACGTACTTGCCCATGTACCCCAGACTCGTTGCTACATAAGGAAGTCAAAGGGTGACCGGAGAATATGTCGACTCGTGGACTCGCCGAGTCTACCCGAGGGTGAGGCTGTGTTCACAGTGGTCAAAGATGGAATAAGGGACGTCTAGTATTGATGCTGCAGAGGTAAATGATCCCTGTTTTCGCCCAGCACCCCGTTGATCACTCGAAATGTGCTGACTGAAGTATGTTGTTCACGGAACGAACCCAGCTCTCGAAACCCTCAGAACCCGCCGGATAGTTGAGGTAGGTCTTGTTCATCTTCTTCATGAGACCCGCAGCTTTCCGTAGTTTCAAGAGAAGACCAAGACGCCCACTGGACCTCTTGACACGACGCAGTTTCCCCGCAATGCCGAGAGAGAAAGCATCGCCCCGGTTCGCACTCATAAGATCCTCTGCTTCCAGAAGACGCCTACTAAATCCGAAGTCCATGTCATCGTCGCTAACATCCTGCAAGAGCCTTCGGAATATCTCAAGAGACGCGAGTCTTCGCCCATAGTCTGAAAGGAACCTGCTGTTGTAGTCCCAGAGACCCTCAGCAGATACATCACCCCTGGCGATTGCCTCCTTAGCAACTTCACCCAGAATGATCCCTGCACGCATGCCAGGTCCAATGCCGCCACCATGAATGGGATTCACCTGGAGAGCAGCATCACCGACAAAGGCTACACCGTCAGCGACCAAGCTCATCAGCGGCCGCCTGACCGGTACTGCGCCGCCTCCGCCTTCCAGCTCCTGACTCCCAAAAAGGAGAGGGTATTCTGCCTTAAGCTTTAAGAAGTACGATTTGGGGGATCCTCGACTCTCTCCACCAGTCGTTCCGATGCCTGCATTCACCTCGCTGACTCCTCTCGGAAACACCCAAGCATACCCTGCGGGTGCCACCCTTGCTCCAAGGAACACTCGAGCCACATTCGGCTCCGCGAGAGGCATCTTCAGGCGAAGATATTCTCTGTAGCAGAGGGCTATGTCAGTCTTCGCTATGCGTTTCTCAACCAGTGGGTCGTCAAGCTTGCTTCTGATTACGCCCGCAAACCCACTTGCATCCACGACAAGCTTGGCTGCTACTGTTGTGATTCCTCCAGTATCGGGCTCTCGATACTCAACCCCCATGACCTTTCCATCTTTGACTACCGGTCCATTGACGTGACAGTTGGGGTGGAAGCTTACCCCCACGCTCACCGCCGCTTTGAGTAGTCTTTGGCCAAAGCTGATTCTGTTTAGCATCCAGCCGTCGAACTCAGTCCAGCCACGAACCTTCAGCTCTTGCTCCATGCTAGGAGGGTACACATCAGCACCTGTTATGATGTTCGCAATCTCTTCACCCTGCGGGTACTCTATACCTGTTGCATCAAAGTGCGATCTGCTCACCTCATCACCGCAAACCTTGTGGCCCACGAGCGGCTGAGGTTTCCTATCTAAGAGCAGGGTCTTGAGACCCATCTCCGCACATCGGTGGGCAGTGACACATCCCGCGCTGCCCGCACCGACAACAACGACTTCAACTCTCTTCAACATCAGTCATCGTGCCTAAATCGGTGGCCGTTATAAACATCAATGTCCAAGGGCGTGTTCTACAAGAGCCCGAATCGCTTCTTCTTTTCATGAACTAGTGAACGAAACTGGAGGAATTCGGCCAAGACGATGAGAGAGTCTTCTGGTCTCATCGAGAGCTTGGGCAGCCAGGCATAGTGATAGAACGGACTGCCTAGACATGTTTGAACTCTATGATGACGATGGAAACAATCACCATCGCTACGATGACACCAATGACAGGCGGCATCCAGTTCAAAAAGACTCCAAAGTAGAACAAGATAGTGCCCGGGTCGAGCGCGATGGTCAGTACGTGTGCGTAGGCAAAAAGGAAGCCGTACACTGCGAACACAGGATAGAGAATCGGGCCACCTGTTATGACCAATAGGAGGACTACAACCGCGAGTTTGCTCTTGGTCGGGTCAAGTATTCTCAGGGGAATGAGCTCTTCATCACTAAACTGGAAATAGTATGCTATTAGGAATGAGGGCATCCTTATTCGAACTAGCTCCAAGACTTGAATGCCGAGCTGTATTGATAGAAGAATGAACGTGTGAACAACCATATAGATGAGGAGAAGCACATTCAAGAAAGGAAGGTCTTGCTGAAACAGATTCATGCTTTCGATGATACCTACCAGGACACAGAAGTTGATGAAGAAGAGAACAAGGTGGCCAATAGCGCCCTTCACGATTTGCTTGCGAGCAACCATACGATCGCATCCCCGCCATAAGTGATCAGGCTATTTTCGAAGGTCGAGTCGTGCGAATCGCCTCTGCGCTTGCGTCTGTTGTACTGATGGGTCCAAGCTGACGCTGTTTCTCCATAGCCCGCAGTACCAAATCCGTGAACAGCGTGTTGACATTCTCTCCAGTCTTGGCAGAGGTCTCATAGTGGAAGACGTCTAGCCATTTCTGAACCATTTGACCTGCCTCGTGGGGGACCAACCTGTCAGGTCTGTCAATCTTGTTGGCCACAACGGCAACCACAGCATTCGGACATACAGTGATGAACTTGGTGAACCACTCGCCTATATCGAGGAAAGTCTGGGGACGTGTAACATCATATACGATGATTGCCATCGAGGCTCCTGCCATGTATCTACGCCGCAATTCATTGTATGTGGGTTGACCTGCAAGATCCCAGAGTACCACTCGGGCGGTGACTTTCGAGCCGGTTGGACTTGTCACCTCGACGGTCTTCAAAGCGAAAGTAGTCCCAATGGTCATAATGTACTTCTCGCTGAAGCTGTCCTCTGTGTATCTCTTGATACAGCTTGTCTTTCCCACGGCTCCGTCGCCAAGGGCTACGAGCTTGAACATATGGGAAACGGGCTCAGAGGACAAACAGGTCACTTCCTTGCGTTCGCAGTTGCACCTGAGGGTGCCGGATGCCATTTAACGCTTCTAGCAAAACCCTAAAGATATATCTGTGCCGTATATCGCAAGCTGTCGGACAAAGGCTTTTCTTTGAGCTGTCGCTAGGTGGTCCTAGACCAAGTGGTGAGCAAAGATGGCTGAACAGTTTCTAAATCGCCTATCACAGATTGAGTCAAGCATCGCATCATTGGGAAAGACACTCGAGAGGATGATCACAATTCTGACAGCCGTCACTGAGATTAAGTCCGAGATTAAACTCGCAAAGGGGGAGATACTTGAGGCAATTGGCAAGCAGCCTCGCGGGACCTCTGCTGGTGGATCAACCGACGAAGGAGTGAGAGTGCTGAAGGCTGAGATTCAGAGAATTGAGGCTTCTTTGACAGAGGCAATCGAAACCCTGAGACAAGAGATTTCTCAGTCGATTCAGGGCATCCAGATTGCGGCACCTGCGTCTGTCAGTGAGTCAGTTGTCGCCGCGCCCTCTGTTGGACCGGCGGCAAGGGTCCCAGCGGACAAGGCAATGCAGGTCGCAGAGATTCTCCAAGGTATCATAGGTTCCCTCAAGATGGGATGTCTTGCGGGAGACGTCATCGAGGCATTGGCTGACGCGAAGAGTTCCGTGATGAAGATGCTGCCAAGTGACCCAATCATGGTCAAGATTGATCGCTGGAGTGGCATGGTCGCGACATATCCAAAGCGCAACGAGCTGCAAGCCAAAGACATTCTGAAACTGAAACAGGAGATTAAGGCGGAGATAGCAAGATACCAACCGGCCTAGACTTCTGGCGCCCCGTCTGCAATCAGCTTCATCGTGGCCAATACACGCAGGATATCTGTGGACGTCACTATTCCAATGATAGTGTCGTCATCTATCACCGGAATGTGTCTCTTGCCTGTCTGGTGCATCAGCGTGATGACCTGACCGAGATCGGCGTCTGGACTTACCGTCACAACCGGACTACTCATTATGTCCTGCAAGGACAGACTATGGTAGAGTTCCTCAGACAGGAGCTGTGCAGCGATTATGTCCTTCTGAGTCACGAGACCCACAAGAACATCACCGGTTGTCACAATGAGGCTTCCAACATCTTCAACGGCCATAAGCTTGGCAGCCTGCAAGACAGGCGTAGTAGCATCAGCAGTAACTATGAGAGATGTCATGAAGTCGCGTACCAACATAGTGAAGCCTCTGTCCTAAGTGGATGAGCATGAGGAAATCACATTTGCGGTGTGCGCTCCGCAATGGCCTTGTTCAGTACAATCTCGGCCATATGAGTGAAGACATCATTGACTGAAGAACCTGTCTTGGCTGATGTTTCGAAGTACTCAGCTTGGAACCAGTCCCGCAGCATGTATCCCGGAGCAACTGGGACCAATCTCTTCCCTTCTAGGTCCACCTTGTTCGCACATATGATAACGGGAGCAGACGTGGCCACCTCGCGAAAAGACTCAAACCAGGTATTCATGGCCATGAAAGTTCCAGGACGTGTCACATCATACACAATGATTGCGCCCGAAGCACCCTTCATATACTGTCTTCTGAGCTCTCGGTAAGTTTGCTGACCACCCATGTCCCAGATCACAAGTCGTACCTGCCGAGCCTGTCCAGAACTGTCAGATACGGTCACGTCCTTCGTGGAGAAGGTCGTACCCAAGGTCTGCTTGTACTCCTCGTCAAAGGAGTTCTCAGTGTACCTTCGGAGCAACGAAGTCTTGCCAACGGCTGCTTCACCTAGCAGGACTATTCTGAACTTGTAGCCATCGAAGCGGTCTGCGTCTGGTGAACTCCCTGCGGGCGTCTCACTTAGCGTCTGTCGTCTACTCATTCGATAGCTACCCCTAGGTCGATTGCCGGGTCTAATGCACCAAGGAGTCCTTTGTGGCTTCTTATATCTTTTCTGCGGTGAGTGGTCCTATCGAATTGTCATCTAAAGGCTGCTCGATATCGTCTGCTTTGCCTAAGCCAAGAATGAGACATGAGCCTCGGCCATTTTGAGAGAGCCCATCAGCAGACACCTTGAGGTAAGACTGCTTCGGACCCAGTTATGAGCCGCCATTGACTGCCATGCCAGACTCAGAGGACTGCCCGGGTTCGAAGTGACCACTCCGGATCCTATGTGACCAAGAAAAACTCGAAAGCTACAACCGGGACTGCCATCCCAAATCGAGTGATTACCTCAGGCGAAAGCTCGCCTAGTGTTCCCACAGGCTTGTCGTCAATCAGGATTGTAGCTGACCTTCCCTCTACGTAGGTCGGATTCATGAGCAGCGCAAACCGGAACCTGTTTTCGAAACCCATGTTTCTGAGAATGAAGCCGAGCTGCGTCATGATCTCCGTCAAGTTGACGCGAGCATCGGCGATGAGCCCACACACGGAAGCCCTTTGGAGCGTTCTTGTTTCCGCGTCACCATCAGGGATCACAATGTCACCAACCTCGAATACTCTTTGAGGGTAGTCAGCATGCTGGTTTCTCGAAATGAAGTCCATCAATGCCGGAAGCAGAGAGTTCCTGAGAATGGAGAAGTCCAAGCTCTTTGGGTTACCGGTTGTTACTAGGGGTAGATCCCGCATCATTTTCGTGCTCATGATGTCAGGGGAACTCATCACATACGACATTATCTCTTGGTAGCCGGCGCCGACCATCAGATCGCGCACCTTGTTCTTCAGGCGTGTTGTGGGAAGGAGACGACCCACAGTCGTCGTCACTGGCATCGTAGGCTCAATTCTGTCGAATCCATAGCCTATGGCGACGTCCTCTATTAAGTCAACAGTATGAAGGATATCAATCCGATATGCTGGAATCTCTGCAGTTACCCTTCCGCTCGACACGATTCTCGCCCCATAACCCATCCTTCTAAGACAGTCGACCACTTGCTGATCGCTCAGTGTCAGACCCGTGAGCTTGACGACGCCCTCTGTAGTAACTGGCATCTTACCCGGAAACAAATCCGGTGTGTTGACTTCGGTTCCGTCAGGATATAGTACCCTGACAGACTCAATCTTGCCGCCCCTGTCTGCGAGTGATGCAATCATTATGTTCAGTGCTTGGTCGACGCAGGATCTCTGTGTGCCTGTCACCTCTACGAAGATGTTTCGAGTACTGGTCGTCAAACGGCCAAGATCGTTGCTGTTGATGACGGGAGGAAGACTCAGCACCTTCCCTACAGCGTCAATCAGAAGAGGCCACTTCTTGAAGCCAGATATGATTGGGCCATATACGACGCCCTTCTCGTGGGTACGAACAATGGTCCAACCATCCATAGGACTGTCATGACCAAGAGGTGCGAATTTGATTGAGTCCGGCTTCTCGACCTGATATGTGATTGGAAATTCTATGTCGTCGAAGACATAGAGACCGATGCTTGCCTTCTTTCTGTTCCTACCGTGTGTGGTCGTCAGCAGCTCCTGCAAATGCATGTAGTCCTTGATCAGCTCGTCGCTGGTTTCCACACCTTTCGCTATGCCGCAAGATATGAAAGGCCTAATCCTTTCGAGACCCGGCCTTACAATCACTTCGCATGGAGACTTCTTCACGTGGTAGCTCTTCAGACCCAGTTCAATTCCCAAGAAGGCTCGAATCGCTCGTGCGATACCCTCTGACGACAACATGTCTTGCCTGTCAGGGTTGACCTCTATCTCAATCCTGTTACCCTGGACACTCTCGATTTCTGCCTTCAGAAGGAACAGGGTTTCCTCGATTTCTTTGAGAGTAAGTGCTTTCCCAATGAGCAGTGAGAGATCGTCTATCCTACATTGTACTATCATTGCGCTCATCTCACAAAGTACTTTCCACGTATCCATGTCAGGTTTCTCGAGAGAATATCTCTGATATCCGATATCTCTAGTGAGGCCATGTACAGTCTCATTGCTCCAATCCCCCAGGCAAGCACCGTGTCCCTGATATCCAGAGGATATGTCACCTCTGGCCTGAAGATGCCGCCTGGAGCCACTTCTATCCATCCAAGTGTTTCGTGTTTGGCGAAAGTTTCAACACTCGGTTCGGTGAATGGGAACTGGCCGGGTTTGAACTTGATCTTCTTCACGCCAACCCTCCTACAAATCTCGCTCAAGTAACCCAAGAGGTCTCTGAGTGTAAGATTCCTGTCTAGTATGATGCCCTCACACTGATCGAATTCCTGGCCATGCCTCGCATCGAGAGATTCTGCTCTGAAGTTCCTGTCGATGATGAACATCTTCTGAGGGGGTTCCTTGTGTTCGCTAAGATACCTCACCGAAACTGGTGTGGTATGAGCCCGGAGGCAAAGCCTTGACGAGATCTCTTTGCTGAATGGCCATTGCCAGCCCTTCGAGCCAGTGCCACCGCCGTTTTCGTGGACCGCTTTGACTTGCGCGTAGTATTTGGCATCGGGGATTGTACCATGGTCATAGGGTTTCGTTACTCTGAACTGATCCTGTACCTCTCTAGCAACATGGTCCTGGGGGACGAACAGCGCATCATTGTTCCAGAACTCAGTCTCTACATAGGGTCCCGACCACTCTGCGAATCCGAGCCCTACAAGGATCTCCTTGAGCCAATCCACGAACTCGGCATAGGGGTGTTTCCGGCCATAGTTCGTGCGCGCCGGTTCTAGTTCAACATTGAACGCCCTGAAGGACTTACCCTTCCAAGCGCCTGTGGTCAGTATCTCGGGTGTAATGTCAGTGATACCCTCATGACCCTTCGCTAACAGACCCTGAATCACTTGCTTCTTCTCCATTCGCAGTTCTGCGGCGTAAGTCTTGACCACTTCACGCTTCACAAGAGTTCTCTCTATGGCCTGTCTAAGTCCCTCTGCGAGCCTGTCTGGTATCTGAGAAACACCCTTCTCAAGCATAGCTAATACCTCAGTGACCTGTGAGACTGGCTTCTCAACGCGTGCTTCAATCACGGTTTCGCCATCAATCTTGATGACGTCCAACCAACCATTCTTCCGGGACCAGTTCACAGCTATGCCTTTCGAGGCCTGCGACAGACCGGCCGCTGAAACAGCCGCGTCCAGACCCATCCTATTTCCTGAGCTCTTGACAGCCATGAAGAGACGCACTTCTGGAAGGCCTTCCACTTCATAGCGATGACCCTCTTCTGTCAGAGAGAGAAGCTCCGACTCAAGAGTGTCAAGTGAAACCAGTCCTCGCTGAACTAGGGAGTTTAGCACCGAAACTACGCGCTGTTCACTGTCCATCAGATCCTGAGCCAGGTTTCGTGCCAAAACGCGTTGGTCATGCCGGACGAGTTCGGCCAATACGAGCCGCTCTCCGTCTGTCAACTGTTCACTCATGACTGCACCAAGGCCTCCAGAATTCGGGATGATTGCATTGGAGAAATAGCCGCGCTGAAACTGACCTCAACTAAACATGGGAAGCCTACGAGGCCAGTGTAAATTGGCGTGGCCACATTCCTTTCGCACCCTTGAGTAGGCCCATCCAATGACTCCTTTTTTAATCTTCTCATCGACTGAGCTGCCATTCGCATAGTGGGAATCCTACGTGGACTGCTCTCATTCTGAGCCCTCCGGGCAATGGCGCTGGATTGGCCGATGGACTTGTTGTTGCATAACGTTAAAATAGACAGTACCGAGGACCTCTCCGCCAGCACTCGGGCGTGTTTCCTCGTTCTTCGTGGTTCCACAATCCGAGAAGGCAGGGATGTGGACATCTATTCATGCTCGACCGATACCAGCTGAAGCGGAAAATAGCTGAACTCAAGGCCTTCAAGGGAAGACAGAGCTCATTCACCACCCTGACAGTTCCTCCCAACAAGGCCTTGGCAGACGTCATCGGCTTCGTGAGGGCAGAGCTCGCCGGATGCGAGAACATCAAAAGCAGAGTCAACAGAAGGAATGTTGCAGACAACCTGACAGCGATCCTGAGCGAACTCACAAAGATGAAATCAGTCCCTGAGAACGGAATTGCGTTCTTCTACGGAATCCAAGAAGGGGAGGGTGGAGGAACCAACAAAGAGATCAGGGAAATCCTAGTACCTCCTGCGCCCATCACACAGTTCGTCTACATCTGTGGTCGAGAGTTTGCAGTCGAAGAACTTGAAGGCATGACTCAGCCAAAGAGCCTCATTGTTATTGTGCTGATTGAGGGTGGAAAGGTCACGATCGGATATCTTCGCGGCAAGCATATGGAGCTTGTCCGAGATGAGGACTACTACATAATCGGGAAGACGAGAGCAGGCGGCCAGAGTGCAAGGAGGTACGAGCATATCAGAGACGGGCTTATGCTCGACTTCTTCAAGCACGTGGGTAGGATGCTGGGTGAGCTCTTGCTCCCCAATATTCAAAACGTTGACGCGATAGTCCTTGGAGGGAACACTATCAGGGCACAGGAGTTCTTGGAGAAAGGTGATCTCGACTATCGACTGAGACTGAAAGTTGCAGAAACAATAATCCCGGTCAGCCAAGTTGATGAGATCGGCCTCTACGAAGCCATGAAAGAAGCTTCTAGGATACTCAAAGAAACCGAGATCTATGCTGAGAGGCAGGCATGGGATGCATTCCTTGAGAATCTTATGAAGGGCTCCTCGGCGGTGACCTATGGGAGAAGGGAAGTCATGGAAGCTCTGAAAGCTGGACGAGTACAGAGCTTGATGATAACTGAGGATAGTCCAGACTTGAGTGATGAACTCCTCCAAGAGGTATCTAACTTTGGAACCGAGCTGATGGTGTTTTCCAGTCAGACCGAGTCTGGTTCACAGCTGAAGGGCTTTGGAGGAATTGCGGCGATACTGCGGTGGTAATCAGTCGACTCGCTATTCGCGAGGTGGGTGTGGCAGATCGCTTAAGGTCTCAATGTCTAGGAGCCAGCTCGTGAGCTCTCTTGCGACGCCGTCAGTATACGCAAGAAGTGACTCTTGGTACTGGTGCAGGTGTTCGGGTTCCAGCTTGTTCGCTTTCTCCATGTAGTCCTTGACTCGCTTGGGCAAGCCAGTCGACCACATCCTGAGAGACAGCTCTGCCTTGCGATCACTCAGAATCTTGTCAGCCATCTTGTGCTTGCTGCGTACCTCAATCAGCTCGTTGATAGTCTTCTCCACAGATATCATCGCGACAACTAGCTGTTTGGCATCATCCTTTGTACCTCTGTTCTTGGTTGAGTAGTACACCCTCTTCAGGAGTCTTTTCGCGTCCAAAATCCGTAACAGGAAATCCCGCAGCTCATGCATGAAACAAATGGAAACGCAATCCAAGATGTGTCTTTTGCTGAGATATCGAGTACTTGCATTGACCCGATTCTCCAAAGGGGCAGCCGGAGCATTTGCTGCGCCCCGGATAAGGCCGCGGAGAACGTACCCCATTCCAGACCTCATCCAATCTTTGGAGCGTTTGAGTGATTTCATCGGGCTTGAACCGTTTCAGAAAGACCCGAGGCTTCGTGCAGCTCAGGCAATCAGGAGCCTTGCTTCTCCCACAACGAGATGCATTGCGCTGACTGCAATAAATGATTAGGAGTCTGGCGGACTTGCAGGACACGCCAGAGTCCATCAAGGCAAGAGAATAGAGACCAGCTTGAAAGGTGTCTTCCGGTGTGGCTCTGGTCGGCAATGGTCCTACAGGAAACTTCCTCTCAATCACTGCGTCGAGAGTCCTGACTTCCCTATACTGCATAACTGCATAGTCAAACCTTCCACAGAAGGAATACCGTCTTGAATTGACCCATTGTTCCGTGAAGAGATAGCGTTGATTCTCCCTGAGTCCTGACGGCGCAGATGTCAGAAACGTGTACAAATCCCAGGGAGCGGACACGGATCCGCGGAGAAGTCCTCGTAAGAACTGCAATGACGTGTGGACGCTTCGGTAGATTAAGAACGTAATGCCTGCGACAATCACGAATGCCAACACAGGAGTCAATGTCGAATCCAAACTGACCACCCGATGAGGCATAGCAGTATGGCAGATACTACCAAGAGAACAACAAAACCTAGTCCCGTCTTGTGAAGCGAGCCCCTTCGCGTTGCCCTGAGTGTCCGCGTCTCATGGAGTTTCGTACCTGTTCTAGCCCGGGGATGGGGTATGTCACCAAGGACCTGCATCAGGTGAAGACGATACTCGCACACGAACTGTGTTCGCAGGTCAGCAACGTTTCGCGGGATATCACTTGGTTCACCAGTTCCCGATGACACGATGCTCACGCTCTCACACATACGTCTTGCAGGATTCCTCAAAAAGAGCACCGCATCGTATGCAGCCAACATACATCCACATGTACGACCAAGGTTGGGGTTTGACTTCCAACCGTCGTTTCCGTGTCCCTTTCCACATCTGGGCCTTCTTTGCCATCCAAAGACCGGTTTTGGGATAATCACAAGAGGAATACATATATTGGACTTTCATGATGCCTAGCTCTAACAGACTCCGTGCATTCAGTCAAGGGGAAGTCAACATGCCAACTAGCTACGAAGGAGCGACGGCAGGCCGCGTTTTGGTATTCGACGACAGCGACAGTGTGAGATTTCCGAAGGCATTCAAGACCGCTATGGGAACCAAGAAGGGACTCATGGTCCTGGTACACAAGGACCGACTGATCAAGGTCTTCCCTCTGGACACTGACGAGGTGAGTTTTTTGTCGCTCGAGATTGGCAAGCTCACGAACAACTTCCTCACAATGCTATCAGGGATATTCAAGAAGTCAGGATTGGTCGACCTGCTTTTCTCGACCGGAGTGTGTCTCAGAGGTACGAAGTGCTTCTATGAATGCTACTTCTCGCCGAAACAGCTGACAGTCGGAATGGACGAGCTGAGGCGCTTGCTCAGGGAACTGGAAGGCGTGAAGAACGTAGTCATCGAACCCGTCCCTGCGTGAGATGATTCCAGTGTGCGTGACACGTTGAAGTTGCAGGCACATTTCGAGCAAGACGAGCGATCTTTGACCTGAACGCTTGCGACAAGTTTCCTGTAGGTTTCATACTCGCCGCTCTAGGGAATATGTCTTGTTTCTTCAGTGTGCACCGCGAGCCGGGCCCTGTTTCACATTCTCCGAGATTCTCGTCTTCGGACTCTGCACCAAAGGTTGTTGCATCATCACTATCGGCAACCAGAGTTGCGGTTCGTAGAACAATGCAAAGAGTACGTTAGGTCCAGTCATCCATGCCCACAGCCTCCAATCAGGTGACCGCCACGCACTAAGTACCACCAAAACAATCACCGGTAGCAAGAGTAGAATGACAACGATTACGGACCAACTTGAAAGCAACATCGTAAACATCCAGATTGGGGTAAAAAGCGGAGCAGAAGAAGGATCCACTTGACTGTAGTCCGGCACGTTGCCTATTACTACAAACCGCAAGAATCCGTAGACAATCACAGAAAGCACGAAGAAGATTGTCCCGCTCTTCCACCTGTGGTGTAGTACCAAGTACCCTAGACCAAGCCAGACAGATACTTCTTTGATCAACACAAGTGGAATCAACAGTGCTGGTGCCCACCTACGGGTATAGTATCGCGCCAAAGCGCATAGAAGCAGATACATTGGGCCATTCATTACGTAGCCCCAGAAGGCCATGTACAACATCCACATCATGAACAAGGGCATATCGTTCATCGGCCTTATGGTCAAGTATGTCAGAACCATGAATCCGAAGAACGTGAGTGCCATTATGTTGACAATGTTGGAACTGAGTACACCACTCAGATAGAGTGTGAATTGCTCCCAGAGCCTGTATGCATTGGGCGAGTATCGCCAATAGACCGGGAACCAGGACTGCCAATCCTGCGCATTCCCAATGAGCACAGCACATATGGTCACTAGAGCTAAGACTCCGATAACAGCAATGTCAGTCTTCGCTGATTCAGAGTCCATCAGCCGGATTATCCTGCGTGATCCGTTCACTCCCTAGCATCCTTCACTCGCGGCTCGGAGGCTCGATAGCTGTGGCGAATACGCCTGTCGAATGACTCATGCGCTTCCGGTGAAAGTGCCATCTGGTGCATATTTACACTTATGGGACCCTGTCTTGACCCTGGTGTAGACCTATTGCTCCTCAGAAATCGACTGTGTCATTTCCATATCCGGTGGAGTAATATGTCCAACAGATACCAGCCCTAGCTGTCGATTCATGTTCACACCTAGCGGTAGACATACTCAACCAGAAACCCTGCACCGCACCGGAAAACAGGAATCAAGGGCGCAGCGGTTCATGCAAAGGGTCTGAAACGCACACGTCTTGTTTCAAGAATGGCCAAGGGGTGATGCAAACTGCAAGATTTGTTCCTTATTCTGCAAGACCTGATCCAGCAGGGATATCCCGGTTTGCTGTTGGCCTGCTTCGTCATAAACATGATTCCGTTTCTCAGCCCAAGCAACATGGTCCTTGCAGGGCTTGCAGCTCTACTGGTTCCAACGATGTATTGGGTGCCGATCGGTTTCGTGGTCGCAATATCTGCGACACTCGCTAAAGCGATTCACTATGGAGTGGTCCGCTCTTCAAGAATGGCAATGTCTGACGAACACCTCAGGTCGCTGGACCAAGAGAAAGCAAGAGTTGAGAAGTGGGGTGCGCTAGCCCTCTTCATAGCAGCGGCGTCACCAATACCAGACGATCCACTCATAGTATATGTCGGTCTCACGAGATACAACCCTCTCAAGTTCATAGTCAGCTATTTCATCGGGAAGCTCACTGTCACCCTCGCAGGGGCTTTCCTGGGCTATGTCACTGGCGGCTTGTTCGAAGGTGCGCCCATTGTGATCGCCTCAATCGCACTCACTGCAATCATCACTGGCATACTTTTCAAACGGAGAAGCGAGAGAAGACCCGAAGAATCTCTTGGACATGAAGAGAGCGCCGGCCCGCAAGACACGACTTGAAACGTGAAGAATCCAATCAGAGATGTGATGGGGTCACAAGTCTTAAGTGGCAAAACAGAGGGTCACTGAGAGGTCCTGATTAGCAACATGCCTGGCAAGAGTTCAATCGAAACCAAATGCGCCAAGTGTGAGAATGTCTTCGAGACCGAGATAATCGAGCATGTGGACATGTTTGAGGACGGCGACCTGGCAAAGGCTTTGAAAACGGGCAAGGTCAATCG
>Ga0153915_10000605_pt1 | contig 33490 bp, 29 predicted proteins | sample Opewatmetagenome_2_FD_107003 | JGI IMG/M metagenome (GOLD analysis project Ga0153915, IMG submission 107003) | Freshwater wetland microbial communities from Ohio, USA - Open water 3 Core 3 Depth 3 metaG | ecosystem: Environmental > Aquatic > Freshwater > Wetlands | place: USA: Ohio, Lake Erie... | reverse complement strand
TTTTTTCGATTGGCAAAATTATCAAAGGACCCGATCAATCCTTTCAGAAAAATCGATACGTTGCCCTCACCGACACGCAACTTCATTTTAGATTCATCCAGTTTTTTCAGATCAAGCAACTGGTTGATCAAATGAGACAGTTTCATCGCATTTTTCCGTATCAGCGAAACCGTCCTGATGTCTTCGGCATCCAATTTCTCAGACATACCCAATATCAAGGTTAATGGTGTCCGCAATTCATGAGAGATATGGGTGAAAAAATTCAGTTTTGCCTGGTCAGCTTCATGCATCTGCCTGGATATGAATTCGATTGCTTGTTTCTGCTCACGAAGTAACTGGTTGTCCTTTCTCTTTCTTCGGTAGCTGAAATACATCAGAATACCTGTTGCAACTGCCATAAGGAGAATAACAATGATGAAATTCCGCATCAGACGCTGTCTGGCCAATTCTTTTTCAGCATTAGCTTTATCAAATTCCTTCTGTGTCTCAAGATTCCTGAATTCGAAATAGGTTTCCAATTCGGCCAGGTTGTCTACATGGTTTCTTTGCTGAATACTATCGGCCAGCATAATAGAAAGAGACAGGTATTCATACGCTTCCCGAAACCGATGCTGCCGGTTGTATAAACGACTCAGTCTGTCCGCATTGAACTGTTGCCCTTCCAGATAGTCAATCTCTTTCGCCAGTTGATAGGCTAACTGATTATGATGAACAGCTTGATTCATATCTCCCTGTTTTTCATACAAGCCGGCAAACGACTGATGCGAAAGAATTTGAGACTGTTTATCGGAAGCACTGTTGGCCAGATCCATGCCTTTTTGGTAGAAAAGACGGGCATTGGTCAAGTCGTTTGAAAACAAATAGATATCCCCGCTTTTTATCAGAGCATTGTGAAAAGTGATGGGAGGGCACATTTCACACCCAATCTTTGAACACTTAAGGTAATAATTCAATGCTGTCTGATAGTGTTTTTTCTGATAATAAAGATTCCCCAATTGCTGATAGGCTTTTGCGATGGTATACGCTTGTTTCCGCTGCTGACCAGTTGAAAGGCTCTTTTGAAAATTAATCAATGCCAGGCTGTCGTTACCCAACTGCAGGTACATCTTGCCAATGTTGGCATACTCTTTACCAATATCCTCATATTGATCCTTCCTTTTTAACTCGAGTATTTTCTGATAATAAACCAACGCCAACGAGTAATTATGCTGGATATCACTGAAGTAATCGGCTATCTGGTTATAGGCCCATATAGTTTCCCTGGTACTTTTGGTTTTTTCAGCCAGCTCAAGCGACAACTGTGTATAATGCATAGCCTTGTTCCTGTTTTGCTGGGCATTATACAACCTGGCCATCTCGATATCGTATAGCAGGATGGTTTTATCCTCTTTTTCGGTCGCCAGATAATGACTGATGTGATTCACCAGAGTGTCAATATACTGTTTCTGATTGGCGTTGATCAGCACCCAATAACAATCAAAGGCAAGCCTGTATTCCTTAAGGCTGTTATAACAGGAAAAAGCTTGTTGCATCAGTATGCCAGCTGTTGTTAAATCACCCTCCTCACGTGCAATATAACCCAGGTTATAATAGCTCCTGGCCAATCGGGCAGACATTTCCTGCCGCGAACAGATTTTTATGATTGTTTCATTCAACGCCTTGGTTTTCTCCCGATCGCCCAAATAGTAAAATGCAATCTGAGCAGCATCATAGGCCATTGCGCGCAGATCAGGATTGGATATCCTTTTTGAAAGGTCGAAAGCTTTCAAACCATACTGAATTGCCTCCTTACAATTATTTGCCCATTCAAGATTTGAAGTCAATTCATACAATAACCGGACACTGTCAGCCTGAGTATCGCTTTTCTTCAGTTCCAGCTTTAATCGATCGATGGTTGGATTGGTCTGTGAAAAACACAGCCATGGCAATAAAAACAGCCATAAAAATGCGAAAATACAGGGATTTTTTTTCATTGTCCAAATATATCAATTTTAAATTCCAGTTGGTTTATACATCGGATTTTTCCCTCTCCAAAACCATACCCATAAATCAGGGGCACACCAATCAAGGGTTGCATGACATAGTTGGTCAGGCTCATTCTGCCATAACTAGCCAATAGCGGTGTTTTGTTACTGAGTTTGAATCGTTGAAAAACAAGGATGATCAATGAAACATAGAAGGCCGTAAAAGCCAGATCCGAATAGGATTTTAATAAGGTGAAGTACAAACCAAAACGGGGTTGGGGAATTCCCATTTCAGCCAGTTTCAATAAAGCTGTATAGAATAAGATAAAAACAAGCAAACTGATAATCAAAACAATAACCATCATCTTTTTATACTTTCCATATTGTTCGAAAAAACGGCTTTTCCCCAACGACAAACCAAGTACCGCATACAAAACCAATATCTGACTGGAATACATTAATGAAAGTGAATAGCCAATCATAAACAAAACCATCAACCGCCATAAAAATCGCCACGTAAAATCCATGCCTTTGCTGGCCGACCTGTCCATCTGGATAAAAAAGCTGAAACCAAACATCAGAGAAAATATGGAGTACGCTTTTCCGCTGAAAAGAAAAACAATGAGTCGACTTACATGCGGGTCGATTGATTGAAAAATAGCCGGATTCTGATCAGCATTCCAAAACAAATCAAAATGTTCGTTAGCATGCAAAAGCATAATGCCCATTAGGGCAAACCCCCTGATGGCATCCACCAAGACAATATGGTTGGTCGAAGGTTGTTCCACAGTTATAAAAGCAGTTTAAAATCGAACACGAAAATAGGCAATCCGTTATTGGCGCATCAACGAATCATTCCAAAAAACAGCAGAAACAGTTCCTGCAACAGACTAATACAATTAGAGAGCAACTGGTTATATTAAAACAAGTGAACAACAAAAAGTCTTTCTGGAGTATCTGATTAATGGCATTATCAATACCGAGATGCCTTATCAGGAAATCTTCACACGAAAAAAAAAGCGCTGCTGATTTACCAGCATACGCTTTTTTTCAGTGATCCCGTGGAGACTCGAACTCCAATCGATGGAACCGGAATCCATTATTCTATCCATTGAACTACGGGACCTGAACGCATGCAAAAGTACAATAAAAAACCCAACCCCCAAAGCATAAAGTCAAACTATTACTGTGAAGTCATATATGCCATTATGCTGTTATTTAGCCTATCACAGGCTGGCAAAACAAAAGAAAATGAGCTATCTTTTTTTAAAAAAACTTACATTTTGTCATTTTTATGTATATTTGCGCCAAATTAGACCATTTATCCTGTTTTCCCTATGAGCTATCTTATATTGCCAAAAGATTATAAGGCGTTAATTGATCTGAAACAGACAGAACAAGCCATTAAACTTATCAAAGACTTTTTTCAGCAAAGCCTTTCTTCAGAACTTCGTTTGCGTCGTGTAACAGCACCACTGTTCGTACTGGCTGGTCAAGGCATCAACGATAATCTCTCCGGTAAAGAAAGGCCTGTGAGTTTTCGCATCAAAGATATGGACGATCGTCAAGCTGAAATTGTCCATTCCCTGGCTAAATGGAAACGCCTCACGCTCGCTGATTACTGCATTGAAGAAAAGTTCGGCATATACACGGATATGAATGCCATCAGGGCTGACGAAGAACTAGGCAATTTACACTCTTTATATGTTGACCAATGGGACTGGGAATTATGTATCAATGAAAAAGACCGTACCATCAGTTTTCTGAAATCGATTGTCAAACGTATTTACGCAGCCATCCGCCAAACGGAATTTTTGTTGTATGAACAATATCCTGGTATTCATCCCTCACTGCCTGAAACAATTACATTCATTCATTCTGAAGAATTGCTCCGGAAATACCCGGGTCTGAGTCCTAAAGAACGTGAAAATGAATTCACGCGTGAACACAAAGCTGTTTTCATTTTCGGTATTGGCAGTAAATTATCAGATGGTACCAGACACGATGACCGTGCTCCTGACTACGATGATTGGACAACAGAAAACGAGGATGGATACTTTGGATTAAACGGTGACCTTTTTGTCTGGAATGATGTTTTGGGAAGCTCGCTGGAATTATCATCCATGGGTATCCGTGTTGATCGTAAGGCCATGCTTAAACAACTTGAACTCTGTGGCTGTGAAGACCGTAAAGAATTATACTTCCATAAAAAACTGCTTAATAACGACCTCCCGCTTAGCATCGGAGGCGGTATCGGCCAGTCGCGTTTATGCCTGTTCTTGCTTAAAAAAGCACATATTGGCGAAATACAGGCAAGCATCTGGCCTGATGACATGCGTCAAACCTGCCAGAAAAACGGCATCATATTGATTTGATACAAAAACATAGTATACTTAATCCGGTTTCACTGACAGATAGTAATGTGAAAGCAGGCCTGCCTTACTTCTCTGATCACCCGACATTTGCCTTCAGCTGACATTTCAGTCAGTACTTCAGCCAATGGGTGACGCATCATATCATGCCGGCAGAAGCCCTCAGGAGCCTGTTTACCATGTGGTTGCAGGAATTCCTTATAGGAAATATCAAAGGAGGTTCCATAAATATGGGAAGAAACCGAATGAGTTGCATTGTAATTTCTTTTTCCCAGACCATTCTGACTTTCGCCAGTACGCAAAACGGAACTGACCATCAGGATATAGGGCTGAATATCCATCTCTGCCAGTTTTTTCTGAAACCGGATCCCGATTTCTTCTAACAAATCCACAGCCTCAGGTACCATATAAGGATACGAATGCGTCAGATTCTTTAGCCGGTACGTATCACAATCTTTCAACTCCCTGAGTTTCCCCCAACGTAACATGGATACCACCCCTTTCTCCAATTCAGCATTGGTTGAAAAAGGGTTGATACCCATTTGACGGGCACTTTCCAAATGAAGCGTGTTGTCATCTTTCAGTTTGCCAATTTCCCAGAAACGGGTCGAAATGGCCTTACAATCATCACATTCGCCAATTTTATGGTACAAGACGGTTTCTTTGTCACGTGAAAGAAACGACCAATCGATAGCTGTAAGAAAACGGACGAGTCCCGTCAAAAATAAACACGAACAAAAACCAAGAACAAAAAAGAAGAGACTCAGACGTTTCGCACGGCGCATGATTCAAAAGAATGATTAGATTTGCACTGATTTGTCTGACAAAAAATGCCAAACATAATTATGGACGTAAAGATAGAAAAATCCTGGAAAACCGCGCTGGAACCTGAATTTGAAAAATCCTATTTCATCAGACTGACTGATTTTGTCAGGCAAGCGTACGCAAAACAAACCGTTTACCCTAAGGGAAGCCAGATATTCAATGCCTTCGACCAATGTCCGTTCGAACAAGTCAACGTTGTCATCCTGGGGCAGGATCCCTATCACGAACCCGGTCAGGCACATGGATTATGTTTTTCCGTTCCTGAAGGCATTCCCCATCCCCCCTCACTTCAGAATATCTTTAAGGAAATCCAGGTCGATATGAATTACACACCCTATCACAACGGCAACCTGGAACGCTGGGCCAAACAAGGCGTATTGCTGCTCAATGCTACACTGACAGTTCAGGCACATCTGGCCGGTTCACACCAAAACAAAGGCTGGGAGATTTTTACGGATGCCGTTATCCATCAACTGGCCACAGAACGGGAAGGGCTGGTATTTATGCTGTGGGGATCGTATGCTCAAAGCAAAGGTGCGTTTATCGATGGCACCAAGCATCTGGTACTCAAATCCGTTCATCCTTCACCTCTGTCAGCTCACCGTGGTTTCTTTGGCAATCATCACTTCAGTCAGGCCAATGACTGGCTGATTAAAAAAGGGCTGGCACCTATTGACTGGCGGTAAAACAAACATCGGATACTTATTCCTGCAGAAGATCAATCACCCCAAATGTAGTTGTCCCTGCTGTTCTGATGCTGATCGTATTTTAGGTCGGACAGCAAGGAAGATTTCACCCGTACGGAAAAATTATAGGATTTATAAGTACCGATCGGAATAAAACTGGCAGACATTTCCCAGCAATGCAGGTCACGGGAGATAGAACAGTTCATGGTGGAAAATTCCTTATACTGGAAATTATAGGAAGTCGAAGCGGAAATCCGCCAGGTATCAAATAAAGAGATGTTCCCGTTTATACTCAGATTTTGGGTGAATTTATAATCGTAATACATCTTCTGCGTATTGAATGTCGATTGACCATATCGGAGTGAATAAGATAAAGAAAGACTCCAGGGCGATTTAATGGGCTTGTAAAGTGCTGCTTCAGGATCGTCAATAACAGGTTCAGTAGCAGGAGCACCCATTGTGGCATCACCAGGCACTGCTTCACCTGATCCCCCTTCCGGTTTATCCAGTCCTTCCCCTGGACCTTTCTTTTCCTTTTTCTTAAAGGTTTCGTTGTTGAAAGTATAGGAGAATGACGTGCTTGTACCGGTAAAGCGACCAGGAATGCCTAACTTTTTCCAGGCATATTCATTTACCCTGACCGGATTGCCTGAAGCGTTTAATTGATATATATAGGGGTCCAGTGAGCTGCTAAGATTCAGGGTATATTTTTTCCCAAACTTGATTCGGATATTGGCTGAAATAGTGCTCAGGTTCATTGAGTCAGCCGCCAGGTTATAGTAGCCACCGAACGAAAGGTTATCAATCAGACTGATCTTCTTTTCAACATCAGCGGTATCGGTTTTTCGCGTTGTTTTCATTTCCAGGTTGTTAACAAACGAAAAAGATATATTTCTGGATTTACCTTTACTAGGCACGCCGTATGAAGAATTGGCATAGCGGGAATAGCTGACTGTTTGCAGGGTACTGTCTTCATCCAGATAAGAATAATGGCCGTAATACCCATATTTTTCATTACCAAAGTCCGGACGATACGATAGTGAAATAGATGGAGTCAGTACATGTCGGATTTGCACACTTTTGTCCCCCAACATCTTACGGATAGGTTTAATCGGTGCGTAATAACCATATAATTTGGTCGATGCACTGACACTGGCCGTATAATCCCATATCCGGTTGAATCCCCAGACAGTATCGGTGACTACTTCATTCAGATTTTCGTCATAGTATTTTTCCAGTGAACTGGAAGCCCAACGTTCAACATAACTTAAAGTAGGTGATATATTAATATAATTCAACGCGTTAAAAGTAGCCGAAACAGATGCACTATGTTGAGCACCGTTTTTCCAGTCTTTAATAATCGATTTGTTCAATATTTCGTATTCCTTGACTTCACTGATGGAATTTTTAAACTCTCCTGAATAGCCCACACGGATTTTCTCATACCACCGTTCATTACCAACTGCATTTTCTCGTTTGAACGGGCTGAAAGAAGACATGCTGATACGAAAAACAGGCAACGTAACTGAAAGTACCGAGTCTTTACTGCGCTGTGAAATGTTCATGTTCAAGGTGGCCGAAAACGGACTTTCTGGAAAACGCTGAGACAAACTGATACTGGAGCTCTTGGTATTATTGGAAAAGGCTTCAGCGTCGTAATAGGACTCCAAATCGCTTCGAGTATAACCACTGGTGGCAAAATTCACACTGGCTGAGAAACTCCGGTACGGATTGGCCTTGGCATCCTGCGTATGACTCCAGGTAATGTTAAGGTTCCTGGCCTTGGCATAATCGGGCAGATTTTTTTCGCTTGTCACCGTTTCAATGTACGAGCCGTTGAACGAACCCGAAAACTTATACTTAACCTTATAGGACGTTCTGGCCCGTATGCCCCAGGAACCTTTTGAATATATTTCCCCTGTCAGTGCCACATCAATATAGTCATTAATGGCAAAATAATACCCCATGTCTTTCAGGTAGAAACCACGCGACAGTTCATCACCATACGATGGTGACAAGAGCCCGGAAGAATAATCATCTGTAAAGGGGAAATAGCCGAATGGGATGAACAGGGGCAAGTGAACATCTTCCATCACCAGGTGGGCCGGACCAGAAACCATATAATCCCCCGGTTTTACTTTTGCTTTGCTCAGGTCCAGGTAAAAATGCGGATGCTCGTGATTTTCACAGGTGGTATACTTGCCATCCGTCATACAAAGTATATCCTCACTGGTTTTTTTTGTTAGCCCACTTACCACATAGCCTTCACCTTGTTGAGTGACAACTTGGGTAATGAGGCCTTTCCCTGTCTTAAAGTTATAGCGGATTGATTTTGATTTGTATTCTCCGCTTTTATCAGCAAAGACAGGATCTTCAACTGTTTTTCCGGCAGAATCCCGACGACCAATGGCATACATCAGACTGCTGTCCATGTTCATCTGGATATAACCCGCATCCAGTTTTTTATCTTCATAGACAATCTTGCCTGAACCATACAGCTTTCCAATGCCCCCTTTCAGGAAAACGAGGGAATCTCGAGCCTCATATTCAACAATTTCAGTAAGCGCATCTTTGCTTTTCCGGACAGCAAGTGTATCCTTGCCTAACGTATCGGTTCCTGTAGCTTGAAACATAGAATCAGGAAAAGCGACATTCAGGCTATCTTTCAGGTCTAAAGGGTTGACTTGTATGGTATCAGCATACATACCCACCACAGGTACCTGACCTCCCGCATAAAAAACAGGAAGTATCAAACAGCCAAAAAGAAACAGCAGTCCCGGGAGAAAAACCGTGTAAGTCCTGCGCAAAAGGGTCATGCTATACTCTTGATTAGTGGCGCAAAGGTAACTAAAACAACTTGGATACAAAAAATGAGAAAGTGAAAAGAACTTAACCGAATAGTCAACAGGAAATCAGATAAATAACCAGGCATCAAAGAAACCGTTCACACCAGGCACCAAACCGTTGCAATCCAGCCTCTCCATAGTTGGCCAGACTTGTACGAACATCACTGACCGTAAATTCCAGAGTGGGTTTAGATTTAGAATAGAATAAGTCGGCGAAACAAATAAGTTGTTCTTCAAGACTGACAGGTACCATATCGCGGTGAGGTAGCGGAAGTCCGCGCCTGATAATTTCATCGCAGGTAAGCCCGGTACCAATGTGCCGCTCGCAGACAAGTGCATGCAAAGGATATCCTTCAGACATCAATATTTCGTAACCAATAAATCCATGGCACAAATAAGGTAACGTTCCAAAGCAATGGATTCCCGGGGCATTTGTCTTTACCACACCAATATCATGCAACAAGGAAGCCTCTTCAAGAAAAATCCGATTAACCGGTATTTCCGGATGATTTGACGCGATTGACAAAGCTTTGTCAGCCACAAGACGACTGTGGTCATATACAATGCCATACAAACCTGGAGTAGCAGCCAGGTATTTATGAAGCAAGGTCAAGGCATTCATGGAAGAAGGGTCTGTTTAAAAACACAAAGGAAATTAAAACTTTTGGCTTCAATGCATATTTGCGTTATTTTTGCATAGCTAAAACGGTATCTGTATGCGCAAACACGTCCTTTTTTTATTGTTCCTTCTCCTCTGGCTTCCAATAAAACAATCCGTTGCCGCAGTTCCGGCTCCTTTCACTATTGTGATTGATGCTGGTCACGGTGGAAAGGATCCAGGTGCATTGGGTTCTCTCGTCCGTGAAAAAGATGTCGTACTCGATGTGGCCTTACGTTTCGGACAACTCATTAAACAACATCACCCGTCCGTAAATGTTATTTTCACACGCAATACAGACGTTTTCATTCCTTTGGAACAACGTCCGAAAATAGCTAATAAGGCTAATGCCAACCTGTTCATATCCATCCATGCCGATTATGCGGACAACAAATCGGCCAAAGGGCCTACGACCTTTACCCTTGGTCAAAACAGAACCAGGGAGAATTTTGAAATTGCCAAGCGGGAAAATTCCGTTATTCTCCTTGAGGAAAACTACGAAAAACGCTATGAAGGCTTTGATCCGAATTCAGCCGAATCGTATATCATGTTCGAGTTTATGCAGGATAACTACATGACACAAAGCATAGAACTGGCATCGACCATTCAAAACAAGTTCAAGGATTCCGGACGTTCGGACAGAGGTGTCCGTCAGGACATTTTTCTGGTGCTTCGTAACACAACCATGCCATCTGTACTCGTGGAACTAGGTTTTCTGACCAATCCGGACGAAGAACTTTTCCTGAAAAGCAATGAAGGAAAGGATCAGCTGGCAGATTGCCTGTTGAGAGCCTTTACTAATTTCAAGGAGGATTACGACCGAAAGACAGGAATCAAATCATCTGAACCCATTAATCAATCCTCATCCATCGTTTCCGATCCGACCGACAAACAAACGGAAAGCGACAAGATTACTTTCTGCATACAGTTATTAGCCTCATCGACCAAACTTCCGGAAAAAGACGAACGATTCAAAGGGTACAACTTAGACTTTTATTTTGAAAAAGGATACTATAAATATATCTATGGTCGTTATGCTACATTCGAGGACGCCAATCAAAAACGGAAAGAATTACTGGCATCCTTTCCTGATGCCTTCATCATTGCATTTAAAGATGGACAACGCTTACCCGTAAACGAAGCCAGGGACTTGCTGTCCAGGCAGGCGTCCATGTAACACACTTATTATAAACCAACACGTCCATGAACCACTCCATAAAAAGCGAAGTCAAGATTGGGATCATCGTTATAGCCGCCCTTGCCCTGTTTATCTGGGGTCTTAATTTCCTGAAGGGAGTCAATCTATTCAAACCAGGCAATTATTATTACGTCACGTATACGCAGATTGACGGACTGGTTAAATCAAGCCCTGTCATGCTGGATGGATTCCAGGTCGGTCTTGTCCGCAATATCCAATACCAATATGATAATCCAGGGAACATTCTGGTCACCCTCGATCTCAACCGGAAATTGAAATTGCCTGAAGGCACAACGGCCTCCTTAACAGCTGCGCTAATGGGCAGTCCGACCATTGAGCTTACGCTTGGTACTCAGGAGAGACACGTGCATAAAATCGGGGACACCCTGATTGCCGTCCGTGTACCTGGATTAATAGACCAACTTACTGACGGATTGCTGGCTGACGTCGAATCGCTGGTCGAACGAACCGATAGTCTGATTGCCGGTGTTGAAACCATCCTTTCCAACGGAAGCCTGGAAAACAGCCTCCAATCAATAGAAAAAACCACAAATGAACTGGAACGACTGACCATCAGTTTGAACAGAACCATAGACAATGACCTCCCTTCCATTCTGAACAATATTGATCAGCTGACTACAGAATTTGCCGGTGTCGGAAAGCAGCTTAACCAGATTGATTTTAACGGTACCGTTGCCCGTGCCGACAAGACATTGGACGAACTGGGAAACCTGACCGTAAAACTTAATAGTCCAGATAATTCCTTAGGATTATTACTTAATGATAAATCACTGTACCTAAACCTCAGCAATACCGCATCAAGTGCTAACAGCCTGTTGCTTGACCTGAAAGAAAGACCAAAACGTTACGTTCATTTTTCTTTATTTGGTGGTAGTAACAAACAATAACTTTAAGGTCGGTTTCCGTTGATTTTTATAAAAAAAAGACAATCTTGCTATTTAACACAAAAATAATACACTGTGCTAAACCTATTTTAACAGGCACGAGAGGCATTGTGTGTCAAAATTGTCCATCGGACTGCCATAATTGCAATCCACTTGAATAAAGCAAGTTACACAACAACAGGTATTTATCATATTGATTACCAACAACATATCTTAATCATCTGACTTTAAACCAAATAACAATTTGCAAGTTTTAACACAAAAAAAATCAATTTGCAAATTCAATTTTTTTTTCAAAAATTTGCATCTCATCAAAAAAATTGAGCCTGAAAATGACCTTGAATCACCTTTCATTGTGGAGTAGCTGTCTGACCATTATTAAGGATAATGTGCCTGACGTAAGCTATTCCACTTGGTTCGCACCGGTGGTTCCTCTGAAGTATGAAAATAAAGCCTTGTTGATTCAGGTTCCCAGTCATTTTTTTTACGAACAACTGGAAAACCAGTATGCCGATCTCATTGGCAAAGCACTGCAACGCATTACCGGAGAAAACACATCATTACTGTATCAAGTCGTGATGCTTGATACTGCCGTGCAGATGACGCCGGAAAAGCATCAGCCTGCTGAAAACAAACTGACCGGCATACCAGTCCGCCAGGTCATGCCGGCCAATCCCTTCGACCAGATTATCCCGACAAAACTTGATCCCCAACTGAACGTCAATCAGACGTTCGGCAACTTTATCGGGGGTGAAAGCAATATGCTTGCCAGGACAGCTGGTGTTTCCATTGCAGAAAAACCAGGTAAAACGGTCTTCAATCCCCTGTTTATACATGGTAAGTCCGGTGTAGGGAAAACGCACCTGTTGCATGCCATCGGAAACGCAGCATTGCATCAGAACGCCAATCTGAGAGCGTTATATGTATCGTCCCACTTGTTCCAGGTTCAATATTCACAGGCTTACCTAAGCAATACAGTCAATGATTTCATTCATTTTTACCAAAGTATTGATTTGTTGCTTATTGATGATATTCATGAACTCGCAGGGAAAACCGGGACTCAAAATGTGTTCTTCCATATTTTCAACCACTTGCATCAGAATGGCAAACAGTTGGTATTGACCTGTGACCGTGCCCCAAAAGATCTTTCCGGTATTGAAGACAGGCTGCTTACCCGTTTCAAATGGGGTCTTACAGCCGAAATGGAAAAACCGGATTATTCCCTTAGGGTATCCATTCTTCAGAGCAAACTACAACGCGACGGACTTCGTTTTTCGGATGATGTAATCAGTTACATTGCCAGACACGCCACTGAAAACGTACGCGACCTTGAAGGCATCGTCGTATCCCTGATGGCCCATTCTGTCATTTATGAAAAAGAGGTGGACCTGGAACTTACCAAACGTGTTGTTTCCAATGCTGTTGCCACTCAGGAACGTCAGATTTCTGTTGAACTTATAGAAGATGAAGTGTGTAGATATTTTGAGATCGATCCTGAACTAATCCAGTCAAAATGTAAGAAACAGGAAATATCACAAGCTCGTCAGATTGCCATGTATCTGTCCCGAAAATATACCGACAAATCGTATTCATCTATTGGAGAAATCATTGGCAAGCGTGACCATGCTACCGTGTTACATGCCTGCAAGTCTGTCAGCAACTGGATTGAAACCGACAAGAAGTTTAAGTCCTGCGTTGAAGAAATAGAGAAACAGCTTCAATCCAAATAACCTTGTTGTCGGAGGGCTTCCATCCAGGCCTTTGAAAAATACACATTGTCTTTTTTTGTGTAGCGAATATCTGTAAACACTTGTGCCAAGGTATCTTTTGCATTGATCTCCACAAAACGACGATTTTCGAGCAACGATTCTTTCAGAGAAAAGAATTGATCAATATTGAGGGCTGAATAGTCCTGATATACCTCCTCATGGATGATGGCCTGCAGGGGTAACCGATCCGGCAGCGGCGTAGTATCGGTTTCTTTCGGATAACCCAGTGTGACTGTTGTAACAGGAACGACCAATCCGGGCAAGCCGAGTACATCACTGATTTGTGAGGCATTGTACGTTGTCGTTCCAAGGTAACAAATACCAAGTCCGTTTTCTTCAGCCGCTGTACAAAAAGCCTGTGCCACAATGATGGTGTCAATGGCTGCATAGGTGAACGCCTGCAGGTTGTTGAAACCAGGTGTAGCTTTTCGTTGTTCACACCATTTGCTGAAGCGATTGAAATCCGCGCAAAAGGTTAGTACCACAGGAGCCTGTGTTACTTGAGGTTGATTGAAATGACACGGGGCAAGAAGCTGCTTTCGTTGCGGATCGCGTGTAATGATAACACTATACGCCTGCATATTTCCTGTATTGGAGGCCCTAAAGGCCGTCTCCAGCAATGAATGCAGCAAATCTTCATCTACCGGTCGTTCCGAATAGGATCGCACCGTGCGTCTTGTTTTCATGGAGTCCGTATTAATCATGGTCTTGCATATGTCAAACCTCAGATTTTAAACAAGGGCAATGAAACGCCTGGTTTTCAGTTTTTGCAAAGATAGTGAAACCAGTATAATCCAGCCAATGTTTTTTTCGAAAAAGGCTCAACATATATTTAATGACGATCTCATTTAATTCTGACAATTTTTGATTTTTCAAAGGCGGATAATATGTTCAAAAAAGTAAATTTTCTGAGCATAAATAACTTTTTATATACCTGTTTTTCAATTATATATATATTTTTTTGAGAAATTTTCACATTTAACAATCTATTTACAAAAAACATTTTGTAAAACCAGTTATATAGGCTAACATTGCAAAACCTTTGCTAATACAAGAAAAATCAAAATAAACTCTATCAAAAAACAACTATTAAAAGTGAAAAAAAGTTACACACATGATCAAGCCTTTCAGGCGTCGTTGGAGTATTTTCAGGGCGATGAACTGGCAGCCCGGGTCTGGGTAAATAAATATGCTCTGAAGGACTCCCATGGAAATCTGTTTGAAAAAGATCCCAGCGACATGCATGATCGCCTGGCATCAGAGATTGCACGTGTTGAAAACAAGTATCCGAACCCTATCAGCAAGCAGGAATTGTTTGACTTGTTCGATCAGTTCAAATACATTGTACCACAGGGCAGTCCAATGACAGGCATCGGCAACAACTATCAGGTCGGTTCCCTGTCAAACTGCTTTGTTATCGGAGTTGACGGACCCGCTGATTCCTATGGGGCCGTCATGAAGATAGACGAAGAACAGGTTCAGCTGATGAAACGTCGTGGAGGTGTAGGGCATGACCTGTCACACATTCGTCCAAAAGGAACACCCGTAAAAAATTCAGCGCTCACTTCGACCGGTATCGTCCCTTTTATGGAACGTTATTCAAATTCCACCCGTGAAGTAGCGCAGGATGGTCGTCGTGGAGCCCTCATGCTGAGTGTCTCTATCCAACATCCCGATTCCGAATCGTTCATCGATGCCAAAATGGTTGAAGGAAAAGTCACCGGCGCCAATGTTTCAGTCAAAATTACGGATGAATTCATGCAGTCGGTATCCAGTGGCAAGCCTTATGTACAACAATACCCCACTTACAGCGATAAACCGGTTTTCACAAAAGAAATCGATGCCAGCAACCTATGGAACAAAATTGTACACAATGCCTGGCAATCGGCCGAACCAGGCGTTCTTTTCTGGGATACAATCCTGCGGGAGTCCGTCCCTGATTGTTATGCAGATCTTGGATTTCGTACAGTATCAACAAACCCCTGCGGCGAAATACCTTTGTGTCCTTACGACAGTTGCCGCCTGCTAGCCATCAACCTCTATTCATACGTCAGAAATCCGTTTAAAAAAGATGCATTCTTTGACTTTGACCTCTTCAAAAAACACGTAGCTCTTGCTCAACGTATCATGGATGATATCATCGATCTGGAAATGGAAAAGATCGAGCTTATTATGGAAAAAATCATTTCCGATCCCGAAGAATCCGAAATTAAACAGACAGAAAAACAACTGTGGGAAAAGATCAGAAACAAAACCCTTAAAGGCAGACGTACTGGTGTTGGAACTACTGCAGAAGGAGATATGCTGGCCGCTCTTGGTTTACGCTATGGCACCGAAGAAGCTTCAGCCTTTTCGGAAAAAGTACATAAATGCGTCGCCATCGAGTGCTATCGTTCCTCAGTTCATTTGGCAAAAGACCGTGGTGCCTTTGAGCTATTTGATTTCAGCCGTGAGAAAAATAACCCGTTTATCCAACGTCTTACAGTAGCTGATCCCGACCTTATGAAAGAGATGGAAAAATACGGACGGCGCAACATTGCCTGTCTTACCATTGCCCCAACAGGTACCACCAGCCTCATGACGCAGACCACTTCCGGTATTGAACCCGCGTTTAGCCTCATATACAAACGCCGTCGTAAAATTAATCCCAACGACAAGGAATCACGCATTGATCATGTAGATGATAACGGCGACAGCTTTGAGGAATACATCGTTTTTCACCACAAATTTGTGTCCTGGATGGAAGCCAACGGTTATCCTACCGCCAAGAAATATGAACAGGAAGAACTGGATGAACTGATCATGAAATCCCCTTATTATAAGGCAACCGCCAACGACGTTGATTGGCTTCAGAAAGTGCAAATGCAAGGGCGTGTCCAGAAATGGGTTGATCACTCCATCAGTGTCACCATTAACCTGCCAACTGATGCCAGTGAAGAACTGGTCGGCCAATTGTACATGGAAGCATGGCGTTGTGGTTGCAAAGGTTGCACCGTCTATCGTGAAGGATCCCGCTCGGGTGTGCTGATTTCCAATACGCCTCCTCCTGCTCCTAAAAAAGAGGAAGAAAAAAAAGAGGAACGAAAACTTATCTGCTATCCCGAACACACGCCGAAGCGCCCAAGAGAGTTGGAAGCCGATGTGGTTCGTTTTCAGAACAATAAAGAAAAATGGATTGCTTTTATCGGTCTTAATGACGGAAGGCCCTATGAAATCTTCACAGGTATTCAGGATGATGACGAAGGTATCTTATTACCGAAAAACGTGAACCGCGGTAAAATCATCAAAAACCTGGACGACAATGGCGTTAAACGTTACGACTTCCAGTTTTCCAACAAACGCGGTTACAAGACGACCATCGAAGGCCTGTCTGAAAAATTTAATTCTGAATACTGGAATTACGCCAAACTGATTTCGGGCGTATTACGTTATGGTATGCCCATCGACCAGGTATTGAAACTGATTACCGGACTTGACCTTGACAGCGAATCCATCAACACCTGGAAAAACGGTGTGGAACGTGCCTTGAAAAAATACATGCCCAACGGAGCAGAAGCAAAGGGACAGATTTGTCCGGAATGCGGGAGTGAAAGCCTTGTTTATGAAGAAGGATGCCTCCATTGCACGAACTGCGGACACTCCAAATGTGGTTAACGGGTCCGAACTGGAGTAAACAACAGGGGCGGCATCGAAAGGATGCCGCCCCTGTTGTCTGGTAGTTGTTATTCTTCAGGTAATGGTCTAACGGGACTCATCGAACACATGCCATTAAAACTGGCACCTGATTCAATTATTAAGGTTGAAGTCCGGATGGTACCATTAATTTCCGATTGGGCACGAAGTATCAGCGTTTCCCTGGTATTGATATCCGCATCTGCCTTACCAAGAATTTCTGCGTTACAACATTCTATAGAACCCTTTATGTAGGATTGTGATCCCATAACCAGTTTCCCTTTGCAATTGATATCGCCAAAAAGAGTACCATCCAGTCTGAAATCATTATCTGTTATAATAGAACCGACAATTTTAGTACCATTAGCCAATACACTATAGACGGCTCCGGTAGTAGAAATGATTTCTTTAGCCATATTCTGCCTGTTTAGAATGACAAAAGTAAACAATTCACCGTAAAAAAAAAGTAACAGTCCCAATAACTTGACGATTCTGCCTTATTTATCGAACGCACAAAAAATGTACCTTTGTCAAAAATGATGACCTCATGGATTACATTGTATTGACTGGCATGCAATTTTACGCGTATCATGGTGTTGAAGCACAAGAAAAAAAGGTGGGTAATACGTTTTTTATTGACCTTAAATTAGGGGGCGATTTTTCAAAAGCCTGTCAATCAGATCATATTGACGATACTATAAATTACGCATCCATTTATGAGACAGTCTCCACGATTATGGCTACACCGTGCAACCTGCTTGAACATCTTGCCGAAAAAATATGCAAACGACTTAAATCTGATTTCACTCAGATTGAATCCATCGAAATCAGGTTGAGCAAAACAAACCCTCCCCTCATTGGTCAAATGGAAAGCGCCAGCGTTATTCTTGTGCGATAATAAAAAAAAGCGTTTAAACACCTCATTTCTATATAAACTTTCAGTACTTTTGTCACCCATTGTTCATATAGACAATAAATCCAAGTGATTCGGATTGACTTTTTTTTGCCAATCCAAGTAAGTTGGATTTTTAATACTTTACAAAAGATGAAACGAGCATGCTTGTAAAAAGCGCCCAAGCGTGGTATAATTTAGGCATGCGGCGTTCCATCCGGCCTTAAACGAAAAATATAGTAGAAGATGAAAAACAAATACATCCATTTAATTGAACAATCATTCGAATTCCCGAATGACGAATTCGGACTTGTCGACAACGAGCTGACATGGTTCAACATCCCATTGATGGACATCATCAAACAATACGGTACTCCATTGAGAATCTTTTACTTACCAAAGATAGGCCTTAATATCCAACGTTCCAGGCGCATGTTTAATGTTGCCATGGCCAAGGCTGAATATGATGGTGATTACCATTACTGTTATTGCACAAAAAGTTCGCATTTTTCGTTCGTCCTGGAAGAGGTACTGAAACATAATGTGCATATTGAAACCTCATCCGCGTTCGATATTAACATTCTTGAAACACTATTTGAGAATGGTAAAATCGAAAAAGACAAATACATTATTTGCAACGGATTTAAACGGCCCCAATATATTGAGAATATTCAAAATCTTATAAACCAAGGTTTTGAAAACACCATTCCTATTCTGGACAACAAATTCGAGTTGGATTTATTAATGGACGGTATTGAAAAGAAAATTAAAGTTGGCATCCGTATTGCTTCAGAAGAAGAGCCCAAGTTTGATTTTTACACCTCACGTCTTGGCATCCGTTACAACGACATCATTCCTTATTATCTGGAAAAAATCAATACCAATCCGCTGGTTGAGCTGAAGATGCTTCACTTTTTTATCAATACCGGCATTAAAGACACGGCTTATTATTGGAATGAATTAATCAAGGCTGTTGAATTGTACTGCGAACTCAAACAAATCTGCCCTGAACTTGATACCATCAACATCGGCGGAGGATTTCCGATTCAGGTGCACCTTGATTTTGAATACGACTACGAATACATGGCCGAGGAAATTATTTCTCAGATCAAAAATATCTGCGTACAAAACAAAGTGAAGGAACCAGATATCTTTACTGAATTCGGTTCGTTTACTGTAGGTGAAAGTGGCGCCATGCTATATTCCATTATCAATCAGAAGCAACAGAACGACAGGGAGCTTTGGAACATGATTGACAGTTCTTTCATCACGACATTGCCTGACACGTGGGCCATCAATCAACGTTTTGTACAATTGGCCATCAATAATTGGGATTCTGAATACCAACGCGTTCACCTGGGTGGCCTTACCTGCGACAGTGAAGACTTTTACAATTCAGAAGCTCATTCCAATGCCGTATTTCTTCCAAAAATCGTTCCCGACAAGGAACAATACATCGGATTCTTTCATTGTGGTGCTTATCAGGAATCATTAAGTGGCTATGGAGGCATTCAGCATTGTTTGATTCCAGCACCCAAGATGGTGTTGATTGATTTGGATGAAAACGGGGAGTATTACACAAAATTATTTGCCAAAGAGCAGAGCTACAAATCAATGATGAAAATTCTGGGTTATTGAAACAGTGACGAGATTACTGTTGAGGGGAAAAAATGTCAGTGAAGCGTTTTTTACCCAAGAGATAGTAATCGATTACTACGCTTCCCTGATAGATTTCGGGAATGTGTTTTACACAAATAGCCGCCAGATTTTCTCTTCTCTGTGTTTTATAACTTCTTCTCTTTCTCCAGAAGCTGATTCTGGCCTTAATGACAGCGACCGCATCACCTGCCTTTCCCGAACACAAAAAAACGAAAGCCGAAAAATAATCCATGAATGTGCGGACAGCAAAGATGGGAATCAGTTTGTTGTCAGGCAAGTTCTTGTATAACATCAAAAGGTTGTTGCGGTAATTCAGGTAGGTCTTACGCGGATTACTTTTGTTGAGCGTTGCTCCACCCAGGTGATAAACACAACTTTGAGGAACACAGACAATCCGTTTGCCACGGCTTCGGAGACGCCAGCACAAATCAATTTCCTCCATGTGTGCAAAGAAACGAGCATCTAATCCACCCGCATCCCTGAATGCTTCCAAACGAATACATAAACAAGCACCTGTTGCCCAGAAAACATCCATTACCTGATCATATTGTCCGTTATCGGGTTCTACAACTGACATGATCCGCCCACGACAAAACGGATAGCCCAATACATCAATGAAACCACCTGAAGCCCCGGCATGTTCAAAATGATCTTTTTGTTTCAAGGCCCTGATTTTTGGCTGACATGCCACCACATCCGGATGGTTATCCAGATAATCCGTTAACAGTGGCAACCATCTTGGTGTGACCTCTACATCAGAATTCAAGAGTACCACATATTCTGCATTCACGGCCGATAAAGCCTGGTTATAACCTTCGGCAAAACCATGATTATACGTTAAGTCAATGCAACGCACAGTGTCAGGAAAGCTTTTCCGCACAAATTCTATCGAGCCATCCGTTGAACCATTGTCGGCTACCACCACGACTGTTTTTCCGGAACTGTCATCCAGCGTGTTTATTACAACCTGGTTCAACAAGCGCGATAACAGCGCTTTCCCGTTCCAGTTTAAAATGACAACAGCAGTTTTGACAGGCATGGTTACGTTTATTAATGTGTCAGGATGTGCAAATATAACCTTATTCGGTCATTGATCCATCAACCTTGGTTTCCGGCCTGATATGTTTCCATCGTTTATGTGTCCAAAGCCAGTATGCCGGATCTCTCAGGATTGTTTGCTCCATCAGGCGGGCATATTGCTCAGTAATGGTATACTGAGGCATCTCGGCCGGTTTATCGGCTATCAGTATGTATTTCGTCTGATAACGGCCTCTGGCCAGCTTACAGACGTCAGCATACACCACTGCAAAACCTGTTTGCCTGGCCATACGTTCAGGACCAGTTAAAATGGACGTATCCTGATTTAAAAAAGTAGTCCAGTAATGCAGATTGGCTGCCGAGGGAGACTGATCACTTACCAGCCCGAATACACCCGGGATGCCTTCTCTTCTAAGACGGATAATAGTCCTGTAGGTGTCTTCCTTTGTGACAACACCTCCGTTAAAATGCGTTCTTATTCGCATGAAAATATAATCGAACGCTTTATTTTTTAATGGCCTGTACACACTGAGGCCCTCTTGATTGCCAGCCCTCAGCATATTGAAAAAAACAAACGGCTGATACTCCCAATTCCCATAATGTCCTAAAACGATCAACACTCCTTGTTTCTTGGTTGCAAAGTCAGTGACTACTTCGGGATTAATAAAACGCATCCGCATGGAAGCTTCTTTTTCAGACATGCTCAGTATCCGGATCATTTCCATAAAACTATCACAGAAATGTCTGTAAAAACGGCGTTCATAATTTTTCAACATTTTGTCGGACAAGTCCGGAAAACTACGCTTCAGGTTTTGTCGGACTACTTTCAAACGATAACCAACCACATAATAAACAATGGGATAAACAAGAATATCTGAAATGGCCAGCAATACAGGTAACGGTAAAAAGGAAATACCTTTAACAAAACCATACACCAACCGTGTGCTCCATTTTTCCATAGTAAGGCGACTTATTTTTACTACTTGTCTTTTTCAAAGGTTACCGCTTCACCAACCAGTGCCGTACCGTCCTGATTAAAAGTTCCAAGCCGGACTGGAACGATCCGGTTGACCCATTCCTTCTTATATGGCATTTCAACCCTGATGTAATTGGAAGTGAAACCATGCATATTTCCTTCACTTGTTGTGTGTTCAAACAGGACATTTTCGGTTTTACCTGCCTGTTTTGTGTAAAAGACCTTCCACTTGGCGTCAGAAAGCGATTGCAGCCGCTCATGGCGCAATTTCTTGTCTGATGAAGTAACGCTATGTTCTATAGACAACGCGCTCGTTCCAGGGCGTTCAGAATAGGAAAAAACATGCAGTTGAGTCACATCAAGCTGTTCGATGAATTGATAGGCTTCTTCGAACAAAGCAGTTGTCTCACCACGGCTTCCGGCAATCACATCCACTCCAATGAAAGCATCGGGCATCAGCTCCTTGATAAACCGGATACGGGAATCAAACAACGCACAATCATAGCGTCGATGCATCAATTTGAGCAACGTATCGCTGCCAGCTTGCAAAGGGATGTGAAAATGCGGCATAAATCGTTGGGAATGAGCCACGAAATGAACAATTTCTTCTGTCAGAAGATTAGGCTCAACAGATGATATTCTGAATCGTTCTATTCCCTTTACTCCATCGAGTGCCTTGAGGAGGTCCAGAAATGTTTCACCCGTCGTTTTGCCAAAATCGCCGATATTGACGCCTGAAAGAACTATTTCCAATCCTCCTTCAGAAGCAATTTGTCTGGCTTGTTCAACCAGCAAAGACACGGCTCCGTTCCGGCTTCTACCCCTGGCATACGGAATGGTACAATAAGTGCAGAAATAATCACAACCATCTTGAACCTTTAGAAAATAACGTGTTCTGTCATCGCGGGAAAAAGCAGGTTGGAATATCCTGATATCATTGACAGGCGTTGTTTGAACGAGTGGATCATTGTATTTTTTCAGATCGGAAAGATAGTTCAGCACATCTGTCTTTTCATTTGATCCCAGTACCAGATCAACGCCAGGCAAGGCTACCTCTTCGGGTTTCAATTGAGCATAACAGCCCGTTACCACTACAAACGCCTCCGGAAATCGACGAATAAGCTTGTTGATGGCTTGCCGGCATTTCTTATCGGCTGTATCAGTTACCGAGCATGTATTTATGACACATACATCCGGCGTTTCTCCTGGTTTGATTTTTTTAAAGCCAGCCTCTGCGAACCGTCTTCCCAGACTGGACAATTCAGCAAAATTTAATTTACACCCCAAACTGGTGTAATAAACACGATGGGATTGAAAAATGGTGTTATCTGTCATATATAGTTGATCCGTCAGCAAAGGTACAGAAATAAAGAATTATGCGAAAAAAGGTAGGTTATAATGTTGCATTTTGAGTTGCATAAATGCATATTATATGCATATAAATACATTTTTTACACTTTTGGGTTCGAAATTTCTTAAAAAAGAAAGTTTTTTATATTTTTTTACGAATTTAAGTTCACAACTTAAAAAATATACTTAATTTTGCCGCGATTTCAATGAACTCCTATTTATTGTTTTAAAACAGAAAAAAAATGAAAAAGTTAGTATTATTCTTTGCTGTTATCGTAGCTGTTTCCTTCGCATCTTGTGGTAACAAAGCTGAAGCTCCTGCAGAAGAAGTTGCAACTGAAGAAGTTGTTGCTGTTGAAGAACCTGCCGCTGCTGATTCTGGTGCTGTTGCTGCTGAAGCTCCTGCTGAAGAAGCCGCTCCTGTTGCTGAATAAGCCAACAAAAGAGATTAAAAAGGTCCGCCTGGAGGTGGACCTTTTTTTTGTGCCTGCCAAAAGGTAAACCGGCATAACCACAAAAAAGAATAAGAGGCCATTTTGAGACAGCCTCTTATTCTTTTGTAGTTGTAGGGCTATTTATTCAGCCACCACCTCAAATGGGAGATCAATGCTTACTTCGCGGTGAAGTTTCAACGTTGCTGTATAGTTGCCCACTTCTTTTACAGCATCTTTGATGACGATGATTTTGCGGTCGATATCGAAACCGGCTTTTTCAAGACTTTCAGCAACCTGAATGGCACCTACTGATCCGAAAATCTTACCGGTTGAACTTACTTTTGCACCAATGGTCAGGCTAACACCTTCTAATTTACTGGCCAACGCCTCGGCATCCTTCTTCAGCTGAGTCATTTTATGAGCACGTTGTTTCAGGTTTTCAGCCAAAATCTTTTTAGCAGATTCAGACGCAATCACAGCCTTTCCCTGAGGGATCAGGTAATTTCTGCCGTAACCATCCTTAACGGTTACCACGTCGTCCTTATAACCTAAGGTAGAGACGTCTTCTTTCAATATAATCTTCATAGGGTTCCTCCTTCTTACTTATTTCATCATATCGGTTACAAAGGGCAGCAATGCCAGATGTCTGGCACGTTTTACAGCCTGAGCCACTTTGCGCTGATATTTCAGCGATGTTCCAGTGAGACGGCGTGGCAAGATTTTACCTTGTTCGTTCAGGAATTTCTTCAAAAATTCAGGATCCTTATAATCGATGAAACGAATGCCACTTTTCTTGAAACGGCAGTATTTCTTCTTTTTCAGATCAACCGTAGGAGGCGTTAAATAACGTATTTCAGATGAATTCTGTGCCATTGTTTAGTTCTCCTTTCCTTCTTTAGATTGTTTAAGACTTCTTCTTTTTTCGGCGTACAGAGCGTGAAATTTGTCCTGACGCACGGTCAGATAACGAATTACACGTTCGTCACGACGGAAATTAAGTTCCAACTTGGCGACCACGGATGGATCTGCCTTAAACTCGAGCATGATATAAAATCCGGAAGATTTTTTTTCGATGGGATACTCCAGCTTACGCAGGCCCCATGATTCTTCATGCACAATTTCAGTGCCTTCTGCTACCAGCAGCGACTTGAATTTTTCTACCGCTTCCTTCATCTGAACATCAGACAAAACGGGAGTTAAAATGAAAACGGTCTCGTAATTGTTCATAAAATTGTTTGAATTAATACTTTAACTGTGCTAATTGACAGGAATTTGAAATAAATCAATCCTTCCCGCAAAAAGCGGGGCGAAGATAGAAAAAAAATCCTGATCCACCAAACATCACCTTATTCAGGAGCTACTAATTTGTAGCCTTTACCATGAATGTTCATTATCTGGACTGTTTCATCATCTTTCAGATGTTTGCGAAGCTTGGTTATATATACATCCATGCTACGGGCATTGAAATAAGTATTCTCTTCCCAGATGGTCATCAGTGTATAATTACGTTCCAGAATTTGATTTTTATGACTGGAAAGCAGGGTCAACAGCTCACATTCTTTTGTGGTCAGACGGGTTTGTTGTTCTCCCAGAGACAGCAATTGCTTCTGTGTATCAAACTTATATTTACCAATTTGATATTCTGTGATCTCCTTTGTTTTTTTGCCCTTTACACGACGGATAATGGCTTCAATGCGAAACAACAGTTCTTCCATGCTGAACGGTTTGGTGATGTAATCATCAGCGCCTATTTTGAATCCGTTCAGAATATCTTCCTTCAGGTTTTTAGCTGTCAGAAAGATAATAGGTGTCTCGGAATTGATGGCACGGATATCCTGAGCCAGAGTAAAACCATCTTTCTTAGGCATCATGACATCCAATACACATAAATCATATTTTGACTTTTGAAAGGCTTTCAATCCTTTTTCACCATCTGTCATCAAATCAGTCACCAGACCTTTGGCCTGTAGATATTCACGCAATAGCATGCCCAAGTTTTCGTCATCTTCACACAGTAAGATGTGCAGTTTTTCTTCTCTCATAACTCGTTTTTTATTAGTGGTAAATTGATAATGAATTCTGTTCCTACATCCAGTTCACTCTCGGCCCGTATGGTTCCATTGTGGTTTTCCACAATTTTGCGTACATAGGCCAATCCAAGTCCGAATCCTTTCACATTATGGACGTTTCCTGTTGGCACCCTGAAGAAACGGTCAAAAACCTTTTTCAGGTGTTCCTTCTTAATGCCGATACCATTGTCTTTGATGCATATAACAATGTCGCCTTTTTCATTCCAGGTACTTACCTGCAATTGCAAATCCCTATCATTGCTTCGGTATTTAACAGCATTGTCCATCAGGTTGAAAAAGACATTCGTCAGATGCATTTCATCGGCTGTAATTTCCGATTGAGTTGCTTTCAGGTCCCTGTATATAGACCCGTCAAAATTTTCAACTTTCAGTTTGAATGTGGCAATAACATTTTCAAGCATCTCGTTGACATCCACTTCCTTAAAAGTCAGGTTTGCGTTATCGCGCTCAAAAAGTGATACCTGCAACACTTTTTCGACCTGGAAGCCCAGTCGTTTGGTTTCATCTACGATAACTCCCGATATATGTTTCAACATAGTAGGAGTCTTGCCAACATCCACATCGCGTAACATTTGAGCGGCCAATGAGATGGTTGATATGGGCGTTTTGAGTTCATGAGTCATGTTGTTGACAAAATCATTTTTCATGTCACTCAGTTTTTTTTGTCTGAAAATGATGGAAATGGTAAAGCCAAAGACCAGCAACAATAAAATGGAAAAAATCACGGATGGCACAAAAATCTTCAGGCTCTCAAAATTCTGACTTCTTCGCTGAGGAAAGGTTAGATATAACGTTCCGGTCTTGACGCCTGGATCATTAGGGAACAAGGCTTGTTTGTATGCTTTTTTTGATGTTCCGATCATTTCACGACACCGATAGACTTCTTTGTCATTTTTATCAGTCACCCTGAAGTGGAAAGGAATATTGCCAAGACCGTTATTGGTCAGTTCAACCATCAGGTAATGTTCCAGTTTACTGAAGTCAATACGTTGTTCGATGGGCCTGTCGTTTGCCTCATAAAGAATGCGGAGAACCACATCTTCCAATAGACTCTTTTGCGATAAATAGCGCTCCCGCAGTGTTTCCTGTAATTGGGCTGTCGTACTATACAAGGTATTCTTACCCTGACTCATGGAAATAAAAACCTGAGGCCCGGTTTGTGTCAGGGTCGAAGTCTCCTCGTACTCCATAACGGAAGAGAAGGTGGGCGAACTGCCAATAGACAGTAACCGGGATGACTTTTTTGAGACACCCGTTATCCCATTTAACGTTGACAGGTTCATGGCAGAAGATTCCCGTTGGTCCAATTCATCTTCCAGGAAACGGGCTGTCTCATCTAATTCAAGATTACGCACCACCTGAAACAAAGCTCGCCTGACAGATTCGTCAAATTGTTCAGTGCGTGTTTTCGAGAGGGTACGTATGAAGGAGTACTGAAGTACCATTAAACTGGAAAACGTCAGCACCATAACACCGATTAACAACCATATTACCGATTTCTTCATAAGGCAAAAATACGTTCATATTTTAACATTTCAACGCCTTTTTAGTTTATTTGACGTATAAGAAACACAAATTAACTACCAAGCCATAAAAGCTAACTTTCAGAAGCATAACTCATTCGTTCACCGATAAAAAAGGGTTATTGCCCCCTGCTCGGATTTTTCACGATAACACTTCGTGTTTGAAAATAAAGAAGGCTGCACTATATTCTTATGCAGCCTTCTTTATTTTCAAACACGATTGGATTTAGTCTTTTTCCTGTTGTTGCTGAGCTTCGTATTCTTTCAGCAACTTATCCTGAACATCAGCAGCTACCAGTTCGTAGGAGGCAAACCTCATGCTGAAAGAAGCACGTCCACCGGTAAGCGAACTCAATGACGTAGAATAATTGGACATTTCTTTAAGAGGCACCTTAGCCATCAGTTTTTCATACCCTTTTTCGCTGTTCATACCCATGATGATGGCGCGGCGACCCTGCAGGTCTCCCATTACATCACCCATGCGGTCTCCTGGTACCAGGATTTCCACATCGTAGATAGGTTCGAGAATTTTAGGACCAGCTAATTTGAAGGCTTCACTGAAAGCATTCCGGCCAGCCAGCATGAAGGATATTTCATTGGAGTCAACAGGGTGCATCTTTCCGTCATACACAATCACGCGTACATCGCGGGCATACGAACCTGTCAACGGACCTTGTTCCATACGGGACATGATACCTTTCAAAATGGCAGGAAGAAAGCGGGTATCGATGGAACCACCTACGATACTATTGATAAAGATGAGCTTACCTCCCCAATCAAGAGCAATTTCCTGAGTATCACGCACCGAAATCTTAAACTCCTGACCACCAAACTTATATACTTCCGGCGTTGGCATCCCTTCGATGAAAGGTTCTACAATCAGATGTACTTCACCGAATTGTCCGGCACCTCCGGATTGTTTCCTGTGACGGTAATCGGCTCTCGCTGCTTTGGTAATGGTTTCGCGGTATGGAATACGGGGTTCAACATACTGGATGGGCAATTTATCAATGTTCTCAATGCTCCATTTCAGGGTACGAAGATGGAATTCACCTTGTCCGTGAACAATAGTTTGTTTCAATTCCTTAGATTGTTCAACAATCCATGTCGGATCTTCTTCGCGCATACGGTTTAGTATGGCCATCATTTTTTCCACATCAGCTTCATTGATTGGCTTAATGGCTCTACGGTATTTCGGATCCGGATACTTGATGAACTTAAAGGTATTGTCCAGACCCTTACCATTCATTGTGTTGCCGGTTTTTACATCTTTTAGTTTGACAGTGGCACCGATATCACCGGCCACCAATTCTTCAACTTTAATACGATTGGAACCAGCTACACAAAACAACTGGGCGATTCGTTCCTTGGAACCACGGTCAGTATTGAGCAAATCATCACCTTCCTTTACGGTACCGGACATCACACGGAAGTAATTTACTTCACCAATGTGGGGCTCCACAGATGTTTTGAAGAAAAAGAGGCTCGTGGGTGCATTGGCATCGGCAGCAACGGCTTCACCTTTCGTGTTGATGTATTTCGGCATGTCGGAAACAAACGGTACGACATTGCCTAGAAATTCCATCAGCCTGCGAACACCCATGTCACGACCTGCACTTATACAGAATACCGGAAAAATGCTTCGGGTAATCAACCCTTCGCGAACACCTAAACGTATGTCATCTTCATTGAGAGCTTCCTCGGCAAAGAATTTTTCCATCAGGGCTTCGTCGTTTTCAGCAGCAGCCTCCACCAGAGCAGCACGCATAGCTTGTGCTTTATCCATTTCACTGGCAGGAATATCATCGATGGTTGGAGTGCCTCCTTCGGGTTTCCAGGAAAGGCGTTTCATCAGAATGATATCAATCACTGAATTGAAGTTTGGGCCACAGGCAACAGGGTATTGAACCGGAATTACCTTGCTACCGTAATTTTCACGGAGTTGATCCAGTATCTGATCAAAATCGGCCTTTTCCTGATCCAACTGGTTTATGATAAAAATAACAGGTTTGTTTGATTTTTCCGTATTGCGGAAACTATGATCGGTACCCACTTCCACGCCATACTGACCATTTATCAGGATAATGGCGGTATCGGTTACGTTCAAGGCTGTCACAGCTCCTCCGATAAAGTCGTCAGCACCCGGACAGTCAATAAAATTCAGTTTCTTTCCATTCCATTCCACATGATAAGGAGTTGGAAAAACGGAATAGCCATATTCGTGTTCTACCGGGAAATAGTCACAAACGGTATTCTGAGCCTCAACGGTCCCGCGACGTTTTATCAGACCACTCTCGAAAAGCATAGCTTCAGCGAGAGTGGTTTTCCCGGCTCCTGAACTCCCCAGCAAGGAGATGTTCTTGATTTCATTGGTTTGATAAATCTTCATAAGTAATGTCTTTATAGTGTGATAGAATTGATTTTGGAGCTTTTTCAAAAAAGGCTCCGCAAAGTATAAAAAGTCAATAGCAAATCCAACTTCATAATAGTGTTACAAAACAATGTTGTAAAACATAATATCAGTCGTTTCTATAAATAATCAGAGGCTTATCACATAAAACAGATGCTTTTTCTGATGATTTTACCTACTTTTGTTTAAGCATTTACAGGTTTAAAACCACAACCAGTCATGGCCATCGAAATTGAACGTAAATTTCTTGTAAAAGGCCCATTTAAGGAACTTGCTTCCAAAAAGATGTACTTTAAACAAGGGTACATCCCGACCACTCATGCCTGCAACGTCAGAATCCGCACGGAAGATGACAAAGCCTTCATTACCATCAAAGGTCCAGGCAACAGCAGTGGAATGAGTCGCTTCGAATGGAATCACGAAATACCGTTGGAAGAAGCCAGAGATTTGTTTCAGTTTTGCGAGAACGGCCTTATTGAAAAATACCGTTATTTGATACCAGTTGGCAATCATGTCTTTGAGGTTGATGAATTCCTCGGCGACAATGCCGGTCTGGTAGTGGCCGAGATTGAACTGAGCAGCGAAAATGAACAGTTTGAAAAACCATTCTGGCTTGGGCAGGAAGTTACAGGCATACGTAATTATTACAACGCCAGTCTTTCTAGAAATCCATACATAAAATGGTAAACGCTATGCAGGAATACTTTAAAAACGTCCTTCCGGACGGGTTAACCAATTTCCTTCTCGTACTGGCCTTTTCCTTACTGATCGGCTTGTCACAACGAAGGCTTTACCTTAACAAAGAGACCGCCTTGTTCGGTTCTGACCGGACATTTACCTTGATCGGGTTATTTGGATACATCCTGTATCTGTTTAAACCCACAGACTTTGTATTATTTGCCGGTGGAGGCCTAATTCTGGCTATGTTGCTTGGTCTCAGTTATTATTTCAAGGTAAGTCGAGTCGGTGATTACGGGATGACTTCTATCATTACCGCTTTGGTCACTTATTGTATAGGACCCTTGGTTTGCCTGACCCCCTCGTGGTTTTATGTTTCGGTCGTTGTGGTCGTCCTGTTACTGGCCGAAATGAAAACCACGTTTGTGGGACTGGCTCAGAAAATGAATAATGATGAATTTATTACCCTGGCCAAGTTCCTGCTCATCTGCTTCATTATCCTTCCCATGCTGCCAGACGAACGGATTATCCCTGAAATCAGCCTTACTCCTTATCGTATCTGGCTGGCTACGGTGATTGTTTCAGCCATTTCATACATTAGCTATCTCCTCAGGCAATACGTCTTCCCTCAATCGGGTGTATTGGTTTCAGGCATCGTCGGAGGGCTTTACAGCAGTACAGCCACCATCGGCATTTTGTCAAAAAAAAGCAAGACAGCCCCGGTTCAGATGTTACCCCAATATCTGACAGCCATGTTTTTGGCTATAGGCATGATGTTCCTGCGACTGATGATCATCATTGCCATTTTCAATTGGACAGTCTTTACGAGTTTACTTTTACCAATGTTTCTGATGATGCTCTTTTCTTGTGGTACAGGCCTTTTCATGTATTACCGGCACAGAAAAGATCATGGTATAACTGAAAAAAACACGGACGAAGAAGCTATTCGTGAAACGACTGAGAACCCGTTGGAATTTAAAGTTGCTCTGATCTTTGCTTTTCTGTTTGTGTTGTTTACATTGCTGACGCACTATTCCATCAAATACATGGGCACAGGCGGAGTCACCATTCTTTCGATGGTCTCTGGTTTCGGAGATATAACCCCATTCATCCTTAATTTAATGGAGGGACAGTTTGCAGGAATCTCCGGGAACTTAATGGTGTCGAGTTGTTTATTGGCCATGTTGAGCAACAACGTCATCAAAATGACCTATGCCATCGGTTTTTCAGGTGCCCGAAAAGAGCTGATGAAACCACTGATAGGCGGCTTTACTGCCATTTGCCTGATCAATCTGGTGATTTTCCTGTTGTTTGTTTTATAGGGACGTGGCTATCGGATAGTCACTTGTGTAGCGCCAAAACCATATTCCTTAAACGAGGCATCCTGGATTAAACAACTTTTATAGCTGTTCGCTAATTCTTTCAGAAGAGCTGAACGAAGTACACCATCGCCTTTCCCGTGGATAAACACGATCTTCTGACCTTTTTCCTTTTTGTATGTTCCCATGGTCTGACGGAAAACATCCAGCTGATAGTTTAGCATGTCGGTATTACTCATGCCTGCCGTCGTATCGAGCAAGTTATTGATGTGCAAATCTATTTCAACCAGCTGCCTGGTGTTTTTCAGCAAAGGCTGTGATGCCCGAGGTTTGTCTTGAAATTCTTTCTGCTGCATAGCTTTCAGCAAATCGTCCGAATTGATCAGCCTGTCTCTGACTGCCACGCCGCGTTGAACAAGAGGAACCATCAAGGCCTCGTCTTCGAAATAGTCATTTTCTTTGAAGCAATGCACTTTGTAAAATTTCACGGTATCTAACCGGATCTCAACAGAAAATGATTGTTGCCAGGAATAATGGGTGCCTTTCTTGAAAGCAAGGGCTTGTACGCTGATGTGTTCCATATCAGGAAGGGCCTTTTTTTCAACTGATTCCAGAAATAGTTTGGAATTTGGTTCCACCTCACCGGCCTGACGGCTTTTCCAGCTTTTTCCACTGGCCGAAGCATAATTAAACAACAGGGTATAATTGCTGTCATTAATCAGGTAACATTCCATTCTGGCTTCATTGAACGGTTTATCCTCTTCCGGCAAGAAAGCCAGACTGATATTGACGTTTTCACCTTCAGGATTAAACGGTTGTCTGACAGTTACAGGCACTGGTTTGACCGGCTGCGGATCGGCAGCAAAGGAATCAGGTCGTTGCGGATTGATGGTCCGGGTGACAGCCGCAGGCTTGACTGGTTTCATCTCCTGGTTCGTTATAACCACACACTGGCGTTTGAAAACAGGTGTTTCAAATCCATCTTCCTCAAGTACAAGCACCTGATCTTTACCGTCGAAGGCTGTGATCGTGCCTCCACCAACAGCATCAAGATACCTGACCTTATCGCCGATTTTTAATTCCATATCGTCAACGTTTTACAATCATCACTTTAATTTTCCCTACCCCACCATCAGTATAATTCACTCTCAGGAGGTATATTCCTTCAGCCAGATTGGAACCATCAAGAGCCATTGATCGCGATTGTCCGGTCCGAAGGCTTCTGACAAGCCTTCCTTCGACAGAAAAAACACTTACTTCAGAAGCTGGCTTTGGTGATTCAATCCGAATATAGCCTGATACAGTTTCATATACAGCCAGCACCTTCCCTTCCGACAACAATTCGGGATTAATTAAAGACACTACGCCTTCGAGGTTCTGATTGGTTGTAATCTCACTGACCAGACTATTCAGGTACACTTCGAGATAAGTGTATCCATCTGCGTTGATTTCGGTAGCAGTCTTATCGGGATAATTGGCTGCCAGCCATTCGTCAGGTATACCATCAATATTGCTGTCTGTGGGGGCAGTTGTGGAGTTATAGGCAGGCCAGCCTCCTACATCAGATTGAGTATCAATCAAACCATTTGTACTTCCGTTAGATCCGGTATAGGTATATGTTCCATTCAAGGCTTCATTGGCTATACGAATATCGACGGAATCGCGCTTCAGAGAGGCACCGGCATACGCCAGCACTTTTTCGAAAGCCTTATCAGCCGTATGCTGAGTAATGGGATAGCATTCATAGGGGGTTGATACCAGGCAGGAATCCAGGGCAAAGCCTGTTTTGTTGTATACACCACTCCTGTTGTTGGAGGTGACGGTACTGTTTCCATGTATCGTGTTACCGGTTAAATAAAAGCGGCCGTATCGGGGATAATAGGATGTTGACGCATCAATATCTATCTGTAGCAAGCGGGCTTTCGATCCGCTGCTGGTAGCTGGGCCTGGTTTATAGTAATTGTTCACTACATTGTATTTGCCGGCAGCTTCTCCGCCATAGCCAGTATTGGAGCCCCAGTTGTAAACAACATTGTTGCGGTAATCCATGCGTTCCTCGTCCATTGGATTGTAATAATCCAATCCGTCCCGCTTCCATCCGTTATACCGGGGGTTGCGACTGTCGTGATGAGCCAGCAGGTTGTGGTGGAACGTGGCATTTTTACCTCCCCAGAGACCACAATAGCCATGTGTGCCTTTATCATGAACAGAGTATCTGAGCGATTC
>Ga0153915_10000604_pt1 | contig 33498 bp, 40 predicted proteins | sample Opewatmetagenome_2_FD_107003 | JGI IMG/M metagenome (GOLD analysis project Ga0153915, IMG submission 107003) | Freshwater wetland microbial communities from Ohio, USA - Open water 3 Core 3 Depth 3 metaG | ecosystem: Environmental > Aquatic > Freshwater > Wetlands | place: USA: Ohio, Lake Erie... | reverse complement strand
GCTCTTGATCGTGATGCCGCGCTCCCTTTCGATGTCCATGTTGTCCAGGATCTGGTCGTGGAAAGCGCGGTCGGACACCAGGCGCGCGCGCTGGATGAAGCGATCCGCCAGCGTGGACTTGCCGTGATCGATGTGGGCGATGATGCAGAAGTTCCTGATTTTCGAGCTTTCCAACGTCGGGTCCACCTGCGGGGGACGCGCGAAGTATAGCGGGAAAGCACCGCGCAGGGCAATGCGGCGAACCTGCCCTGCTCGCGCGAAGCGGGTCCGCGGACGCGGGTGGACTGCCCTTCGGTGGCCGACCTTGACAGCACCGGCGGGCTTCCGTAGCCTTCCCGCGTGGCCGGCTCAAAACCCAGGGTTCTCGTCGTCGACGACCAGGAAGCGCTGCGGACGCTGCTCGCGCGCCTGCTGGACCGGGAGGGATTCGACCCCGTGCAGGCCGAGGACGGCGCGCAGGCCGTGGAGCTGTACAAGTCCGAGGCCCCGCTGGTGGTCGTCTCCGACATCATGATGCCCAAGATGGACGGCCTCACGCTGCTGAACGAGATCCGCCGCATCGACCGAAACGCCACCGTCATCCTCATGACCGGGCAGGGCAACGAGGACGTCCTTCTGAAGGCGCTGCGGGGCGGTGCCACCAACTTCTTCAAGAAACCGTTCGCGGTCCGGGAATTGATCGAGGAGATCCGCAAAGTCGTGGAGTTCCGCCTCGAGGCGGCCCGCTCCTCCCTGTTCTCCCCGCTGCTGGTGGAGGAGACGAAGACGTTCGTCATGCCGCGCGCCGACTCGCCGTTCTTCCCCATCATCAACCAGATCACGCTCCAGCTGCCCTGTATCCTGCCGGCGGAGGACATCCTCAACCTGAAGATCGGGATCGAGGAGGTCATCACGAACGCCATAGAGCACGGGAACCTGGGGATCACCTTCGAGGAGAAGAGCAAGGCCATCCAGGAGGGCCGCCTCGCAGACCTGATCGCGGCGAAAGGACGGGAGAGCGACGCCGCCGGACGCCGCGTGCGCATCACCTCGCGCCTCTCACCGCAACGGTTCGAGATCACCATCCGCGACGACGGGCGCGGCTTCAACTGGCGCAGTCTCCCGGCGGTGGAGCCCGAGAACCTGCTCGCCTTCAACGGCCGGGGGCTGTTCCTCACGAAGATCTATTTCGACGAGGTGGCGTTCAACGACGCAGGAAACGAGGTCACGCTGAGGAAGAACCGGGCGGAGAGGTAGGCCATCCGGTGAGCGCCCCATGCTCTCGCTGTCTGCTAGGCAGCCACCCTCTGGCCGCCTCGCTTCTCGAGTCGGCTGCCGTGCCGGGGCTGCCGCACGGGGATCTTTTCGCACTGACGTACTGGTCAGAGCGCGTATTCGCGCACGGCCCCGCGCGCGCTAGATGAAGTTATCCGTCTCCAGGTACGTGGCGATCTGGATGGCGCTCTCGATGAACCCGGCCTTCTTCTTCTTGATCACCACCTGCAGCATGGCGTAGCCCTTGTCCTGGTCCACCTGCCAGTCCTGGATGGTCAGGGGATCGTCCTGGGAGATCCCGGATTCATCCGCGATCGAGCCCTGGATGACCTTGCGGACAATGTAGTCCCCTTTCCAGAGGAAGTTCCCGACGTTCTCCAGCTTCATGCCGAAGAGGGGGTACACCACGTTGTCCCTGGTGTCCCGCTTCAAGGCCACCTGGATGGGCTCGTCCGGCCGCGGCGAGACGCACAGCAGGGCGCTCAGCAGGGAGTCCCCGCGCCGCACTCCCAGGCTCACCAGGCTCGGCGCGGCGTGTCCGAGTACCGCGTCCTGGATGTCGGCGAGCTTCTTGAACGGCTTCCCGTCCAGCGTCTCGATCATGTCCCCGGCCAGGATGCCGGCCTGCGCGGCGGGCTCGTCCGGCACGGTGTAGATCACCTCCAGGCCTTTCTCCGTCTCCGCCACCGCCATGCCGAGCCACGAGTGTACCGCCTGCCCGCCCTTGTAAAGGGCCGGAATCGCCTTCTCCACCCACCCGTAGGGCACGGCGAAGTTCAGTCCCTCGAACTGCTGCATCCCGGCGAAGACGATCCCGATCAGGTCGCCCTTCTCGTTCAGCAGCGGGCCGCCGCTGTTGCCCGGGTTCAGCGGCACGTCGACCTGAATCGAGTCCCCGACCTGCAGGAGGCGGCGCCCCATGGCGCTGATGATTCCCGAGGTAATGGTCTTCTCCAGCCCCGCCGGGGAGCCGATGGCGTAGATCCGGTCGCCCGGGGTGAGAACCTGGCGCCCCCACCCGCCGAAGACAAACTCGGGGGTGACCTCGGTCTTGATCAGCGCCAGGTCGAAGGTCTTGTCGTACCCGACGACCTTTGCCGGGATCCTCTCTCCCGCGGGGCTCTCGGACATTCGAATGTACATCCGGGAGTACCCCTCGTACTTGGGGTCCACCTCGCTCTCAATCACGTGGTGGTTGGTGAGGATGTAGCCGCGCTTGTCGATGAAGAACCCGCTGCCGATCACCCGGTCGGGATACCCGACCCCCCGCTCCACCTTGATCCCCCGGTTGACGAGGATGGTGACCGTGCCCGAGATCATGCTGGGGAACGAGGGGGAGGCCGCGCCCGCTTCCGCCGGAGCCTCGAAACCGTGCTCCTTCATCGCGGAGGCGAGCTCCCGCATCACGGCGCGATTGCCCGCCGCGGAGGCATCGGAGAATGCCGCCTGGTAGTCCCCCGCCGCCGCGTCTCCCAGCCCGATGATCCGCAGCCGGTTCAGGAGCGCGAGCACCGTGTCCCCGGAGGAGTCCTGGGCGGCCGCGATCTCCGACAAGAGCGACTTTTCCGTCCAGGAACCCGGGATTTCGGGCTTTCCGAGGGTTCGCGCGGAATCGAGGAGGCGCAGGGCATCCTCGTACTTCTTTCCGTCCACGGCTGCCTTGAACGCGGCTGAGAGGCTCTCCACCGCCTGCGCCGAGATGGAATCGATATCCGGGACCTGCACGCCCTCCCTGCGGATCGTGTCGATCCGGGACAGCGCCTGCAGGTAGGAACCCGCCGCGATCAGCGACCGCAGGTCGTCCGCGCGTGCCTGCGGGAGGGGCGCAACCGGCGCCGGCGGGCGCGGAGTCCCCGCGCACCCGGCGACGAGTGCCAGAAGGAGCCCGACCGCGGCCTGCCGAATCTTCATTCCTTGAGTGCCTCCGCGTACACGATTCCGCCCATGACGAACACGAGATAGGGCGCACCGGAAATGTCCTGGATCCGGTCCACGGCGGCAAGGTCCGGTTTCGCGGGCGGTTTCGCCGGCTCGCCGATCCAGGTGACGCCCCGAAGCGCATCCGCCACGACCGGGACCGGCTTCCCGCCGCGAGTCAGGCTGGCGATGCGGGCCCCGCGGGTGACGACGCGCTCGTCGAAGACCCCGTCCAGCCGGGTGGAAAGCTCGCGCAGGTGACTGCCGTCCGGAAGCAGGTACTCCCGGCTGTCGTCCCGGCCGTCCTCGTTGAAGTCCCAGGCCTTCACCGGGGCGGACCCGAACGTCTCGCGGTAGTCCACCTTGCCGTCACCGTCGGTGTCGATGGCATCCGCGGCGAGCCTGCCATTGCTCCAGGTCTCGGCCACCTGGAACACGCCGTCGCGGGCCAGGGAACGCAGGCCCCGATGGGGCTGCCCGCCCTGGAACCACACGCGGTGGTCCATCACGCCGTCGCCGGCGAGCGACTCTTCCATGAACACTCTCTGGCCGCGGTCCAGGTCCGTCCTGCGCACCACCGTCACACCGCCTGCGTCGTACTCCTCGAGCCGGGAAGAGCCTCGACGCAGGGCATCCGCGGCCGGGACCGTGATCCGGGAGGCAACCCGGGGTGCGATCCCGTCCGCGGGCGGCGCGGCGTCCCTCAGGAACGCGCACTGCATGGTGTAAGGCACGATGAACCACGTGCCTTCCCCCGGCACCTCGACCCGGTCGATCCAGGGGTAGCGGCTGTAGCCGTAGCGCGTGACCGCCCCGGAGGCGGCGCGCACGGAAAGCGCCGTCGGCACCCCGTCGCGGAAATCCGCGGTGTAGGTCGGCACGCCGTCCTGCGCAGGATCCCTCACCCACTGCGTCACCTTCCCGCCGTCGAAGGTCCATCTCTCGTCCCAGTACCCGTCGGAGTCCGCGTCAAGGTCTCGGTTGCCCGTGTACCTCGAAAGGGCGGCGGCGAGCGCCGCGGTGAGGTCGCGGCTGCCTTTCACCGCATCCTGGGCACGGATCACCAGGTCCTGGCGGGAGAGCCCGCCGAGGGAAACGAACGTGTCGAGATAGCGCCGCCGCTGCCCCACCGGCACCGACTCCACCCCCAGCACCGCGGCGAGGGGGTCGGTGCCTCCCCGGGAGAGGTACTGATCCGAAGCGGACTTGCGGAGGCCCCGGTCTATCTCCAGGCTGGCGGAGGAGAGCAGGAGCGGCAGGCTGTCCGCGTGCACCTTCAGGCCCGTTCGAACAACGGCAGCCGCCTCCGCGCTTCGGCCCATGCGGGCCATGACGCGGGCACCGAGCAGCCGCAGCTCGTCGTTCTCCGGAAAGCGCGCCAGGGAATCGGTCAGGACGCGCAGCTCCGCGCCGGTGCTTCCGGCCTTGCCCAGCGCCTGGGCCAGCAGGAGGAAGTTCCGCGGGTCCTCGGGCCGCGCCGCGACGAGGCGCTCCGCTGCCCTTCGCGCCTCGGCGAGCTGACCGGTCCGGGTGAGGAGGCCGGCAAGAAGCTGCTCCGCGGCTGCCGGGTCCGTCCGGGCCCACGTCGAGCTCTGCAGCGCCGTCCGCAGGTGGCCTATCGCCGTGCGCGTGGAGGCCCGATTCTCACTCTCCACCTGGGCAGCGAGATACAACGCCTCGGAATAGGACGGGGAAAGCTGCAGCGCCGATTCCGCCAGAGACGCGGCGCGCGGCAGGTCCGCCGACTGCAGCGCGACCGAAGCCTGGGAAAGGAAAGCGTCCGCCTGGGCACGGGACGCGGCGGCCGCGCCGTCCTGCGCAGCGGCGGGGGCCGCCGCCAGAACGGCCAGGAGCAGGGACAGCGTCTGCGGGATTCGGATACGGGACCGTCTCACTTTCATATCTTGGCGCGACGCTACGGCCAACCCCGCCTTCTCCGGAGGTCCCCCCAGCCGCGGCGATCGCCGCGCCGGCGCGGGCCCTTCGGGCTACGCCCGGCTTTCCGCCGCGGCCGGGGCCGCCGGCGCTCCCGCGGGCTCCATCTCGCCGCGCTTGCGGGGCGGGAACCCGAGGAGGGTACGGATCTCGTCGTCGTCCAGGTTCTCCTTCACCAGGAGGGTATCCGCCAGGAGCTTCAGTTTGTCCTTCTGCTCCGTGAGGATGCGCTCGGACTCCGCGAGGCACTGCTCCACGATCTTCTTGATCTCGGAGTCGATCGCCCGCGCGGTGTCCTCGGAATAGTCCTTGTGGCGTGCGATCTCCTTGCCGAGAAAGATCGGCTCGTCCTTCTGCCCGTAGGCGATGGGGCCGAGCAGGTCGCTCATCCCCCACTCGCACACCATCCGGCGGGCGAGGTCGGTGGCCTGCTCCAGGTCGTTCTGCGCGCCGGTGGTCGTCTCGTTCAGCATCAGCCTCTCTGCCGCGTAGCCGCCCATCGCGATGGTGATGCGGTCCAGCAGCCAGCCCTTGTTGCGCGAGTACGAGTCGTCCTCCGGCAGGGAGAACGCCACCCCGAGCGCCCGGCCGTGCGGGATGATGGTGATCTTGTGCAGGGGATCCGCGTTCTTGAGGAAGTAGTGCAGGAGCCCATGGCCGGCCTCGTGGAAGGCCACCATCTGTTTCTCCCTCGGGGGGATGACCTTGCTCTTGCGCGCCACTCCCATAAGCGTCTTGTCCCGCGCCTCCTCGAAGTCGTCCATGTCCACGCGGTCCTTGCCCTTGCGCCCGGCAAAGAGCGCCGCCTCGTTCACGAGGTTGGCCAGGTCCGCGCCGGAGGATCCCGGGGTGGCCCGGGCGAGCCGGCCGAGGTCCACGTTTTCCGCCAGGGGCAGCTTGCGGGCATGCAGGCGGAGGATGAGCTCGCGCTCTCGAATGTCGGGCATGTCCACCACGACCTGCCGGTCGAACCGCCCCGGCCGCAGCAGGGCCGGATCCAGGACATCGGGACGGTTGGTCGCCGCCAGGATGATCACGCCGTCCTTGGTATCGAACCCGTCCATCTCCACCAGCATCTGGTTGAGGGTCTGCTCCCGTTCGTCGTGGCCGCCACCGTAGCCGGCGCCCCGGGTGCGGCCCACGGCGTCCAGCTCATCGATGAAGAGGATGCAGGGAGCGTGGCGGCGCCCCTGCTCGAAGAGATCACGAACCCGGCTCGCGCCGACGCCGACGAACATCTCGACGAAGTCCGACCCGGACATGTGGAAGAAGGCCACGTTCGCCTCGCCGGCAACGCCCTTGGCGAGAAGCGTCTTTCCGGTTCCCGGCATCCCGACCAGCAGAACGCCCTTGGGGATCTTGGCGCCGAGCCGCGCGAACTTCTGCGGGCTCTTCAGGAACTCCACCACTTCCTGCAGCTCGAACTTCGCCTCGTCCTGCCCGGCCACGTCCGTGAAGGTGACGCGCTTGTTGGAATCCAGGTAGCGCTTGGCCCTGCTCTTGCCGAAAGAGAACGCCCGGTTGCCGTTGCCCTGCACCTGGCGGAACATGAACCAGATGAAGAAGAACCCGATCACCCAGGGGAGGAAGTTGATCAGCACCGCCAGGGGGGACACCGACTTCGCGCCCCCCGAAACCTTCACGCCCTTGTCCTTGAGCGTCTTCATGAGGTCGGAATCAGGGTACGGGATCGTGGTCTTGAAGAAGCCCACGTCTCCCGACTTGGCCTTGAACGTGCCCTGGATCTCGTGCTCGTCCATGATCTTCACCTGGTCGATCTGTCCCTCGTCCAGGTAGGTCTGGAACGTGGAGTACGGAAGCTCGGAGGTCCCCGAGCGGTCGCTGTACACGAAGAAGAAGACGAAGAACGAGACCAGGATCAGGAGCGAAATGAGTGCGATCCGGTTGTTGAAGTTGAACCGGGGGATCCGAGGATCAGGTCCCTTGTTGTCGCCGTTATCGTTGTTGCTCACGTACCTCTTCCATTGTGCCGCCCTGCACGCTCACCGTGATTCGGTCCCTCGCTCCGCGGTCCGCCGCGAGGATGCCCGCCCGCGCCCGGGTGCGGTAGCCCCGCGCTTCGCCCAGCACCGCCAGCACGCCGTCCCTGTCTGAGAGTATCGGTATCCGGTCCCTTTCGTCTTCGGGCACCTTCATCCCGATCAGGAGTTCTTTCACCGAAGTTGTGCCGCCCGCGAGACGAATGAAGTCGCCCTTTCTTTTTGACCTGAGAACGATCGGCGGCCGCACCTTCCCCGCAAGGATGACGATTCCTCCTCCGCCCGCACCCTGAGCTTCCGCTCCACGAGTGACGGAGACACGTACACCCGCTTCCCGAATCTCCGTGCTGCGGGCTTCGGAGACGACTATAAAGTATCCCTTTTTGCATCTCGTGGCAATACACGGACCCCACGTGAGCCTGCCCGCGCGTGCGAAAAGCACCGCTCCGTGCCCCCTCAGGATCGTCCCCGTGCGGTCAAAAGCCCCGGCGCCCAGCGCCGGCTGCAGGAATCTCCAGGGAAGACGCCGCGGAGAGCCCTCGGGGCGGAAGCGGTCGAACAGCCGAAGGAGCGACCATGCGCGGACCGCGGGATGAGCCGCAGCGAACGCCTGCGAGTCGATCGAGAACCCCGGGCCGTCCGCCTCCCACCTCAGGCTCGCGGAAAGCCTGCGCACGAGGCCGCCGGAGAGCGAGAGCTTGCCGGCGAGCGCCAGCAGGGACTTGCGGAAGCCGGGGAACTCCGCTTCCAGCAGGGGGAGCAACCGGCTGCGCACCCGGTTGCGCAGGAACGCGGTCTCGCGGTTGGACGAATCCTCGCGCCACCCCTGGCCGAGGGCATCCAGATAATCCCTCGCTTGTGCGCGGGTGCACCGGAGCATCGGCCGCAGAAACGGCCCCCGCCGGGCCGGGATTCCCCGCAGACCGTGCACGTCAGACCCCTGGAGCACCCTCATGAGCAGGGTCTCGATCACATCGTCCTGCGTGTGGCCAAGCACGATCGCCGCGGCCCCGGCCTCGCGCCCCGCCTCTCGCAGGAGGGAATGGCGAAGATCCCGTGCGGCCTCCTCCGGGCTCGCCCCGGCGGCACGGGCGTGCCGCGCGCACTCGCCCGCCGGCACCGCCTTGACGGAAAGCGGGACACCCAGCGCGGCGCAGAGGCTGCGCACGAAGTCGATGTCCGCGGCCACCTCTTTCTGCTCCCGGATGCCGTGGTCCACGATGCACGCGGCCAGGGTGAACCCCATCTCCGCGCGCAGGGCCGCCAGGGCACGCAGAAGCGCGGTGGAGTCCGGGCCACCCGAGACGGCGGCGAGCACGGTGGAGCCGGGGCCGATCCTGGCGGACTCCATTGCCGTTCGCACGGCGGGAACCAGGCCGGTCATGATGGCACAGCCGCCGATGGCGAAGGGGGCTCCCGGCGATTCACGGCGTTCATCACCTTGAGAGGACCGTCGGTCACGAGCGCGAGCACGGCCTTGGCCGCCCTCTGCACCGCCTCGTCGATCCGCTCCTCCTCCTCGCGGGACGGGGCGCCGAGCACATGGCCAATCACCTGCCCCTTGTAGTCCGGCCGGCCGATGCCGATGGTGAGGCGCATGAACTCCTCCGTGCCGACGGAGCGAATGATGGACGTGAGGCCCTTCTGCCCGGCCGAGGACCCTTTCAGCCTGAAGCGGAGATTCCCGGGGGAAAGGTCAAGGGAGTCGCAGATGACCAGCAGCTGCGAGGGGTCGCCACCGGTCTCCCGCAGCGCCTCGCGCACGGCCCTGCCGGAATCGTTCATGTAGGTAAGGGGCTTCACGAGGTACAGGGCGGCGCCGGCGTGCACCGCCTTGCCCAGCAGGTAGGAATGGAAAAGCTTCTTCTTGAAATGGACGCCCAGGTCGGATGCCAGGGCGTCCACCACCATGAAGCCGACGTTGTGCCGGGTGCCCGCGTAGCGCTCGCCCGGGTTCCCGAGCCCGACAACCACGAGGGCCAGAGACTACTCCTCTTTCCGGCCTTTCCTCTCGGGCTTCCCGGGCTTCTCGGCCTTTTCGGCCTTCGCGCCCTCCTCGGCACCCTCGGCACCTTCGGCACCCTCGGCACCCTCGGCAGCCGCAGCGCCCTCCTCGCCCTCGGCAGGAACCTCGCCCTCCACGGCGGCAGGAGCGACTTCCTCTTCCGCCTTGCGGTGAGCGACGAGGCAGACGACCTGGTCGGAAGGGATGAGCGACCGGACTCCCTCGGGGAGCACGAGGCTCGCCACGTGCATGGCCCGGTCCAGCGCGAGCTCGCTGATATCCAGCGTGATCTCCTCCGGCAGGTCCTTGGGGAGGCACTCCACCTCGAGTTGGTGCATGAGCACCTCGAGGATGCCGCCCTCCTTGACGCCGACGGGGTTCCCGATGAGGCGCACGGGCACGCGGGTGCGCAGCGCCTTTCCCTTCTCGAACTCGTAGAAGTCCACGTGCAGGACCTGGCCGGTGAGGTTGTCCCGCTGGTAGTCCTTCACGAGGACCTCGTGCACGCCGTCCGTCATGTGCAGCTCGACGATGGTGTTCTCCGTGATGCGCTTGAACGCGCTTCGGAACTCCCGCGCGTCGACCGCGATGGCCGTCGGGGCCGTGTGGCCGTAGACCACGGCGGGAATCTTGCCGGCGCCGCGAAGCCGGCCCGCGACGTTCTTGCCGCCACCCTGCCTCTTCTCGACGTTCAGCTTCTTTGCTTCCATCTAATATGCTCCTTCGTTTGAACTCACGTGCGCTTGCTCCAGGAGAATCCGTTACCTGGGACGGCAGGATTCGAACCTGCGAAATGCCGGAACCAAAATCCGGTGGCTTACCACTTGCCGACGTCCCAATGCAGAGCGCGTCAGCCCCGTGCGCCTCTCGTCACCGCAGGCGCCATCCACCCCTGCTCGGTCAGGCCGACGGGGACGGGTCCTTCGCCGGGCCGCCACCGTCTTCCTGGTCGCCGCTCGGCGGAAAATCCTCGTCGTCCTGGCCCGAAATATGCATTTCTCCCCCCCCTTTGTCAAACTCCTCAAGGATGCGGTCCTGGATCCTCTTGCGGAAATCGGAATTGATTGGGTGCGCGATATCCTTGAACTCGCCGTCCCGTGTCTTCCTGCTCGGCATCGCCACGAACCTGCCGAACTGCCCCATGATGATCTTCAAGTTATGGACCACGAAGCAGTTGTCGAAGGTGATCGTGACGTACGCCTTCAGCTTGTTGTCAGATTCGACCCTCTTGATGCGAATGTCCGTGATCTCCATGGGTGTCCTCCCAACGGCGAATCCGCATCCGCTTATAGTAACAGACTGCTGCAATCGTCGCAAGGGGGCTGGCACCGGGCCGGCCTCGGGCTGACCCCGGGGCTGGCCCCAGGGGCCGGCGGCACGAAGTTTGACAGCCCCCCGGGCGGCTCCTATACTTGGACCGTGCGGCAGGAGATCCTCGCGGCGCTGGTGGAGGCCGTCCGACAGGTGTTCAATGACACGGACATCGCGATCGACTCCGTCGAGACGGGAGAGCCGTTGGCGGCGGAAACCCAGGTGATCTCGAGCGTCGGGCTCACCGGCGACCTCAAGGGGATCGTCATGTTGAGCACCGACCGGGAGGGCGCGTCGGGCATCGTCCGGAGCATGGCAGGCGGCCTTCGCTTCCCGGAGCCGGGAGAAGGCCTCAGCGAGCTGCAGCTCGCCGCCATCGGGGAGATCTCCAACCAGATCGCGGGCCGCGCGATCACGCTCCTCTTCGACCAGGGCTTGCGCTGCGACATCACTCCGCCGGCGGTCGTGGCCGCTTCCCACCTGCAGAGCCTCGTGCCGGACGTCGCGGAGTCCTCCCAGCAGACCTTCCGAGGCCCGTTTGGCCGCCTTTCGATCTTCGTCGGCATTCAGCATGCCGATCGCGGCTGATTCGCTTCAAAAAACTAGTTGACAAGCCGAGAATTCTGGACGTAGATTCAGCTAGGTTCCATACTTCTGGTGCTGAGGCAGGGTATACCATGCTGGAAATCAACGAAAACAGTGGAAAAGAAGCGAATCCCGCGCTCTTCTTCTCGCCCGGCAAGGGCAAGGGCAAAGGTGACGACGAAAACGGCGGCGGAGAAGAAGGGGAGAACCAGGAAGACCTGGACGACGACTTCGACGACTATGAGGACGACCTCGAAGAAGACTACGACGAGGAAGAGATAAGCGACGAGGAAGAAGACTTCGACGACGACATGGACGAGGACTTCGAAGAGGAAGAAGAAGAGGAAGAGGAGGAAGAAGAAGAGGAGGAGGAAGAAGAGGAAGAGGATGAGGAGGATTACCTAGACGAGGACGATTACGACGTCGACGAAGATCTCGACTACGAGGATTTCGACCAGTAAGAAAGCCGCTCGGCCTTGAACCACAGCCGTTCGAGGTCGTAGAACTCCCGCTGTTCTTTTTCCATCAAATGGATCACGAAATCGCCGCAATCCAGGAGAAGCCAGCCGCTCTCCCCGCCGGACCTGTGTCCGCCGTTGAGCGGCCGGATCCCCTGGGACCGGAGGAACGCGTCCAGCTCCCGGTGCAGCCCCGACAGGTGGGCGCTGCTGCGCGCGGTGGAAATGACGAAGTAGTCTGCGAAGGAAGAGACGTCACCAATGTCCAGCACCACGGTGTCCTCTCCCTTGTGCTCGTGGATGAGCCGCGCGGCCCCCAGGGCCGCCTCCCTGCTTCTTGCCCCCGTGGAGCCATTTGACCGCATGGGGCTATTTGACCCAGCGTCCATCGAAGTCCTTGCCAAGGATCACCGTCACGTCCACCGCCTGGTCCAGCTGCGGGTCGGGTTTGGAGAAGATGCGCGTGCAGTGGATGAGGTCCGCCACCTTCTTCGCTGCGTCCAGGTTGCCCTTGCGGTCCAGCACGACGGTGTTCTGATACTGGTCGTTGTCCGCGTTGTTCGGAGCCATGACTTCCAGATCGTAGCTCTGGAACAAGTCGCGGGCACGCCCGGCGAGCCCCGGCGTGCGCGTGCCGTTGAGGACTTCCACCGTGATCGTCAGGGCGTCCGGCGGGATGAACTCGTTGGACGCGTTGGCCGCCATGGCCTGCTTCACCGCCTGCTTCAGCAGCTCCCCGTCCTGGTGCGGAAACAGCAGGTCGCGGCCGTCTACGGAGCGGGTCGTGCCCAGCACGCGCTGCAGCACCATCCGCTCCGAATCGAATCTGCCCATCTCGGCGACGAAGCTGGACAACGCCCGGCCGGGAAGGTCGGTACGAAGCAGGGAGCGCAGCATCTTCACAGGGCCCCTTTGCAGGAGGAACGCTTCGTTCTCCCCCATCCCCTTGAGCAGGGCCTGCAGGAACTTCTGGCGCCGGCCCACGGCATCCGCCTCCGTCTCCAGGGGGTCACGGTAGGTCACGAACTCCTTCGCCTTGTCGCCGTCCAGGCGGACGCTGCCCGAGGGCAGCAGGATGCGGGCATCCGAGAGGGTCAGGTCCACGGGGTTGGGGATGAACACGTCCACACCGCCGATGAGGTCCACGAGGCGCCCCGCGTCCTCCACGCTGACGTCGATCACCCCCTGCAGGGGAGCGCCCAGCAGCTCCTCCACCTTCTGCTTCAGCGGCAGGGGGCTGGACCGCCGGTACAGCGCGTCGATGCCCTCCACGCGGTTGATCGTGGCGATGACGCTGCCCACGTTGGGAGGCACGTAGAACAGCGAGCCCTTTCGCGTCTGCGGGTTGTAGAAGAACACCTCGAAGAACAACGCGCGGTCGGCATCGGAGACGATGAACAGCGTGTTCAGCGGCTGCTTCTTCTTGAGCGAGTCGGTGATCTGGTCCACGCGCAGCTGCAGCACGGCGTAGGTCACCGCCCCGGCGATGACGGCGAGGATGAGGACCAGCAGGATGATGCTGCGATCCGTCCGTCGACTTCTTCTTTCAAACATTGGACTTCAGCTCCTCGTGCAGCGCCTTCGCGTCCGCAGCCACCTCCCGGGCCGCGGCCTTCACGAAATGGATCTTGCGCTCCAGCACGGCGAGGACCATCTCGTCCAGGCTCAGGCCCAGGGTCCGTCTGCGGAACTCCGGCGACAGGAAGTCCCTCGTGGGCTCCAGGAAGTCCGCGGCGAACACGATCTTGGAGATCGGGCCCATGCCTCCACGGCCGGTGACGTGGTCCCGGATGGCCTGGAGGGCCTCCGGGTCCCCGTACCCCGTGTGCTTGGTGAGGATCGCCGCGGCCGCGCGGCCATGGAGGAGCAGCGGGTTGGCCCGCTCCCAGTCACGGACCGGAAGGCCGTCACGCTCCGCCAGCAGCAGCATCTCGGCCGGCTCCAGCTCGCGCGCCAGATCGTGCGCGACGCCGGCGATGTATCCCTTGTCCTCGTCCGCGTGGAAGCGGTCGCACAGCTCGCTGGCCAGCCGCGCCACCTCGCGAGAATGCACGAGGCGCGGGCGGGTCAGACTGGCCTCCACGAGCGCCGCGGCGCGGGATCGCCAGACATTTCTTTCATCCATAAAGGGCATGGTCCCTGATATAGGCAAGCACGGCATCCGGAAGGAGGTAGCGCACCGCGCGTCCCTCGCGGATCCTGCTGCGGATGTCCGAAGAGGAGATTGGAAGCACCGCGTTGGAAACGACGCGGTGGGCATAGGCAAGGGCCGGCGCCGCCTCGGTGGTCCGCCGGGCCACGATGAGGTCCACGATGGCCACGAGGGCATCCACGTTCTTCCAGGACGGGAAGCCGGCAGCCAGGTCGTCCCCGATGAGGAACCCGGGTCGGCCCTGGATGCCATGGCGGGGGACCAGGCTCGTGACCGACTCAATGGAGTATGACGGTCCCCCGCGGTCGATGTCCCCGGTATCCACCACGAAGTGCGGGTTGTCCGCGATCGCGAGGCGAAGCATGGCAAGGCGGTGGGCGGGCTCCAGGACCGGGGCCGTGTCCTTGTGAACGGGCTGGTTGGCGGGCACGAAGATCACCGCGTCGTAGTCGAGGGCCGCACGGACCTCTTCCGCGATGAACAGGTGGCCGAAGTGCACGGGGTTGAAGGTCCCGCCCAGGATGACCGCCCTCATCGCCGACGTATCCCCGCCGACGTATCCCCGCCGACGTACCCCTGCCGACGTACCCTTGCCGACGTGCTCGGCGGATTTGGGCGGATTTGGGCGGATTCGAGCGGATTCGGGCGGACTTGTCCCTCCTCCGCACCGGGGACGGGAGAAGCCACGGCATCTCCTTCGGCTTCGGGGACACGCGCGTGCGCCGCGGACCGCTCCGAGACGATCCGGCGGATCGCCGCGACGAGCTCAGGGATGCCCCGCCGGGTCACCGCGGAGATCCCCACGAATCCACCGGGCGCGCAGGCTGCCTCCAGGGAGTCGCTGCCCGCCGAGGCCTCCACCAGGTCGAGCTTCGTGCCCACGACGATCCGCGGCCGGGCCGCAAGCGCCTTGGAGTAGGTCGCCAGCTCCGCCTCGAGGAGCCGCACGGCGGCTGAGCTGTCCGGCGAGGAGCAGTCCACGAGGAAGAGCAGCGCCGCGCAGCGCTCGATGTGCCGCAGGAACTTCAAGCCGAGCCCTCGGCCCTGGGAGGCACCCTCGATGATCCCGGGGATGTCGGCCAGGATGACATCCCGCTCCGGCAGCCTCAGCAGGCCGAGGTTCGGCGTGCGCGTGGTGAACGCGTACTCGCCGATGAGCGGGTGCGCGTTGGTGAGGACCGACAGCAGCGTGGACTTGCCCGCATTCGGCATCCCCACGAGCCCGATGTCGGCGATGAGGTGCAGCTCCGCCCTGAGCTCGCGGGTCTGGCCCTCTATTCCCTTCTGCGCGTAGCGCGGGGCCTGGTTCACCGAGGTTGCGTAGTGGGAGTTGCCTTTGCCGCCGCGCCCGCCGCGGAGGAAGAGCCAGGTCTGCCGGTCCAGGGTGAGGTCGGCGATCGTCTCCCCGGTCTCGGGGTCGCGGAGCACCGTGCCCGGCGGGACCGGCACTTCCACGTCAGCGCCGTCCTTCCCATGCATCTTCTGGCCGCCGCCCTTGCCGCCGTCCCCGGCCCGGTAGCGGCGCTTGAGCTTCAAGTGGGAGAGGGTCTTCAGGTTGGAGCGGACGGCGAATACCACGTCACCGCCCTTGCCGCCGTCCCCGCCGTCCGGCCCTCCGCGCGGCACGTACTTTTCCCTGCGAAACGACACGGCCCCGTCGCCACCGCTGCCGGACGAGACGACGATCGTGGTCTCATCCACGAAGCCGTTCACGGGGTCTCAGTCTGCGGCGGGCTGGATGGCGACGTAGTTCCTTCCCCGTCGGGTGGAGTACACGACCTTCCCGTCGATCATCGCGAACAGCGTGTCATCGCGGCCACGGCCGACCCGGTCTCCCGGGTGGAACTTGGTGCCCCTCTGGCGCACGAGGATCGTCCCCGCCGTGACCAACTGGCCCGCGTAGCGCTTGATCCCGAGCCTCTTCGCCTGCGAATCGCGGCCGTTCTTCGCCGCGCCGCCCTTCTTGCGTCCCATGTCAGACCTCCGTCTGTTCCGTCCGCACGAGGATCTCGCGCGGGAACTCCCGCGCCAGATCGGTCAATCCGCGCAGGAGGAAATCGGCCACCCCTCGCAGCCATGCCTCGTCGCGGTCCCGAGCGGTGGCCAGCCGCATGCTCATGATTCCGGGCTCCGGGGCGCCGCCGGCCTCCACGAGGCCGCGCTCGGCGCACAGGCTGCCGGCCGTACGCAGGAGCAACGTCGCGGCCGCGCAGGCCGTGTTGCTCCCCGCCGCCTGGGCACCCGCGTGCCCCTCCGCCGCGAATCCGCGAAGCTCGCCCCGGGGGGACAGTGCCAGGCGGATTCGGAGGACCGGGGCCCGGGAAGCGCCCGTCGGTTCATGCGAGCCCGTTGAAGCCCTCGACCTTGATGGTGGAGTACATCTGGCGGTGCCCGATCCTGCGGCGGTAGTTCTTCTTCTTCTTGAACTTTCCGAACAGGAGCTTCTTTCCCCTGCCCTCGCCCTCGATCACCGCTTTCACGGAGACGCCGGGAAGGTAGGGGCTGCCGATCCGGGTCGACCCGCCGTCCGACACGAAAAGCACCGAGGGGAACTCCACCTTCTCCCCCGCCTGCTTGGCCAGGTGATCCACCTTCAGGACGACACCCTGCTCGACCTTGTACTGCTTGCCCAGAATATCCACCAGAGCGTACATACGATTCTACCCCTGTTCCAATCCCTTGCCGCGCCGACGTGCATGGTCGTCAGTGAGCGCGGCCGCCCTCGCGCGCGACGCGCACGGACACGCCGCCGCGAGACGGCCGGGCGCGCCTTGGTTCTCATCGACTACATTAGCGGGGGAGGCAGGGATGGTCAAGTGCTTGCGGCATCCGCGGGGCCGTCCAGCCGGCTGCCAACGGGTCCGGGTCCGCGGCGCCAATCCGCCCTGCGGTCTGCCTTGCGGTCTGCCCTGCGGTCTGCCCGGCGAGGCGACCTAGTTTTCTTCCTCGTCCGAGGTCATGAGGAACTTGAGCTCCTCCTGCGAGACCATGTGCTCGTCTTCCGGGGTCCCCTTCCCTTCAAGGAGCAGCTTGATCTCCGCCACGTCCCGCACCTGGGCATCACGCAGGATCCGCAGGCCGGGCAGGCGCTGCAGGAGGGCTTCCGCGAGGGGCGCCGTGTGCTCCAGCACCGTGTCCAGGGCTTCCGCGAAGTAGCGCTTGAGCTTGGCGAGCTCCTTCAGGTGCTCCTGGCGCTTCACGTACAACGCGCTCTCCCGGAGGCTCCGGTAGAGGCTGCCGGAGATTGCATCGATCCAGCCGATGTCTCCCGCGATCCGCTCCGCGAACAACTCGGCGTCCACCTCCAGCTTCAGCGCGTCCTGGAGGCAGCGGACCTGCAGGGCCACCGTGAAAATGTCGTCCTCGTAGTTGATTCGCCGCGTCATTTCGCCCATTGCGATGATCGGCGTAACCATGCGGTCACTTGACAGAGGCCCGCCGCGCCGCTATGTTGATGTGCACCTCTTTACTCGCGCCTGACGCGAGTCACAAGTCCAGAGGGAGGAGACGAAGGATGACTACCTACGAGGCAGTCGTGATCTTCGCCAGCGACGAAGCCCAGCACCAGGCCGGGCGGGAGTTCCTGAAGAAGGAGCTCGAGAGCGCGGGGATCACGATCAAGAAGGAAGAAGACATGGGGGACCGCCTGCTGGCCTACCCCGTGCGCAAGAACGACCGCGGACGCTACGTCCTGTACGTCGTGGAAAGCGCCCCCGAGCCGCTGAAGGCGATCAACAAGGCGCTGAAGCTCAGACCCGAGATACTGAAGTACCTGTTCGTCCGCCAGGACAACTAGTCCCTTCCGGAGGGCGCGATGGCAGACATCAATCATGTCGTACTCGTGGGCAGGCTTACGCGGAACGCGGAGCTCAAGTATACCAACTCCGGGGCCGCGGTGAGCAAGTTCTCCCTCGCCATCAACCAGCGCCGCAAGAAGGACGACCAGTGGGTTGACGAGGCGCACTTCTTCGACATCGTGCTGTGGGGCAAGTCGGCGGAGTCGCTGAACCAGTACCTCGTCAAGGGAAAGCAGGTGGGCGTGGAGGGCCAGCTCCGGCAGAACCGCTGGGAGCAGGACGGACAGGCCCGCAGCAAGGTGGAGATCTTCGCAACGAACGTGATGCTCCTCGGCGGCGGCAGCGGTGGCGGGCGGCAGGGATCGTCCGCGCCCGCGGAAGGCCGCGGCGGCGCGCCGGACCTTCCCCCGGATGGCGGGCAGCCGGCGCCGGACAACTTCGAGGACGACATCCCGTTCTAGGTCAAGGAGAGAGGAAACGATCATGTCGGATAACGAGAACAATCCCGCACCGAGCCGGCCCGAGGGAGCACCCGCGGCGAACACGGCGGCGGACCGGCCGCAGGAGCGGCCTGCGGCCGATCGGCCGATGGGCGATCGCCCAGCCGGCGACCGACCGATGGGAGACCGCCCCATGGGGGATCGGCCTACGGGAGACCGCGGAGGCTACCGGCGCGAGGGCGGGCCCCGGAGAGAAGGCGGGTACGGCGGCGACCGCGGGGAGCGGGGCGGCTACCAGCGCGGCGGGCGGCACAAGACCTTCTTCAAGAGGAAGGTCTGCAAGTTCTGCATCAAGAAGGCGACCATCGACTGGAAGGACGCGGGGGGGCTGAAGCGTTTCACCTCGGAGCGCGGCAAGATCATGCCGCGGCGGATCACGGGGACCTGCGCGAAGCACCAGCGGGAGCTCGCGCGCGCCATCAAGAGGGCGCGCACGGTCGCCCTGCTCCCGTACGTCTCGAGGTAGGAGGCGGCCCGGGCCCGGGGGAAAGACCGGACCCGTTCAGGTATCCGCGGCGGCGCGATGTGGCAGAGATCCTCGAGAGGACAGTACGTCGAGATACTCCTGTTCACGCTCTTGTCCCTCCTGCTGTACTGGCTGGGATTCCTCCTGTTCCTGGTTCCGCTGCAGGTCGTGGCATCGAGGCGCGGAGTCCGGGGTCTCGCTCTGGCGGTGGGAGCGTTCCTCGCGGCGTTCCTGGCCATCCGTTTCTGGCCCGCGGTCGTCTCGCCGAGCCACGCGCTGCCGGATGCGCTGGGCGCAATCGAGATCTGCATCACGGGCGTATGTCTCCTGGGGATGCTCGTGGTGAACCTTCCGCTCGCGCAGAAGCCCCGAACGCTGTTCCTGCTGCTGTGCGCGGCGGGAATCGCGGGAGCGGTCCTGGTGCCCCTGGTGCAAGCAGTCTACCGGATGCCCACGTTCCTGGAGTCCGTGGACCAGATGTCAGGGGATGCCATCCGCAGGCTGACCGGGATGCTCCCGGCGGACACCGCCGCGGCTGCCTTCATCTCGCAGATGGTCCAGCCCGCGACGCTGCGGGCCGTGACGGAAGTTCTCCTGCGGAGCTTCCTCTCAGGCTTCCTGGCCCTCTTCGCCGTTTCGTGGTGGGCTGGACAGGCGGCGGCACGGCGAAGGCCCGCCTTTCCGGGGATCGTGGAGGGATTCCGGCTGTCCAGCTTCCGCCTGGAGGGCTGGTGGCTGTGGCCGCTCATTCTGTCCGGAGCACTCGTGCTTGCGGACCTGGTCTTCGGGATCTCGGGACTCGGGCTTTCCTGGCTGGCGTACACGGCGTGGAACGTCGGCCTCGTGCTCCTGTTCCTCTTTGGTCTTCAGGGCATGGCTATCGTGATGTTCATGTTCGAGAAGTACCGACTCCCGCGCCTGCTGTGGTTCCTGCTCGTGGCGGGATTATTCGTGCTCGCCGCGCCCGGCGGCGCGGGGGCGTTCATCGTGCTGGCGATCCCGGTACTCGGGATCTCCGAGAACTGGATCCGGCTCCGCATCCCCCGGCGGGATGCGCCAACCGAATGAGCGGACTGTGACTGTGAACGAAAGGAGTGACATCGGATGAAGGTGATCCTCAACCAGGACGTGATCGGCCTCGGGGAAGAGGGCGACATCAAGGACGTGGCGGACGGCTACGCCCGCAACTACCTTCTTCCCAAGAAGCTTGCCGTGCCCCACACGCGGGAGTTCCTCGCGCAGCTGGAGCACAAGCGGGCGGCCATCGAGAAGAGGAAGGAAGGCAAGCGCCTCGAGGCCGCCGGCCTCAAGGAGCGCCTGGAGGCGGAGGAGATCCGCTTCAGCCTGCCCGCGGGAGAGAACGGGAAGCTCTTCGGCTCGGTGAACAACGCCAACGTGGTGGCCGAGCTGGAAAAGAAGGGCTATACCATAGAGAAGAAGCGGATCGAGATCCCCGAGCACACCATCCGCAACACGGGGAACTACAAGATCCGCATCCGGCTCTACGACAAGGAAGAGGCCACCGTGAAGCTGGTCGTGGAAGGGATCGTGCAGCATGCGGCTGCGCCTGCGGCCAAGCCGCGCGCCCCCCGGGCGCGCAGGACGGAAGCCGCTCCCGCGGCAGCCCCGGCCGAGGCAGCCCCCGCGGCGGACGCGGCGCAGTCCGCTCCCGCGGCGGAGACCTGAGGCCGTCCTCGGGAACCGGTAGGGTTCGGCCGGCAGGGGGGAAGGCGGCGTGAGCAGCGCCATGTCCGACGGCAGTCTCAAGGATGCAGTGCCGTCCCACAACGAGGAGGCGGAGATTGCCACCCTCGGTGCGGTGCTCATTGACCCGGAGGCCCTGCCGACCATCATCCCGCTCCTCCGACCCGAGGACTTCTACCGGGGGGCGCACCAGCGCATCTTCGAGGCGGTCCTCTCGCTGTTCGACCGCGGGCAGTCCATAGACCTGATCACCCTGTCCGACGAGCTGCGCAGCCGGGGCACGCTGGAGATCTGCGGAGGCAGGGCCTATATCTCGCGCCTGACCTCCGCGGTGCCGACCAGCGCGAACGTCGAGTTCTATGCCCGTATCGTCCAGGCAGGCAGCATCCGCCGCGGCCTTTCCCGCGTGTCCCAGGAGATCATCTCCCGCGCGCATGACGAGAGCTCGGAAATCAGCGTCATCCTGGAGGACGCCGAGCGGCGGATCTTCGAGATCTCGGATCGCAACCAGACCGGCACCTACTCTCCTGCAAAGGACGTCGTCAAAGCGACCTTCGACGCCATCGAGCGGCATTATCACTCAAAAACGGAGTACACGGGCATTCCCTCGGGGTTCAAGGACCTGGACCAGCTTACCATGGGCTTCCAGAACTCCGAGTTCATCGTCATTGGCGCCCGTCCATCGGTGGGCAAGACCGCCTTCGCCCTCACGATCGCGGCCAACATGGCCATTCGGCAGAAGATCCCGGTCGGCTTTTTCTCCCTGGAAATGTCGGCCATGGCCATCATGCAGCGCCTGCTTTCCATGGAAGCCCGGCTGGACTCCCAGCGCATGCGTACGGGGATGCTGAGCCCGGCGGACTTCAGCCGTATCACCGAGGCGTGCAGCCGCCTGTACGACGCCCCCCTGTACATCAGCGACTCGCCGGACCTGAAGCTCCTGGACCTTCGCGCGCAGGCCCGCCGCATGAAGGCCAAGCAGGACGTGAAGATCATCTTCGTGGACTACATCACGCTGATCGGGTCCGAGAACCGCGAGCTGCCCCGCCACGAGCAGATCGCGGAGATCTCCCGCTCGCTGAAGGCGCTTGCGCGGGAGCTTGCCCTTCCCGTGATCGCCCTGTCGCAGGTCCGGCGGGAGACCGAGGGGAAGAAGCCGTCGCTGGCAGACCTGCGGGAATCGGGCTCCATCGAACAGGACGCGGACGTTGTCATCTTCATCCACACCGAGGATCTGAAGGCCGAGGCGAGGGAAATCGCCGTGGCCAAGCAGCGGAACGGACCGGTCGGCGACATCCAGCTCGCCTTCCTCTCCCGCTACACGAAGTTCGAGCCGCTGGAACGCAGCCCCTGAGGCGGAGCGGAGACCCGCCCTCCCTCTGGAACTGCGGGGTCCGTCACGCTATCATGTCTGCCTGAGGGAACCTCATGGCATTCGCAGACACGTACGACTTCGAGAGCCTCGTCAATGAAGCGGAGCGGATGGTGATCCAGGAGCTGGAGACCCAGCTTCGCGGCGCCGTCGGTGTCTGCACCTGCCAGGACTGCGTCCTGGACATGGCCGCCTTCGCCCTGAACAACGTGAAGCCCGTCTACCGGGCCTCGCTCATGGGAAGCGTCTATGCCCGCTCGGGCGGCAACGCCCAGTATGCGCAGGGGATCACGCGCGCGGTCCGGGACGCGATCTCCCGGGTGAAGGCCAACCCCTCCCACGACTGATCTCAGACCCGCAGCGCGCGGAGCGCGCCGTCCAGGGTCATGGCTGTCCGAAACAGGCGTCGCCGCCGCGGCGAATGAGGGGGCCTATCTCGCCTCGATTCGCAGCCGGTAGTCTTCCGTGGTCTTCACGGGGGAGCCGTCGGAGAAGACGCGCACGTGCAGGTCGCCGCCGGTAGAAGCGGCGTACCGCCCGTCGGCGAACACGATGGCCCATTCACCGTCAGAGAACAGCGCGGCCTGCGCCCGTGTTCCCCCGGTCCGCGCGTCGGCGATCGTGACGGTCGAATCCCGGTTGACCGCGAAGGCCAGCCCGTTGCGGACGAGCAGCCTCCGGGGCACCGAGTTCTCCAGGGAAAGCGTCCTCAGGCTCTGGCCGTCCCAGGCCACCGCCCGGTCACGCCCGAGAGTGGCGTACAGCACGTGCTGCACCGGGTCGAAGCTGAGCACCGCGTCCAGGTCTTCCGCCGCCACGTGGTCCAGCAGCGTCTCCCGCTCGAAACCGGGGCCATCGTGGCGCAGGAGGTTCGTGGAACGGGCGGCATCGACGCCAACGGAGTACAGCTCGGGCCCTTTCCCGGCCGATCCCGGCTCCAGCAGCAGTGCGTACGTGAAGAGGTTGCGGTCCCGCACGGCAACCGTCTCCCCGGTCGCCAGGTTCAGGCGAATCAGGGATCCCTGCGGCCCGGCGCTGGCATTGCGCGCCGCCACGACTTCGCCACTGGAAACCCGCACCGCGGCAACCGCCCCGGAGACCCGGGAATCGAACCGCGAGGCTCCCGTTGACGGGTCCGCGACCCTCAGCGTCCCACCCGCCTCGGTCCCGATGAGCTCCTCGAGGCCGGCTCGCAGGTCCGTGAGCGGAGCGCGAAACGGCGAAGCCACTGGAACGAAAACCGGCGCGGGCTGCGCCGCGCCGAGGGAGGTGGTGTCCAGGAGCGCGAGACCCGGCGCCGCGGACGCCCCGGAGCCCCATGCAAGCAGGCGGTTCTCCCCCAGAAACGCCAGGCCGACGGCGTCCGAGAAGGGATTCGCGGCCACCAGGGTGTGGATGGACGAGGGGGAGGAGGACCCTTCCAGCCAGTCGCTGGACAGCACCCGCACCCAGTCCCGCGACCCCAGGGCGATCCTCCCCTGCCCCACGTCGAAACCCGTCAACGAGGCCACCACGTTCTTCCCGAAGGTGGAGAGGTCGCCGGACGGCCCGAGAGCGGCCAGCTCGCCGGTGGCGCCCGCGAAGTAGAGTCCCGCCGACCCGTAGGCCAGCACCGACGGCGGGTTCGGAAGCGGCGGAAAGCCCGCCGCTGGCAGGAGGGAGTCGTCGCCGGTCGTCCAGCGGCGGGCGCCCTGCGCCGGCCCGGAAATGACGGCGATCTCCTCGCCGTTCGGGGAAATGTCCAGGGACCGGACCCCCGCGGCCGCTGCCCGGCCGCGCACTGCGCCCGTGACCGCGTCCACCCGCACGATCTCGGCGTCCGTGAATCCCACGAGCACTCCGCGGTCCGTGGAGATGCGGATCCCGGAGAGGTAGGGCACGGTGGGCACATCGACGGTCTGGTTTCCCGACGCGAGGTCCCAGTACGTGATGCGGCCCGAAACCTGGTACGCCATGAGGGTTTTCTCGGTACGGGACATCTCGGCGTATCCCACGATCCCGAACCCCTCGGGATGAAACGCCACGGCGCTGCCGTCGGAAGCCCGCAGTATCTTCAACCCCTGCCACGACGATTCGCCGTAGAGGAGGTAGGTTCCGAGCGCCGACCACCGAAGGAACAACGGCTGCTCTTTCAGGGGTACGCGGTACAGCTGCCGCTCCTGCTCCCAGTCCCACACCGCCAGCCATACCTCCCCGCCGGCGTCTCCCACCACCACGGCGAGCTGGGAGGCCGCGGGGTTCACCGCCATCCTGCCCGCGGCGAGCTGAGTGACGTGCAGCGTGTGCAGGAGGCTACCCGCCACCGGGTCCCAGATGCGGACGGTGCCGTCCTCCCCCGAGGTGAGGAGCAGGCCGCTCTTCTCGTCGAACTCAATCCACCGCACCGCGCCCGCGTGGCCGCTCGCGATGATCGCGCGGGCGGCGGCGCGGTCTCCCTCGGGCTGCCCGCCGGCGAACACAAGCCCCGGGCCGCAGAGCGCCATCGCCAGGGCGCAGGCCGCGAGGGGCCGTCTCACCGCGCCGCTCCGGTGATCCGCCGCAGGGAAACCCATGGAGGGACGCAGAAATCCTGGAAGGGCTCTTCCTTCACCCGGCTTTCCACGTCCGCAGCGATCTTGACGTACAGCTCCTCGGCGAGGCGCGCCACTCCGACCTCGTTCTCCTTCATGCCGACGATGTGGAAGAGGTGGCGTTCCCCCTCGCGTCCCCGGTACAGGATGCCGATCTCTCTCTCCGCCTCGGCCTCCGCGCCGCCGCCGGATCCCGTGAGCAGGTAGTATTTCATGATCTCGATCACGCGGTCGTCCAGGCCGAGGCCCGCCACCAGCACCTTCTCCGCGAGCTCGGGGAATCCGACCGCGACCCTCCCTGGCGAGCCCGTGGCGTAGCCGAGCGTTCCACGGTCATAGGCGACCCGGTCGGCCTCCGGCACCATGAAGATCTCTCCGAATCCCTTCACCCCCGTGAGGCGGAAGGGAAACTCGGGCGTCAGGCGCCGCCCGCACGCCGGACAGGTGGCCGCCATGAAGCTCCCGTCCCGGATGAGCTCGCCGATTTCCGGGTCCGCGCTCATGTCGGCGGCCGTCGGCAGCTCGGCCTCGAACGTGGCCTGGCAGAAACAGGCGATCCGCCTCGGTGTCGTCGTCATTTCTTCACCGCCCCATGAAGAACAGGACGTCGCTGAAGGTGACGAACAGGCTGAGCCCGATGAGAAGGGAGAAGCCGATGACCTGCAGCCGCCAGATCACGCGGGAGCGCACGGCCTTGCCCCGGATGATCTCTACGATGAACAGGATGATCTGCCCGCCGTCCATTGCGGGGATGGGAAGGAGATTCATCAGGAACAGCACGACGCTCAGGAAGGACAGGAAGCGGAAAAATGACACGACACCGGCCCCGATTCCCATCTCGAACCCGCTCGTCGCGGCGGACCCGATGTAATAGGTGATGCGCAGCGGACCGGCCACCGCGTTGCGCAGCTTGATCCCCTGGAACAGGAGCCCGATGCCCTTCACCGTGAGGGTGATCGTGCTCCACGTCTCGTCGAAGCTCCTGGCCATGGCTCGGCCCGGGCCCATCCGCGGTGAATGGAACACCTGGTAGGCGAACCCGATCCCGAGGTTGGGGCTGCCCTTGTCGTCGTAGCTGAACACCAGCGTCGCCTCCCGGCGGGCGCCGGCCCGTTCGTAGACCACGGGCAGCTTCGACGGCTTCGCGGCGAGCGCCTGGAACAGGTCCATGGTGTTGGCAACGGTACGGTCACCGGCATGGACGATCCGGTCTCCTGCCTGCAGGCCGCCGATCGCGGCGGCACTGGAAGGGGCGACGGTGCGCACGACGGGGTCCACCCAGGCATAGATCCCGATCCTCCCGGCCCCGCTGTTCCTATCCAGCTGGGGCGTGATGGAAAGCGTATCGGTGGCGCCGCTGGACGCCCTGCGCACGCTGAGGCGCAGGGCCTTCCCCGGCGCAATGGAGATGTACTCCAGTATGTCCTGGAACTTCTCCACCGGCGATCCGTCGATGGCCAGGACCCGGTCCCCCGTGCGCAGCCCGGCTGCGGCGGCGGGAGGCGGCTGCGTGAAGGAGTCCAGGGTGTAGTCCGTCGCGAGGATGACGCGGTTGTCCGAGGACGCGGTCTCGAAGCCGGCCCACCAGATCAGGGTGAACACCAGGAACGCGAACACGAGGTTGAACAGGGGTCCGAAGATCGCGATCATGATCCGCTGCAGGGCCGAGGCTGCGAGGAACGATCCCTTCTGGGGAACCGCGTCGGGCACCGGCCCCGTGCCCGCCGCTTCGGCCCGCGCGATGGCTTCCGCCCCGCCGCCGGCGATCCCCGGAACGAGCTCTCCTCTCATCTTGCAGTAGCCGCCGATGAGGAACCAGGAGATCTGGTAGGTCGTGCCGCGGCGCTTGAAGCGGACCAGCGGGGGGCCCCAGCCCAGGGACAGCGTTTCCACGGCGACGCCGCTGAGCTTGGCCGCCACGAAGTGGCCCAACTCGTGCACGAATACCATCACGCCGAGCCCTATGATTCCCAAGAGAAACTGCCAGATCATTCAGCCTGCCCTTCGTTTGTCGACAATCCTACCCCCCGGCGAGGAGGACAAAGTAATAATACAGCGGCGCCGTGAAAATCATCGAGTCCACCGAGTCGAGAATGCCGCCGCGCCCCGGGATGATCCCGCCGGAATCTTTCACCGAGGCGGACCGCTTGAGCCCGCTCTCCAGCAGGTCCCCGATGATCACGGTCGCGCCCGCGCAGAGGCCGAGGACGATCTTCAACGGGAAGCCGAACCGCGGGAAGGACGGCGCGGCCAGCTGGAAGATGCCTACGATGATCAGGGACCCGAGGATGCCCGCCGCGAAGCCCAGCATGCTCTTCTTCGGGCTCACGGAAAGGTTGAGGCGGGTGGAGGACCCCCAGAGGCTGCCGGCGAAGTACGCCAGCATGTCGTTCCCGAACACCAGGCAGAGGAAAAACACGATGGCGAGCGAGGGCTCGTCGAGTCCCGAGAACCGCACGATCCATGCCAGGAAGAAGCCGGGGTAGAAGAACGTGAACACGGACGAGGAAGTGAATGCCAGGACGGCAGAGAGCCGGCGCCTTCCGTGGAAGAACACCGCGCGCACCAGCAGGATCCCCACCGCGATGGGCATCCACATCCCCATCCAGGCCGGAGAGAACACCCCCCAGACTTCCAGATACGCCCCGATCGGGAACGCGGCGGCCAGCACGGGAGCGAGGACCGTGGAGGTCGGGATGCGACGCGCCCGGAAGAGAGAGGCCATCTCGAAAGCGCCGGCCACGGTGGCGGCCACCACCACGACATTGAAGGCCAGGTGGTAGAGATGCGGGAGCACGAAGATCAGGATCGCGAGAAGCGGAAAGGCGACGAGGACGAGCACGATCCGCACGAGAAAGGACTTCCAGTTCATGCCGAGCCCCCGAAGCGGCGGGCCCGGCGGGCGTATTCCTCCAGGGCGGCAAACAGGTCCGCGCGGTCCCAGTCCGGCCAGAGCCTGGGGCTGAAGTACAACTCCGCGTAAGCCGACTCCCACAGGAGGAAGTTGGACAGCCGCTGCTCGTTGGCCGTGCGGATGATGAGGTCCGGATCCGGGAGCTCGGGCTGGTCCAGGTGACGCCGAAACGTCTCCTCGGTGGGAGGCTCCCCCGTGCCGCGCTCCAGGAAGCGGCGGAACGCGCGCAGGATCTCGTCCCTGCCGCCGTAGTTGATGGCCAGGTTCACCGTCAGGCCGGTAAAGCCCGCCGTGTCCCGCACGACGTCAGTGATTTCCCGGGTGATGTCCCGGGGCAGGCGGTCGAGAGCGCCGCTGTGCACGATGCGGATTCCGTTCTGTCGGTAGAAATCGTACTCCTTCCTGAGGTACGAGCGCACGAGAAACATGAGGTACGAGACCTCCTCCTCCGCGCGGCTCCAGTTCTCCGTGGAGAAGGTGTAGAGGCTGAGGAAGGTCAGGCCGGCCTCAGCCGCGGCCGCCACCACCCTCTTGGCCGCCTTGACCCCCTCGAGGTGCCCCTCCGAGCGGGACTTTCCCCTCGCGGTGGCCCAGCGGCCGTTGCCGTCCATGATGATCCCCACGTGCCGGGGAAGCTTTGCCGGGTCCAGCCGGGGCCCGGGCGGGGCGCCGGCGGGTCCGGGCGTTCCGCCCCCCGCGGCGCGGGATTGAGACTCCGGGGAGGAGCTCACACCTCGAGGATTTCCTTTTCCTTGGACTCGAGCAGCTTGTTGATCTCCTCGATGTGCCGGTCGGTGAGCTTCTGGATCTCGTCACCGGCCTTCTTGGCCTCGTCCTCGGAAAGCTCGGAGTCCGTCTTTGCCTTCTTGATTTCCTCGTTCGCATCGCGGCGGACGTTGCGCACGGAGATGCGCGACTGCTCCGCAGTGTTCTTGGCGAGCTTCACCAGTTCCTTGCGCCGCTCCTCCGTGAGGGGCGGGATGGCGATGCGGATGACCTTGCCGTCATTGTTCGGGTTCACCGAGAGCTCGGATTTCTGGATTGCCTTCTCGATCTCGGGAAGGACTGAACGGTCCCACGGCTGGATGATCACGAGACGCGCCTCGGGGATGGAGAGCGTGGCGACCTGGTTCAGGGGGACCTTGTTGCCGTAGTAGTCGACCCGGATCTTCTCGAACAGGGACTGCGACGCCCTGCTTCCGCGCAGGGTCTTGAACTCGTCCTGCAGCGCATGGATGCTCTTCTTCATCCGCTCCTCGGCTTGGCTCCTGATCTTGTCCCTCGTCATACGAGAACCTCCCCGGTCACGGTACCCCGTGACATTCGTCCAGGACTGGCTCCGAAACGCGGCGGGGCGCCGACCCGGCGCCCCGTGCGGGCGCTCTTCCCCGGCGCCCCCCTGGACGCTACTCCGCGCCCCCTGGCGGCGCCTATTCGGCGCCCAGCTTCATGTAGGTGTACTCGGCCAGCTCTACCTTCGTACCCACCTCTTTCGAGAGGTCCTCCAGGACCTTCGAGACCTTGCGCTTGTCGTCCTTCACGAACGGCTGCTCGAGGAAGCAGATCTCCGAGGCCAGCTTGGACATCTTGCCCTTGACGATACCCTGCGTCACGTTGGCCGGCTTGCCCAGGCCTTCCGCCTGCTTCGTGAAGATCTCCTCCTGCTCCTTGAGAAACTCCGGGCTGACCTTGTCCTTCGAAAGGAACATGGGCGCGAATGCCGCGGCGTGCAGGGCGCAGTCGAACATGATCTCCTTCACGCGGGGATTGTCCTTCGCCTTGGTGTCTCCCAGGGTGAAGCGCAGCATGACCCCGATGCGGTCGTCGTGGATGTACTCGACGATGGCGTCCGAGGCGGAGACCGGCAGCGTGTGGATTCGGCGCAGCTGCATGTTCTCCTTGATCTTGCCGATCGTTTCCTTCACCATGAGGTGCATCTCGTCGGTCGGGCCTCTCAGGTTCTTGGCCGTCACGTGGTCCAGGAGCTTCGTCCCCAGTTCGTGGAAGAGGCTGTTTCGCGCTACGAAATCCGTCTCGCTGGTCAGCTCGAGCATGATCCCCCGGTCCGCAAGGATCCGGGAGAAGATCTTGCCGCTGTTGGTGACACGGTCACTCTTCTTCACGGCCGCGGCCAGACCCTGCTCTTTCAGCAGGCGCTCCGCCTTGTCGAAATCCCCCTCGGTCTTGACCAGGGCGTTCTTGCAGTCCAGCATCCCTGCTCCGGTCTTCTCCCGGAGCTTCTTCACATCGCTTGCCTTGATTTCCATGGAGCTTCCCTCTTATTCCTTGTACAGCTTGTCTTCGTCGATCTCGGGCTCTTCGAGGGAAGGCGCAGTCTCGTCCTTTTTCGCCTCGTCCGGATTGTAGTTGGAGTAGTCCTTGTCCGTGAAACCCGTTCCCGCTTCCTCGGTGGCAGCGCCCAGCGCGGCGGCCACGGGTACCTTCTCCTCTTCCTGGTCGTACTTGGACTGGGCAGCAAATTCGCCCTTGTCGATGGCCTCGGCGAACTCCTCCTCGCCCTTCTCCTCCTGGAGCGTCTCCACCACCTCGAGGCCGACCTCGTTCTCCGCCTCGATGACGGCGTTGGCGATGATCTGGGCGAACAGGTTGATGGCGCGGATGGCATCGTCATTGCCGGGGATCGGGAAGGTGATGCCTTCGGGATTGCAGTTGGTGTCCACGACCGCGGCGATGGGCACGTTCACCTTGCGCGCCTCGGTGACGGCGATGGACTCCTTGCGCGTGTCGATCACGAAGACGATGCCCGGCAGCTCCTTCATTTCCTTGATCCCGCCGAGGTTTTTCTCCAGCTGGGTGCGCTCCTTCATCAGGCGCGCGATTTCCTTCTTGGTGAGGTTCTCGAAGGTGCCGTCGATCTCCATCTTCTCCAGCTTCTTCAGGCGGAGGAGGGACTTCTTGATCGTGGCGAAGTTCGTGAGCATGCCGCCAAGCCATCGGTTGTTCACGTAGAACATGCCGCATCGCTTGGCCTCGCGCTCCACGGTCTGCTGGGCCTGCTTCTTGGTGCCGACGAACAACACGGACTTCCCCGCGAGCACCGTCTTGCGCACCGCCTCGTAGGCGTCCTTGATTGCCACGATCGTCTTCTGCAGATCGATAATGTGGATGCCGTTGCGTTCGGCAAAAATGTACTTTTTCATCCTCGGGTCCCACCGCTTGGTCTGGTGCCCGAAATGGACGCCGGACTCGAGCAGGTTCTTCATGGTAACAACAGCCAAAATGGTCCTCCTTCCCCTCTCTGCATGGCTTATACACCCGTCCAATACGGACGGGTGAGATTAGAAAGGGTCTCGCTTGCGTCCATCCCTGGACTCGCTCGCCCTCGCCTTCCATGGCCAGGGTCAAAAATGGTACTCGTTCCGAACCAAGATGCCATAAAACGCTTCCAGTGGCAAGCCTACGACGTTGCTGTACGAGCCCTTGATCCAGTCCACGAGGAACGCGCCCCTCTCCTGGATCCGGTAGGCGCCCGCTACTCCCGCCCACTCCCCTGTTTCGATATAGAAGCGTATCTCCCCGGCTTCCATTGCGCGGAACTTCACCTCGGTGCACACCACCTCCTCCTCGATGGGTTTTCCCCGCTCGACGAGGAGCGCGATGCCCGAGAACACGCGGTGCACCCTGCCCGAGAGCGTGCGCAGCATCGACTCCGCCTCCTCGGGACCCGTCGGCTTGCCCAGCACCTTGCCGTCGATCTCCACCACGGTATCCAGGCCGAGGACCCAGCGCGGGGACTCCGTCTTGAACAGGGAAAGGACTGCCTCCACCTTGCTCCGCGCGATCCGCTTCACCATCTCGGGCACCGTCTCGCCGGCGGTGTGCTCTTCCGGGACATCGGGAGGGATCACCTTCAGCGGAAGCTTCACCTTGGTGAGCAGCTCTCTTCTCCGCGGAGATCCCGACGCCAGGATGATCGTTTCCATGGTTCCTCGCTTCGATTGACAACGGCATCTCTTCCGGGTATCTTTGAGGAAGAGCGCAACGAGAATTGCACGTTGCCGCCGTTTGGGCAATTAGCTCAGTTGGATAGAGCGATGGCCTCCGGAGCCATAGGCCGCGCGTTCGAATCGCGCATTGCCCACTCCTTCAACGGGAGCCCGTTCGAGTCTCCCTCCGCTCCCCGCCCCGGTGGCGAAGCCCGTCCGCAAGATGCATCACCGCGAGCACGGGATGGGCGCCCATCATCCGCGGGCCGGCGAACCTCATGACGGACTTCACCTCCTCCCGCATCTCCCGCGCATAGCAGTGGACACGGCAGCGGTTGCAGGCCGGCTTGGAGTCTCGAAACACGCACCGGTCGATCCTTGCCTCGGCATAGACGAGCAGGCCGCGGCATTGCCGGCACAGCTCGCCTGCCTCGCCGTCGAGGTGGTGCGCGCGGCAGTACATGGCCACCATGACGCCGATGGTCTTCTTCTCCCTGCGGACCCTCCGTGAGGTCATCCCGACGACCCTCCGGCCTGCCGGGGACCCGACGGGATGGCCTCGGCGCGCATGGCCGCGGCCTTCAGAAACGCGCCGACGACCGGCGGCAACGAGCCTGCAAGGGCGCGGCGCTCGGGCTGGAATTGCGTAAGAAGGAAGAAGGGGTGCCCGTCGAGCTCCAGGGCGCGAGCCTCTCCTCCGGGGTCCCGCCCGGTGATCTTCAGGCCTGACCCGGCGAGCAGGTGCTCCAGCGCGGGGTTGAGACCGAAGCTGCAACGATATCCCTCTTCGATCCGGCTTTGGCCGTAGATCTCCCGGATCCTGGTGCCGGGCTCCAGGAGGACGGGAGCGGATGCTTCCACGAGGGCGCAGGCCAGGGGAGCGATCAGGGGGAGGAGCGACGTGGGGTTGGATTCCGCGTGGTCCGCGTTCTGAAGGCCGAGCGCGTTTCGCGCGTATTCCAGGATCGCGTGCTGGCAGCCTCCGCACGTGCCGAGGAACGGCATGCCGGACACCCGCGCAAAGCGGATGGCTTCAATAGCCCCTGCCTCGCTTTCGTACGGGCTCCCGGGCACGCACCACATGCCATGAAAGACCTCGAGCCGCTGCACGGATGCGGCGGTCACCGTGCGGGTCGCGTGCCATTCCCACTCGACGGAAAGGCCGCTGTCCGCGCCGCCAAGCTCCAGCGCGCGCGGGATGGCGCGGTGGGCGACGACCGTGTCGCTGCGGTCCCCGACCAGGGCGATCCGGATTCGGGTGGTCAGCTGCCGACCCTCTTTCCCCAGTCGGCGGCGCGGTCGAGCTCCCCGTCCGCAAGCGGGCCGCTCCTCCCCCTCACGATGAACCCTTCGGCAGGCAGCTTCAAGTTGAATCCCTTGAGAGCCATCGTCTCCGCCATGCGGGGCGCCGCATAGCCAAAGGCCCTGACGAACTTCATTTTGAGCCTCGTGTCGAACGCCGCCAGGCGGACCTTCTGCGCCGCGCTGCCCGGGATGCTCTGCACGAAGTCCTGCATGGGCTTGGTGGCGCGCCCGCCGACCGTCGGGGACCCCAGCACCAGCATGTCCGCGCGGCCGACGTCATCGGGAGAGACATCCCCCACCCTGGAAACCTTCACGGTCCCGGGCAGCGTCCCGGCGATCGCGCGCGCGATCTTTTCCGTGTTTCCGAAGACAGAGTCGTAGACCAACAGGGTTTTCACGTTCCCTCCTCCCTCCAGGATGCATCCCCGGACCACGCATCTTAGTGGAGAAGGGCGGGAGGTGCAATCTGCTGCGGCTTGACGAACAGCGCGTAGTACATCCCGTACCCCGCCGGATCGCTGAGCCACTCGAGGCCCGCTACGCGCCCGGCCAGCCCGCCCCCGAGAAACGGGTAGAGTCGCCTCACTCGCGGCACCATGCGCCGGAAGACCACCTTTCGGCCTTCCGTTATGCGATCGTAGGTGATGACCTCGAGGTCGACCGAGGAGCCCAGGGCGAGCACGGGCAGCTTTCTCTGGACGTCGGGGTAGGCCTCGCCGAAGGCAAGGAGCTCCTTGAGAGTCGCCGGCCGCATCCCCAACGCGGCCTGGTCGCCCACCGCGTGGTCGAGGTTCGCCTCCGGAGAGAAAGGCACCAGGACGGCCGAAAGCGCAACCCGGCCGCCCCCGGCGGCGGGGAAATTCGAGGAAGCGAGGCGGTGGTTGACCCAGTTGTAGCTGCCCGCGCGCAGCAGGTCTTCGACGGTGATGGAATAGTCCACGTTCAGGGTGTATGGGCCTTCGAGCAGGAGCGCGCGTTCCTGCTGGGACAGGCAGCCCGAGGTGAGGAGCGCCGCGGCCCCGAGGACGGCTGCCGCCAAGATCCCGGCTGGCCTCATGGACAAATGATATGTACGTGCGTCGGCAAATTCAACGACGCGGGAGGCCGTCGCCTCAGCGGGCGCGAAACACGAGGATCCGGGCCGACAAGTCCCCGCGCTGTGGAGCGGCGACGTACAGCGTGCCCGTGGGGGAAACCCACAGCGAGGTGCGAGCGCCAGCCGCCGTGGGAATCCGATCCCGGAGGGCGTAGGAGTCCGCGTTCTTTCGCGAGATCACGTCGATGAATCCGTCGCCGCAGGAAACGT
>Ga0153915_10000603_pt1 | contig 33517 bp, 19 predicted proteins | sample Opewatmetagenome_2_FD_107003 | JGI IMG/M metagenome (GOLD analysis project Ga0153915, IMG submission 107003) | Freshwater wetland microbial communities from Ohio, USA - Open water 3 Core 3 Depth 3 metaG | ecosystem: Environmental > Aquatic > Freshwater > Wetlands | place: USA: Ohio, Lake Erie... | reverse complement strand
GGGCCTGCTGGGTTGTCCACTGTGAGAACGCTCTCCGTATATGAATACTGTATATGCCATCGTCCTGGGACGGATGCCAGCGTTTATATCCCGCGCAGCGGCTTCCACCGGCCGTAACGCGCGAGAGGAAGTCACAAATGCTGATCTCTCAGAAGGTATTCATCGCGCTTCTCGTCTGGACTGTGATTAGCATCCTGATCTCCCTCGCGGCGGGCGTCGAGGTCCTTGCAACCCTCGTGCTCATCGGGCTCCTCGTGACGCGCGAGCTGACGGACGGCTTCCTGCCGGCCGATCTCAGAATGAAGCTTGACTATTTCGTCTACGCCGGTCTTGTGCTCTTCGTGATAGTCGTCGTGAGGCGGGTCTGGTCGATACTGGACTGATTCAGCGGGGCTTCTCCTGGCTCGCCACCGCCTCCGAGTGGCGTTTGTGCTCCCTCACGATGTATCGCAGCACGCCCGGCCTCCACTCGGGATGGCGTGCCATCACCTCCGCCTCCAACTGCTGGGTCGTGGGCTCGGCCGGCGCGGGTGCCTTCTTCCTCCAGCCAAGGAGCGCGCTCATCAGAATCGAGTACACCTGCTTCGCCCTCTTCATTATCATCGAGACGGCCTTGTCGAGGTAGTCTGTCGCTATCCAGAGGACGAACACGAACGCCAAGAGCACGATGATTCCCTTTGCCTCGTCGCTTAATGCCCCTGAAAACTCCATCGTCACCGCGATGGGATTGAAGAATGCCCGGTGGCTCTCGTCAAAGAACACTGACGACCGCCCCGTGGACACCTCGGCGACCACGTTCTCGTCGAACGCGGAATTGTTGAGATACCTCGCCATCCCGTTTATGAGGACGCTCGGGTCTGAGACTACGATCACGGTGCCATTCCCGAGCCGCTCCCTCGCAATGATCACGAACGGCCCGGCAGGCTCTTCGAGGTCCCTTTCGTTGTTCCCGTTGACGTCCTGCCAACTCGCGATGCTGCTGTACGCGATGGGCTGCGTTGTTGTATGATTCATCTCAATCGACGAGGGGTAGTTTAGCAGCAAGCTAGACACGTTCCTCGTCAAGGGGTCGTTCCTGAGGTCGAAGCACACCGAGAACTCGGGCTTCTTGTCGTACGCGAGGTCCATCACGAGGGTCCCGGAAATCCTCGACGTCGACCCGATGCGTTCTAGCAGCTCGTTCCCCGTGCCGAAGTCGTCCGCGAGCAGCAGCACGCCGCCGTTCCTTACGAAATCCCCGACTATCCTCCCGTCGCTCTCCGAGAACCCGAGCGTGGGGCCGATCACGATGAGGGCGCTCGCCGCCGGGTCTAGGGCGATTTCATCGAACCCCAGCTGAACGACTTCCATGTCGGTCCCGGTCGCCTTTGTCACGAATGACGGCGCGAACCTACCCGCCTTGTATGTGGAGATCGCGAGCTCGCTCGTGCCGTTCCATCCTGAGTTGAATATCGAGAAATCCTCCGTGGTCGAGACCGCGGGCACGAGCATCGTGATCGACAGGAGCACGATAGCGACGGACATTGCCGTCACCGAGGCGTAGCCCCTCCTCAGCCTAATGTGCGTCTCGGGCACCTCCTGTCCGTAGGCCGTCCATCGCGACGCTCATCCCGACGGAGTCGACATCCGACATGGCCGTGCCGGAGTAGAACGCTCTCTCGAACAGGAGGGTGACGCGCTCGACGTTGTCCCTCGGGTACCCGAGGGTCCTCAGGAGGCGAGCCACCTCCCAGTGAGTCATGTCGTCGGTGATGGTCACTCTCCTCTTCCTCCTCAGGAACTCCAGCAACATGTTGTACAGCCAGACGATCCGTCCGTTCGGATCCCGCGGGCTTTCCTTTCCCGTCGTCCAGTCCGAGATATCGGTCGCCGAGGTGGCAGCCGCACCAGCGGCAAGCGCAGCGGCTTCCAGGTCTGCGATCGGAGTCGCGACGAGTCCTTGCTTTGACGCGGAGGCCCTCACTTTCCTGATCTGCAGAGTCTTGACGATGATGACCAGCAGCATCAGCATGAAGAGCCAGACATAGTAGGCATACGGTCCGAAGAACAGGTAGATGAATGTCTCGGGAGGTCCCATGTTCCATCCCGGGAACGAAGGAAAGAACGGATACTTCGCCGGACTCAGTTTCGTCATGACGAATGTGACCTCGGCCTCGCAGTACCGCCAGACGATCCCGTGACTGACGAAGGCAGCGCGGAGGATGTGCGTCCCACCAACGAGGTCCTTGCTCGGTATGGATATCGCGAAATGGCCCTCGGGATCGGTGGACACGTTGAGCATGATTTTGCCGTCAATGAAGAGGGCTATTGTCTGATCCTCGAGCGGTTGGGATGAGTTCGCCAACAGCCTCCCGAGGCCAACGATGTAGTAGCCAGGAGAGAACTTCTTCGAGAACAGCTCGAGCTCCATTTGCGTAGGGATGGCGATGGAGAGCGTCAGCGGTCCAGCGCTGCTCGGCGCGTACGGAAGCTCACCGGCGTAGGAAGCGCTGAACGAATGGGTCCCGAATCCTAGCTCCTCTCCGATCCAGGATTGAACGTACTGCCCGTTCTCGTCAGTGAACCTCGAGTAGCTCCGACCAGCATAGTCCAGCTGGCAGGTCGAGTTGGGGACAGGTCTGCCGTAGACGTCTTCGAGGATCAGCGTGGCAGTGACCGTCTCGTTGATTGACATCTGTGCCTTGCTCAGCGACAACGCGAGGTAGGTCGGGACTAGCAGGATTGTGATGGTGAGCTCGTCAGATGCGAGATCTACGTAAGGCGTCTGTGCGGTCGCCATCAGTTGGTGCGGGCCAAGCAAGGAAGCATCGATGTCGATACTCATTGTGAATCCGAAGGAGCCGAGCTGGTTTGTCACGAGATCGATGAACTCCGTCCCGTCCCAGAGCACGTGGACGAGGCGGTCGGCTCGGAACGATCCGTTGTAGAATAGGTATCCGCCGCCGACAACTTCCTCGCCCAGGTACACGGTTGTGTCCTCGACCCAGAGCAACAGGAATGCCCTTTCCTCGCCCCACGGGATTTCATTATGGATGATTGGTTCGATTTCGGCAAGAACCAGCTGCAACATGTCTCGGAGCTTCTCGATCAATGGCCTCAGCGAGTTTGGCTTGAACGGCGTCCGGTCCTCGACCGTCATGTTGGTGATTTCGTCCGCGAACACCAGCATGTCGTCTATCGTGCTGTTCATGTTGGCGACAAGCGAATTGACTGTCCGGATGGTCTCCACCGCGGAGATGAGGTCCGCGTCGCTCAGGTTCGCTAGATCGGCAAGGGAGATCAGTCTGGTGCGCGCATCGATCAGGCTCAGCTCCTTAGAATAGAAGGACCCCATCTCGGACCTCAGACCGAGGAACGGAGGCAGGAGAGTCGTGAGGTTCTCGTAGCTTCCGGCAATGTGCTCTATGCTCGAGAGTATCTGTTGTGCGGGCACGAGGATGCTGTCCACCATCGCGAGGTATCGGCTTGCCTCGTCCATCGTCTGATTGTAGAAGTGCTTGAGAGCCTCCTCGGAGGCTCTGATTGACGTGTTGAGCAGGTTGATGACGGTGTCGAGGTCCGGGTTCGCGAGGTCGTAGTTCTCGTGGGGTATCTCCGCCCTCGCCGCGCCTGCGGAGAGGATTGTCCCGCCGATCATCAAGATGAGAAGCATCGAGGCTATCCGGACGCAGGGTCGCGGGGACCGGTTCGCGTTCGTTGCCAGAGTGCCTCTGTGCGTGGCCACCGAACCGCTCAGATGTGTAGTTTGGATTTTACAGTGCCCCGAGATGGTCACCATTCCCGCAGCTCCAATGTGTAGATGACATTGTCCTTGGAGTTGTCCACGCTCTCCACCACGACCGCCTTCCCCGTTGCCCGGGCCGCTGCGGTCAAGAGGCACGCGCAGCCGATACAAGACATCTGCCTGCAAGTATCGGGTTTCTCCTTCCTGACGTTCCTGCAGGCCTCGAGGAGGTCCCTGTACTCGACCCTCATGACCGTCTTTCCGTCCCTCTCCTTGAAGTGAAAATCCCGCAAGATTCCCAGACCGTGCTTCATCATCTGCAAAGTTCCCTCTGCCGTCTCGATCCCCACGCCCGTCAGCGAAGATCCGAGATTCTTTTCGATGTGGTTCAGAAGCCCTAGGCCGAGCGGTTCGAGCACGACACCCGGGGAAGAGCCGTCCTTGCCTGGCGAGAGCGTCAGGTCCTCCGAAAGGGCAGTCGGCAGCACGATCGGGCCCTTTCCTCCCGGAATGAAGATCCTCTCTCTCGGAAGACCGTGTTTTGCCGGGAGATAGACGGCATTGCCCGGAAGCTGGAGCGCGGAGAGAATGTCACTGGCGTATTTCGCGGTGGCGATCATCTCGTCCTCGGACACCCTCCTAGACGAGCTAGCCTCGCCGAGTACCGCGACGCCGAACACCCCGAGGAACCCGAACCCTATGCCTGCTATCACCCCGAGATCTCTCTCGTCCTCGAGCTGGTCGATCCGTTCCTGGAGGGACGGGTCAGGAGTCTCTCCGATCTGAACGATCTCGGCGTTGGCGTTGTACGCGAGCAGAAGCAGAACGAGCCCTACGACGGCGATTCCGATCGCAATGACCCGTCCGGTGGTCAGACGTAGAGAGCGTCCGAGAATGCTAACGTTCATCTCTGCTCTTCCCGCAACAGCCTAACGGGATAAGTCCCTTTCCTAGATTCCGCAGGCTTTGGCGCGTCGCATCGAGGCTCGTTTTTCTACATCGATGGGACGTGATAAGTTAGTTTTCCTATCCTTCGTGCGATGATTCGGATTGCGAGCCACCGCTCTCATTATCGTTCTTGGTAGAATTCGATCCCTCCTTGGACGTCGGAAAACGGGTCGTGCTAATTGGTTTCATACGACAATGATGCGTATGATTAACGGTGCATTTTGTCCGGGGAAGTCTTGCGCTTTTCGAGACGGTCTGAACAGAGTCAGTCAAGGGAAACCTTCATTACCTGACTGCGTGATGCATCTGGTCGGCGCGTCCAGAAAATTCTGCTGATATCAGTGCGATGCACTGAGCAAAACGGGGGGGAATGGCGCCATAGAGGGAGGAGTAAGAGAATGTCCTACGTCAAAAATGTGGACAGCACGAATGCTGTCCAGACAAAGAGAATGTTTGCACGGCTAATGGCCGTACTGGTGGTCTTCATCATGGTCTCGACCGCGTTCGTCGCGGTGCTGGCCAGAGCTGAGGGCACGCCGGAAATCTGGACCTCGAAGGACGAGTACTCGCCTGGCGAGACCGTCGAAATCTATGGAGGCGGCTTCGTCAAATGGGTGCCCGTGACGATCACGGTATCTCATCCAGATATCGTCGAGAAGACCTTCGTAGCGACTCCGGATTTGTACGGCAGATTCGTCTGCAATGATTATGTGGCGGAGATTGTGAAAGATTATTCGACCCCAGTAACGGTCACGGCGACTCAAGTTCTCGAAGGAGGGAACAATGTCGCGACGACGCAGTTCTATGATCCAGCTGCGTACGTCGAAGGCTGGACGCTCATGCCTCATCAGCGCTGGACGACTGGTGACGTCAAGGGCTACAACGAGGGCGACAGCGTTCCGATGATCGCCGTCATCAACAAGAAGCAACTGCATGGCGCGAACGTTGTGACGATGCAGATTGGGTTCGACTTCTACAACAAGACTCCGACAGAAGGGGCGTATGGCATCGACTATCTCACGCAGTATTGGCTGAATCCGCCTGCTGCGCCGTTCAACACTTACGCTAATTCATCGTCGCCATTCTATGTCAATCCAGCAGAGGGTGCTCTGTCTGGCGTTCACAGGGTGGCGGACAACGTCTACGACCAAGGATGGAAGATGACAGTGCAGGTCTGGGAACTCACATTCACGTTCGCGACCGGAGCAACGAGCGCGACGATCAGGTTCGGCGCACACTTGGCTGTGAGCGACCCGGACAGCGGCATCAAAGGGGCGTCGTACTGGCCCGGAGAGTCGCTGCATGTCAGGCTCGTCAACATGGATCCGGCTGTCAACAACGGCAACAGAGACGTTCCAATCTCTGTGAATGAGGTCAAGGGACCGCCGGAGATGGAGCTCATGAAGGAGTGCGACCCTGAGGTCGTGCTCGAGGGCGATACGATCACCTTCACCGTTCACTGGATGAACCTCGGTGAGGCGCCCGCGTACTGCGTGAGGCTTTGGGACGAGCTTCCGTGGTCCGTTGATCTAGTGTCAGGATCCTTCCTCTATAATGACAGCTCAAACCCGTTGCCGATGCCGCCAATTCCAGGCCCGGTCGAGACTGGGACCGGCTGGCAGTGGGACATCGGCATGGTGCCCGGGGCGACCCTGGGAGTGCCGTTCGAGGCCTGGTTGACGTTCGAGGCCGTCGTGATAACCTCCGAGCCCGGATGGTACGAGAACTGGGTCTACCTAACATACACGGATAGCCATGGGAGCGAGTTCCCGCAGCTGTCCGCGGTCTGCAGATTCTACATACCGGAACCTCCCTCGATAATGATAGTGAAGAGCGGACCGTGGTACGCGCATGACGGGGACGTCATAACCTACACGTACAATGTATCTAACAACGGCCCGGTCGACCTCGTCAATGTCGACGTAGTCGATTCGATCGTCGGAACCATCGCGACGGACCTGTCGTTGGCCTCAGGGGACTGGGTGATTCTCAGTGGGACGTACACTGTTAAGACCACCGACCCGAGGCTGCTGGTCAACACCGTTCTTGCGACTGGCGAGGACGAGTACGGCAGAGAAGTCATGGACGACGACTCATGGACCGTGATTATCCTTAGGCCTCATGTCGACGTCGAGAAGGTAGTCAGCATGCCCTGCGCGAAGGCCGGGGAACAGGTCTGGTACACAATAAGCTGGGTCAACCCGCCCGAGTGGGAGACCACGCTGTACAACGTGACCCTCAAGGACTCGCTGTTCGGCGAGTTCGCGCTCGGAACTCTGGAGCCCGGTGAGACGGGCGAGCAGGTCATTCCGTACAATGTGACGAACGCCTGGGATCCGCTCGTGAACACAGTCAAGATCAGAGGAGAGGACTTGATCCACTTGTTCGCGACCGACACGGATGAGGCGCGCGTGGACGTCGTCCACCCGAAGGTGCAGATCACCAAGACGGCCGACAAGGCGTGCGGGAAGCCCGGTGAGACAATCATCTACACGATCACAGTGACGAACCCGCTGGACGCCGATGTTTGGCTGAACGGCTCATACGGCGACTCGACGCTTGGAGGGACATGGACCTTCACGAACCTGAAGCCGGGCGAGAGCGTTTCGCAGATGATTCAGACAGCTCTGCCCGATGTCGACCCGTATGTGAACGAGGCCTGGGTCTTCGCGATGGATCACCAGCGACACATCGTCGAGGCGAAGGCGTCTTTGAGAATCGATGTGGTCCACCCGGATATTGAAATCACGAAGACTGTCAGCATGCCGTGTGGGATGCCCGGCGAGGAGGTCGTCTGGAAGATCGTTGTGACGAACCCGCGGACAGCCGATGTTTGGCTGAACGGGACAGTCTACGACCCGGTCCTCGGCATGGAATGGGACTTCGAGAACCTCAAGCCTGGAGAGTCAAGGGAGTTCGTGGTTCCGTTCCTCCTGCCCGGAGGGCCGACTGAGATAGTCAACGAAGCATGGGTCGAGGCATACGATCACCAGGACCACCTCGTGACTGCGAGGACTGGGATGGTCCGAGTGGACATTGTCTACCCGGATGTGGAGATCGAGAAGACCGCCAGCCTGCCATGTGCGGGTGTAGGCGAGGAGATCACCTGGACGATCACAGTCACGAATCCCCAGGCCGCCGATGTCTGGCTGAACGGAACGGCCGAGGACAAGGTCCTCAATGTGACCTGGGAGTTCCACAACCTGATGCCTGGGCAATCCGTCTCGTGGCAAGTGACCATGAGGATGCCCGACGGGCCGACCGAGATCATCAACACGGCCACCGTGACGGCGAAGGACCACCAGGGTCACGTCGTCACTGATACGAGCGACCCGGTTAGGGTTGACATAGTTCACCCGGCAATCGAGATCGAAAAGACCTCGGACCTGCCTTGCGCAGGTGTCGGCGAACTCATCGTCTGGACCATCATCGTCACCAACCCAGCATCAGCGGATGTCTGGCTGAACGGCACGATTGACGATCCGGCTGTCTGGGAGAGCTGGACGTTCAACGACCTGAAGCCTGGTGAGAGCATTGTCAAGACGGTCGTGCAGAAGATGCCCGATGTCGATTACTTCGAGAACTGGGCATACGTCTATGCGACCGACCACCAGCAACATCTGGTCAGCGCGGCCGATAATGCAATCGTGGACGTCGTGCACCCCGAGGTCGTGATCGAGAAGAGCGTCAGCATGCCGTGCGGCAAGCCCGGCGAGGAAGTCGTCTGGAAGATAGTTGTGACGAACCCGGGACGCGCCGACGTATGGCTGAACGGGACGGTCTCCGACCCGATGCTCAACGGCACATGGTCGTTCTTTGACCTGATGCCTGGGGAATCGGAAATCTACCTGGTGCCGATGCTGTTGCCCGAAGGCCCGACCGAGATAGTCAACACCGCGACTGTCACGGCGAAGGATCACCAGGGTCACGAAGTAACGGATACCAGCGACCCGGTGAGGGTTGACATAGTCCACCCGGCTGTCGAGATCACAAAGACCGCGTCTCTGCCATGCGCGAAGGTGGGCGAGGAAGTGACGTTCACGATAAACGTCACGAACCCATCCTCTGCAGATGTGTGGCTGAACGGGACGGTCGACGACCCGATGCTCAGCAGGATATGGTCGTTCTTCGACCTTATGCCCGGAGAGTCTTTTGTCAGGACCGTCACGATCCCGATGCCCGAGGGGCCGACGGAGTTCATCAATGTGGCAACGGTGACCGCCTACGACCACCAGCGCCACGAGGTCTCCGCGAAGGCTTCGGTCAGGGTCGATATCGTGCACCCTGACATCCGAATCGTGAAGAGTTCGAGCCTGCCATGTGCGGGTGTCGGCGAGGAGATAACGTGGACGATCAATGTCACGAACCCGGACACTGCCGATGTATGGCTGAACGGTACGATCGACGATCCACTTCTTCTCCATGCCTGGTCATTCTTTGACCTCATGCCGGGGGAGAGCTTCGTGGCACGGTACACGATGGTCATGCCCGACGGACCGACCGAGCTGATCAACGTCGCTACGGTCACGGCGTATGACCACCAGCAGCACCGGGTATTTGCGCAAAGCAACTCGGTGCGCGTGGACATAGTGCACCCGGATGTCGAGGTCATCAAGACGGCCGACAGGTACCTCGCACACGAGGGAGACGTGATCACATACTTGATCACAGTCGTGAACCCGATTACGGCAGATGTGATGCTGAACGGAACAGTCGTTGACTCGATGTTTGGTGCGATAGGCACCTTCTCCAACCTCGTGGTCGGAGGGAGTGTCAGCTTCGGCTTCACCTACACGGTGACGAACGAGACCCCGGAAGTCATACTCAACACTGCGACCGTGACGGCCAAGGACCACCAGAATCACACAGTCACTGATGATGATGAGTGGAACGTGACCGTGCTCAGGCCAGATATCGAGGTCACGAAGATTGGACCCAAGTATGCGAGCGTCGGCGACGTGATAACCTACTATGTGAACGTGACCAACATCGGAGACTGCGACCTGTTCAACGTGACCGTGGTGGACTCGCTTTACGGACTGATAGTGCCGCCGATTCCGGTTATACTCGAGGGCCAGACCGCGCACCTGACGTTTGTCTGGACAGTGCCGGCAGGACCTGGCGATCTCACCAACAGAGTGGTCGCGAGGGGCGAGGACAGGCTGCACTTGTTTGTCGAAGACGATGCCTGGTGGAACGTGAGCAAGTTTGCGACCATCGAGGGATACAAGGCAGCCGACCTGAACGTCGACAAGGACAGGGACGAGCTTGAGCCTCTGCTCGAAGGTTGGGTCATCGTGCTCAACGGAACGGAAGAGGACGGCACGCTGGTCGGACCATTGACCACGCAGACGGACGTGGTCGGGCACTACATATTCACAGGACTTAAGCCCGGGATATACACCGTCAGTGAGGTCCTGCTCGCAGGATGGAGGAACATATCTGCAGCGACCAACCTCGTCCTGCTGGGCAGCGGGAGCATCGTGTCCCTTGACTTCCTCAACATGCCCTACGGCGACATCTCAGGGGCCAAGTTCGAGGACAAGAACCTGAATGGCCATTGGGATCTCGGAGAACCCGGAATCGCCAACTGGACCATCTACCTCGATGGGACAACGACCGGCGGGATTGTTGTGGATCTTGAAACGACGACCAGCGGCCAAGGGCTATACGTCTTCACAGACCTCTTGCCCGGACTGTACCTTGTGACTGAAGAGTCGAAGGCCGGCTGGTACGCAACCACGCCCACCATGCAGGTGGTGGACACGAGAGGCCTCGACCCGTTCAATGTGACGGGTATTGACTTCGGCAACGTCCAGCTCGGGGAGATAACCGGGTTCAAGTGGCTCGACGAGAACATGAACGGTTACGAGGACGGCATGGAGCCGAAGCTCGCTAACTGGACAATCGTTCTCGACGGCGTCTTGGCGGACGGCGTCACGACCGTCCACAAGGAGACGGTCACGGGACCGGGCGGCTACTATGCCTTCACTGGGCTGCTCCCCGGAGTGTACGTAGTTTCCGAGGTTCTCAAGGACGGCTGGAAGAACATCACGCCTCTGTCCAGGGTGATCACCATCATACCCGGCTCCAATGTCACGTGCGCCAAGTTCGGCAACGTGCCGCTGGGCTGCATCGAGGGATGGAAGTTCCTCGACTGGGACATGGACGGCATGAAGGACGGGAACGAGCCCGGCATACCCGGCTGGCGGATGACCCTCACGGGTTGGCTGGCGAACGGGACGCCTCCGTACAGCGAGGACAACGCGACGCACATTGTGCCTGTGACCATTCTCACTGGACCGGACGGTTCGTGGAAGTTCTGCGGCCTGCTCCCGGGGATGTACTTCGTCACTGAGGAGACCAGGGAGGACTGGTACCACACGACACCAGTCTCACAGCACTTCCTGATAACGCCTTGGCGCATCGTTCCCCCATGTGTGATCATAGGACCTACTCATGTGGTCGATGTGAAGTTCGGCAATGTTCCGTACTCGTGCCTCTGGGGCTACAAGTGGAACGACCTGAACGGCGATGGCCGGCACCAGGACAACGAGCCGGGAATAGCGAACTGGACGATCCACATCGTCGGGGTCAGAAACGACGGTGTGGCGGTCAACATCACGGTCGTTACAGGCCCTGATGGCAAGTGGCAGACCTGCTTCATCATCCTGCCCGGGTCGTACCGGATCTACGAGGAGCTCAGGGACGGATGGACTCCCACATCGATGTGGGCGTACAGCATAACGATCCCGATGAACATCGAGCCGGTCAAGCACCAGTACAACTTCATGAACTTCCAGAACGGGAAGATCAAGGGGTTCAAGTACGAGGACATGAACGGCAATGGAAGGCGTGACGCGGGCGATGTCCCGATCCAGAACTGGGTCATAACGCTCGAGAACGCCAGCCACGAAGTGATCGCTACGACGATCACCGCTGGTGACGGCAGCTTCGAGTTCATCGGACTGCCCTTGGGGACGTACTGGGTCTGTGAGCAGATGCAGGCTGGCTGGGTGCCGACCACTCCGGTGTGTGTCAACGTCACGATTGCGTCAGGCACAGAGGTGGTCCTCGACGCGTTCCTGAATGTCGAGCTGAGCACGGTCTTCGGATACAAGTTCGAGGACCTCAACAGCAACGGCATCCGGGACCAGGGAGAGCCTGGAATACCTGGCTGGAAGATCTACATGATCTGGGACCTCGACTCGACGGTCTACAACACGACCACCGACGCGGACGGGTACTATGAGTTCACCGGCCTTATGCCAGACTCCTTCTACATGATCTATGAGGAGAAGCGGGTCGACTGGTGCCCGACGAACGCGACCTGGGAGCAGTTCTCGGTCTCGTCAGGGACGACGCACCGGGTCCACGACTTCATGAACTTCCACTGCGTGTACATCACGCTGTTCAAGTACGAGGACATGAGGCACGATGGCGTGTACTACGAGGGAGTCGACAGGCCAATCCCCGGCTGGACGTTCTACATACTGAACGCGACGTCGTCCAACTTCGATGCGATGCAGACAGATTCGGACGGGAAGATCAGCCTGCGCTACTGCTCGTACCAGAACTTCGTGCTCGTGCGCGAGGAGATCAGGGACGGGTGGTGCCAGGTCAGTCCGCCCAACGCCTCGGTCAAAATACTCATCATGTCCGGGAAGGCGATAAACCTGGGCACGCAAGAGGAGCAGTACGTGTATGAGTTCGGCAACTTCGAGTGCGTCGACATCACGCTGTTCAAGTACGAGGACGTGGACGGCGATGGAGTGTACAACTCCACCATCGACGAGCCGATAGAGGGCTGGACCTTCTGGGTGTATGACTCGGCCCAAGGCTTGCCGATGGCGTACGTGACCGACGCTGGTGGCTATGTGAACCTCACCTTCTGCACGTATGAGAGCTTCGTGCTGGTGGTTGAGGAGGTCCGGCAGGGCTGGTGCTCAGTGAACCCACAATGGGGTTCCTATGAGATCCTAATCGCGTCCGGAATCGCCATCAACCTCGATACTCTCAAGGAGCAGTACCTGTACCAGTTCGGCAACTTCCAGTGCGCGAAGATTGTAGTCTTCAAGTACTGGGACAAGTGCAGCAACGGCTGGTATGACGAGGGATTCGATGCTCCCTTGCGTGGTTGGTTCATCAACGTGCTGAACGCCGAGGGCGTCTCCGTGGCTCACGGGTACACCGACGAGCACGGCTACTTCAACGTCACGATCTGCAAGGCTGGGAACTACACGGTCGTGGAAGAGGACCGCCAGGAGTGGTCGCACATCAACCCCGCGAGCGGCCAGATTGAGGTAACGGTCCAATCCGGCGATGTCTGGATGCTCCACTTCGGCAACTACCTGAAGGTCAAGGTGCCGGTGTTCAAGTACGAGGACGTCAACAGCGACGGCGACTACGACCTGCTTATCGACAGGCCGATCCCAGATTGGCACTTCGATCTCATCCGAAACGACGGGTACACATACAGCGGTGAGACCGACGTCAACGGCATGCTCGTGTTCGAGGTCAACAGGTCCGGCATCTACAGGATAGTCGAAGAGGACCGCGTCAACTGGACCCACATCAACCCGGCGAGCGGGATGGTGCTCCTGAACATCATCTCGGGAGTGCACATACCGCTCCAGATGTTCGGGAACTTCCACGATGTCTGCATACCGGTCTTCAAGTTCGCAGATGTCGACGGTGACGAATACTACGAACCGTGGGACTGCGATGTGCCGGTCCCAGGCTGGAACTTCACGCTCTGGGTGAAGGTCGGTATGACGTGGGTCATGCTCGAGACGAAGGCGACCAACGAGAACGGGTTCCTGTGCTTCAAGGTGAACCGCTCTGGAGAGTACAAGGTCACCGAGGAGGCACGCGACGGCTGGATCTGGATCATCCCGAGGAGCGGCGAGTACAGGGTCGTTGTCCACAGCGGCACCGTATTCGAGTGCGCGCTGGTGTTCGGCAACTTCAAGTTCGGCAAGATAACCGGGCACAAGTACAACGACCTGAACGGCAACGGCACGTGGGATCTCGGAGAGCCCGGACTAGCGGGCTGGACGATACACTTCCGCGTCACATGGCCGTTCTTCATGGAGGGCTTCGCGGTGACGGACAAGAACGGGTACTACGAGTTCACCGGGCTGCCGCCAGGATTGTACGCAGTGTGGGAGGACCAGCAGCCGGGCTGGAACGCGACCTCGGATCCGCTGGTCTACGTCATGATCAGGGGCAACTCGCACAAGGTGGTTGACTTCTTCAACTTCGAGATCGGCTGCATAGACGGCTACAAGTACGAGGACGTCAACGACAACGGCCAGTACGACCCCGGCATCGATACGCCGATCAGAGGCTGGACGATCACCTTGATGATCACGACGGGCATCGTCATGACTCCTGAGGGACCGATCAGCGCGATCGCGATCGTCAACGTGACCACGACGGACTGGAACGGGTACTACCGGTTCTGCGGCCTCGGACACGGACTGTACATCGTGAGGGAAGAGGTCAGGGACGACTGGGTGCCCAACACGCCGACATCCGTGGAGCACGAGCTGCTCTCGGGCGAGAAGTGGAGGGCGCCGATGTTCCTGAACTACCACCTGGGCTCGATATGCGGCGACAAGTTCGACGACATGAACAGCAACGGCCAGTGGGACGACGGAGAGGACCCGATCGAGGGCTGGCAGATCTGCCTCATCAGGAAGATAGGCAGCTTCGTGATGCCCTTGCCGGAAGTCACCTACACGGACGCGAACGGCTCGTGGTGCTTCACGGGCCTCCGGGCGGGCGACTACCGTGTCTGGGAGGTCTTGAACGACAGCTGGACACCGACCACCAACGACTCTGCTGATGTCACGATATGGTCCGGCAGGCATGTGCTGGTGCCTCCGTTCGGCAACTTCAAGAACGTGTGCATCCCGCTGATGAAGTACAACGACGTCAACGGCGACGGAAGGTACGAGATAGGCACGGACACGCCGATCGAAGGCTGGGAGTTCCTGGCCGAAGGGCCGGCGTTCCCAGGCGGGCTGAAGGTCTACACTGGACCCGATGGGAAGGTCTGCGTCCTGGTCACGAAGGCCGGCTGGTACACGATCACCGAGGAAGCGCGCCTCGGCTGGAAGAACACCACGGCGTCCTCGATAACCGTCTACGTGGAGTCCGGCGATGTCTTCAAGAGGCTGATGTTCGGGAACTTCCAAGAGGGAAAGATCGAGGGGTACAAGTACTACGACTGGAACGCGAACGCGACCAGAGACGACCGCGAGGAGGGCCTGCAGAACTGGGTCATCGTGCTCCTCGGGCCCGGCGGGCCGTACACTGATATGACCGACGAGAACGGCTACTACGAGTTCACGGACCTGATGGCCGGAGACTATACGATCTACGAGGACCTGCTCGTCGCGCCTCCTGGCTGGAGGCCAACGACTCCTCCGACAGTGCCAGTGTCGATCCGTAGCGGGGACGTGAAGTCGGTCCTGTTCGGCAATGTTCTCTACGGGAACATCACCGGCTGCAAGTTCTACGACAAGGACCTCGACGGCGTGCGCGACGAGGGCGAGCCTGGTCTCCCAGGCTGGACCATCCTGCTCAGCGGGGTGACGGACCACGGCATAGTGGTCAACAGGCACACAATGACCAACGCGTGCGGCTGCTACAAGTTCCTCGACCTGATGCCCGGCAACTACAGCATCACAGAGGTAATGCCCGGGCCGGAGTGGGTCGCGACCACACCGCTGCCGCAGACGAGCGATTCGAGCGGCGCCATGAGGGAGTGGAGCGACGTCGTGAACATCGGAAACATCCGGTACGCCAAGATCTGCGGGTTCAAGTTCCTGGATACCTATGGCATGAACTACCCGTTCTGGCCGAACGGCATATTCGACTTCGGTGAGTTCGGGCTGGGCAACTGGAAGATAACGCTCCAGGGCTGGACCGACACGGGCGTCCGGGTCGACGAGGTCAGGTACACGGACAACGTCCACAGGTTCTGGATCGGCTGGTACTGCTTCGGCGGCATACTGCCGGGCAGGTACTGGGTCAACGAGACGCTCCTGTACGGGTACTACGCCACGAGGCCGATAGCCAACCTCGTCATGGTATATCCGTTCCCGATGGGGCCGGTCTGCATCAGGATCGACTTCGGGAACCTGGTGCCGTCGAGGGACCCGCAGGTGCCGTTCATGCTGGAGAAGGGCTGGAACCTCTGGTCGACCCCGCTGGATGTCGGCGGGCTGACCGCGAAGTCCTTGCTCGCGGCGATCGGGCCGAACGCAAGGGCCGTGTCGAGGCTTGACGAGGCCGCTGGCAGGTACGTGTCATATGTTACCGGATACCCGGACACGTACGACTTCCCGATAGTCTTGGGCGAGGGGTACTTCGTCTATGTGAAGGCCAAGACCCACTTCTCCCTGGAAGGGAACCTGACGTCCGCAAGCTCGGTGCCTGTGCTCAAGGGCTGGAACCTAGTCGGCTACGACAAGCTCGAGGGCACGATGGCCAGCGAGATCATCAACGCCGGCGTCGGATGCAAGGTGAGGGCCGTGACGTACCTGGACGCGGAGCTCGGGGTGTACAAGTCCTTCGTGAAGGGCTACTCGGACGCATACGACTTCGAGGTGACCTCGGGTAGGGCGTACTTCGTGTACGTAGACGCGGCTGGCAGCCTGAGCCTCTGAGGCGAAACCTATTAGATTCGGGCGGGGCTTTTGCCCGCCCGCGGAAAACCCTTTCTGGCCTTTCACTCGAAGAGCGGGAGTTGTCGTGCGTTGGTGGACAGCAAGATACTGGAGCAGACCATGCGATCGTTCATGTACAGGCACCCCGTTGGCGGTCGTCACATGAGGCACGCAATCACGATCATCGTCATCGTGGCAGCCGTGATAGCGGTCCCGTTCTCAGCTCTCCTTGTGCCTGCTCACCACGCAGGCGCGGCTCTCGGTCCGAAGATCGTGGACGGCTACATCCGTGATACCGGCGGCTCTCCGGTATCGGGAGCGAACGTCACTGTCAAGGTATTCGACGGCGCCACCCTCAGGGCAACCCAGTACTATGTTCCGTTGACGGGTTCCGATGGCTTCTACACGGTCACATTCCGCGAGACCCAGTACGATGTCGGCAACACGATCTTGGTCACCGCCACCAAGGGTCTCCAGACAGGGACGAATTCGGCTGCAATAGTTGATGAGGAACCTCAGTCAATCGATGTCACGCTGGATGTCATAATCCCGGAGTTCTCAGGCTACCTGCCCGTGGTCGGGGGCACCCTGCTCGTGGCGGCACTGGCCTTAGGCGCCTCTAGGGGCCGGCGGAGCGGCCAAAGGTAAGCGGAAAGTGTTATATGTGACCGGGAGAATCACAATACCCCACAAGTGGTTGCACAGGAACGGAGGACACAGGCGAATGAATGGCTCCCCCTTGGCAGGCAGACGCTTCTACGCGGTCGCAATACTGCTTACCCTTCTCTCAGTGCCCTTTCTTGCGATATCCGTTTCGACCGTCAAGGGCGATCTCCCCGGACCGTTCTTCGTAGACGGGTACGTGAAGGACAATGCCGGGACGCCTATGCAGGGCGTAGATGTGGTGGTCGTCTCGTTGCACGGGGAGACGGTCGTTAGCACGGTTTACGGGGTAACGGATGAGTATGGATTCTATACGGTGACCTTCCCGACAGAGACCGTGGACTACGGCCACACGATACGCGCCACCGCAACGTATGGAGCCAGCCAGGTCTCCGACGAAGTCGTCGTCCCCGATGGCGAGGATTTCGGAGTCTCGATCGACCTGCAGTTCCCATTCGAGATCCCGCAGTTCGGGACGGTGCTCGGGTTCCTTGCGGTTGCAGCGATTGTGGGAGTCATCGCGATAGTCCTGCTTACGAAGAGATCGAAGGCGACCAAGCAGTAGTCTCGAACGGTCGTCTCCATCTGGAATACCGTCGCCGAGACGGGCATGAAAAGTTCTTTATTCTCCGCTCCGCAATACTCTAACCCCGGCGGGTGCTTTGGAGAGCATAGCTCGCAGCTCCTTCTCACCCAGGGCGTGGTTGCGATGAATGGGGACAGGATTCTCAGTCCGGGCGTGATAGTCGTCTCGGCAGCCCTGGTCTTCCTCATGCTCGCGGTCGCAACGCTTCCAAGCGGGATAATGGCCGCAGACCACCCGAAGACTGTCAGAGGCTACGTCTACGACCAGGATGGGCGGAAGGTGGTGAACGCCCATGTCACGGTCACCATGATGGACGGCGAGACCCAGATCTCAGCGAAGACAGAGGACTCCGACTCTAACGGGTACTTCAGCTGCAATTTCGACAACTCCGATTGGTACATCGGGAACACGATCGTCGTGTCCGCGACATACGGCGCACTGCAGGCGACGAACGAGACCCCGATAGTCGCGGACGACGAGTTCGTACAGTGGGAGAACGTGACCTTCCCGTACGAGATCCCCGAGCTCGGGAACGGCCTCTTCGGATTCTTGGTGGCGGGCCTGCTGTTGGGCGCGATCGCGGTCGCCGCGTTGGTTCTGATACGCAGAAAGGCCTAGTCAGTAGGCGTTTTCCGGCGCAAAGTTACATAAACTGTCGAGCAGTTGGGAAGTCAAACAGTGCTGCGTCCGACCTACTGACCGATGGGAACCGTTATGAGGGATGATAACGGCAAAACAGCCTTCAAATAAGGTTCGGCCGGCTATAACAACGGAGATGTATCACGTGGCGAGAGGTCTTGCCGCCAGTCGTCGAGCGGCAGGAGACGGTGCCGACCCGCACCCTCAGGCCCGCGCTCGTCTTGCGGGTCAGATTGCAGCCGCGCTCCTGCTGATGCTCCTGGTCACCAGCTCCTTCACAGCCCTGGCTAACGTCCATGGGTCACCTCAGGCTCCCTCCGGGGATCGAGATCAGCAAAGCCCGCAGGTCGAGAAACCTTCCCGCGGCCATTGGAACTGGGATGGGTTCGTGGATTCGGACGGCATGGTCGATGCGATAGTGTGGAGCGACTCTCCCGTTTCACTGAAAAAGTTCACCGACGGTTCAAAGCATACGAAGGATTTGCGAATTAAGGGCAGCCTCGCTCACGGCTCCGAACTAGCCGTGAGAGCCACCCCCGAGGCGTTAGAGGCTGCTCTCTCCGCCGACCCCGGATTGTCAGCCTACCCGGACATGGTCGTCCACGCATTGGACTCGACGAGCAACGACGCCATCGGGGCGCCGCAGATATGGAACCGGACCGATCCCACCAGCAGGCCGGTCGTGGGCACGGGCATCACGGTTGCCGTGATCGACACGGGCATCTGCTACACGCACCCTGATCTCGGCGGCGGCTTCGGCTCGGGATACAAGGTGATTGGCGGATACGATTTCTACAACAACGACGCAGACCCGATGGACGACAACGGCCACGGGACGCATGTTGCAGGCATCATCGCGGCGGACGGTGGCAGCCACGGAGTCGCTCCCGGTGCGACGCTTCTTGCGTACAAGGTACTGGGTCCCGACGGAAGCGGCTCGATGAGCATCGTCGTGCAGGCGGTAGACGCTGCGATTGACCCGAACGACGATGGAGACACCTCGGACCATGCGGACATCATCAGCATGAGCCTGGGAGGGTCAGGCGACCCAACCGACCCGATCTGCCGCGCGGTCGAACGGGCAGTGGCCGCCGGAATCCTCGTTGTCGTCGCAGCCGGCAACTCCGGGCCTTCTGTGGGCAGCGTCGCCTCTCCGGGCCTGTCACCATATGCTCTCACGGTCGGCGCGGCGAACGACCTGGGCGTGCTCGCGAACTTCAGCTCGCGCGGGCCGACCGACGATATGAGGATCAAGCCTGAGATATCGGCGCCGGGCGTATCCGTCCTGTCCACGGTCCCCTATGCGAACGCCCGCAGGAGCTCGTCAAGCGGATACATGGAGATGAGCGGCACATCGATGGCCACGCCGCATGTGAGCGGTGCGGCCGCGTTGGTGATGCAGCTGCACCCGACCTGGACTCAGGACCATGTGAAGGCCGCGCTGATCTCCGGCGCGAAGCTGATGGACGAGTCCGTGTGGTCCGCAGGCTCCGGGATGCTCTCGTTGCCCGGCTCCGCTGATGTCTCGCAATACTCTCCTACTCCCCTGATCTCGTACGGGGTCGCGAACGGGACCGTATCCACGGTCTCCGTCACAAACGCGGCAGCGGGCGCCACCTTCTCGGTTTCCGCAGAGGACCGGTACTCGTTGTCTGCCGATGGTTCTATGAAGTACCACGATTGGACGAACCTCTCCGTTGTGTCTCCTCTGTCCGTCACGATCCCAGCCTCGGGAAGTGGTCAGCTGACCATGACGATAAACCCTGACACTCAGCCCGAGGGGTACTACGACGGTTCCATCACGCTCCGCTCCGGAGCGATGACCTATCGGATACCGTTCGGCTTCCTCATTCTCACCAAGGTCACGATACATGTGCTGGACACCTCGGGCAGGGAGGTCCTTGACCCCTATGGAGGCGTCTGGGTCTACAGCCTGCCCGATGCGGCGACGGCCATTGGCCAGCGCGGGAGCGACGAGCCCGCGCCCCCGGCGACCTTCCTGCTCCCTTCAGGCGACTATCGGGTCCACGCGATCGGCCATCAGCTGGTGTACAAGCCAGGGAGCCCGTACATTCTGTCGGATGTGTTCACCCTCGCTAGACTGGAGACGAGGGATTTCTATCTCCGTATGAACGACGCGCATGTGGTGACGATCGACCTCGAGACGAACGAGGGCATCCCGATCTACGTCAAGGAGTACAGGGCGTACGCGAGATACGCTGGCACGGATATCCAGAACATCTCGTTCGACCTCACGGGCACCGATTACTCCATCAAGGGCTCCTCGATCTTCACGATCCCGCACTCGATCAACGTGTACATGAGCGACACCAACGCCAGGGTCGGCATCGCGGTGACAGGCTACTCATACACAAGCGCGATGTGGGACTTCATGAAGCTCAACTGGCAGCACTGGTACGAGTACATATCGACCAACTTGACGAACTTCCTGATCGAGTCAACGACGGACCTGCAGTTCATGCTTGCGTGGGAGTTCCCCGAAGTGAACGGCTCTCTGCCTTCGGTCCTAACCTACGACCTCGGCACGTCGGCCGTGATCAAGACCAAGTACGACATCCCGGGCAAGGTATACGAGCCGTGGTGCAACTGGGGGACGCACAGGGCCATCGGGGGCGAATCCGTCTTCTATATGCGCAGGGACACCGAGACCTCCATCAACCCGTTCTTCTCGGGCATCACCAGGACGTCAATCGTGAACGGGGTGTTCGCGGAGCTGTACTTCCCCAGGGGCATCTTCCAAGGGTTCATCGAGCGCGAGTTCTACCGCGCTGACTACTCGCAGCTCCTGAGAGCGCGCACGGCGTCAGAGATCTACGTGCCGAACAGGAACTTCCTGACCGAGCTTGACCCGGTCCAGGGAGAGCAGCGCCTCGGCCAGGGGCCGTTCTATCCGTCCGTCTACACTGCGAACACGAACGACTCGCTGATCCTGTTCCAGCCGCTCCTGCGCGACCAGTACGGCTCGAAGGTCGACGGGATGTCCACGCCGATGATGCGGCTCTACAGAGATGGTTTCTCGATAGGCGTGTACCAGATCTCCGAGTTCCAGGCACGCCCTGACGCGAAGAGGATAGTCGCACTGATGGGTCCGGGCGAGTACGCGGCCAAGTTCGAGTACTCTCCGTTCTCGCAGCTCTACAACGATGTCTGGATTGAGCTCGGTTTCACGGTGCCAGGGCAGGACATAGACCCGCCGGTCATCACCGGAATGAGTCTTCCGCAGAGGTTCTCGCCCGGCAGCCAGCTTGAGCTGAGCGTCGCCGCATCCGACAACGAATCCTCGCCGGTGAGCGTCACGATGAGCTCCCGCCCGGGAAGCCTGGGCGTTTGGACGCCACTGACCGTATCGACGGTCTCCCCGGGCATATTCGCATCGGCGATCCAGACGACAGCGTCGACCTCTGTGATAGACGTCAAGATCAGGGTGACGGACGCGTCTGGGAACTACCTGGAGTACATCGCCCATAACGCTTCTTGGGCGGAGACGCCGGTCCAGTTCGACATTCGCCCTGTGATCGACCAGGTGGAGTACAAGACCACGGGGGTGCTGGTCGGGCTCACGGGATATCTCAGGAACGCCACGGGCGGGTCGCTCCACCTCACGGCCGCGATCCCGCTCGAACTCAGTGTCGGCGGCGAGAAGATCGGCATTGTCCTGGACGAGTACATGTCCAGCGGCGCCCATCAGCACAACGGCACGATCAGGTTCGACTGGACGCTGAGGCCCACAGAGATATTCACCGCCCCCGGACAGGTCGCAACAGTAACGGTCGACTTCGACCTCGGCACGTACCAGCGCGTCACGCGCTCATTCACGCTCACTTCCATCCCGAACGACAATACGGCCCCCACGATCGAGCTTGTCTCCCCCGCGAATGACACGGACATCGCGAGCGGGACCTCGATTGACCTGTCGATCATCGATGACGGCACGTTCACCGCGGGCTACTCCGTGGACGGGACGGCATTCGTCCAGCTCTCAGCGCCTTACGACATCAGCACGTCCTCATTCTCCGACGGGACGCACAGCATAGCGGTCTACGCCCAAGACGACGAGGGCGTCAACACGACCCTCGGGCTCAGGTTCGATGTCGACGCGAACTCGCCTCAACTGGCGATAACGAGCCCGGCGAATGGCACTATCGTGCCGCTTGGGTCGACAATGACCATCAGTGTGTCCGACCGGCACCTGTCACTCGTGACATATCATCTGGACAGTGGGGCGGACATAATCATCAACTCACCCTACACCGTCAGCATGGACTCCTGGTCAGTCGGGACACACACGGTGCAAGTCAGGGCGACCGACTCCGTCGGGCACACCTCTACCGTGAGCTCGACCTTCGAGATAGCTAGCAGCACGGTGACGGTGTCCCTTTCGACGCCCGCAAACGGCTCTGTCGTGAAATCCGGCGTGCCGATCGTGTTAACCGTCCTAGGGTCGGGCACGCTGGCGTGCGAATGGTCCGAGGGAGGAATCCCTCACACGCTCGCCTCGCCGTTCGTCATTGCCACCGCTGGATGGTCCGAAGGATTGCATCTGATGACCGCCACAGCATCCAACAGCCTCGGCGGGGAGTACTCGATCTCGTTCACGATGATCATAGACAACACGGCCCCCACGATCACGTTGGTGTCACCGGAGCAGGGGGCTTATGTGGATCAGATGGATGTCGTCATGATCCGCGCCGAAGACCCTCATCATCTGAGCATCTCATGGGACATCTGGGGTCTGGCATACGAGACCGACAAGACAACCGCAGTCGTGCTCTTGACGAGGGTCGACCAGGAGGGCATGTTCGTGGTCCGGGTCAGCGCGGTCGACCAAGCCAACAACTCGGCCAGCGCGGACTTCGTGTTCATGATGGACATCGCCTCGCCGTATATTGAGTTCGGCGGCATTGGCTCCGGCCTGGTCGCCTCCGGAGCGCCTCTGAACGTGAGCGCGACGGACACGAACCTCGCAGTCTTCCAGTTCGCGATCGATGGCGCCCCTGCTGAGGTGGTGACGTCGCCGCACCAGATCGATACTTCTAGTCTTGCTCCCGGATTGCACGATTTGTGGGCCTATGCCATCGATCGCGCAGGACACTCGACCTCGGACACCCCCTCGATCTACATCGACGCCACCGCGCCGGTGGTCCAGATCCTGGCCGAAGGTCGGTACGTCAACGGTTCGTGGATGGACATCGATGCTTCCGTCACGGACGACTTCGGGGTGTCCGCGGTCACGCTCTTCTTCACCGCCAAGGACGGCAGCCTTCAGAGCGTCCAGATGTCGTTGTCGGAGGGTACATACACGGTCACTCTCTCACCGAGCCAGCTCTGGGACGGCATCGTGGTGTATGCGGTTGCGACCGACCTCGTTGGTCATTCTTCTGAGAGCTCTCATGTCAAGATAACGTCGGAAGGAATGATTGACGACGGAGGCGGCTCGTCATTGATCTCCTCGCCCGCTGGACTTGTCGGCCTGCTAGCTGTGGTTGTCGCGCTGTTGGCCATTCCTATCATCGGTTATTTGATACTCCGCAGGCGGAAGGATTCGTGGGAATCTCTCGAGGAGGACCTTCCGGAGGAGGAGCTTCCTCTGCGGCGGGAGCACGAGGAGGAGCCGGCCGAGGAGAAGGAACCGCTCCTGATGCCTCTCAAGCCGTTCGAGGAGCTCTCGGTCGGCCCGCGGCCAATGGTGGCCTCCGGGATCTCAAGACCGGTGGTCGAGACGCGGAGGTCAGTGATTTCTGAACCCCTATCGGCTCCTGCACCCACGCCCCCGCCTATACCCGTTCCTCCGCCTCGCGAGCCGATTCGCCTCATCGATGCGATTCCGGACTCGCGGTTCGAGAGCGAAGAGGACGAGGATGAGTATCAGGCCTTCATGCACGAGCTCGAGGACGTTCAGGACCAGATGCGGAGCCTCTCCGAGAAGCGGAGCGTGTACAAGCAGCCCGAGGAGCATCTGAGGCCCGATCTCGAGCTGGATTCGGAGCTGGACGACAAGAGGCCCAAGAGGATCACGGGTCTGCAGCTGAAGAAGTCTATGGAGTGACGGGCTCTTCCTTCGCGGAGTCTTGTGAAACGGCCGCGATTGCCGCTCTCTCCCTTTTCTCGTAGACCTTGTCGAGCCATCTTACGATGAGCAGCCAGAAGATGGCGACGAACGCCACGAAGACTATGATCCCGATGTACGAGTGCACGAACGCCAGTGCCGGGTGGCCCCAGGCGATCCCCGTGGCGATCGTGACGACCATCCGTATGATGTTCGAGAGCCAGGTGACGGCAAAGCCGATTGCGAGTGCCACCAGCCCCACAGCGTCGACCTTCTGATATCTCACAAGAACGAATGCGAGAAAGGCCGAGAAGAACAGTCCCGCCGAGTACAGTCCGCTGCACCCGGTCCCGATGCCGAGCTTGAGGATCGCGCCGTCGTGCTCGTATTGGATTATGTTCGACAGCCCTGGACCGCTGAGGTTGATGGACGAGGTCACCTCGAATCCGAGCAAGTGGAGGATTGCGGTGACAGGTGCGGTGACGATGTAGTACTCAGAGTACGCGGTGATCCTTCCGTACGACTCCCCGCTCAGCATCGAGTAGGTCTTCCAGATGACGACGAAGACGAACGCGAGGAAGAAGAGGTAGAAGACCGAGAAGTCCTGGATTACGTGGAGCTTCGTCGGGACGGTGCTGTACAAGATCAGCGATATCCCGAACAGTGTGACGATGAAGTCCTCCAGGCGCAGGTCCGCGGCCCTCACGAAGAAGATTTTCCACGCCGACCACGCAAGGACGAGCACGAACCCCGAGGCGGAGATCGCAGTGCTCGCATTCTGCCTCTTCACGACCTTCGCCACGAGTTTGAACACGAGGCCGTCCTCGACCTCGACCTTCTTGCCCACGACGGCCTTGGCCGAATAGATCGCCAAGCCGACGCCGATGCCCAGCATGGCGATCTCGACCGAGAGCGCGGAGTGGCCCATGTAGTGCCCGTAGAGCGCGCCCGCGACGAACAGGGAGCCTATGAGGAGGAACCACTCCCTCTGAAATCTCACGGCCAGAGCAAACTAGCCCCCGATATTTAACTGCTCTGTGTTACGCTGGAGCGTCTGGATCCCGCTATTCTGGCCCCCGCACGGGCTCAGGCTCGATGATCGGGCCGGACCTGGGCTTCTTCGAGGTGAGGATTATCAGCCCCGCGATCACGACTATAAGGATTATGGAGATCTCCGCAAGGACCGACATCGCTATCGAGAACCGCGGCGACACGAGGCCCATCAGGAGCGCGGCGACGGGCACCGAGAGCACGCAAGCGAGCGCGAACAGGATGGTCCCGCCGCTCGCCCTCGTCCTCAGCCTTGCCTCGCATGCCTCCTCTGTCCCAGAGCAGAGGGAGACCCAGGTCAGCACATAGAGCGGAGCCAGGAGCCCGAGGATCGAGTTCAGCAGGGAGGTGAGCACGGTGAGCGACCCAGGGTCGGTCGAGACCGCGACGGATCCCGCAGCGACCATCAGGCCTATCACGCTCGCAGGCCTGTAGTAGCTGAGGAGCCCGAGTATGATGAGCCCAGCGCCCGCGACTACCGCGAAAAGCGTTGCGGCGTTCATCTCCGAGAACAGCATCATGACCGCCACCGCCACGACGGTCAGCACCATTTTCAGGTTCCTGTCGATGATCGTCAGACCAGCCCCCTTCGTATGCTCCTCACAATCCTGGAGGCGGTGTCTGCCGGGCCGACGCGCATGTACGACGCGCCAGAGCTCCTGAATCCGGCCTCGACCCTCATGTACCCCGAGATGTTCGCGTACATCTTCTCGAGCTCAACCGCATCCAGCGCCTCGGTCGCCTTCGCGTACCAATCGTCGTAGGTGTGAATCACGAGCGTCCGGTTCTTCGACCTTTGAGCTAGCTTCGCGGCGCTCAGGACGGCGTTCCTGGACGAACCGAGGTCGGATATGAACACGAACAGCTGCTGCTGGTTCCTGTCGCTCGCGATCAGCCTCTTCACTATCCCCTCGAGACCAGGCTCAGGGCCCCCGCCCCGGATCTTCGCGACGGCGGACAGGAATCCACCGCCTTCGCGGGACCTCCCGGCCCCCATGGTTGTCAACGGCACTTGTGCCACGGACACGTGTCCGTTCTCTCCGAAGGACTTCTCCGCGGGCGGGGCGTTCCTAAGGACCTTGACGATCTTCTGGAACTGGTGCCTGCCGAGGCCCGGGCTCGTCTCGCTGATTATGCTCATCTCATCGAACATCGCGAGCCCGGTCGGATGATAGCTGCTGATCAGAACGTTCGAGAGCTGCATCGAGAGGTCGACGGCGTGGTCGAGCTTCGATATTCCTCCATTGGTCAGGCGCATGCTCCGGGTGCAGTCGAGGAAGATGGTCGTCTTCAGCGAGCCTTCCTTCGTGTATGTCTTCGTCATGAGCCTGCCGGTCTTCGAGAGCCCCTTCCAGTAGATGTCTCGTGCCCTGTCTCCCGGGACGTAGTCGCGTATGCCGTTGAACTCCTGCTCCCTCAGGATTGCCGCGGGCGCCTTGGAGACACCGGAGTACTCGAAGTGTTCCTTCCCGGCGATCCTCCTCGCCGTGTCGAAGCTCTCTTTCTTCGTGTGGGCGTTGACGGTGGACTCGGCCCCGAACACCTGCTCCTCCTCGAAAATGCCGAGTGGGTCGACGCGCTCGATCCTGAGGCCCCTGAACCGGTTCGGCCCTCTCCTTGCCAGCTTCAGGGAGTATGTGAACGATTCGACGGTCCTCGGCTTCAGGACAGCGACGATCCTGTTCGACCCAGAGGCGACCTCAGCGTCCTCCGGGACGAGGTCCTCGACCGTTCCGAACACGGGCGTCGGGTTCCTGTTGATTATCTGCACCTTGACCGAAATTGGCTCCCCAGCGAACACCATCTTGTCGAGGACGGTCCTCTCGACCTCAAGGCTGGTGTTGTCGAGCTCATCTATGAACCGCATCCTGGCATAGACGAAAACACTCGCGACGGCTATGGTCACGAACACCCAGGAGACGCTGACGAAGATGACGCTGCCGAAAGCGGTCGCGATGCAGAAGACGAGGACGAGGTTGCCGAAAGTCGAAACTCTCAAGGGCCCTCACTCTTTCGGTTTCTTGCGCTGGTCGAAGTCCCCTTTGGGAACGGCGACCGAGGACAGGACGCTGTCCGTGATGCCCGACCTCGTCAGCCCCTCCATGTCGGCCTCAGGGGTGAGTATGAGCCTGTGGTCCATGACCTTGTGCGCCACATCCTTCACGTCGTCCGGGATGACATAGGTCCTCCCGCGGACGAATGCGTGCGCTTGGGACACCTGGAGCAGATGGATCCCGCCCCTCGGGCTCAGGCCGAGCTCGAGGTCGTCTATCGCCCGGGTCGCCCTCGAGATGTCTCGGACGTACCCGAAGATGGAGTCGTGGACGTAGACTGCGCGGACCGCGTCGCGCATGTGGTCGATGTCGCGCTTCTTGACGACCGGGACTGGGACCTTCTCCGCGCCGGTCTTCATCTTGAGGATGTCTACCTCGCCCTTGTCATCCAGGTAGTCCATGTGGCTCTTGATCATGAACCTGTCTATCTGTGCCTCGGGCAGTGGGTAGACCCCCTCGGTCTCGATGGGGTTCAGTGTGGCGATCACCATGAACGGGTTGGGCAGCTCGAAGGTCGTCCCCTCGATGGTCACCTGACGCTCCTGCATGGCCTCGAGGAGCGCGGACTGCGTCTTCGGGGGCGCTCGGTTGATCTCGTCCGCCAGAACGAGGTCCGCGAAGATCGGCCCCCTCCGCACCTCGAACTGTCCAGTCTTCTGGTCGTAGTAGAAGTGGCCCGTGATGTCCGCCGGAAGCAGGTCCTGGGTGAATTGGATCCTCCGATAAGACAACTCGCACGCGGAGGCGACCGCCTTGGACAGAGTGGTCTTCGCGATCCCTGGGACGCCCTCCATGATTATGTGCCCGTCCGTGAGCAGGCAGGTCATGAAGTCCTCGACCTGCTCCTCGTAGCCGACGATGATCTTCCTCACCTCGGCCTTGACGGCTCTGAGCACGGACTCGGAATCCGCAGGGTTCCTCGCAACCGCATCAGGCATCTCGACGCAACCTCTTCATATTGTGGCCGGGACCATCGAGCCGGAGGGAATGGTCCGGGCACCAGCTCGTGGAATCTCGTTCCCGATAATAAGCATATCCATGCGGCTACGCCTGGTCGGCCTGCCAAGTTAACCGTACATGCTGTCCAGGAGAGCGTGGTCCGAGTCCCTCAGCTTCTCGAAGAACTCCGCCTCACCCATCGCGCCAGTGATGTCCAGGTTGTCGTTCAGGATGACCTTGGGCACACCCATCACCGAGTGCCTCGTGGCCAGGTCCGGGAACATCTGAGTGTCGATCACCTCGGCCGTGACATTCTTGGACTCGATCGCCGCCCGGTACGCATGCCTGGCTACGATGGGGCAGAAGTGGCAGGTCGGAAGCACGAAGACCTTGATGTTCGCCTTCCGTCGGACCGTGGACAGGGCCTCCTTCGCCTTCGGGGACAACGCCGTGCGAGCAGCCGAGAGCTCAACGAGTCCCTCCACCACCGGGGCGACCTCGTACCCGGCGGGGACTCCATAGTATCTGATCCTCGAGAAATCCGCTTTCGTCGGGAGCATGACCGGCCAGTGCTCGATCCTCAGCTCCCTCATCCTCAGGTTGCGGCCACCGTCTGCTCGCTGGATGTCCACCGTGAGCTTTGGGCTAGTCGACGCCAGTGAGGTGGCGATGCCCGCGAGCTGCTGCGAGAGAGGGCCGTCATCCGCGAAAACCAGCAGCGTGACAGGATCGACCAGTGAGCTGAATCTCGCCTGCAGCGCCGCCCTGTCGCTGTCTGAGAAGGTCATAGCGCAACCTCCGTGGCTAGTCTTTGGCCGATTCCAGGACGATATCCGCGTACGCTTGGATAAAGAACTCCTTTGCGCTCTTGAGTCCTTCCCTGCCCTCCGGGGTCAGCTTGTAATACTTCGTGTTGCCCTCTCTCACGGATTCTATCAGGCCCCTGCCCTCCAGCTGCTTGAGGGTGGGATAGAGCGTGCCGGGGTTTGGCTTTTCCGCCTTCCTGAGGGCTATTTCCTCTGCTATCTCGACACCGTACATCTTCTTCTTGGACAGCAGGTGCAGAATCAGGAAGCTCAGCAGGCCTCTCATGTCGCAGCAGTCGGGCGGCCTGCAGCACTCGACGGTAGCGACCTTGGATCTCTTGGGCATCGGAGTACTAGTACCAGCATCGGAGTACTTAAGCTATTGGGCGTACCATATTGGTCGTCCAATATGTTTATATATCCGCGAGGCATTAAGGTATATTGGACATCCAAGATAGGAGGTTGAAGAAATGAGAACGAACTTCACAACGCGGGAACACAGAATAGCTCAGGCGATGTATGAGGACAAGATTCGCAGGAACCAGGACAGGACTTGTCCGAGGAAGTACTGCCGCCCCGAATTCAAGGCAATAGAGTCGCATCCGGGGTTCTAGAGCGTTCAAACATATCACAAGTTTCAATTCAAGTAAGATGGTATCGGTGAGATAGATGGGCGCAAAAGCTACAAGATCGGGCAAGAGAGACGAGAAGACTGCAGGAGCCGAGACGAAGTCGAATGTCCCGCTTCCAACGGAGGAGGAGGTAAGGGAGGCTGTCAGGAACAGGTACGCGAAGCTTGCATCGACCGAAGTCTCTTCGTGCTGCGGTCCAACGACGCAGACCATGTGCAGCTGCGGAACGATTTACCCGCAGGCCGAGATAGTCAACCTCCCCGAGGGGGCGGTGGCCGTCAGCGCGGGATGCGGCAACCCCACGGCGATAGCCAGCCTCAAGCCGGGCATGACCGTGGTCGACCTGGGCAGCGGGGGCGGCATCGACGCGTTCCTTTCCGCCAAGAAGGTAGGGCCTTCCGGGAAGGTATACGGGATCGATGCGACGCCGGAGATGATATTCCGCGCCCGAAAGACCGCGAAGGAGAACGGCTATGACAACGTCGAGTTCAGGCTCGGCGAGATCGAACACATCCCATTGAACGACGCGGTTGCGGATGTCGTCATCAGCAACTGTGTCATCAACCTGTCCCCGGACAAGGAACAGGTCTTCAGAGAGGCCTTCAGGATACTCAAACCAGGCGGAAGGATCGCGGTGTCCGACATTGTTCTTCTCAAGGACCTCCCGGAGGATATCCGCAGAGACCTGAGGGCCTGGTCTGAATGCGTCTCAGGCGCGATAAGCGAGGCGAAGTACCTCGGCGGCCTGGGCAAGGCAGGTTTCGAGAAAGTCAAGGTGGAGGAGCGCGTGATCTTCACGCACGACCAACTCGTGAGCTATCTCCAGGACGCTCCATCGGCTGTCGCATCCAAGGCGGCGAACATAGATCTCTCGCAGCTTGTCGCGAGCTATAAGATCTCGGCGGTCAAGCCTAAGAAGTAGGCCTGGCGGGCTGATGGCTCAGGGTTTCCAGCAGGTTGTCCTCGAATAGCCACTGGTTCCTGTAGTGCTCGTTCGGATCCTTGATCAGCGCGTACCACCAATAGTACGAGAAGAACGGTATGAATATCAGAAGCACGAGATAGAGCGCGAAGGATCTGTCCGGCGAATGCGCAAGCTGGAATCCTCTTCCAGGCGACAGGCCAAGTCTTGACAGGAGAGTCCTGGCCGACATCGCGAAGTCCGTCCATCTGTCCTCGTGATCGCTCAGCTCCTTCCCGAGGAAGTAGAACACGTAGACGTTCGCGACGAACCCCGCTAGACCGAAGAGCGCGGCAAGAGCGATGCCTGCCAACAGAGATGATATGAACGACGCTGTCTCAAGCGCACTCACCAAAGAGAGAAGAAAGAGAAGTGTGCCAATAATCGGCAGGGCGACCAGCAAGGCCCACATGGTTGGACTCCTTTCCATCACTCCAGATTCGCGCATTAGCTCGAGCTGCTGGAGCTCCCTGGACAGAGCAGCTTGACCCTCACGGCTGTCGCCCGCTGCGGCTCGAACTAGCTTCGTGATCGCCGCCTTAAGTCGGGCCTCTCTCCGAGCATGTCCGTTGGCTCTCTTGATCAGGAAGAATGCGATCGTGGCCAGTATGAGCTGATTGACCGCGGATATGACAATAATGACTCCATACGCCGTGAGGGTCGACCTCAGCCATTCCTCGAAATCGCCAGGATCCCCCGGGAAATAGGCGAACGCGGCCACCAACATCGCCGCAGTGCTCCCGACGTACAACAGTATCGGAAACCAGATGATCCACGCCGGGAGAATTATGTCCGAGTCCCGTCTGCTCGCGACAATCCCCCTGATCTCATTCGTCACGTCCTTCAGTTTGGGATCATCAGGTCGGAGATGGGCGACGACGATAGCCCCGCAATTCTCGCAGTAGAGGCCGCCCTCAGGATTCTCTCTTCCGCAGACTTGGCAGCGCAACGAAATTCCCCCTGAGGGAAAAGGACCGTGGCGGGCTTAACCGTTTCTGGTTCCCTGTAGGCGTTGGATACTTGCCGCCTCGCTAGCTCAGCCCAGCCTAAGGAGCTTCTTCTCCTCTTCCTTGATGACCCTGTCCAGCTCCCTCTGGTTCTCGATCGGCTTGACCTCGTGCTCCTTCAATAGTCTCTTCGCGACCTCCTTGGCCGCACCCTGAAGGGCCTTGAAGCCCTCCCTCGCGACCTTCTCGGAGGTCCTCTTGTCGAACAGGTTCGACATCCTCAGCTCGCCCTGCTTCAGGTACTTCATCGTGTGCGCCTGCGCAAGGAAGTTGCCCATATGGCCGACCTTGTCGATCAGGTCCACCGCAAGGCGGTCGTCATCGACCTCGATTCCTTTAATCGCCCTGAACACGTCCGCGTAGATCTCGTTGTCAATCACCAGCATCTCGAAGCCCGATGAGGTGCCCCACATCCCGCCCATACCGGATAGGTTGTCCGCCCCGGCCATCGCTGGCAGGAGCGCGGCCATCATCCGCTCTAGCCCCGTCTGGACGCCCCAGCCGTGGACGTCGGTCGTCACGCCATAGACGTCGGCGGCCATGTTGTATTTGTGCGCAATCTGCACCGTCGCCGCGGATGCGAGGGCCATCTCCGGGTTGCCCCAGACGCTCGCGCCCGTCCTGAGGTCCATCACGCTGAGCCTCCCCGAGTACTGTGAAGTGCTCTTCCGAGAGACCGTCTGAATGATCATGAGGCCGACGAGCATCTCCGCGTTCTGCTGCGCGAGCCCTCCGGCGAGCGTGATTGGGGCCGTTCCTCCAGCGATAGGGCACGGCACGATGTCCACCGGGATGCCGAGTTCAGAGGCATGGACTATGACGTCGCAGACATGCGCGTCGTAGGTCAGCGGACTACTGGGAGAGCCATAGCACGTCAGCATCGGCCTCTTCCTCAGCTCCTCCTCGCCCCCCGCGACGACGGACCACATCCTGTGGAGCGCGTCGACCTCCTGGACCCTGAGCGCGTAACCGGAGAGGCACTTGCTCGAGTTCTTCATGAGCGCCTCCATGGTCCTGATGACCAGGAGTGGGGCGGGGACGTCCGTCGCGACCACGACGTTCCCGCACGAGTGGCAGTTGTCGAGGGCGTCCATGACCTTCGCGAAGTCCGCGACATCCTTGTAGGTGGACATCCTGATCTCGCCCGTCTCGATATCGTAAGTGTTCGGGTTCCCGCCCTCGCAGTGCGCGTAGGTGGTCTGCCCGTCGAAGACCATATCGTTCTCGGGGTCCCTCGCGTAGCTCTTGCCGTATCTCGGGATACTCTTGATGCATTCCTTTGTCATTGAGGCCGGGAAGGTCAGCACGTTCTTCCGGGTGGGATGCCTTGCGGCGCCGTTCTTGATCAGCCGCTTCGCCACGTCCTCGCTGTCGATGCGGACGCCTGTCCTTTCAAGGATCTTCAGGGACGCCTCGTGGATGCCCTCAACCTGGTCTTCCCTAAGGACCTTGAGCTGGTGCCTGTTCTTTACGCCCTTCAACATTGGGCTCTCCTCGCTTCGCGCCTGTACTGGGAACTCTGGCGGATGCCTTCCGCTGCCCTCACACGCGCGCTTTCTGAACGGCTTATGGGGAAGCCTTACTAAAAGGTGTTGATGGTCTCATGGCAATCGCTTTGGCCGGGCATGTCGGAGCACGTTCCGCTTTGCCGTTAACTAGTTAAGCCGCGAGAATCTGCCCCGTGAAAGCGCGATTGCTTCCGACGGGTGAACGCCCTTGGTAGAGAACCGCAACAACGAGAAGAGCAGGCACTACTCGACCTT
>Ga0153915_10000602_pt1 | contig 33557 bp, 29 predicted proteins | sample Opewatmetagenome_2_FD_107003 | JGI IMG/M metagenome (GOLD analysis project Ga0153915, IMG submission 107003) | Freshwater wetland microbial communities from Ohio, USA - Open water 3 Core 3 Depth 3 metaG | ecosystem: Environmental > Aquatic > Freshwater > Wetlands | place: USA: Ohio, Lake Erie... | reverse complement strand
TCCCGGGCACTATCGAACGCTGTTCGCGTTGACCGTCGTGCCCGGCGCCATCTCGGTGCTGCTGATCTTCCTGATCCCGGAGCGCGACGACGACGTCCCGCTGAAGCCGGACGCTACGAGGGGTGGGGCGACCCCGGAGCGCGACGACGACGTCCGGCCGAAGCCGGACGCTACGAGGGGTGGGGCGACCCCGGAGCGCGACGACGACGTCCGGCTGAAGCCGGACGCTACGAGGGGTGGGGCGACCCCGGAGCGCGACGACGACGTCCGGCCGAAGCCGGACGCTACGAAGGGTGGAGAGTCCGTGGCGTCCGACGTAGCGTCCGACGTAGCGTCCGGCTTTAGCCGGACGGAACCTCTGCCGTCGTCGTTTACGCGCTTCATGCTCATCCTGTCGATCTTCTCACTCGGCAACTCGACCGACGCGTTTCTGCTGCTGCGGCTGACTGAGGCGGCGGGCAGCGCGAAATTCGTGCCGCTGATGTGGGCCGGCATCCACGTCGTCAAAGCCGGCGTGTCGTTTGTCAGCGGAAGCTGGTCGGATCGGATCGGCCGGCGCCTGGTGATCTCCACCGGATGGATCGTCTACGCAATCGTGTACGCCGGCTTCGCGTACAGCAGCAGCCTGACGGCGCTTCTGGCGTGGTTCATCATCTACGGGTTCTATTTCGGGTTTGCGGAAGGAACCGCGAAAGCATTCGTCGCGGACCTCGCACCGGCGACACGCCGCGGCACGGCGTTCGGCATCTACAACGCCGTCACGGGACTCGGCGCGCTCGCCGCGAGCATCGTGTTCGGCGTGCTGTGGACCGCCTTTGGCGCGACCGTGGCGTTTGGCGCCGGCGCCGCGCTGGCGTTCGTCGCGACGGTGCTGCTGTTCATCGCGCTATAATCGAAGTTCCTCATGCGTCGAATTCTGGTGACCAATGACGACGGGTATCGATCAGAAGGGCTGCTCGCGCTCGCGGATGCGCTGCGGCCGCTTGGCGACATCACCATCGTCGCGCCGATGAGCGAGGCGAGCGCGATCGGTCATGCGCTGACGCTTCGTCATCCGCTCCGGCTCGAACACATGTCCGACAAATTGTTCGCCGTCGAAGGCACGCCGACCGACTGCGTCAATATCGCCGTCACGCAGATTTTTCGCGGGCTGCCGGATCTCGTCGTCTCGGGCATCAACAAAGGCTGGAACCTCGGAGACGACGTGACGTACTCCGGCACGGTGTCGGGCGCCCTCGAAGGGGCGCTGCTGGGTGTGCAGGCCATCGGCGTCTCGCTGCAGTTCTCGCGGTCGTTTGATTTCAGCCACGCCGCGCGCGCGTCCGCGGCGATTGCCGAGTCGCTCTTCGACAGCCCGCTGCCGTCGCGGACGTTTCTGAACATCAACGTGCCGAAGGGAGAGCCGAAGGGCTACCGCGTCACGGTGCAGGCGAAGCGGAATCACGTCACGTCGGTGGCCGAGCGGCACGATCCGAAAGGCCGGCCGTACTACTGGATCGAAGAAGGGCAGGACGAGTGGGAGCCGCACGATCGCTCCGACTATCAGGCCGTGCGCGACGGCTACGTCTCGGTCACGCCGCTCCATCCGGATCTCACCGCGCATCAGGCGCTTGCGGCGGTCGAGCGGCTATCCTTCGAGGCTGCGGCTAAGGTAAGATAACGGTTCGCCTCGGTCGGGGCGTGGCTCAGCCTGGTAGAGCACTCGGTTCGGGACCGAGGGGTCGGAGGTTCGAATCCTCTCGCCCCGACCAATTTTCTCGAAAACACCGATTTCTTCGAATGGCCGGCTAATGCCGGCCATTCGCACGTACTGGCGTCTCGCCTTAACCGTAGGGTTGGCTGCCGAGGATCCGTCAGGCGCCCTCCGGAAGTGCGGTGGTCCTCAGGTTCTCGGGTGGTACGTCCCTTGCGCCATGTCGAGGTAATTGGCGCGCGCGACGCGGCGGTTGGACGCGAGTCCGTCGACGAGGCGCGAATCCGAGGAGGAAGACATGCCCGCGACGACGGTGGAGCCCTCAACTATTACTCCGGTTGCGAGGCTGAGTGCCTCGCAATTGTGCCGGCGATGTGACCCCACGCAGTTCCCGTTCACGACGACCGCTGAGCTGCCGGACAGCCCGCTGGTCTTTGGACAGGACCGGGCGGTCGCGGCGATCCGGTTTGGCATCGGCGTGCGCCGGGACGGCTACAACCTCTTCGCGCTGGGCTCCATCGGTGCGGGGAAACACGCCGTCGTGCGCAAGTTCCTCGAGGAGCAGGCGGCCTCCGAGCCGCCCGGGCGCGATTGGTGCTACGTCTACAACTTCGAACAGCCCCATCGGCCCCGGGTGATCTCACTGCCGAAGAATCTCGGGCCGAAGTTCCGGGACGATGTCGCGCGGCTTGTCGATGAGTTGCGAACCGCGGTCACCGCGGCGCTCGAGACCGAGGAGTATCGGCAGCATCATCAACAGACCCACGAAGAGTTCAACAAGCGCCGCGAGCAGGCGCTCGAGGACCTGCGCACACGCGCGGCGGAGCGTGACGTTGCGCTGATTCGGACACCGCTGGGATTGGCTCTGGCTCCCATGCGCAAGGGGGAGGTCGTCGACACGGACGCCTTCCAGCGGCTGCCGGAAGGCGATCGGCAGCGCATCAGGGCCATGATCGAGGAATTCGAAGCCGAGCTCGAGAGGCTGCTGCACGAAGTGCCGAAATGGCACCGCGAGGCCCACGAGAAGTTGCGAACGCTGAAGCACGCTGTCACGAAAGTAGCCGTCGATGCCTTGATCGAGGAATTGAAGAAGGCCTACGCGGGAGAGGCGGACGTTCAGACGTATCTCGCGGCGTTCGAGAAAGACGTCATCGACAACGCCGATGATTTCCGTCGAGGCAAGGAGGGCGAAGAGGAGGAGGAGGCCAGTCCCCTGGACGCGCTGATCGCCAGGACGGCTGCGAAATCTCCCCTCGGCCGCTACCAGGTGAACGTACTCGAGGATCAACAGTCGATTCCCGGTGCACCCGTCGTCTACGAAGACAAGCCCACGTTTCAGAATCTGATTGGCCGCATCGAGCACGTGGCGCACATGGGCATGCTTGTCACCGATTTCACGCACATCAAAGCGGGTGCGCTGCACAAAGCCAATGGCGGTTATCTGATTCTCGACGCACGACGTGTGTTGCTCGAGCCATTTGCCTGGGACGGCCTCAAACGGGCGCTGCGCGCGCGTGCCATTCGGATCGAATCACTCGGTGAAGCGCTCAGCCTGGTCAGCACCGTATCGCTCGACGCTGAACCGATTCCGCTGGACGTGAAGGTGGTGCTCGTCGGCGACCGGCTGCTGTACTACCTGCTGTATGAGTTCGATCCCGACTTCCGTGAGCTGTTCAAGGTGGCCGTCGATTTCGAGTCGAGTGTCGACCGGGCCGAGCCCAGTGACCTCGCGTACGCCGGCGTCGTTGCCACCCTCGCACGAAAGGCATCGCTGCGGCCATTCGCGTCGAGCGGCGTGGCGCGCGTGATCGAACACGGCAGCCGGGTGGTCGGCGATGCCGCCAAGCTCTGGATCGAGCTGGATCGGCTCACCGACCTGCTGCGGGAAGCCGACTACTGGGCCAATCAGGCGGGTCATGCCGCCGTTGATGGTGCCGATGTCCAGCACGCCATTGACGCGTGGATCCATCGCGCGAGTCGACCTCGGGAGCGGGTCCTGGAGGAGATCGAGCGGGGAACGGTCCTGATCGAGACGACGGGTGCTGCGATCGGCCAGGTGAACGGCCTCTCGGTGATCGAGTTGGGGGGATTCGCCTTTGCGCGGCCGAGCCGGATCACGGCACGCGTCAGGCTCGGCGGCGGAACGGTCGTCGACATTGAGCGGGAGGTGGAACTCGGCGGCCCGATCCACTCCAAAGGCGTGCTGATCTTGTCCGGCTTCCTGGCCGGTCGATACGTTCCCGATCACCCGTTGTCCTTGTCCGCGAGCATCGTCTTCGAGCAGAGCTACGGTGGGGTGGAAGGAGACAGCGCCTCGTCCGCTGAGCTCTACGCGCTGCTGTCGGCACTCGCCGATGTGCCGGTCAGGCAGTCGATCGCGGTCACCGGTTCGATCAATCAACACGGACGGATCCAGCCGGTCGGCGGGATCAATGAAAAGATCGAGGGGTTCTTCGATGTCTGTCGAGCGAGAGGCCTCAGCGGTGACCAGGGCGTGCTGATTCCCGCCGCCAACATGCGTCATCTCATGCTGCGCGCCGACGTGGTCCAGGCGGTCGAGGCGGGCGCATTTCACATCTACGCGGCCGACACGATCGATCAGGGGATCGAGATCCTGACGGGCCGGGCGGCGGGCGTGCGTGACGAGGCCGGCCGATTCCCGGACAAGAGCGTCAATGGGCTGATCGAGCAGCGGCTGACCGCGTTTGCCATGCAGGCTCGCGCATTTCGGATGGCGGCGGCTGAACCGAAGAAGTAGCGGCCAGCACGACGACGCCGCGCTCGACGTGCACCCAACGCAGGGAAACGTTGAATCAGCACGTCAGGTGCAGCGCGGCGACGACTCGTGACCGCTGGTCCTGCAACTGATTGAATGCCTGGACCGCCTGACGCGTGCGAGCCACGCGGAGGCGGATGCCCTGCGACTCGAGGTGGTGGCGTGCCTCCTCGCTCATGGCCATTCGTCCGAAATATCCCGTGCCCACCACCACGATGTCGGGCTTCGCAGCGATCACGTCCGTGAGATCGGCGACGACCAGATTGTGACCCTCTCTCCGCCACCACGTGTCGACGACGCGCTCGGGGGTGATGATCACGTCGGATGTGTACGCGTGTCCGTCGACATCGATCCTGCCGAAGCGATACGCACGGATGAGCACGATACGCCTGCGATTCTCAGTGCGTGGCCAGCAGCGGATGCTGACGATAGTCGTCGCGCGTGAGGAGCGCCATGCCCGCGCGCCCGCCGACCGTCTCGATCAACACGATCGCGTCGGGATCATCGAACGCGACACGCGCCGGACTGCCGGTGTGCTGAATGGCCGCGAGCAGCGCATCGGCAATGGCGCGCTCCGCCTCCGGACTCATTAGCGTGCCTTTCCGGCCGCGGCGGTGGACGCGCACGTGAAAGGTCTTGCCGGCCAGTCGCGGCACCCACGCCAGCGCGGCTTCTCGAGCCTTCGACTCGAACTCGACCGGGCTTGAAAAGTCGAAGCACCGCTCGGCGGGGAACACCTGCGCGACAGAGGCCACCGCTTGCGGATGCTCGGCGAAGAGGCGCTCGATCCGGTCGACCAACCGCTCGGGGTCATCGACATTCATGGTCAGGACGTTGTAGAAGCCGGTTCGTTCCACGCGTCCCAATACGCGGAGAAGCTTACGGGCTTGCGGGAGCCGGTCCTCTCGCGCCGTGACGATCGCATTCCAAGACTCCATAGATGCTCTCCAACGTTCCATGCACTGCTCATGTGGGTGACGGACTTTCGGCACACGCTCGCGAATCGTCGGCACCCAAGGAGCAGCAGGACTTATCGAATCCCGAGATGACTGGGCGCAACAGTGATGCCAGATGGCCTTCATGACTGAGGATGCCCGCAGGTACAGGCGATGCACGACTGGAAAACGATGGAGCCGAAGAGGACTGCCACGTATCGCCGCCAGCCGGCCGTCCGACGAAGTGGCAAACGCTGGGTGCAGACCGTCAAGACAGTGTCCACTGCGCCGCCTCCCGGCACGTTCACGCGGCCGGCGCGCGAGATCGCCGAGATCATGGCGAGACCGGACGTGTCCCCAAGGGGAATTGGGTCAGGCATTCGAATGATTCAGTACTTCATCAATAGAGGAGGCCGGAATCTCAGCGCGTCTCGTCGTCTGCAGCTGGAGCGCGCGAAACGCATCCTGCAGCGGCGCCTCGCACGCGAGTCAGCCGGGGACGAAACGGAGCATCACCATGGCGTTTGAAGATCGAGCGGAGGCCGGACAGCTGCTCGCCCGGCGGCTGGACAAGTATCGAGGCCAGCATCCCATAGTGCTGGCGATCCCGCGCGGCGCGGTACCGATGGGAAAGATCGTCGCGGACGCGTTGGGTGGAGAACTGGACGTGGTACTCGTGCGGAAGCTTCGCGCGCCGTACAACCCGGAGCTCGCGATCGGATCCATTGACGAAACAGGCGTCGTCTACCTCGATCCGGAGACACGTCGCCTGGCGGACAAGCCCTATCTCGAGGAAGAAAAGAAGACGCAGCTGGCCACCTTGCGTCAGCGTCGGCAGCAGTACGAGCCCGCGGGAACGCCGATCGACGCGTCCGGGCGCATCGCCATCGTGCTCGACGATGGCATTGCCACAGGGTCGACGATGATCGCCGCGCTGCGGGCCGTGCGGGCCAGACATCCGGCGAAGCTGATCGCGGCCACAGGCGTGGCCTCCGCGGAAGCGTTGCGGCTCATCCGTCAGGAGGCCGATGAAGTCGTCTGTCTCGAGACGCCTGCGATCTTGTACGCGATCGGCTATCACTTCCGCGATTTCTCGCAGGTGTCGGATGAAGAGGTCGTCGCGACCCTTCGAGAGGCCAGGCGGCCGCGTGTGCCAACCGGCACGAGCACCTGAATGTCGATGCTCGAAATCGACGGCGCGCAGCAATCGGGGAGCGGCACGATCGTCCGCTACGCGGTTGCGCTCGCCGCGCTCCTGGAGCGACCTATCCGAGTTTTCAATGCCCGGAAGCGGCGCCGGTCGCCAGGCCTGCGGCCTCAACACGTGACCAGCGTCCTCGCGTGCGCGGAGATGTGTGGCGGTGACACAGAGGGCGTCTCGGTCGACAGCACCGAGTTCACGTTCGTGCCCGGGCCGAGACTGTCCGGGGGGATGTACGACTGGGACATCAGCACGGCTGGCTCGACGACGATGCTCGCGTTCAGCGTGCTGCCGCTCGCGTGCTTTGCCGATCAGGCGGTTCGAGCCCGCATCGAGGGTGGCGTGTTCCAGGACCATGCGCCATCGCCGTATCACCTCGAGCACGTGCTCGCCACGCTCCTGCGCCGGATGGGCGTGACCGTGCATCTGGAGGTCGTACGGCCTGGTTATGTGCCGCAGGGCGCCGGGGTACTGCAACTGTCCGTCACGCCGATTGCGCGCGAGCTTCCGGCTCTCGCGCTCACCCGACCCGGCGAGATGCGCGAGGTCCGCGGCATCGCCGTAGCGAGTCAGTTGGCCGAACGGCACGTGAGCGATCGGATGGCGTCCGCCTGTCAGGAGCATTTGACGGCGGCTGGCCTATCGTGCGCGATCGAGCGCGTCGATGACACGAGCGCGCAGCACGCGGGAGCGAATCTCGCCATCTGGGCGGAGAGCACCACCGGCTGTGTCCTTGGCGCAGATCGCGCCGGCGCCTACCGCCGGAGCTCAGAAGCGATCGGGACCTTTGTCGCCAAAACCTTCCTTCAAGATGTGCGGAGCGGGGCGACGGTCGATCGCCATGTCGCCGATCAGCTCGTCCTGTTTGCGGCGTTGGCTCATGGGACGTCGCGTTACATCGTCCCTCGCGAGACCGAGCACCTGATCACGAATCTCTGGCTGATCGGACAGTTCGGTGCCCGCGGCATCGTCGAACGGAGACAGGTGGTCATCGATGGACTCGGACTCACGCGCGGAGAGAGTGAAGGAGCGAGCGTAGTCTGTTGTCGGAAATCCGGCAGATGACCACTGTTCAGTAGCGGATCCCAACGGCAGTCTCGTTGCACTACCTCTAGCATCATCACGAGTCCGGCAGCGGCTGCGGCCATGCCGGTGAAGAAACATGGATGCGCTGTCACCGCCCGCGATGCGGATCGAACCGCAACTGACCGCCAATAGTCACGAGGTCCTGCGGGCGCGCTATCTCAGGCAGAACGCGCGCGGTCAGATCATTGAAACGCCCGCGGAGATGTTCGCCCGCGTCGCGGGTCACGTGGCGGAGGTGGAGCGGCGGTACGGCGGCGACGCGGTCAGGATGGCGGACGCGTTCTACGATGCGATGGCGCGGCTCGAATTCCTGCCCAACTCGCCCGCACTCATGAACGCTGGCACGCGGCTGGGCCAGCTCGCCGCCTGTTTCGTCCTGCCGATCGGCGACAGCCTGGACAGCATCTTCGGCAGTCTGCGCGATGCGGCGCTCGTGCACCAGACAGGCGGCGGGGTGGGCTACGACTTCTCGCGGCTTCGGCCCAAAGGGGACACGGTGGCGTCGACCGGCGGCGGATCGAGTGGACCGGTGTCGTTCATGGAGGTCTTTGACGCGGCGGTGGATGCGGTTCGGCAGGGAGGACGGCGGCGTGGCGCGAACATGGGGGTCCTCGACGTCCATCATCCGGATATCGAAGCGTTCGTCACCGCGAAGCGCGACCCGCAGCGGCTTCGCAATTTCAATCTGAGCGTTGCCGTTGATGAAGCCTTCATGACTGCCGCCTCCGAGGCACGGCCGATCGCGCTCGTGAATCCGCACACGGGCGAAAAGACTGGCACCCGGCAGGCCGACGAGCTCCTGCGGCTGATGGCCGCGAGCGCGTGGGAAACCGGGGATCCGGGGCTGATCTTTCTCGACCGGATCAATCGTGACAATCCCACGCCCGCGCTCGGCCGGATCACGGCGACCAACCCATGCGGCGAGGTGCCGCTGCTGCCGTACGAAGCGTGCGTGCTTGGCTCGATCAATCTCGCGGTCCTGACGAGGCGCGGCGTCTTCGATTGGGAGCGGTTCGACGCGTTGACGGATCTCGGCATCCGGTTCCTCGACGACTGCATCGACGCGAGCCTGTTTCCACTTCCGCAAATCACGTCGGCCGTCCATCGCAGTCGCAAGATCGGCCTCGGCGTGATGGGGTTTGCCGACGCGCTCATCGATCTGGACATCGCGTACGACGAAGAGGCGGCGATCGGGTTCGCGGACCAGTTGATGGAGCGGATGGCGGCGCGGGCGACGGACGCCTCGCGGCGGCTGGCACAGGCCCGTGGTCCGTACCCCGGCTTCGCTCAGAGCCGCGATGGGACCGCCGGCGCTCCGGCTGTGCGCAACGCCACGCGACTGGCGATCGCGCCGACGGGCACGCTGAGCCTGATTGCCGGGTGCTCGAGCGGAATCGAGCCGCTGTTCGCCATCGCCTACACGCGGCATGTGCTGGACGGCCGCGAGCTTGTCGATCTCAACGCGCGGTTCGAGGCGCACGCCACCGATCAGGGCGTCTGGTCCGCCGATGTGCGCCAGAAAGTTCTGGAATCCGGTCGGGTGCGGCAGCTGGCTGATGTGCCAATGTCTCTTCGCCGGCTCTTCCCGACGGCGCACGAGATTCCCGCCGAGCACCACCTGCGCGTGCAGGCAGCGTTTCAGGCCCACGTCGACAATGCAGTGTCGAAGACCATCAACCTTCCGCCCGCCGCTACGGTGGCAGACGTCCTTGAGGTCTATCGGCGCGCCTATGCGCTGGGGTGTAAGGGCATCACCGTGTATCGCCACGGCGCCAAGGCCGGTCAGGTGCTCACACCCATGCACCAGTCGTCCGTCTGTCCTGATTGCCTGAGTGCGCTCGAGTTTGCAGAAGGAGTGACGCTGTGTCGGGCCTGCGGCTTCTCGAGCACGTCGTAAGAAGTGTTCCGTGCGATCGACGGCAGCGATGTATCGGATTCTCGTGATGTTCGTGATGGCTATGACTTCGATTGGGCAGATGGCGCGCGACGTCGTGAAGCTGCCAGCGCCGCGCACCACAGGCGGCATGTCTCTGGACCACGCGCTCGTCGCGCGCAGGTCTGTGCGCGAATTTGCGTCGACCCCCTTGACCTGGAGCGAGATCGGGCAGTTGCTGTGGGCCGCGCAGGGCATCACGCATGACGAGGGTAAGCGCACGGCGCCGTCCGCAGGCGCGACATATCCGCTCGAGCTCTACGTCGCCACAGCGGATGGCCTCTTCGTGTACCGGCCGAATGGGCACAGCGTCACCCGTGTGACCGAGCGCGATGTGCGCCGAGCTATCCAGCATGCCGCCGGAGAGCAGGACGCGATCAATGCACCGGCAATCTTCGCGTTTGCGGCCGTTCCGGCGCGGACCGCGGCGCGATACGGCGATCGCGCGATGCGGTACGTGCAGATCGAGATCGGACATGCCGGGCAGAACCTCCTGCTCGAGGCGGCGGCGCTCGGCCTTGGCGCCGTGCCGGTCGGCGCCTTCGATGACGCCGGTCTGCATCGGGTACTTGGCCTGGCGGCAGATCGCGCGGTGTTGTATCTCGTGCCGGTCGGGCACCTCCGATAGCAGGCGTGATGGGTGTCGCGATTTGGGGACTGATCCCCCGAAGGACCATCGACCCTGAAGACCTGGCGGGTCAGGTCATCGCCCTGGATGCCTTCAACACCATTTACTATTTCCTGGCGGTGATCCGCCACAGAATCACCGGCGAGCCCCTGAAAGATCACGCGGGCCGCATCACCAGCCATCTATCCGGTCTGTTGTATCGAACCGTCAGTTTTCTCGAGGCAGGCATCAAGCCCGTCTACGTGTTCAACGGGCACTATCCGCACTTCAAGAAGCAAACCGTACGGCAAAGGAGGGCCAGGCGGGAAGCGGCCACGCGGAGGTGGAAGGAGGCGGTCCGGAGAGGACGACCGGCGCTGAAGTATGCGCAGCAAGCCGCCAGAATCGACGCGGACATCGTGGAGACGTCCAAGGAGCTCCTGGACCTGATGGGCATTCCATGGATCCAGGCACCCTCTGAGGGCGAGGCGCAATGCGCGTGGATGTGCCAACAGGGTCTGGTCTACGCCACGGCTTCGCAGGATTTCGACAGTCTCCTCTTCGGGTCATCGCGGCTGGTCCGGAATCTCTCGGCGATTGCCAGGAACGAGCCGAAGAGCGAGGAGGTGTACGCCGAGGTCGATCCTGAGCTCATCGAGCTCGAAGACGTCCTCAAGACGCTGCACCTGACACGAGAACAGCTCGTGCTTGTGGGATTGCTGATCGGCACGGACTACAACGAGGGCGTTCAGAAAGTGGGACCGATGACAGCGTTGAAGCTGGTCGGAACACATAAGACGCTGGAACACATTCTGGCGACGTGCCGGTTTCCGGGGCATTCCGACATCAGGAAGGTGTACGAGTTCTTCCTCAACCCGCCGCACACGGATGATTGCCACATGGTGTGGAATCCACCGAACACTGATCGGCTCCTCTCGTTCCTGGTGAGGCAGCATGCCTTCTCGGAAGAGCGGGTTCGGACGGCGGAGCAGAGGCTTCGGGCCTCGTTTGACCAGACACGTGGCCGTTTCGGCACGACCATTGCTGATTCCTAGCGTTGCCGGCGAATCCTGCCGGAAGCGCGGCATCGTACCGCGGGCAGTGCCCTTGCATTACCGTCCAGCAACACCCGTCCACTGATGACCATGCGAACCCGTCACGTCTCGTCGACGCCGCAAGGCCGGGCATCCGGAGAATCCCTCGTTGATTGGCGCGAGCCCGAACGCAACGCGCACGTCCTCGATTGGCGCGAGCGCGCCCATGAGTTCGGCCTGATTCCGATCGAAGGTCAGGGCGCGATGGGGCCGCCGATTGTCGAACCGCCGGAGCGGCTTCTCGAAGAAGAGGAGCCTGAAGCGTTTGAAGAGCAACCCCTTGAAGAGGCCGATCGGGAGGCTCTGGAACCTGAGGAGCTCGAGGAAGCCCCAGAGGCCAGGCTCGCGCGGGAAGAGGTCGACCCGGTGCGCGTCTACTTGAAGCACATCGGCCGGCGGAAACTCCTGACGGCGAAGCAGGAACAGGAGATCGGCCGCAAGATCGAGGTCGCGCGCGGCGAGCTGCTGGCCGAACTGGCCACCATTCCCGCAGCGAGGCAGACGTTGCTGTCGCTGGCTGACGCCGTCCGCCGCCAGGCCGCGCCGGCCGCGGAGCTGATTCTGCTGCCCGATGGCGGGGAGCTCAAACCCGAGAAGATCGATCCGGTCTTTCGGGCCTTCGCGCGTGTGCGCCGGCTGGAACGACAGATCGAGGCGTGTCAAGCACGCATCGCGAACGACCGCTCGACCGCTGCCAGCCGCGCGAGGTTCCGACAAGCGATTGCGCGCCTCCAGGAGTCGATGGGAACGAGCCTTCGCGAACAGCCGATTCGTCCATCTGTGGTCGACGATGTGGTCGCCGGGCTGCGCCAGCTCGATCAGCAGTTCGAACAGCTCGAACGGATCGCGCCGGGGCCGGAGCGCACCACGAACGTCCGCGCGCTCGAAGCGCGTGCAGGGCTTCCGCGCCAGACCTTCCGGACGCGATGGGTGCGGGTCCGTGAGAGGGAAGAAGCGCTGCTCGAGGCGAAACATCAGCTCGTCGAACCGAACCTGCGCCTGGTGGTCTCCATCGCCAAGCGGTACCTTAATCGTGGGCTGTCACTGCTCGACTTGATCCAGGAAGGCAACATTGGCCTGATGAAGGCGGTGGACCGATTCCAGTACCGGCGCGGGTTCAAGTTCTCGACGTACGCGACGTGGTGGATTCGGCAGCAGGTGGGGCGCGCCGTGGCTGACTACGGACGGACGATCCGGCTGCCGGTCCACGTGGTGGAGTCCCTCAGCAAACTGACGCGCGCGCGAACCGAGCTTTTCACGGCATTGGGCCGCGAGCCCCGCTCGCAGGAACTGGCGGCTCGAGTAGGCATGACTGCCGGCAAGGTCGAGTTGCTGCTCGATGCCGCCAAACATCCCGCATCACTCGAGGCGCCGATCGGCGAAGGCGAAGAGACGCCACTCGGCCATCTCGTGCGTGATGTGACCAGCCGCTCGCCAGAAGAAAACGCAATCCGGAGCGAACTGGCCGACGAGGTCGAGCGCGCGATGGGGCCGCTGAATGAGCGCGAGCGGGAAGTGCTCCGTCTGCACTATGGATTGGGTCTCGACCGCGAGCTCACGTTCGAGGAGATTGGACGGCGTCTTTCGGTGACGCGCGAACGGGTCCGCCAGATCGAGGCCAAGGCGATGGCAAAAATCCGCGCGGCCCGAGGTCATGCCGCTTAGGCGGTACTCAATCCAGCGTCCATTACGTTCTTCGCCGGTGGATCTCCTCAATTGGACTTGTGTGTCGTCGCAACGCGGCAAGCGCCTTCTGGACGTCGTGCGTGAACGGCACACCATGTCGTTGCGTGCGATCGAGGGCTTCCATGAGCCGTTGTGCAGTGGCTCGCCCGCCAACCTGACTTGGCCGCTTCTTCACCGACTGAAAGGCGTCGTCCCAGCTGTCCCAGTCCTCCGAGCCCGGCGCTGTGAACAGCTTCTCGATGACGTTCTGATCGATTGGTGCGCGTGTTTCTTCCGACATGAGTAACTCCTCGAGCGCTCGTTCGCTGGGCCGTACCTTTGCAACCAGCGTTCCTGCAAGATTCTTGCATCCCACGCGCGGAGGCGGCATCCGTTTGCCGGATCTCTGGCGCCCTGATGACTGTTCCCTCGGCCGGCCACGGCAATCGCTTTGCTGACGTATCTTGCGATTCGCGCTCAAGCGCGTTGTTCGTATCCGCCAGCGAAGCGCGGATGAGGGATCAGATGGACACCATTCACATCCAGCAGGCGACGGGACCCAAGACCGCGGATCTCGACGTCGAAATCGTCGAACGCAAGGGCATCGGCCATCCCGATTCGATTTGCGACGGCGTCATGGAAGACGTCTCGCGGGCCTTGTCGCGAGCTTATCGGGATCGCGCTGGGATGGTGTTGCATCACAACTGCGACAAGGCATTGCTCGTAGCTGGGCAGGTGGAATTGCGGTGGGGCGGCGGGCGCGTTCTCGAGCCGATGCGCCTGATCATGGGCGATCGAGCCACGACCACGTGGAACGGCCAGGGCATCGACGTGCAGGCGATCGCAATCGACACCGCGCGCCAGTGGATCCGTACGCACCTGCGCCACGTTGATCCGGATGAGCACGTCCGGTATCAGGTCGAGCTGAAACCGGGCTCGGCGGCGCTCGCCGCTCAGTACCGGCGCGAAGGGGTTCGGACCGCCAACGACACGTCAGCGGTCGTGGGCTGCGCGCCGGCCACGGAGACCGAGCGGCTCGTCTTCGAGGCCGAGCGCTATTTGAACAGCCCAGGCTTCAAGGCGCGCTTTCCCGAGACAGGGGAAGACGTCAAAGTGATGGGCGTGAGGGAGACGCGGAAGCTTCACCTGACGATCGCGGTGCCGCTGCTCGATCGCGCGCTTCACAGCGAGGACGAGTACTTCACGCGGATTGAAGAACTCCGCGATGCCACGCTTGCGCATCTCCAGTCCCGTCTCGAGCAGATCGACGAGCTCACCCTTGGCGTGAACGTGCTTGATCGCCGCGGGGAGGGTTTGACGGGGATCTACGCATCGGTGTTGGGCGTGTCAGCCGAGAGCGCGGATTCCGGAGAAGTCGGCCGCGGCAACCGGGTGAACGGCCTCATCTCGTTCTGCCGACCCGGAGGCGGCGAAGCCGTAGCGGGAAAGAATCCGGTCGGCCACATGGGCAAGATCTACAGTGTGCTGGCCGACCGCCTGGCGGGCCGGCTCGTCGGCGGCGTGCCGGGGTTGGAAGAAGTGACGCTGTGGCTCTCGAGCGAGATCGGCCGGCCCATCGATCAGCCGCGTGTAGCCTTTGCGCTGGTGCATCTCGCGCCAGGAGCGATGCTGGCGGATGTGGCCGCCGCGGCGGAGGCGATGATCGCGTCGGAGTTGGCCCAATTGCCGGCATATTGCCGCGATGTGGCGGCGGACGTGCACACCGTAGTCTGAACGGGCTGGCGATGGTTCCGCAGTCAGACGCGCTGTTTCGCGTGCGTACGTCCGGCTGTTTCCAGCGACATCGGGATGGCGCGCCGAATGATGCCGCGCGCCTCCCGTGCACCCAGCTCGCGACGCTCGATCAAGCACTTCGCCAGCGCGCCGATGGGCTGGCGCCAGCTCGGGCTCTGCACCAGCGCGCGCACTCGGAGTTGCATCCACCGAAGATACGCGCTCATCTCTTGTCGCGTTCGACAGAGGTAGCCTGCATAGCGGACAGCCTCGAAGAAGTCGAGGCCGCTACCCAGGTACTTGGCGCGACCGAGGGCCATGCGTTCCGCCTGGCCGCCGGCGAGCAATACGATGATGCTCCGCTCAATTGCGTGCGCCGTGCGTACATCCATCGTGCCGTCAGCGGTGGTTTGCGGCGTAAGCCAGAGCTCGAGCCACCCTGGTTCTTTCGCGGTGTCCTTGCTGATCGAGATCCGACGAAAACGCACCTTCACGTGGTAGGCAGCCACGGCGTGTCCCGCCTCGTGGAAGGCCGCGGCGATCAGACGGCGGCGCGTTCGAGATATCCGCGGACTCGTCATGCTACGGCGCCTTCCGGAAGATGCCGAGCGCGCTGGGCGCTCCCAGGAATGGAGCGCCTCGCGGAAGGGACTCATGTCTGCCAATCACCAGGAATCCATCCACGCGGAGACGTTCCGAGATACGAGCGAGCACGGCGCGTTGCGCGGGCTCGCTGAAATACGTGAACGCCACATTGCGGCAGAGAATGAGATCAAACGGACCAGGTGGCTGCTCCAGACGGATATCCTGGTGGCAGAACTCGATGCACGATTTCCAGTGATCCCGAAGACAGAAGAGATTGCCCCGGCGATCGAATGCCCGCTCGATCCATGGCGCCGGGAGTTCTCGCACACTGCTTCTGACGTAGCAGGCGGTACGGGCGCGTTCGAGCAGATGCTCGTCCACGTCGGTGGCGATGATGGCCAGACGCGTCTGCGGGTATGCAGGCCCGACACGGTGATCCCATAACAGGCTGACTGTGTACGGCTCTTCTCCAGATGCACAGCCGGCGCTCCAGCAACGGACAACGGCGGGCGCGAGCGCCGTTGCCCGCGTGGCAAGCTCGGGCAGAACCTGCTCGCCCAGCGCATCGAAGACAGCTCGGTCGCGGTAGAAGCGGGAGATCGGAATCGAGCAGAGCGCCCCCAGGGCGGCCCACTCGTCCGCGTGCTCGCCCAGATACGCTTGGTACGCCGCAAGTCCATTCAGGTCGAGGAAGCGGATTCGATGAGCGAGCCGCTTGCAGACCTGACCATGTACGCGCCGATAGCCCTGCCATCGCAAGCCCAGGCGCGGCAGTGCCCACTGCAGGAACGCGATGCAGTCTGCGTCATTCATCCTCGCCTTCTGGCAATCGCTATGCCAGGGCGCAGGCAGCAGAATGATCGATGCCGGAAACTCGGCAACGGCCACGAGAGAGCTGGCCGCCGGTTTGGATCACAGGATTGATTGAGGCCGCACGTATGACCACCATCGGCATCGACCTCGGGACATCGAATTCGGCGGCAGCCATCCTGCGCGGCGGGCGGCCTGTGATCATTCCCTCGAGCGAGGGCATCAGTCTGGGTGGCAAAGCGTTTCCGAGCTACGTCGCGCTGACGGCCGACGGTCAGATGCTCGTCGGCGAGCCGGCGCGGCGACAAACCGCCGTCAACCCTGACGGCACGACGACGGCGTTCAAGCGCAAGATGGGGCAGCGCGTGCAGATCCGGCTCCGCGATCGTGAGTTCTCGCCCGAGCAGCTGTCGGCGTTTCTCCTGCAGAAAATCAAGCGCGATGCCGAGGCCTTTCTCGGCGAACCGGTCGTCAAGGCCGTTGTCACGGTGCCTGCCTATTTCGACGACAACCAGCGAAGCGCCACGAAGGATGCTGCGCGGATTGCCGGTCTGGAAGTCCTGCGTCTGGTGAACGAGCCGACTGCCGCCTCGCTTGCCTACGGACTCGATCGCCTGGGGCAGGAGCTCCGCATTGCGGTCATCGATTTCGGCGGTGGCACGCTCGACGTCACGATCATGGAGTTCGGAAAGGGCGTCTTCGAAGTGAAAGCCACAAGCGGCGATACCCAGCTCGGTGGCACCGACATGAATCAACGGCTCTTCGAGAGCCTGGCAGAACGCTTCCGATTGTCGAGCGGCTTCGACGTTCACTCCGATCGCGTGGCCGCGGCGAGGTTGTTGGAGGCGGCCGAGGTAGCAAAGATCGAACTGACGACGGGCACAAGCACGCGGATCAGTCTGCCGTTCATCGGCGTCGTGGGCGGCACGCCAAAGAACCTGGACCTGGAGTTGACGCGGGCCGAGCTCGAACGCATTGTCGGTCCCGTCATCGATCGGTGCCGCCGGCCGGTCGAGCAGGCGCTGGGCGACGCGGGAGTCACGCCATCGACGATCGACCGTCTGGTCTTCGTAGGCGGCCCGACACGCATGCCGTGCGTTCGGGAGTTCTTCGAGCGGATGTTCGGTCGCAAGGCGGAGATGGGCGTCGACCCGATGGAGTGTGTGGCGGCGGGCGCGGCGATTCAGGCTGGCGTGCTCGAAGGCCAGGTCGGCGACATCGTGCTCGTCGACGTGACGCCGCTCACGCTCGGTGTCGAGACGCTCGGGGGTGTCGCCACATCGCTGATTTCGCGCAACACGCCCGTGCCCGTCAAGAAGAGCGACATCTTCACCACCGCCGCCGACATGCAGACGGCGGTCACGATCCATGTCTATCAAGGTGAGCGTCCGATGTCGCGCGACAACGCCGCCCTTGGCGAGTTCAATCTGGAAGGGTTGCCGCCGGCGCCGCGCGGTGTGCCGAAGATCGATGTGACCTTCGACATCGATGCGAGTGGCATCCTGGCTGTGACGGCGAAGGACACGGCCACGGGGCGTGCGCAGTCCATTCGCATCAGCGGGTCGACACGCCTGCCTGAGGCCGAGAAGCAGCGCATGATCAAGGAGGCCGAGCAATTCGCCGCAGACGACAAGCGGCGGCGCGAACGCGCCGACACGCTGAACAACGCCGACGCCATCTGCTACCAGGGCGAGCGGTTCCTGGCGGATTTCGGCGAGAAGATCCAGGCTGCGCAACGCGCACCCATCGAGCAGCAGATTCGAGAAGTGAAAACTGCGGTTGGGGGCAAGGACGCGGACAAGGCGACGAGGGCCGCCGACGTATTGAAGAAGCTGCTTCAGGAAGCTGGCGCGGCGATCTATGCCCAGGCGCAACCAGCCGCCGCGCAGCCATCGGCCGGTCCTTCGCCTCAGGGGCGGGAAGAGCGGCCGCCGGGCGACACGACGCAGGGGCGGGTCGTTGATGCGGAGTACCACGAGCATCGGCCGTGATTAGCCGGAATCGATGATCAAAGGGGGCTGCCATCGCCACCGCCGCTGCGCAGCGCGACTACTACGAAGTGCTCGGCGTTCCACGAGAGGCCGATGAAAAGGCCATCAAGGATGCGTTTCGGGCGCTCGCGCTGAAGTATCACCCGGACCGCAACAAGGAACCTGACGCCGAAGAGAAATTCAAGGAAATCGCGGCGGCGTACGCCGTGCTGTCCGACCCGGAGAAGCGCCGGGCCTACGATGCGCGCGGGTTTGCGGGTGTCGCCGGTTTCTCCGAAGAGGATCTGTTCCGTCATGTCAACTTCGAGGATCTCTTCGGCGGCCTCAACTTTGATTTCGGCGGTCTGGGGTTTGGCGGAGGCGTGTTCGATCGCTTCTTTGGCCGTCGTCACGTCGGGCCGCCGCGCGGGGAGAACATCGAAGTGCCGGTGGACATTCCGCTCGATCGGGTCGTGACGGGCGGGGAAGAAACCGTGCGGTACAGACGTCCAATGGTGTGCCAGGCCTGTCGCGGAACGGGAGCCAAGGACGGCACCAAACTGCATCGATGTACCGAGTGCCAGGGAACGGGGACGAAGACGCAGGAAACGCGACGTGCAGAAGGTGCTGGCGAAGTCAGGGTCCAGAGTATCCGCCCGTGTCCAGCATGCAGCGGCCGTGGCGAGGTAGTCGACGAGCGCTGTCAAGGATGCAACGGGCGCGGCACGATTGAGCGCGAAGAATCGGTGACCGTGACCATTCCCGTCGGCGTCGAACAGGACATGGTGTTGCGGGTCCCCGGGCACGGCATGCCCAGCGAAGCCAGGAATGGCGTGGCCGGGGATTTGTTCGTCGTGGTCCGTACGGCGCCCGACGCCCGCTTCACACGCCGCGGTGCTGACTTGTGGCGCACAGAGATGATCACGATCCCAGACGCGGTGCTCGGCGCCAAACGCACGGTCCCGACACTCGACGGGCACGTCGATGTCACGATTCGGCGCGGCACACAACCAGGGGCGATCCTGCGGCTCGCACGCCAGGGCCTGCCCGAATTTGGAGGAGGCCGCCGAGGTGATCTCTATCTACAGGTTGCCGTGCAAATCCCGGAGCGACTGACCAAGAAAGAGCGCGAGCTGTACAGCGAACTGCGCAGGCTTGAACAACCGGAGACCAGGGAAGGCGTTGCGCACTGACAAGGATGCGGCTCTGACGCGTATCGGACGGCAGGTCGCCGCGTGCCGATCGTGCAAACGGCATGGCGTCGGCAAGCCTGTCGTGGGAGAAGGGAAGCCCAATGCCCGGATCGTGTTCGTGGGTGAAGCGCCAGGCCGGCAGGAGGCGCAATCGGGCCGGCCCTTCGTGGGCCGGGCAGGGCAGTGGCTGCGTCAGGCGATCAGACACATCGGCCTCGACGAACAGTCCGTCTACCTGACGAACCCTGTGAAGTACCGCCCGACCGGGCGCACACCAAGCGCGGCGGATGTTGCTCACGGCCGAATCCATCTGCTCCAGCAGCTCGACATCATCAACCCGAAGATCGTCGTGCTTCTGGGAACCACTGCGTGCCTGGGTGTCCTGAACGAGAACGTCGCGGTCCGCGCCCGGCATGGCGACGTCGTCGTGCGAGACGGCAGAACCTATCTGATTACCTGTCATCCCGCCGCGGTCCGTTTCCCTGCCATCCGGAAGGCGGTTCTGCAGGACTTTCGAAAGCTGAAGGCGTGCGCGGCGCGGCTGGGGAAGGCCTTATACTGATGCAGCTTTCCTGGAGGATTTGATGGTCAAGCGAGTCGTCCTTATCTCTCTGGTCGCCGTCTCAGTGTCGGCGGCTCTTGCCGCACAGACGCAGGCGCCCGTGGCACCCAAAGCGCCGGCGGCGAAGCCCGCAGCCAGGCCGTATACGCCGCCGAAGACGCCGTGGGGCGATCCGGATCTGCAGGGCCTCTACACGAATAAGTACGAGCAGGGCACGCCGTTCGAGAAACCCGCCGAGTTCGAGGGCAAGACGCTCGCCGATATTCAGGGAAAAGAGCTCGCCGAGATCGTGCAGAAGCGGCAGCAGCGCGCCGTCGATAACGCGCCGTTCCTGTCGGGCGATCCGACGGGCGCGATCGCGGGCCCGATGGAGTTCCGCGACATCTACGAAATCAGCAAGGCGAGCCGCCCGTGGTTTGTGACCGACGCCACCGACGGCAAGATTCCGCCGATGACGCCGGAGGCGCAGAAGCGCGTCGCGGCGCGCCGGCCGACGGGCAGCAGCTTCAGCAATGGCGTCTACGACAGCTACGAAAGCCTGAGCCTCTACGACCGCTGCATCACGCGCGGCTATCCGAACTCCCTGCTGCCGGCGATCTACGGCGACTCGTACCAGATCATCCAGGGCCAGGGCTTCGTCGCGATTCGCATCGAGATGATTCACGACACGCGCATCATCCCGCTCGGCGGCCAGCCCCATCTCAGCAAGAACCTGGCGTTCGATTTCGGCGATCCGCGCGGCCACTGGGAAGGCAACACGCTCGTCGTCGAGACGACGAACTTCCGCGACCGCAGCGTCTATCGCAATGGGAATCCGGCGACGTTCAAGTTGATCGAGCGTTTTACGCCGACCTCGAAGACGTCGCTCGAGTGGACGGTGACCGTGGACGATCCCGCGACGTGGACCAGGCCGTGGAGCTTCTCGCTGCCGCTCACCGTCAACGACGACGAGCCGCCCTATGAGTACGGCTGCCACGAAGGCAACTACGCGATCAGGAACATCCTGAGCGGATCGCGTCTCGCCGACGCCGAAGCCGCCAGGAGCGTGGCGAAGTGAGAAGGCGGAAGTGAGAAGTTAGAAGTGAGAAGTTAGAAGTGAAAAGGCCCGCTTGGCGGGCCTTTTCCTTTTGGGGGCGTGTCATGAAAAGCGGCGGTGAGGGACGTCCCTTGTTCGACCTCCTCCGGCGTGACGTCACACCGCTGCTGTTGCGGCAGACGGTCGGTGACGCGCTGGCATCTCTGCGAGGGCAGGCGCTCGGCGAGCGCATCGTCTACTTCTACGTCATCGACGCAGACGGGACGCTGGCCGGCGTCGTGCCGACGCGGCGTCTGCTGATGTCGCCGCCCGACGCGCTGGTCGCCGATGTCATGGTTCGTGACGTCGTCACGCTGCCGGACACGGCGACGCTTCAGGATGCCGCGGACCTGTTTCTGCAGCACCGCCTGCTCGCGCTGCCGGTCGTGGACGCCGGCGGCCGGCTTGAGGGCGTCGTGGACGTCGGCGTCTTCACGGGCGAGCTCTCGAATATCGCGGCCCGCCGGAGCGCCGAGGACGCGTTCGAGATCATCGGCGCGCGCGTCGCGCAATCCACGGGCGCGTGGCGCGGCTTCGTCGATCGCTTCCCCTGGCTGCTGTGCAACGTCGCCGGAGGCATGGCTGCGGCGCTGATTGCGGCGGCCTACGAGCCGCTGCTCAGCGCCGTGATTGCCCTCGCGCTCTTCATTCCCGTGGCGCTCACCGTCAGCGAGAGCATTGCCATGCAGTCGGTGACGCTGACGCTGCAGCACCTGCACCGCGGATCGGCGGACGTGCGGTTCCTGTTGAGGACGTTGCGCCGCGAACTGGCGACGGCGGCATTCCTGGGCGCCGGCTGCGGCGCAGTCGTCGGCGCGATCGCCTGGGCGTGGAAGGGCAGTGCGGGCGTTGCGTTTGCAGTCGCCGCGACCGTCATGCTCGCCATGACGGCCGCGGCGCTGCTTGGTGTAGTGCTGCCGGGCACGCTGAGAGGGATGCGCCGCAACCCCCGTATCGCCTCCGGCCCCATCGTGCTGGCGCTGACCGACGTGCTGACGCTGCTGTGCTACTTCAACGTCGCGAGGCTCGTGCTGTAGCGGACCTCAGTCGTGACCGACGCTGGTCGACGCGCCGTTCTGCACCGTCACTCGTGTTGCGGTGATTCCGGAGCCCGTGTTCGTGCCGTGGACGTGTACGCGGTCGCCAACCTTGATCTGCGCGAAGTCAATCACCGTGTCGCCGTGCCTGATCGGGGTGCCCGCCGGCACTGTGACCGTTTTGTCGCGCACGGTCAGCGTGAGCGCGGTGAGATCGATGGCCTTGACCAGTCCTTCGACTTCGGCCTCGTGATCCTCGCTTTCGCGGTCGCTGTCTTCAACGGTGGCCGTCGAGCCGGCGACCGTCAGCGTGACGTTGATGTGCTCGTGCTCGGCGACGCCGCTCACGTGGACGTGCGCGTCGCTGCTGCCGCCGCTGATGTGCAGATCGTCGTCGCCGGCGGGCACGCCGTTGAGCGTGAAGCTGCCCGAGGCATCGACGGGCGACGACACGCTTGTGCCGGTGACGCTGACCGTCAGCCCGGTGCCTGACCCGAGCGTCTGAAACGACCGTGCCGTCAGAGACGTCGCGACCGTACCAGTGATCGTTGCCCCCGAACCGAACGAGCTGCTCGGGAAAGAAGACGCCGACGGCGACGACACGGAAGTCGTTCCGCCTCCGGAGCAGGCCGCCGTGAACGCGGCCAGAGAGACGAGTCCTGCCAGAGTGAACACGCGTTTGCGAATCATCATGCGTGAGCCAGGGGCAAACCCAATGCCAGTGCTCGCGCGCCAGTTTCCGGGGAAATTCTGGTTCGCGCGACTATGCCGAGCTCAGCAACGACGAATCTGTCGCGGTAATTACTTCCTTGCTGGAGCCGCTGGCGTTGTCACAGGCAGCGGCGGCGGCAGCGGTGCAGGATTCAGATAGCCGCGCGTGCCGTCCGGGCGAATCGGGCCAGGGCCAAACTGCAGGTGCTCGCGGTCGACGTTATTTTCGCTGCAGGCATATTCCGCCAATTCTTCGTCCGGCTGTCCGAGCTGCCACGTCCGCGTGTAGTGGAACGGCTGCGTGTAGAACTTCGGATCCTCAATCAGCGTGTCGACGTGGATGTGGCCGAAGTCGGGACGCGTCCAGCGTTCGACGACGTGCAGAGCGTCGCTGTGCGGGCTGCCGTTCTCGTCGGCCCAGACCTGCTCGTCCTTGAAGCCGATTGAGTCGATGACGAGCGTGTCGCCCTCCCACTTGCCGAGCTCTTCGCCGAAGAACGACGGATCCGGATCGTCGGAGTGCTTGCGCTTCGCGTCGACGGGGATGCGGCGGTAGTACGTGTAGAAGTACAGGAACGCGATCGACTTCGGCGTGTGAAGAATCTCAAAGGGCAGGCCGCTGGCGTTATGACGCGGAATGCCGCCGGGAATGCAGAGGCTCTCGGGATCGATCGTCGCCGTCGTGTTGTGTGTCCACGCCGCCTCGCCCGCCGGTGTCAGGGGAAGCTTCAGTCCCGGCAGGTCCTTGGCGATGTTGCCGACCGGCACGGTGTTGCGCATGCCCTTCCAGTAGCCGTTGAAATCGGGGTGGCCGTCGGCCAGGCGCGGCACCGGTTTCGGTCTCGCGGCGGGCGTGGATTGTGCGTAAGCCGCGCTCGCGAGTCCGGCGAGAAGAATCGCAAGAGGAATGTAACGCTTCATGGCACGGAGTGTAGAATGAAACCACTGCTTATGAAAGCCACACTTGCCTTCGTTGCGGTAATTCTCGCGGCCGCGGTGACGGCCTCGGCGCATCACTCGTTCGCCGCCGAGTTCGACGGCAGCAGGCCGATTCGCCTCACCGGCACCATCACCAAGGTGCAGTGGACGAACCCGCACTCGTTCTTCTACATCGACGTCAAGGACGAGAGCGGCAACGTCGTGAACTGGGCGTGTGAAGGCGGCGGGCCCGGCGCGCTGTCGCGCCGCGGATGGAAGCGGGGCGACCTGAAGCTCGGCGACACGCTCGTCGTCGACGGTTACCTCGCACGCGACGGATCGCATCTCGTGGACGCGCGCCGCGTCACGCTGCCCGATGGCCGCTCGGTGTATGGCGGCTCGCAGGGCGACGGCGGACCCGGCAGCCGCCTCGACGAAGAAGCGCCGAAACCCGCACCCGCGAAATAACGCTCTGGCGACCCTGAAAGGGTCGCCCTACACGTCGCTACACGTCGCAAATCGCGACGGCTTCCCGCAACGACGTCAACGGATCCCGCGTCGGGGTGAACTCGTGCGCGAGATATCCGGTGAATCCCGTGTCGGCAATCGCGCGGCACACGGCGCGCCAGTTGATCTCCTGCGACTCGTCCAGCTCGTGACGCCCGGGCACGCCGCCGGTGTGATAGTGGGCAATCAGATCCTTGTTGGCGCGAATCGTACTGATGACGTCGCCCTCCATGATCTGCATGTGGTAGATGTCGTACAGCAGCTTCACGCGCGATGAGCCCACTGCCTTGACGATCGTCGCGCCAAACGCCGTGCGATCGCCCTGGTAGTCCTTGTGGTTCACCTTGCTGTTCAGGAGCTCGACGCAGATCGTGACGCCGTGATCCTCGGCAATGCGCTTGACGCGGTTCAGTCCGTCGACGCAGTTGCCGATGGCCTCTTCGTCGCTCATCCCGCGCTTGTTTCCGAAGAACGTGATCACATTGGGCACGCGCTCGGCTTCGGCGCGCGGGATCAGGCGCTCGAAGCTGGCGACGATCGCGTTGTGGTTGGCTGTGACATTCAGTCCGTCCGGAATCGATCCGCCGCCGGCGTACCCCATCGAGCAGACGAGGCCGAACTGCCGGACGACGGCCCAGTCCGGTTCCTCGAGGAGATCGATCGCGCTCAAGCCGATGTCCGCGGCAGCGCGGCACAGATCGGGCAACGCCATCGATCGGTACGTCCATCGCGTGACCGATTGTCTGATCCGGTTGTTGCGAGCGACTCGCTGGCCGAACGCCGGCAGGGCCAGGACCGAGCCGGCGAGCGTCAGCAGATCGCGTCGTGAGAGGGAAGCCGGCGCGCGCACGCCGACAGTCTAGCGCGGGATCGCCGGTCGTGCTCAGCGGTTGTTCGCCGCCATCACCATGAGGACTCTGCGTGCGTCGGTGCGGCCGCCTCGCGAGTCGTAGAGGGTCGCGCGTACCTCGTATTCGCCGCCGGGGATGTCGATCAACCTCAACTCGTTCACTTTCGGCGCCTTTGCTCCGTCGAGTTCAAGGACGGTCCTGCGGTAGAAGGCGTACGAGTCCGCGACGATCTCCAGCATGCGGTTCTCCGGATCGCGCTCGACTATCGCGCGGACGATCACGGACGCCGGCGCCATGCTGATTGTCGGTGAGACCGTCAACTGCAGTTTCTCGGCGGCGGCCACGCCGTCGTGTGCGCGGCCCGCTGAGAGAATCGTCGCTGCCGTCAGCGCGCCCATCAGTAATTGCTTCACGCTGACGTGAGAGTGCACGATTGGTGCCGCGCACCTCCGGCTTCTCTAGCGCCGTTTCTTTAGGCGCGGGGCGGCGGGCAGTTCCGCTTCGCGGGCGATCATCACTTCCGTCGACTTGATAATCGCTACCGCATCGTCGCCTCTCCGGAGTTTCAGTTCGCGAATGGCGTCGGCGGTGATGATCGCGGTCAGCGTCTGATCGCCGATGCGGAGCCGGACCTGCCCCAGCAGACCATCGCTGCGGACCTCGTCTACGAACCCATGCAGCCGATTGCGTCCACTGAGCGCGACGATCAGGCCCGAGGTTTCTGACGGCCGGCCGCTGGCGCGAACGGATGATCCGCGATGTGTCGTCAGCCGATCGATCTCCGCGTCGGAGATGCGATGATGACGGCCGGCGGTGAGTGTCGTACGGACGCGGCCCTGGTAGATCCACTGCTTCAGCGTGGAGTACCCGACGCCGAGGCGATCGGCGGCGGCGCGGACAGTCATCTGAGCCATATCGTCATGCAGCGATCCGGCAGGAGTAGGTCTTAATCACGAGCCAGACGTCCTGCCCAAGCGTCAGGCCCAGGCCGTCGGCGGCCGACGGCGTCAGATGGACAACGAACCGGGCGCCGGCGTCCACGCCCGCGACCATGGCTGCGCCGTCGCGCGTCAGCGACACGAGGCGTCCCCGCAGGATGTTTCGCGCGCTCAGTCCGCGAGGCGGCTCGGTGGCGAGCAGGATGTCGCCGGCGCGAATCGCGATCCGGATGGTCGAGCCGGCGGCGCCGCGAGCCAGGGGCACTTCGAGCTCCACGGAGGTGCCCGTGAGCCGGCAGAGCATCGTGCCCGCCTCCGCCTTCCGCGCGACGACGACCGCCTGAATCACGTTCTCGAATCCGGCAAGCTGTGCGAGCGAGGCCTGCTCGGGCATCTCGAGCACGTCGTGCGGCGTTCCGGCGGCCGCGACGCGGCCATGATCGAGCACGATGACGCGATCGCCCAGGGCGAAGACTTCGCGATGCGAATGCGTGACGTAGAGAATCGGAATCTCGTGCGCGGCGTTCCATCGCCGCAGGTCGTCGATGATCCGTGACTGCGTCGCATGGTCCAGCGCGGACAGCGGCTCGTCGAGGAGCAGCACCGACGGGTCCGTGACCAGGGAGCGCGCGAGCGCGGTGCGCTGACGTTCACCGCCTGAAATCGCGGCAGGGCGGCGTCCGAGCAGGTGATCGATGCTGAACGACGCGGCGATCTCGCGGACCTTGCGCTGACGGATGGCCGCCGGCTGATCATGCAGGCCGAAGGCAAGGTTGTCTTCGACCGAGAGATGCGGGAAGAGGGCGAGGTGCTGAAAGACGTAGCCGATGCGCCGTTCGCGCGCCGGCACGTCGAGGCCGGACAGCCTGTCGAAGACGACGCGCGTGCCAATCGTGATCGAGCCGGCGTCGGGTCGAAGGAGACCCGCGACGGCGCGCAGCACCGTGCTCTTCCCCGAGCCCGACGCGCCGAACAGAATCGTCACGCCCGCGGGAACCGAGAGCGTCACGTCCATATCGAACGTGTCGGAGAGCCGGGTGCGGATGGCGGCGGAGAGGCTCATGAGAGCGGCGCCACCGACCACGGCCGCCGCATCAGCGCGTACACGACGGCAAGCACGACGAATGAGAACGCGAGCAGCGCGAGCGCGGTCTCGTTGGCGGCGTCGTATTGCAGGCTCTGCACCTGATCGTAGACAGAGAGCGAGATGGTGCGGGTCACGCCGGGCAGATTGCCGCCGACCATCAGCACGACGCCGAACTCGCCGATGGTGTGCGCGAAGCTGAGCACGCCGCCCGCGACAACGCCCGGGATCGAGAGCGGCAGCACGATGCGCGAGAACGTGCGCCACCGCGTCGCGCCGAGTGTGGCCGAGGCGTCGAGCAGCGATGTGTCGAGCTGCGCGAACGCTGCCGCAATCGGCTGCACGGCGAACGGCAGGCTGTAGACGATCGACGCGAGCACAAGGGCTTCGAACGTGAACGCGAGGCCATGTCCGGTCCATCGCTCCCACAACCGGCCGACCGGGCTTCGCGACCCGATGCCGAGCAGGACGTAGAACCCGAGCACGGTCGGTGGAAGCACGAGGGGCAGGGCGACCATGGCTTCGACAAGGAACTTGCCGCGCCAGCCGGAGAACGCGATCCAGTAGGCCAGCGGGAGCGCGAGCACCAGCAGGACGCCCGCGACGATCACCGCGAGCCTGAGGCTCAACGCCACGGCCGTCCAGTCCATCGCTATCGTGTCCGAACGAGCGGCGGCCCGAAGCCGGCGTCCGCAAGCGTCGCGACCGCCTCGGGGCCCGTCAGATATTTGAGAAACGCGCGCGCCGCGTCTTTCTGTGATGACGCGCGGAGGATGACCGCCGCCTGTTCGATTGCCGGATACAGCGTGGACGGGATCGTCGCGAACTCGCCGGCCGCCACGAGCGGCGCCGACTTCGCGAGTGACAGCGGCAGCAGTCCCGCGTCGGCGTTTCCGGACTGGACAAACTGCGCGGCCTGCGCAACGTTTTCGCCGAACACGAATTTCGCCCGCACGAGGTCGTAGATCCCCGCGCTGCGGAGCGCGGCGACGGCGGCGCGTCCGTACGGCGCATGCTCCGGATTCGCAACCGCGATTCGTCGTACCCGATCGCTCGAGAGCGCGGCGAGTCCCCGCTGAACGTCGATGCCAGAACCGCGGCGTGTCCAGAGGACGAGTGCGCCCGTGGCGTAAGGCCGTACGGTTCCTGGCTCCGTCAGCCCAGCCGATTCGAGCTGCTTTGGGTAGTCCATGTCGGCCGACAGAAAGACATCGAACGGCGCGCCGCTCCTGATCTGCGCGAGGAAATTGCCCGACGATCCGAACGTGATGCGCACGGTGTGGCCGGTCTGCTGCTCGAACCGGGCCACGAGCCGGGGCAGCACGGGCTGCATGTCCGAGGCCGCGGCAATCGTCAGCAGAGCCAGAACGAGATGCACGATTAGGTGCGATTATAGTCGAATTGTGTGAGCGTAAAGAAGCGTATAAAGTCTTTGGCGACGTGCTGAGACGAGGCTCGTGCGGACTGCTCGCGTGCGCCATCTGGCTGGTCGCCGCGCCTGCCGTGCGGGCGCAGATTGGCGCAGGACAGGTGGTGGGCGTGGTCCGCGATCAGGCCGGGGCCACCGTGCCGGGCGCGACCGTGACGGTCACCGACGTCGACCGGAAGCGCACTCGCGCCGTCATGACGACGGCCGCCGGGGTGTACGCCGTGGGCGGGCTCACGCCGGGCGTCTACGACATCCGCGTCGAGCTCTCCGGATTCCGGACCGCCCTGCGGCAGAACGTTCGCATGACGACGGGCGCGACCGTCGCCGTCGATTTCGATCTCATGGTGGGGGAAGTGCAGGAAGCGGTCAGCGTCACGCGCGAGGCGCCGCTGCTGCGAGTGGCCGCCGCCGGTCTGGGCCAGATCGTCACGAGCGAACACATCGAGGCGCTTCCGTTGAACGGCCGCACGTTCGTCACGCTCGCCGCGCTCGCGCCCGGCGTCGCGCTGCCTCCCTCATCGCAACTGCCGCGCATCAACGGCGGACGCCCGCGTACGAATGAGTACCTGTTCGACGGCATTTCCGTCCTGCAGCCGGAGCCGGGGCAGGTCGCGTTCTTTCCCGTGATCGACGCGATTCAGGAATTCAAGGTCGAGAGCAACAGCCCGCCGGCGGAGTTCGGACGCTTCAACGGCGGCGTAATCAACCTCACGACCAGGTCCGGCTCGAACGCATTTCATGGCGTCGGCTTCGGCTTCTGGCGCAACGAGGCGCTCAACGCACGGAACTACTTCTCGTCGGCCGTGCCCGACAAACCGCTGTTCCGCAGAAACCAGTACGGCGGGACGCTCGGTGGACCGCTGCGCGAAGACCGGACGTTCTTTTTTGTCGATTACCAGGGGCAGCGCCAGACGATTGGCCGCACGGTGATCTCCACGGTGCCGACGCTTCTGCAGCGCCAGGGCATCTTCACTGAAACAATCGCCGGACGCGTACCGGTGATCTTCGATCCGTCCACTGGAACATCGAACCGCCTGGCGTTTGCCGGCAATGCGATTCCCGTGGCGCGCATGGACCCGGTTGCCGTCGCGCTGCTGCAGCGGTACCCGCTGCCGACATCCGGGGGCACGGCGAACAACTATCGCCGGACCGGCAACGAAAACGACGATCAGGACCAGTTCGACGTCCGAATCGATCATCGAATGACGATGCGCGATCAGATCTTCGCGCGCGTCTCGTATTTCCGCGACGGCTTCGTCCCGGTCACGCCGCTGCCGGAGGGAAGCGGGGTGACGACGGGAACGCTCGGGCCGCAGGATGCGACCGCGTGGGCGACCGCGACCAACTACCAGCGCACGTTCTCCGATCGGTGGCTCAACGAGCTGCGGGTTGGCGACACCCGGCGCGCGGTGACACGATCGGCGGCGGAGTTGGCGACTTCGGCCGGCGCCGCGCTCAACATCCCCGGGATCCCGTCGACCGCGCAGTCTCCGAACACGCTGCCGACGTTTCAGATCAGCGGCTACCAGCAGCTCGGCTCTCCCGCGAACACGGCGTCCGACTTCAGCACGTCGGTCACCGAGGCTGCCGATTCGCTGAGCTGGCTGAAAGGCCGGCATGCGCTCAAAGCGGGATTCGACCTGCGATGGGAGCGGCTGAACGTCGTTCAGCCGCCGTCGCCGACGGGACTGTTTACGTTCACGAGCCTGTTCTCCGACAACCCAGGCGTCGCGAACACGGGCACACCGCTGGCGAGCTTTCTCCTCGGGCAGGTGCAGACGTTCTCCATCGATCTTCAACAGCAGGAGATCCGCAACCGCGCGCACGTCGAGGAGTACTTCATCCAGGACGACTGGCGGATGTCGAGCCGCTGGACGCTGACGCCGGGCGTGCGGTACACGCTGAACTTCCCCTCGACGGAGGAAAACAATCAGGCGGCGGTGTTCAATCTGCAGACGCGGCAGCTCGAGTATCTCGGGCGGAACGGCAACCCGCGGTCGGCGCGCGAGCTCCACAAGCTGAACTTCGGTCCGCGGCTCGGCCTCGTCGGTCGTCTCGGCGACAAGACCGTCCTCAGCGCCGGCTTCGCGCTGGTGTTCATCGAGCAGGCGGGCATCACGACGCCGTTCACGACGCCGGTCTTTCCGTTTCTTCAGACGGTGTCGCAGCGCACGCTCGACAACATCACGCCGGCATTCACGCTCGCGCGGGGACCGCGCGTCGCGCCGGTGGGACTGACGCCGGACGCCGGCCTCGGCCAGGGCGTGTTCGGCGTCACCCGCGATCTCGGCTCGGGTTATGTCCAGCAGTGGAATCTGTCACTGCAGCGCGAGCTGACGACGAATACATCCGTGGAGGTGGCGTACGTCGGGTCGAAGGTCACGCACGTCGGGATTCCTGACACGAACCTGAATCAGTTGTCCGCCGGCGAGCTCGCGCTCGGCACGGCGCTGACGGCACGCGTCGCGAACCCGTATTTCGGCATCATCCCGCGGTCATCGTCGCTCGGCGATCCCACGATCACCGTCGCGCAGTTGCTCAAGCCATTCCCCGAATACACGACGGTCAGCCTGTACCGGAACAACGTCGGCACGACGTTTTATCAGGGCGTCACGGCGCGGGTGGAGCAGCGGCTGTCGCATGGCCTGTCGTATCTCGTGAGCTACTCACGTTCCGTGCTCAAAGACGACGCGTCTTCGGTCTTCGACGCGTCGATTCTCACCGCGCCGGTTGCGGGCTTCCAGGCGGCGGACAGCTTCAACCGGTCGCTCGAGCGCGACTACTCGACGGGCGACATTCCGCATGTGCTCACGGCGTCGGCGGTGTGGACATTTCACGACTGGACGCTGTCGGGCATCCTGACGCTGCAGTCGGGCGCGCCGGTGGCCGTGACGCAGACGACGAATTTCAACGCGTTTGCGGGATTCGGCATTCAGCGGCCGAATCTCGTCGGCGATCCGGAGCTTCCGGCGGATCAGCGCACGCCCGACCACTGGTTCAATGCGGGCGCGTTCGCCATCGCCCCGATGTTCACGCTCGGATCGTCGTCGCGCAATCCGGTGAGAGGCCCGGCGTACCGGGACCTCGATCTCGCGCTCAGCCGTCGACTCTCGCTCGGTGGCGGGGCGGCGCTCGAACTGCGCGTCGAGCTGTTCAACGCGCTCAACACGCCGCCGTTTGGCGCGCCGAATGCCGTGGCCGGCGCTGCAAACTTCGGCACCGTGACGACGGCGGGCGACCCCCGCGTCGGTCAAATCGCCGTCAAATTTCTGTTCTGAAACCTTCGGTTACTTCAGTCCGGAAGAACAAAGGGCCATCTCCCAGATTCCAATGGGTTTTCGGTTTTCGTTCTGCTACATTTTGCGGGAGTGCAAGACGCTCCGCTCGGGCGAATGGCGCCCGCGGATACCACGCCAAGGCAGAGGACTTCCGGATGCGAGTTCGCGCGTTGACTCTGGCTGTTGTCGGCTCCGTGCTCCTTCCGTTCGCCGCACACGCGCAGCCGCCGGCCGTCGACTACCACGCCGTCGTCACGAAGTACTGCGTTTCCTGTCACAACGAACGCACGAAGACCGCGGGCCTGATGCTCGACAAGGCGAACATCGCCGACCCGTCTGCAACCGCGGACGTCTGGGAGAAGGCGATTCGCAAGATGCGCGTCGGGATGATGCCGCCGCAGAGCGCGCCGCACCCGGACGCGCAGACGCAGGCTTCGCTGATTTCCTATCTCACGACAACGCTCGATCGCGTGGGCTCGCTTCGTCCGAATCCCGGCCGTCCGCTCGTGCATCGCCTGAATCGCGCCGAGTACGCGAACACGATTCGCGATCTGCTGGCGCTCGACGTCGACGCGTCGACGCTGCTGCCGCCCGACGATGCCGCGTACGGCTTCGATAACATCGCGGACGCCCTTGGCATCTCGCCCGTGCTGCTCGAGCGCTATCTCACCGCGGCCGGAAAGATCAGCTCGCTCGCCGTCGGCGATCCGACGACGGGACCGGCGGGTGAGACGTTCCGCATCCGCCAGGACGCGTCGCAGGACATTCACATCGAGGGCCTGCCGATCGGCACGGTCGGCGGCATCCTCGCGAAGACGACGCTTCCGCTCGACGGCACGTACGATTTCTCGATCAAGCTGTTCCGCACGAACCTCGGTGTCGTCCGCGGCCTGGAGTACGCGCACCAGCTCGAGTACACCGTCGACGGCGCGCGCGTCCATCTGTCGATGGTCGGCGGGGAAGACGACTTCAAGGCGAACCTGAGGAACATGACGAAGGCGGGCGACGATGTCGAGGCGCGCGCCCACATCCGCATTCCGCTGAAGGCCGGCCCGCACGTGGTCACCGCGGCGTTCCTCGAGCGGACGGACGCGATCAATCCGCTGCGGCTCCAGCCGTTCATCCGCAGCTCGAACGACACGCTCGACACGATTGGCCATCCGCATCTCGACACGTTCACGATTACGGGGCCGTACAACGCCACCGGCCCGGGCGACACGCCGAGCCGTCGAAAGATCTTCCTGTGCAGGCCGGCCGGCAAGGCCGACGAGGATGCATGCGCGCGCCGCATCATCGGGACGCTGGCGCGCCGCGCCTATCGGGGAAATATCGCGGCCGGCGATCTCGATCGGCTGCGCGACTTCTACGTCCTCGGCCGCAAGCAGGCTTCGACAAGCTCAGCCCAAGGGGCATTCGAGGCCGGCATTCAGACGGCGCTGCAACGCATCCTTGCCAGTCCGAAGTTCGCGTTCCGCGTCGAGCGCGATCCGGCCAATGTCCCGGCCGGCACCGTGTATCGCATCAGCGACCTCGAGCTCGCGTCGCGGCTGTCGTTCTTCCTGTGGAGCAGCATGCCCGACGATCAGCTGCTCCGCGTCGCGGCGACCGGCACGCTGCATACGCCGGCGGTGCTGCATCAGCAGGTCCGCCGGATGCTCGCGGATCCGAAGAGCGACGCGCTCATTCAGAACTTCGCAGGGCAGTGGCTGTATCTGCGCAACCTGAAGAGCTTCCAGCCGAACTCGCTCGAGTTCCCGGATTTCGACGACAACCTGCGGCAGGCGTTCCAGCGGGAGACGGAGTTGTTCTTCGCCAGCGTCATGCACGAGGACAGGAACGTCCTCGACCTGATGACGGCCGACTACACGTTCCTGAACGAGCGGCT
>Ga0153915_10000601_pt1 | contig 33562 bp, 32 predicted proteins | sample Opewatmetagenome_2_FD_107003 | JGI IMG/M metagenome (GOLD analysis project Ga0153915, IMG submission 107003) | Freshwater wetland microbial communities from Ohio, USA - Open water 3 Core 3 Depth 3 metaG | ecosystem: Environmental > Aquatic > Freshwater > Wetlands | place: USA: Ohio, Lake Erie... | reverse complement strand
TATCCCGTCTCCTACAGTCTCTTCCCATTCCATCATTTCTGCATTTAACTTTTCATCCTTCTCGACCTCTAATGCGCAATGGTATAAAGCATCCTCCCTTTTTTTGAGTTCCTCTTCAATAAGGTGAGAGATAACTTTACTGCGTTGCCTGTCCGGAATCACCGCATTCATTCTTGAGACCAAGGAATCCGGCATAGATATAAGAACTTTTTGCATAATATCTCCTAATAATTTAGTCATGGATATATTATATATTATATATTCAATTGTCAAGCTCAAGTTAGCTCTCGTTCTTTGCCGCCTCCATGCCCTAAAATAGCTTTTCAGTCGTTAGGAGTTTAACCGCTCTTATACCGCCTTAAAATGTTTTATTGTCTGGCAGACAACTTATTTCACATAAACCGCGCGGCTGAAAAAACTTCCTCATTGACTGAACCAACACCATACAAAAACTATGATCAATGAGGTCATTAGAACCCCAGAAATGCAACACCTATTCTCCTATTCCCCCCTTTACAGTCCTTGCTGGCTCCCATTCGGGGTATGACATGAAAGCACATTAACATCTAATACTTTTAAAACCTTCTTATTTTACAAACCGTAGAGTCCTAACATATATGGTATTCTATAGAATAGTATCGATTTCGATACTCCATTCGGATTTCGGGACAAAACGGCCGTTAAACAAGACTGGCATGCCTTTCAGCCGTTTTGACGATTTTCATCCGGTATTGTTTTTGATACTCCATTACCGTCTTTTTCCCTTAATGGAGTATCGTTTTCGATACTTATATGAGTATCGTTTTCGATACCGATGTTTAATTTTTTCTTCGCCCAATAGGCTGCATACCCCCTGCCGCCTCGCTTATCTTTCCATCGTTCAACCTGTATGAATTCAGGGGTCCCGAATTTCTTCCAACGATCTGAGATAGAGTACAGGCTTTTATCTCCCCTGACTCCACCGTTCCCTTGTTTAATGATATCAATGAAACCATGTTTGATTAGTTGGTCGAGCGCCTTCACGAATTTGACCCTGCTGATCGAAGGCGCTTTGCTTAATGCTTCAGTGTAACTGTATTCTATTTGGCCATTATTCAAAACCACTGTTTCACCCCTTCGACCGTTTGAACCTTTGATTTTTTTGATTCGTCTTTTCATCAGAAAATCTAAAAGAACAATTATTGAATTCCCGCTTAGAGAACGAAACGCCTTTGAACGAATCAACATTTTATCAATTACGATGATATCGCCTGCCATCCTCTTGCGCCCCGGTCCTCTAGATTCATATCGGCCTATCCATGAGATGATATTTCTTGAAAAGTTTAAGTCTTAATTGGTGGTCTCTCTCCGGTATTCATTAGCAAGGTATCGTCGATTCATGGCCAATTTCCATCGGCTCACGGCCTGTCTGAAAAAACTTTCCGCCCTTGCCTTGACGAGCCGGATTCTTCCCGAAACGATAAGTATACACATTGCATAAAGTCGAAAGACAATTATGGACAAGTCTAGGCTGTCCACCCATACAATGGACACAGAAAGCACGGAATACCTTGATGGGGATTCTTTTCCCTAGCCGATAAGGAAAGAAGGGGCAAGGACCTGTTTTGCAAGTATCCCCTTTACAGGCCTCTATTTCATACCTATCGAATCGCGTCAGCCCTAAGCAATCGGTACATTGCTGCCTAACTGTTTGAGTAGGTGTTAGTTTCTGTTTCATATTAATCCTTAGAGGAGGTTGCCGCCTCCGGATCGACTCGCCGTGCGGTCATATATATCTCAAGATCTTCGCGACGATAGATGATCCTCCGCCCTACCTTGCAATAGGCAGGCCCTCGTCGTTTATGTCGCCAATTCGACAATGTTTGACGGTTTTCAAGTCCAAGAAACTTTGCTGCTTGGCATTCATTCAAGTTCGTGGGTAATAGATCTTTTTCCATCATTAGAATTCCTCCGGCTTATCTAATTTTACTTCTAACCGTAAATGGAGAAATTTCTTTAATTGATGGAAATAAAAAATAATATGTCTTTAACGTTTTGATATTTTAGGTAATAAAAATGATGAGAATTTAAGAATTGAAAAGGAGATTTTCTTTTATTCATGAATATAATAACGTTGCCCTTCTTGAAAGATTTCCTCTATGTCATTTTTTAATGGTTCGGCGTCAGGCCTTTTATGCATTGGCTCCCTTGAATCTTGAAATTGGATCTTGGTTTCATATTTATGATATTTTCGATAATGTGCTTTGTATATTGTATCCGGGAGGCTAAATAATTCTTGAAGGTGTTTATTAAGCCGTTTGGCAATGATAGGCAGTTGTTTAATGTATTTACTATCTTTTCCACTAATGATGCCCTTATGTTTTGCAAACTCCGTCAACTGCACCCATAAAACCGTCGGTGAATCTCCCTTCCTTTTATCTGAGAATCCAAGCTCAGAATATGTAAAACGCTCTTCACCTTGCGGGGTCTTTATCCTTACTGTATCATCTGCTATCAAAGTAATTTTAATGTTTTCCCATTGGGTTCCCTTTGGGCAAGGCAAGAGACCTTTTTGTGTCTTCAGCGTTTCTGTATTGGAGGATTGATTTAATAACGCCTCTATTTGATCACGCCGATAATAGGCATGAACTTTAATATCTTCCAGAAAATTTTCCCTTATCAGATCACTAAAATGTGTATCTGTGAAATTTTCATACAGCCTTGCGATATCTTTGAATTCCTCTTCAAGCATGTGAGCTTTCGGCTTAAGCTCATCTAATTCTGCTTGAGATCGTCTCTTGAGTTTGGCAACATAGTCTATGTAATCTTCCTTTTTTCCAGGATTGATTTCATGATATCGGCAATACCCTTCTTTTTCCTTCCAATGCTCTTCATCACTCTTTGAAAGGTATTCTTCGTTTTCTGATATTTTGTTTCTTAGCGATTTGAGTTCTATATATTTTCTTATAATCTTATCGGGAAATGTCGGATGATAACTATAACTCCCAGACATAGGGTCTTTGCCATAATTGAAGTTCATTCCATTATTTTTAATGAATGGTTGAAGCTTCCCGGCTTTTACAAAATCCCAAAGGTCTTTGTCTGATAATTTCAAATGAAAATCAGATTCAATTTGATTGAAGTGATAAAATTCCATTTACCCGTCTCCTGTAACGGCCCTGATTATATTTCCAAGGAAAACCGGTTCAGGATTACCGATCTTTCGGGAGCTAACCTATCCCCGGAAACTCTTTGTTGCTAATTAGCTTCTTTCTTTTCTTCTATTGCGGATTTTATTACATTCTGTAATTCGAGAGCGTATTATCATCTTTGATTATCACTTCATCAATCATTGAATCGACTAAATGTGCAGCTTGCTTTAGTGTCTCATCCCTTAAATGAGCATACCTTTGCGTCATTCTAGGGTGTTTATGGGTAAGTAATTTTTGTAATGTGTATATATCCACCTTGCCACTTGATGCAAGCATAGAAGCGTATGCATGCCTTAAACCGTGTAGTGGTCGAAAATCTTCTGGTAAGCCAGCTTTCTTTTTAATTCTATTGACCTGGTGGTTAATATCTATTCTTTTATTTCCCCTACGGCCTGGGAAAACATAGGGGCTTTCAGTTCTCATATGTGATAGCAGGATTTTTTTGCTGCCTTCATTCAAAGGGATCTTTTGATTTTGTCCTCCCTTTGGTTCTATTATATTTATAAAACCCCGCTCAAAGTCAATATCCTCCCATTTGAGTTTAAAAAGCTCTCCCCTTCTCATACCGGTAAACAAGGCCAATCTCATTAGGTTGGCGGCCTGTATATTATCATCTTCATCTAAGGCTTTAAGGAGGTTGCTTAATTGTTCAGGGTTTAGATCTTCGGTTTTTAGATTGTTAACTTGAGGCAATATTATTTTAAAATTCATACCTGGGCAAAGCCCTTTGTTAATGCCAAAATTTACAATTCGTTTTAACAGAGCTAATACATGCTTCACGGTTTGCGGCTTTAATGTCTTAAGAAGATTTATCCTTAGGCGATCAACTTCAAGCTGTATGATGTCTTTCGGCTCCTTGCTTGCAAATCTAGGCTTCAAGTAATTCTCATATCGATTGCTGTCAGTCCAAAAACTTTTCGAGTTTTCTTTTTGAGATTTATATTCTTCCCATAACCGATTAATAGTCCATCGGTTGGCTTTTACCTTTCTCTCTTCTTCCTCCATTTGTTTTATCTCTTTCCTGGACAATCGTTTGTTTTCAATCCGGTCGGATCTTATCCCAGCAGCTTTAGAAGCTGTCATGTCATCGACGAATTGCCTGCCGACTTTTTCCTCAATAACCTTCCCTTGTTTCTTAAAGACAATATAAAAGACCTTCTCATTTCCATTTTTACCGATCCTTTTTACTTCTCGATAGAAGACGCCTGGGTAGCTCGTTTTAAATCTATGGATCATTGTATCCCCCGTGTTTAATAAACCCGTTATAGAATGATTGAAACCAAATTAAGGCCAACCAAAAGTCGCAATAAGAGCGGATTAAACGCTGGTTAAAACCAGGCCAAAGACATGTGAAAGAGGCCTTAAAGAACGCCAGGATTTGAATCAAAATCATTTCGTTAGTTGCTTTAAAAGATCAAAAAATAATTTTCCAAAGGCGTTTTCTGTATCTATTATTTTGTGATGAAATAAGCCTAGAAAATTCTATCGCATTAGAATTTTCCAACCCTATTTCCAACCTTTTTGCATTATATTGAGAAAACTCGAAGTATGTCAAGAAAAATTAAAATCTAATTAATCTAACAATAATGATATGTTACAATATCAAAGTAAAATGTGGTAATTGAATTCTTTAGGCCTGTCACGCCGGAGGTCGCGAGTTCGAGCCTCGTCGTCCCCGCCAGTTTTAAAAAGGACTTAGCCGTTATAGGCGAGTCCTTTTTTTATTTAATCAAGGGGGGTCCCGAAATTATATCTTCGTTTCATGTATTTCATGATAATGGCCGTCTCGACCTGTTGTACGCCGTCTATATGGCTGATGCGGTTGTATACAAGATCGTGAAGCCCTTCCAGGTCTTTGACTACAAATTCGGCGTTTAAATTGGACCTGCCGGTTGTAGCGACTATGTACCATAATTCCTTGAATTTGCAGATCTCGCTTATTACCTTTTCCATCTTGGTCATCTCAACGCTGATATAGAGGTCGCCCGTGATCTCGAAACCGAGTTTAAGGGGATTCGATACAGCAACGATCTGGATAATCTCATCATCAATGAGGCGTTTTATCCTCCCCCGTATCGTTGCCTCCGACACCTCAAGCGACTTGGCTATTTCCGTGTTGCTTATTCTGCCGTCCGACTGAAGGATCGCGATAATCTTCGCATCGAGGTCATCAATATTTCTTTTTCCTGTCATATGGCCTTCCTAATTATACGAGTACTCCGCTGACGGGAAAGACCGTCCTTTTACTTCCCTGTCGTACGACTCGAATGCGTTTTTAGAGACCGTATGCAGATCCGCATATCTTTTAACGAACTTCGGGTTAAATCCCTTGGCTATGCCAAGCAGATCATTAATTACAAGGACCTGGCCGTCGCAAAATTCACCGGCGCCGATCCCGATTGTCGGTATGGACAATCTTTCGGATATCTCTTTAGACAGGGACAGCGGGATCTTTTCCAGCACAATTGAACAGGCGCCGGCCTCCTCAAGGATCATTGCATCCTCTATAATCCTTTTTCTCTGTTCCTCTTCACGCCCCTGTATGGAATATCCCCCAAGTTTGTGAATCGATTGCGGCGTCAGGCCAAGGTGGCCCATTACAGGTATTGATGCGGCAGTCAGTGCCTTTAAAACATCTTTAAAGTCCCTGCCTCCTTCCAGCTTGACTGCGCCAGCCCCCGTCTCCTTCATCATCCGCCCGGCGTTTCTCAGTGTGTCCTCAATCGATACATGATAACTCATGAACGGCATATCTATTATCACTAACTTTGACGGCGCGCCGCGTTTGACGATGGCCGTGTGATATATCATCTGGTCAACTGTAACCGGGATCGTTGTCTCGTATCCGGCAAATACATTGCCGAGCGAATCACCTACAAGTATGACATCCATCTCCGTATTCTCCAGTATGCGTGCAAAGGCATAATCATAACAGGTGATTATTGAAATGGGGATGCCGTTTTTTTTCTCATCTTGAAGTCATTGATCGTAAATGCCCTGGGTTTTGTATTGGCTGTATTCATGTTTTACCTCCGTATTAAGTAAAGTAGGCTGCTATTATACGGATATCGTAATATATGTCAATATGTATTACGATAAATAATATATTATTGAAATATAATTACCATATTAGCAATTTATCGCCCATGCTGGATTTCAATTTAGGAGTGTAAAAATCATAATATCCTGTCAAGTCCAGGCCTTGATCTCTGAAAAGCAATCACAACTTGAAATTATAGTATAGGTGAGCACATATTAGTTCATGTTGAAAAATTTAGAGATTTAAGGGTATCTCTTTTCAGCCTGAGTGTCCTCCCCCCCTGTTAAAAAGGGGGGAAGGATTGATGGTTTTGATTAGTAGCTGAATGTCTCGCTGAATGTGTAATATGGCTCAGGCATTGGGGGTCGTTGTTTGGTCTGGGGAAGCCTCAGCGGAGTCCATGCCTGGTAGGGATTAGGATTACTCGAATAACCGGAACCAGGTTCAAAGGTGGTTGTTCTTGGCTCAGATGCCTTGAACTTAGAAAAATCCAAAAGATAATCATTGTCCCCACCTAACGGCATGGTGATGTCATAGATCATCTGTATATGCCATATCTTCCATTTTTCATCTTCTTTCACAAAGTCCACATAATAGGTTCTCCAAAACCACATGCCTGAGACAATCAACTTGCCGTCCTTAACACTTGTATTAAGGCCCGGGCCGTTGGAGTTCCACATGCCCTTTGCTGTCTTTCCATCATCAGCTACCTCTATAATAGGATTCGTTGGTTGGTTGCCGCCACTCCAGCTGCCGACACCGATATTTTCCGGCACGACCTTGATCTCCGGGTAGAGCTTATTTATCTCCTTAAGAGTCTTCAATTTTCCTGCAGTAGTCTCCTCACAGTAATCTTTATAGAATGTGTCCATTCCGGTCATTATTCGATTCGGTTGGGTCATTGTGGCGGTCTTGCCGTAGGGGCCGTCCCTCTTGACCCAGACATTATCAAGCTCCTTGCATTGATCAATGAGCATATAACCGTGGTGTTTGCTAAATGTGTTCTGGACCTCCAGCATAGCCAGGGCACGCTCCGCTGTAGAGATCGTAGGCCTCTCGTTTGACGCTGACGCCTTGGCATCTGCCGGTTTTTTTGAGCATCCGCTGAAAACGACCAGAACAATTAAAATTAATGCCAAAAAGATTGCCGGGAATTTAAATCTGGTTTGCATAAATTACCTCCTTTAAAAAATTGTTGTTGGATGTGAATGCGATTTAAATCTGTCTTAGTATTAATGCATGCAGATGTATCAGTCGCGTTCAAAATCGCCGGTATCCAGTTAATGACCGATGTAGGACCAGCCGGATTTTTTCCAATAGTCAACAATATCCCAATTCTCTTATAAAACGCGGTTCAAGATAATATCTGTTGAATACGATATGCGATACAGCGATGAAAAGCAGGTCAGCGAGTATATAGTTGAGTCCCTTTCCTGGGAGTTCGGCAATGCTTCTAGAAAGGGGCAGTCAAACTGCATATGTTACTGGATCATGAAGGGTATTTGCCTGCCCATGCCTATATCTCCAATGGCGTAAAATATGAAGTCACCATCGTGCGAAGCGTCCCTTAAACGCCTTATCCAAGAATGATGGGCCCCATTCAGCTTACAGGGATGACCTTCAAGGATATACCCTGTTCCTCTGCCTTTTCTTATAAAGGCAGAGGGGCATAATTTAACGGATCACCTATGCTTAACTATTAATAGAATTTCCGAAATTTTCCATTAAAAAAGTTCTGTTTTCCTTGGCTTTTTTGCCCAAATTCGGATCAGATTCAGGGATCTTCCCCAGTTCAACATGGGCCTTTTTGTATTCCTTCTGTTTGTAGTAGCTTACGGCCAGATAATATCTTGATGGGTAATATTTTTCATCAATATTCAAGGCGTTGTTATATTCTTCAATTGCCTTCTTGAAATCTCCCTTTTTCCGATAAACAGTGCCCTTCTGATGATATAGGAGTTCGGAATTTTTATAACAATCGTATCCGAGAGCAGCATTCACTAATTTCAGGATCCCTTTATAGTCGGCATCCCGTTCATCCGTACCGAACATGTCGGTAATTACGTTTTCCAGGATTTTCAGCGTCTTTGTGCGGCATTCATTTTTTTCTGCGTCAGTAGCGCCTTCCTCTACCGCCTTTGCCAGGAGTGCAACCCCCTCCTTATAATCTCCTTTTTCAATTGCACTCTTCCCCTGGGCTAAATTGGCACCCTGATCGCCATTGGCATTTGAGATGCATAATGCCTGGATGGCGCAAAAGATAAAAATGAACAAACTGATTTCCATTATCGGTGCTGTTTTTCTCCCAATCATTTTATCCTCCATTTATAGATTAATTAATGAATATATGATCAAATAAATTTCAATCGACTGGAATTTTTATCTGCAGCAGTTTAAACCGGTACTGTTAATAGTCAGTTATTTCATGCTGATATCGGATCAGCCGACAGAAAACAATTCGGGCGGCTGATTGGATAGAGAAAATTTTAAACAGGAAGCATTTTTTCATACTTAATAAAAGAAATAATTTACAAAACATTAACAAAAATTACATTTAGGCAAAATAAAATCAAGTTGTATATTGATAATACATTTACCATTATATCTGCAACTATTTTTTTCCATAATTGCAATTTAAAATTATAGACTTTTAACGGTTTTTATTTTGCTGTTTGCTGATCTAAAAAAAGCAAATCATTTATCTCGGATCAGATTTCTGCAACTACATCACGCAAGGTTGAAATATCTTGAAATAAAATCCGCCAGTTCCTTCATGTCATCCAATCCGAACCTGGGGACATTAAGATCAAGTTTTGAATCCGTGATCATGGCAATAAGGTTTTTGTCCTGAAGGCAGAGAGGCCTTTCATGGACCTCTTTTCTGAATATCTCCAATTTTGGTAGATTCTCGCCCTTATACCCTTCGACAAGTATGATATCCATGCCGGATAAAAAATGGGCCAGTTCCTCCGGACTGTGATCATGGTCCGCATCCATCACGATGCCAATACGGTTTGGCGATGAGATTATGGTTTTTTCAGCCCCGGCCATCTTATGTCTCCAGCTGTCCTTGCCGGGGATGTCCATTTCGAATCCACCGTGGTGATGTTTGATCGTCCCGATCTTTAATCCCTTATTTTTGAGTTCCGGTATAAGTCTTTCAAGGACTGTGGTCTTTCCTGATCCTGATTTGCCTGCAACGATAAGGAGGATTTGTGGATGGGAGTTATTCATGATCACTCTCTTTTAATTGTTCTTTCTCAAAGATGGTTCTGAAAATCCGGTCATCTTCTGCCATACATTCTTTTTTCAGTTTATTGTATTTCTCAAGGAGTTCCTTGCCCTCCTTTGTTAGATGGGAGCCGAGCTTCCTGTCGGTATCCAGTATCCTTGCATTCAATGCCTTTTCCGTGGCCTTTATCTTTCCCCAGACAGCCTTGTAGGACATCTTCAATAATTTTGCGACCTGGTTCAAAGAGCCCGTTTGTTCGACCAGTTCGAGTATCTCGCTGCGGCCTTCGCCTATTATGATGTTATTGTCCTCATCTACTATCCACTGTTTGGAAAGCAATTTGAAATGTCCCATTGTCATTCCTCCTTTAAGGGGATCAAGGCATAGCTTCTATGGACTATGTTTGAATGATTTTAAACCTTGGCAATCTATTAAGGTCCAATCTCCATCACCAGTTTCCCGCTCTCAGATGGGTCATATCCGCCAAGGGCGCTGACTCTCTTGCGGAATTCCTGAGAACGGATAGTCTCAAGCACTGCATGAATATTCGGATCATCAAGGAACGCCGTTGGAATCACGAGGTCATACTGTTCCCTGTCCATGGGAATAAAGTCAAGGTCAAGGGCCTTTGCCGCGGCATAGATGGCCATGCCGCAGTCCGCGGCCCCGCTTAATACATCCACGGCCACGGACATGTGCGTAAACTCCTCGTTTTCATAACCCTTGACGGCCTCTGGTTTTATGCCGGACCGGGCAAGGTTGTAATCAAGCAATATGCGGGTGCCTGAACCGGCCTGCCTGTTAACAAATCTGATATTGTCCCTTGTGAGGTCCATTATCCCTTTTATCCCCTTCAGGTTATTTTTTTGGATAATCAGTCCCTGGTCCCTGAGGGCGAGATGAAACAGGCTCACCCTGACGCCTTTAATGTATCGCCTGATATAGGATACATTGTATTCGCCTGTCTCAGTGTCGAGCAGGTGCGAACCGGCGATATGGCATATGCCTTTCCTTATGGCCATGAGCCCGCCGAGGCTTCCCACGTTTCCCGATGATACCCTTATATTTCTCCCGCCCCTTCTTGCCTCATCTGCAAGGATATCTATCGTAATGTCATGACTGCCTATTACTACTATGGTGTTCTTAAGCTCTTCATCCTCCACCAGGAGTTCGGCGTCTATCTCTTCAGCCTGGGTCACGCCTTCCGATGAGGGCGGAATGCGTATGATCCCTTCAGCCCTTGTGAGCGTGGTGACAGACCCGGCAGACCTGGGAAGGGGGGTTGCTATAAGCCGGTCTCCAACTTTTCCGATGTTTACCCTTATAAATTCCTCTGTCCCCAATTTGGATGGCATATCCCTGGATGGTTTTACAGGGATGGTTCTTGTCTTTGGAGGGGGCAGACACTGCATGCCGAAGAGCAAAGGTCTTGCGAATTGTTCAAATGACAGGACTGCCGAGACCGTGTAGCCTGGTATTCCGATAACCGGCTTGCCTTGAATGACCCCCAGTATGGTCGGTTTGCCGGGCATCATGGCGACCCCATGCACAAGGACCTTGCCTATCTCCGCAACGATATCGGCGGTATAGTCTTTGGAGCCTGCTGATGAGCCGGCGTTTATAATGACAAGATCAGCGTCGGAGGCAACTGCCTTTAAGAGGGCGTTGCGGATATCCTCTTCCGTGTCCGGCGTTATGTCAAAGACAGCCGGTTCTCCCTGGGCCTCCCGGACAAGCCCGGAGAGTGTGATGGAATTGGATTCTATGATCTGATTCTTTTTAATCCGGCGAAGGTCCCCTATGTTTTTATGACCGACAAGTTCAGCGCCGGTCGGGATAATGATTGCCTTTGGTTTTTTCCGGACCATTATCCTGAAGACGCCGGCAGAGATAAGGGCGCCCATGTCATAGGAACGGATCCTATGGTTCTGCGGGAGGAGGAGTTGAGTTGCGACGATATCCTCGCCCACCTTCCTTATGTTCTGCCAGGGATATGCCGGGGACATGATCTCGATATTAGCATCGTCAAGCTGATGGATCTTTTCTATCATGATGACGGCATTATACCCCTCAGGCAATGCCTGCCCAGTGTTGATCCACACCGCATTATCGCCTATCTTCAGGGTCCCCGGGTTCTTCTCAGCTGTCCCGTATGTGTCTTCCGCCCTTACGGCAATCCCATCCATGGCGGCTGAGTGATACGTAGGAGCGGAGATCCCGGCAAAGACAGGTTCTGCCGTCACCCGGTCCAGGGCGTCTTCAACGCATATCTCTTCAGGCGAGGTCATCTTTCCCTGCCATACCTTTGAAAAGATCTCCCGGGCCTCTTCAAGACCCTTCATTGCCAGATAGACATGCCTTTTCATCTATGCCGCCCTTTTAAAGAATTTGAAGAGCATTACATCAACCAACTGCCCCTGATAAAGCCCTTCCGTATTCCTGTCGATCTTCACTAATCCATGGGCCTCAACCAGCGTGGATATCAATCCCGATTTTCCGAAGATCGGGTCCGCAAAATATCTTCCATCTCTTTTGTCCAGTTTAACCCTTATGTAATCGTCTCTTCCGCTCGCAGACTCGACGTTCCGTTCAAGTTCCGCCTGTACATAAAAATGATTATCTTCCAATGAGCCGGTTTCCCCTGACAGCCTTGATAAAAAGGGATTTAGAAAAATCTCTGCAACAACCATTGCTGAAGCTACATGACCCGGCAGACCGAATACGGCCTTATTGCCAATCCTGGCTATTATTGTGGGTTTGCCGGGGCTTATTGAAATGCCATGCACATGCAGTTCCATGTCATCAAAGGATTCAAGCACCTTCACGGTCAAATCCCTTGCGCCGACGGAACTTCCTCCGGATATCCACAGGGTGTCAACAGTTTCAAGGCCTCTGGCAACCATTGCCCTCAGATCGGAAAAAATATCCCTGCACAATCCCAGGTTGACCGGGCTTGCCCCGGCCTGGGTGCAGAAGGCGCTTAATGTATAACTGTTGATATCGCGCACTTGTCCCGGTTCAGGGATTTGACCAATGGGTATTATTTCATCCCCTGTGGAGATAATGGCTACCTTAGGTCTTTTAAATGCAGCAACGTTTTGTATGCCCAGTCCAGCGAGAAGACCCAGGTCCTGAGGCCTGAGGACATAGCCCCTTCGAAATATCAAGGCGCCTTTTTTAAAGTCATCGCCCGGATTGATTACATTCTCCAGGGGCGATACTGTACGGGTCACCTCGATTGTTCTGTCGTCCAGGGCATGACAGTATTCAAGCATTATAACCGCGTCAGCGCCTTCAGGCATCATGCCGCCCGTTGATATCCTGATTGCCTTTCCGGGTGTGACAGCGCCTGCGGGGACCTGGCCCATGATGACCTCTCCTCCAAGCTCAAGGAAGGCCGGAAGGTTTTCCGAGGCGCCGAAGGTATCCTTTGCCCTGACTGCATACCCATCCATGGAAGACCTTGGGAAAAAAGGCAGGTCCTCCAGGGAAATTATCTCCCTGCTCAGGACGCGGTGAAGAGCGTCCTCAATTAAGATTGTCTCTTCGCCGACAGGGCTGAAACCCTTTAATATATCGAGGACCTCTTCGGATGTCTTGACCTTAAAAAACAAAACAATACCTCATTTATGGAGGTTGACTGGAAAATCCGTCTGAAAAATCATTAAGAATCCGTGGCTTAATAAGGAATTCTATCGTTTATGACCTAACATAAGACACAAAAATCCGCAAGTTCCATTTCTAGGGTTGAACTGGAAAAATCGTTGCTGACAATCCGGTTTAATGCCGTCCGATTCTATATTGACACATCAGGCTGATTTAATTAATGTCAATTTCTAATAATAAGTTAACAACCTAACAGAGTTCCTATTTATAAAAAGGAGGAAACATCAAAATGGGAAGATTAGAAAATAAAATAGCAATTGTAACAGGTGGTAATGCCGGCATAGGACGCGCAACAGCAATGCTTTTTTGCAAAGAAGGCGCCAAGGTAGTTATCGCCGGCAGGCGTGAGGCTGAAAATAAAAAGGCCGTAGATGAAATCACCGCAGCGGGCGGAGAGATCATGGCAATCCGGGCTGATGTGTCAAAGAAGGAAGACTGCAAAAAGCTCGTAGAAGAAACCATCAAAAAGTATGGCAGGATCGATGTATTGGTCAACAATGCAGGCATAGCCGATAGACATATGCCGATCAGTTCCTGCACGGAGGATTGGTACGATGAGGTCGTCAAGATCGACCAGTATTCTGTTTATTATATGAGCAAGTATGCATTGGAGCATATGGAGAAGGCGGGACAGGGATCGATCGTAAACATCTCATCCATCGGCAGCCAGGGCATTGCAGGTATCTCATACAGTGCAGCCAAAGCAGCTGTAAACGGCATGACCAAGAACATCGCCCTTCAGTATTCACCGACAAAAATCCGCTGCAACGCAGTCGCGCCGGGTCCGACTCCGACATCGTTGAACACCCCGGAGGCATTCCAACTCTTCAACATGGAATTCAAAGCTGCGTGCGAGAAGCATATAGACTTGACCGTGCCTGAATCACAGGTAGAGGATCAGGCGGAGGCAATCCTTTATTTCGCAAGTGACACATCAAAAACTGTAACAGGCCAGATCCTTTATGTGGATCACGGGACAACTTTGTACTAAAATCTCGTTTTCTGGAAGTTATATAAGTGTGACTAATTCAAGACGTGTTGTTTTGATAGATGTACGGCTGGTTGTCAAGACAACACGTTTTTTTGCCCGGGGTAATGTCATTTGTGGTATGCGCAACCCTGCATATTTCAAACAGGCGTGAAGAAGTTACAGGATTTCTGACTATTATGTTTTAATGAAGCCATCCTCAGCAAAGGATGGATGGCTTTAACAAAATCTGAATAAATTATAATTTTTTTATTAAAAGGCAATCAGTTGCCGATAAATACAAATAGTTAAGTGCTTAGAGAGGCAAAATGTGTTGATAATGGGCATCTATTTTGACTGAAGGCGCATTTGAGCTGATTTTATTATAATTATTGAATCATTATGGGAGACATTGGACCCTAATGTGATAGATCAAAGAGTGTGGATTTATTCTTTTAACAATTCAACCTAATTTAAAAGGAGAATCTATGGAAAAAATCACTATTTTTGATACAGAGCATGTCGCATTATGGTATTATCCGGATAAAAAGGTCATACACAATCAGTTCAATAAGTACGTCTATGGGGGTCCCTATAGGGACTTCCTTAATGAAGTGACAAAGACCTTTCAAAAATATAAGGCCCAGAAATTGTTGTCGGATGACAGGAAAAACAGCGGGATCTCGAAAGAGGATCAGGAATGGGGCAATACGGACTGGTTTCCCAGGACAAAGGCTGCCGGGTGGAAATACTGGGCGATTGTCCAGCCGGAAAACGCGATTGGCCTGATGACAATGAAACGTGTTATCAATAATATAGCATCACAAGGCGTCACCGCAGAGGTGTTTACCGATCCGACGAAGGCGATGGAATGGCTGGAAAATCAAAAGTAGGCGTTAATGTTCAGTCCTGGAATAGGAATGTTTGTTTCCAGGCAAAGACGTCAGTCCAGTAAGGTTCTAGCAGTCAGGATTACATCTGCTGGAATGCCGGGAGGCGAGTAAGCCGGGAGGCTGGGATGCAAGGAAGCGGGAGAAGGCCTTGTGCCTTTAAATTCCATGCTTTCCAGCATCATAGTATCCCTGGATTCAGGCTGATTTCACATCGAATCTCCGGTCTATAAATCTATCTGGTCATCTGTTAGCAGTTTATATGGAGAAATCACTTATGATCCCGTTTGATTCGCTCCTTGTGTTCTTCAGCGCTTCGCTCCTTCTGGCGCTGGCTCCGGGCCCGGACAACCTTTTTGTGCTGACCCAGTCAGCCCTTCGCGGGGCCGTTGCCGGATTTATTATTACATTAGGGCTTTGCACCGGGTTGCTGGTCCATACATCGGCAGTCGCATTCGGAGTGGCGGCTATCTTCAAGACGTCTGCCCTGGCCTTCGCCGTCTTGAAATATATTGGGGCAGGTTATCTTCTTTTTATGGCATGGAAGGCATTTCGGGCGTCTCCGGCGGATTTAACCTCCGGGAACAATGGTGAAAGATCCCTGGTCCTTCTTTACCGCCGGGGCATCATCATGAACATAACCAATCCGAAGGTGTCGATATTTTTTCTTGCCTTCCTGCCTCAGTTTGCCGACCCGGTCCGCGGGGCGCTTATCTGGCAGATTCTTCTGCTCGGCCTAGTTTTTATCCTGGCGGCAGTTCTGATCTTCGGGATGGTTTGCATACTGGCCGGGACAATCGGGGATCGATTAAGGCGTTCTCCAAAGACACAGATCATTCTCAATCGAACGGCCTGCCTTGTATTCGTAGGACTTGCCTTGAAGCTTGCAACTTCTGAAAGATGATGTATAAACGTTGACGAAGAGGTCGCAGGACCGCTCTTTTCAACATCATGAAAGACAATCAATAAAATTCGCTGCTATAATTTTATGACGAAAAAGAGAACTATCATCGACAGCCACGTCCATCTCGATATGATCGAGCGTTATCATCCCAATCGGATCCAGTGGCTGAAGGAAAACGAATGTTGCGTGATCTCGTGGTCTTATTTTGAGAGGGCGCATTCGTTTTTACAGTTAAAAGAATGTCTTGAATCCCATGCGCAATGCATACGGAAACATTATGCCGGCGGTCTGGATTGTTTTTATCTGGCAGGTATTCATCCGCGATGCATTTCAGCGGATCTGAAACCTGAGCAGGTTGGGCCGCTGTTGAAGCCATGCCTGGAGGATTCATTATGCAAGGGGATCGGCGAAATAGGGCTTGAGACCGGCGACGCAAAAGAACAGGAGATCTTTATTGCCCAGATAGAGATAGGCAGGGTTTTTTCAAAACACGGGAAGATCATCGGCGTCCACACGCCGCGTTCCAATAAGCCCTTGATTACGGAAACAACACTGAAGATCCTGGCGCGTTTCCCTGATGTCTCTGCTTCTATCGTTGTTGATCATTGCACCCTTGAAACCGTCTCAACGGTTCTTGATGCAGGTCTTTGGGCAGGGATTTCCTTAAGCCCGATCAAGGCCTCGTGGGATGAGATGAGGCATATGGCCTCGATTTGTTCGGATCGAATCTGCCGGATCATGTGTAACACGGACTCGGCAACCAATTTTTATGAAGATGTTGTGCAATTAAGCCGCAGCAATGATCTGCCGGGGCCTATCCGTGAGAGTCTTTTCTGTCGCAACGCTGCGCACTTTTTCAATGTATGAGGGTTGATCATATGTCCTGGAAGGTGAAGCAATTAACAGATAAGGATCAAATCCTGTCCTATCTGGAGACTGATCGTCTCTATGCCGCTTATGCCGTAGGCGACCTGGAGCCGGAGTTGTTTAAACTGGGCACATGGTTCGGCGCAGAGAAAAAAGGCCGTCTGTGCGCCCTGGCAATGCATTTCCGCGGTGTGAAAATGCCGGTCCTGTTTCTGATGGGCGATATAGACGGAGTAAGGGCAGTCCTTGAGAACGGCCTGTCTCCGGAATCTGTTTATGTCAATTGCCGCGCCGAACATCTGACGATAGCCCATAATATATATATCTGGGATGAACCCATGGCAATGTGGCGAATGGCGCTGAATAAAAAACGTTTCCAGGCTGTTAAAAATAATTGCATCCGGCTGACCCCTGATCACGCGGATCAACTTATGGAACTGTATGAGCATGGAGGAGCGGCAGGGTTCAATGAGCGACAGCTGGAGCTGGGCATCTTTTATGGCATCTTTCACAACGGACGGCTGACAGCTGCGGCAGGCACTCACCTGGTAAGCACTACATACAATATAGCTGCTGTGGGCAATGTGTTTACGCGCCAGGATCATCGGGGATATGGTCATGGGACAGCGACCGCCAATGCAGTATTAACTGATTTAGTAAAACTGGGCATTCGGGATATAGTTCTTAATGTGGGACAGGTCAATACAGCCGCCATTCACATCTATGAGAAATCAGGTTTCGAACGATATTGTCCTTTTTTTGAGGGTATGGTTTCACTCAGAAAATCCAGGGATGGGTGTTTGATAACCTAGAAATGGATAAATAGACATCGCCTGTTTAAAAGACCCAACCGGCTATTTTAACAGTAAAAATCGTGATCTTATGGGCAGTATATCTTGGGACTTTTGTAATAATGTAAATAGCTTGACAAGGTGTTCCCATGGTGATATTTAGGACTCAAGCTTAAATCAGCACAATTTAGATAACCTCGAAATCTTTCCTTTTATAATGACAATTCAGGTCGAATGCGAATATCTCCATAAGATCGATCATTCAGGGAAAATTTCGTTTAAATGACCTTTAATATTTCGGGAATAGACAGGGATCCTATATCTTGGATTTAATGCAATCCGGGCATTTCTTATTGTGCGGGCAGGCCGGAGAGATTTATATTTCATAGGGATACTTCTGAAAGAATGCAGCTTATTATTCCATTGTCGAGATCATGAATTCATGGGGTCGCTGCATAACATTTAAAAGAGGGTACACATAGCTTAATATATGGCTGTTTAAATTAATTTTTTATGAGGAGGTTCCAGATGAATTTTATGAAAAAGTACAGTGCTATCTTTTTATCATTAATTTCCTGCTTCCTGCTGTTAGGGTCAAGCGCCTTTGCAGGTGAAGCGGATATTGTCGTGCCTGACCTCACACAGGTCACATTCAATGTCTTTGGCGGGGCCTTGGGAGGCGTCTCCATCATGTATTTCGGGCTTGTGATCTGTATAATAGGCCTTATCTTCGCCATCGTCCAGGCAAGGCATACAAAGAATCTGCCGGCACATAAGTCGATGCTCGATGTCTCCAACATCATATGGGAGACATGCAAGTCCTATCTGGCACAGCAGGGCAAGTTTCTAGCTATCCTTTGGGCGCTCATTGCCATATGCATGATCTATTACTTTATAGGATTATCCCACATGCCTGTCGGAAATGTGGTTATTATCCTGATATGCTCCATATTCGGCATACTGGGTTCCTACAGCGTCGCATGGTTCGGCATGAGGATCAACACCTGGGCGAACAGCCGGACCGCCTTTGCTTCTCTCCGCGGCAAACCGGTTGACGTTGTGAGCATCCCCCTGAATTCAGGGATGAGCGTTGGTCTTCTCCTCGTGAGCGTGGAACTCTTTTTCATGATCTGCATCCTTGTCTTTCTCAAGGAATTGGCTGGGCCGTGCTTCATCGGTTTTGCCATAGGCGAGTCCCTTGGCGCCAGCGCCTTAAGGATCGCCGGCGGTATCTTCACGAAGATAGCCGACATAGGTTCCGACCTTATGAAGATCGTTTTTCATCTACCGGAAGATGATCCAAAGAACCCTGGCGTTATTGCGGACTGTACAGGCGACAACGCCGGCGACAGCGTCGGCCCCACGGCGGATGGGTTTGAAACCTACGGTGTGACCGGTGTCGCCCTTGTCTCTTTCCTGGCCCTGGCCCTGGCCGACAACACGGGCATGTCCGGCATGCTGATAATCTGGATCTTCGCAATGCGTATTCTGATGATCCTTACGTCCCTTGTTTCATACTATATAAACAAGGGCATAACCTCTGCTGTTTACGGATCAAAGACAAAATTCGATTTCGAGCAGCCCCTTACCAACCTCGTATGGATCACATCGGCTGTTTCGATCATAGTAACCTTCTGGGCAAGCTACGTGCTCCTGGGGGACCTGAATGCACAATATCCCGGCCTGTGGTGGGCGCTTGCAACTATTATTTCCTGCGGCACCGTGGCAGGGGCGTTGATACCTGAGTTTACCAAGGTCTTCACCAGCACGAAATCACGCCATGTCAAAGAGGTAGTCGGCGCCGCCCGTCATGGCGGTGCATCCCTTGATATCCTTTCAGGATTCGTGGCCGGCAATTTTTCCGCCTTCTGGGAAGGCCTGACCATCCTGGTGCTCATGTTCGTAGCATATCTGGTCTCAACAAACGCCTCCGTCGTGGCGATCATGCCGGCTGAATTCGCATTTGCAGCCCCGGTATTTGCCTTTGGTCTTGTGGCCTTCGGTTTCCTGGGCATGGGTCCTGTAACAATTGCCGTTGACAGTTTCGGTCCAGTGTCGGACAACGCACAGTCGGTCTATGAGCTGTCGAGGATCGAGTCTGTCCCTAACGTAAAAGAGGGCATTAAAAAGGATTTCGGTTTTGAGCCCAATTTTGACACTGCCAAGGATTATCTCGAAGAGGCGGACGGGGCAGGAAACACCTTCAAGGCCACCGCGAAACCTGTGCTTATCGGCACAGCAGTCGTCGGGGCCACTACAATGGTCTTCGGCATCATTATCCTCCTGGAAAACATGTTCGGGAACGTTGTGGCAAACCTGAGCCTTGTACAACCTACAACCATCCTTGGTCTTCTCATGGGCGGAGCGGTTATCTACTGGTTTACAGGCGCGGCAACACAGGCAGTCACGGCAGGGGCTTACAAGGCCGTCGTTTTTATTAAGAAGAATATCAATCTGGACAAGGAAGAAGCATCCATTGAAGACAGCAAAGAAGTCGTAAAGATATGCACACAGTACGCCCAGAAGGGCATGTGGAACATATTCTTTGTTGTATTCTTCATGGCGTTGGCACTCTCCTTCTTCAATCCGTATTTTTTCATCGGGTATCTTATCGGCATAGCATTCTTCGGCCTGTTCCAGGCGATATTTATGGCCAACGCGGGCGGCGCCTGGGACAATGCCAAGAAGATCGTTGAGGTTGATCTGAAGGAAAAAGGCACGCCGCTGCATGAGGCTACCGTCGTGGGCGATACCGTCGGCGATCCCTTCAAGGACACATCTTCAGTGTCCATGAATCCTGTTATCAAGTTCACAACCCTCTTCGGGCTTCTTGCTACCGAGATTGCCGTAACAATGCAGTCTCAGGGCCTCAAGTATTTTATAGGGAGCATCTTCTTCTTAATAGCCATTATCTTCATATACCGGTCATTCTACAGCATGAGGATCGGGGAAGAAAAACTTTAAACCGACAGGATTGATTTGAGTCAGAAAAAGGCGCCTCGATTTGAGGCGCCTTTTTTTATTCAATTTATTCCCGGTGTTTTGCCCTGCCTCTTTTTAATGCCAATTCGTTGTTAAGGATATAAATTGACACAAAAGGCAAAAGCTCCTATACTTCAATTCAAAAATTCTTATAATATCAAATTATTATCCTGCCTTGAAATGAAAATGGATATACTGAACCGAGCGTATTTTTTTCAAGAAAAAAACATCTGTGTCCGATATATATGAGAAGATGATATTACAGTAAAAGGCTCTAATAATGATTCATTTTAAGGCCAAAGGAGCAGGGTTCAAGGTAAAGAAAAATCTTATAGCTTTTAACCTTGCGCCTTATGCCTTGCGCCTTCTTTATCGGTAATCGACCTATGGATATCGCAACTGTTGTCGGACTTATTCTGGGGATCGGAGCTGTCCTTGTCTCCTTCATGATGGAGGGCGGACAGCTTTCTTCACTTTTGCAGGGACCGGCAATGCTCCTGGTCATCGGCGGCACATTCGGCGCTGCCACTATTACAACATCATTGAGTCAGTTAAAAAGACTTCCTAAACTCTTAACTATAATCCTTGTTGAAAAGAAGCTTAACGCACACGAGCTTATTGACATTATCTTTGAGCTTGCACAGAAATCCCGTAAGAACGGCCTGTTGAGCCTTGAGAATGAATTGGATAACGTAAAAGACAATTTTCTGAGAAAGGCGATCCAGCTGACCATAGATGGATTTGAAGTGAGCAAGATCAAAGAGAGTCTTGAGATAGAAATGTCCTATATTGAAGAAAGACACAAGGCCGGGATCATCTTTTTTCAAAAATTAGGCGGTTTTTCTCCTACCTTCGGGATTATCGGGACAGTCCTGGGACTAATACATGCCCTGGGAAGTCTGGAGGACAGCGCAAGCGCCGCGACTGCCATAGCCGGGGCCTTTATTGCCACCCTGTGGGGCATATCTCTAGCCAATTTAATATACCTGCCCATATCCGATAAATTAAGGGCAAAGCATCAGGAAGAGGCCTTGTACCTTCAGATAATAACCGAAGGGGTGTTATCCCTTGCAATGGGTGATAATCCGAGGGTCATAAAGATGAAACTGTTGTCTTTCCTGCTCCCGAAGGCAAGGGGTGAGGAATGATCAAAAGAAAAAAGAGCGAAGAAGATAAGGAGAATCTTGAAAGATGGCTCCTTACCTATGCGGACCTTATAACCCTTCTCCTTGCCTTTTTTGTCATGCTCTATGTGTTTTCCAAACAGGACACCAGAAAATATGACGCAATGACCATGCAGTTGAAGGCTATCTTTTCCGGCGGGGCAGGGATTGTTGTCGAGGGAGGCAGGACCGGCTCACAGACTATTGAGGCGCGCACTGAGGGACTTTCCAATATAGAGATAAGGCGGCAGCTGGAGGAACAGATTAAGGCCCTGCCTCAGGCAGAAGGACAGGAGAATAATATCTCGGTCATTACAGATGAAAGAGGCGTTGTCATAAGGATCATGGACAAGGCCTTTTATGATACAGGCAAGGCCGATTTAAAGGATCGGGCAAGGGAGACCCTGGATAAGGTAGCTCCCGTGATCAAGTTCCTTCCAAATGAGATAAGGATCGAAGGTCATACCGACAATGTCCCTATCAGCACCTATGAATTCAAATCCAACTGGGAACTCTCTGTAAGAAGGGCTACGGAGGTCGTCAGATATCTGATAGAAAATGGCGGCATTTCCCCTCAGAGGATCTCCGCTGCAGGATACGGCGAATACAGGCCGGTTGCAGCCAACGATTCCGATGCAAACCGCGCTCTTAACAGAAGGATAGAGATTATCGTTGTCAATAACACATAGAAAATAGTTCTTTATAGGCAAACAAGGACACAACCTTGTGAACGAACCATCTCACATTTATGGCATGTGTTCCATAGAAACATGTCTTTATGATGTATAAAGGGCTTGTTCCAATATCTCCGAAGACAATTCCAAGCGCTCCAATAGCAAGGCGATAGCTGTTTACGGGATGCCTCGGGCTGTACTGTAAAGCAACCATGGGCAGCCCATATCATTGCGAACGTATCGTTAGGCGCCATGCGCCCAACGATACTGTTTTATATGTTGATTAACTTCTATGCGGCTTAGTTAAGATACTCTTCTGCCGCCTTTATTTTAGGTTCTTTAAGGAATCCTGCCGATATGCCGGCAATAAGAATTACTACTGCCAGAATTATATTTGATACAGTATAGAAGCCTGTCAGGTGCAAGGCTGTGGAGCCGGCGGCGAGCCCGATCACCGATCCCCCGGCGGCTAGTCCGGTTGCAGTACCTCCAAGCCTTCCTACTGAACTGTTTGGATAGTGTTTTGCTATATACCCGTAAATTGTGGGGTTGACAATCGATGTGAAGAACAGCATGCCGCAGGGCAGCAATATCAGGATTATTCCGCTATCTGCGGTAATGACCAGCATTCCTAAGACCAGCACGGCGCCGATGATGCATGCCACGGCAAGCGGCACCTTGGGTTTGCCTTTAAAGATTGTTTCTACGACGAATGGGGCAATCATTGTTCCGAGTATGGATGCATATCCCGCCCATGTCAATTTCAGGCCTGCGGCTACTGGTCCGAGGCCGAGGCCTACGGGGGCGGCGACCGAATAAAACCCGGGCGCCATGTCGTTGTAAGCCTGCTGGTACCAGGCCTCAAAAAATGCCATTACAAAGAGTACATAGATTGCAGAAGTTCCCAGTGAGAGTTTAAAATCTCTTTTTGAGGCCTCTTTGGCTTCTGTTGAGAGGGCCGCGGTTTGTACAGGAGGCTTTGGTCCGAAATATAATATAAGAGCAAATACCAGCGATACGGCAGGAGGAACCGCCGACATCGCAAGGGCCATATGCCAGTCACCGAAAAGCTTGAACATTGCGGGCGTATAGACCAACCCGAAGGATATTCCGAGCCAGACGGAAATGCCCTGTACAGCGGCAACATAGGTCCTTTCATTATATTTGAACCATTGCGCACATACAGCTGCAATGACCGCGTTTATAGGACCCATCCCCATGCCTTGAAGAGCCCTTCCCAGGATAAGTCCGCCTGCGCTGTTGCTCAGATGATACATCAGTATTGAAGCAATCAGCTGAATGGATAAGCCTATGATCCATGTTAGTGCGAATCCTATCTTGTCGACAACAAATCCGCTCAAGATTGCGAAGATGCAGGTTGAAGCCATTACTACCATCATCGTTATAGCAGTGGTTTCTCCTAAACTTGTGCCGATTGTTTCGGAAATTTCACCCACAAAAGGTGAAGGCGCGATCATTGTCATAGTCCCTGTAGCAGTTATAATGATCAGTGATAATAAAACAAACCATCTGAATTTTGGGTATATCATTTTTTTACTCCTTATTTTGAAATTCGTGTCCCTCTCGGGAATGATTGAAGCCTCTCGTCTTATAGACGGGGGCCGTTCAGTTATTTTTTAAGGTTGCGTCTCAATACTATCATTGGAGCCTTAAATGATCCCGGGCGTATCCGGGGGTCCATAAAGCCATAGGATGCCTTTACTCGATAAAAAGGTATGCCAAGCCTAGTAATTTTATCCTAGCCTTAACAGAAAATATTGGCGAAAATGTGTGGATTATTGAAAACGGCGAAATATTTTAGTGCAACACGGGGCTATGCTTTACTCTGTATAGTTGTGCCCATTATTTCCTGCGAGGTCCGTCATGAAAGGATAATCAGCAACCATCAATATCTATTGATGGTTGCTGATTATTTGAAATTGGATTAAGGGTTTATTAAGCGTCTGTAGCCTAGAAGGTTATGGCCTTTCCGTACAAGAGATCCGGCAGCCATGTGCCTATTTTAGGGAAAAATATAAGCATGCACAACAAGATTACGCTCATCGCGAGGTAAGGAAGTATCCCCTTGAATACCTCTTCTGGCGGGGCCTTCGATATACTTGCAACAATATAGCAGGACATGCCTATGGGGGGCATGACGAGCGCGATCTCGGAAAGCAGGACAATAATAAGGACTGTGCCTATGGGATCAAACCCGGCGGCCATAAGGATCGGATAGATAATGGGCACGGTGATTACCGCCATAGACATGAACTCCATAACGCATCCGAGTATGAGATAGAAAATCACTACTATCAGCATCAACATATATTTGGACATATGGAGCGCGATAATAAAATTCAAAAGGGCTGCCGGAAGTCCGCTCAAGGCAACGAACCTGGAAAAAATAAAACCGCATATTATAACGGGAAATATCTGGGAGTTTAACAAGACTGTTTCTACAAAACTTACCCATATTGCCTTCCAGCCGACTCGATTGTATGCCGCCACGATAAGGACGCCCACAGAGCCTATTGCCCCGCCGACTGTAGGGGCATACCAACCGAAGAATATCCCGCCTATTACTATTATGATGACGAACAGGACCGGGCCGATTACCTTTAGAGATAGAATCTTTTCCTTCCAGGTTGAATGCATCTCCACCTTGGGCATATCCTGGGGTTTAATGACGCCGCGAACAAAAACCGCCATCATGAGCATCAGGGCCAGAATTATGCCGGGGAAAGTTGCACCTACAAGGCCCCTGCCTATCGATGTGTCGGCCAGCAAGGAGATTATAATAACCCCCACGCTTGGAGGTATGAGGGCATCCAGGGTCCCTGACACTGCAATACAGCCCATGCAGGTTCTCTTATTGTATTTATATTTAAGCAGTTCCGGAAGCGCGATCTTGGAAAATACCGCACAGGTAGCTATGCTTGCCCCTGATGTAGCCCCGAAAACGGCGGCCGATCCAATTGTGGCCATTAACAGAGCCCCCCGGATCTTCCCGACCCATTTGGTCGCAGCTGAAAAGGCGGCCTCGGCCAGCCCGCAGTTAGAGGCCAAAACCGACATTAATAGAAACAAGGGAACCACGGCCCAGGTATAGGTTGAGGCAATATGGTAAGGGGCGCTGGCAAATTGCTGCAATGTATAAACAGGCCCACCTATCAATATGGAGCCCACAAAGGCCCCGCTTAACATGCAGATGAAGATAGGAAATCCAAGAGCGAGCAACCCAAACATGCCTACAAAGGTCCAGACTGCAATCAATGCATTGTGATCCATATTACTCCCCCCATTCTTCTTTTTGGATGGGTGTCGCTTCTCCGGTAACTATTGTCCTGGCCAGCAGGAGGAGCCACACGAGTGTAAGAAAGGCGAAAGCCACCGTTGTCGCCAGGGTGGCGGGCCATATGGGCAGGTCGATACCTTCCTTGAGTGTCATTGTTTTCAATGCTGTCTGAAATTGGGTAAATGTCTGCACTGCGACAAAACCCGATATCAGCGCCGCTACTAGATATTGAATAATCTCAATAATAAAACGCACCGCCGGATGCATCATATTTCTTACCAGATAGATGCTGAAATGGCCCCTTTCCAGGCAAAGATATGCAACAGGGAAAAGTGCAACCAATACCATGACCTCTTCAGTGATATCAAGTGCGCCCGGAACCGACATGCCAAAAATTTTCGTCCCTATTATATCCACTGTATTTATTATCATAATAAAACAGATGCCTACAGCGGCAATTAATACGAGCCACCTGGTCACCTTTGTCGCCAGTTTAATAAGTCCAAAAACAAGATCTTTCATGTGCAGCCTCCTCAAGTTATCGGCTTACTGTTTAGTCCACTTCCCCCACTTCATCTCATCCCAGTATTTCTGTATGACCGGGGCCTTGTCCGCGACCCCCTTGTTTTTGCAGGTCTCCAGCCAATTCTCTACAGAGTACTTGAATAATGTCTCAAAAAACTTGGTCCTTTCCTCAGCGGGCAGCTCCACAATATTAACGTTAAGCTTGTTAAAGGCATCGTAGGTCTTCTGCTGAATCTGTGCGGCTTCATTAATGCTGAATTGGGCCACCTCTTTGGAGGCATCTATAAAAGCCTGTTGAACATCCGCAGGCAGGCTGTTCCATTTATCCAGGTTGAAGGTAAGAGGCTGCGAAACGACATTATTGTCGCCCAGGCTCAAGTGGGTCTTTCCCAATTCATACCATTTCAAGGAAATAACAGCGGAATTCGCCATAAAGATGGTGTTTATGACGCCACGGGACATGGACTCATAGATGTCCGGTATCTGAACATTTACAGGAATAATTCCGAGATCATTAAAAACCTTCCTCTGATAGCCCGCAATTACGTTCATCTTCTTGCCCTTCAGATCATCCAGAGACTTTGCAGGATAACTTGTGGTTATCCCCGTAGAACCTTGAACATCCCAGGACAACACCTTGATATTATTCTTCTGCTCTTCAGCCTCCAGGAGGGCCTTGGTTTCCGGGATTTCCTGTGTAAGTGCATTAATATTTGCAAGGGCCTGTTCGCCGGTGACGAGTTGTTCGGTATTTAATATCTGATGGAGGGGGAGATCCTCGGGATATTGGTCGACGTGAAGGGATATGATATCCACCGCACCCGTGGAAACCAGCTTGAGATGTTCAAGCGTGTCGCCGAGCGAACCGCCTGTGAATCGTTGTATCTTAACCCTCCCGTTTGTCTTGGCTTCGACAAGATCCAGTAGTTTGTATGCCATTATGACGGGCGGCTCAGTAGGTAATTTATCAGAACTGAATTTAAGATTGATAACCTCTGTCGCAGATGTTGCAGTCTTATCCACATCAGACTTATCTGCCTTTTTTTCACAGGCAACGGCCACAATCAACAATAAAGCTAGAAAAACAAAACCGGAAAATAATGATTTCTTCATTTTAATCTCCCCCTTTATTTAATATCTCCAATAATAGCATTTGCTTAATACAGAAATCGCCTTATATTTTACTAGAATTTTAATTTTATCCCGATTGTGACTATATTGTCTTCCTTGCTCCAATCTCTCGGGTCATCCTCGATCTTCATGTCATAGTGCTGATAAGAGAACTCCAGTGCGGCGTTTTCAACTATATAGATATCGGCGCCCATTTTGATCTCAAAGTATTGGTCCATGTCCATAAAGGCCATTGGACCGGGAGTCAAACTGATCTCGCTGAATACCTTTGTAGTGACAGGGATGATTTTATTCGGCAACTGATATGTGCCCCTAACCATGAAGGCAAGGCTTCCCAGGTCGCTGTCTCTCTGACCCCTGTCGATCGATCCGATCAGTCCCTTTATGCCCAGTTCGCCATCCAAACCCTGGATCAATATCTCATTCCCTAATGTCAGATGCACGTCAAGGATCCTATAGTCTCCATCGTCATCATTAGTGTAGATGCCGCTTAAGCCTGTGCGCATATAGCCCTGTTCCAGGTTGTTCTTCATATCCACTCCGGCCTGTATTGTTGAAGCCCCTGCATTAAGAAAGGCCTCGTAATCCCGGGCGAAGGAGATATTGCTGTAGATTATTGTTGATAAAAACACTATTAAAAGAAAACAGAGTTTTTTCATTCTTTTTTGCCCCCGATATTTATTAAATAGGAATAATAATGATGCAACTTTTTTTGCTGAAGGACTATAAAAAATTTTATATTGGGTGTCAATAAATAGAGACGTTTGAGATTAAACAAAATAATATGGACAAATTAAGGAGAAATCCCTTGACCGCCTCCCGGTCTTCAGATAGTGTTAACGCCCTCCTGATCCTTAATGTTCAGGCAACTTATTAAATGTGAGACCATAAAACGATGATTTATCAGATGCTGAATGTTGTTGCCCCGACCTTTATAGTAGTCTTTATAGGATGGGTCTTGGCAAAAATAGGCTATAAATACGATAACAACCTCGTGACATCCCTTATAATGAACATAGGGGGTCCGTGTCTTGTCTTTTCCACCCTTGGCGGCCTTGAGATATCCGCTTCATTAATCGGCCGTATAGCTTTGGCGACATTGTTTGCTATTATTATATTCGGAATTATCGGGGCATTGCTTCTGAAGTGGGCAGGTCTTTCACCCGGGGCCTTCTTATCGCCCCTCATGTTTCCGAACATTGGAAACATCGGTCTCCCCATATGCCTGTTTGCCTACGGCAAGACAGGACTCGCACTTGCCGTCATGGTATTCGCGGTCTTTTGCCTGTTTCAATTCACCGTCGGGATGAAGCTCTATTCCGGCGGATCATCATTTGTGGGCCTTTTAAAAGAGCCGATTATATATGCCGTGCTGCTCTCACTTTTTTTCATGATAAAAGGCTCAAGGCCTCCCGAGATCCTTTTGAGGACAACGGAACTCCTCGGCGCGTTCACCATACCGCTCATGCTCCTGTCCCTGGGGGTCACACTTGCCGGCCTCAGGATAAGGAGTATAAAAAGATCTTTCCTGCTGGCCTCGCTGCGCGTCACGATGGGTTTTACGGTGAGTCTGGCCCTGGCATACGCCTTTAAATTCGGTCCTGCCGCCAGGGGAGTATTTGTCCTCCAGTGCTCCATGCCTGTGGCTGTGTTCAATTACATGCTGGCCGAACGCTATCGCACTAGCCCAGGCGAAAACGCCGAGTTGTTGATGGTCTCCACACTCCTCTCGCTTGTTACTCTCCCTTTAGTACTGAAGTTTCTGCTCTAACTGACCGCCTTAAATCCTGCCCGGAAAAATATTTTTAAAAAAATGCTTGACAGATATTTATTATTGTTTTACTGTGTTAGTAAACTAGTACAGTAAGGAAGGATGTAAAAATGATCGAAATTAAAAATCTGTCGTTCGCCTATAAACGCGAAAAGCTATTTTCAGACCTGAATCTCTCTCTGACACCTGGCGGCATCTGTGGCCTCCTTGGCAAGAACGGGGCAGGCAAGACAACTTTGTTGAAACTCATGTCAGGGCTCTTATTTCCCCAGGGAGGCAATATTTCAATTATGGGAAAGAACCCTTCAAAAAGGCCGGTTGATTTTTTGCAGGAGCTTATTTTCCTGCCCGAGGTCTTCGACCTCCCGCCTGTCACGCCTGAACACTACAAGATGCTATATTCACCTTTCTATCCCAGGTTCAGCGCGGAACGATTTAATTCATTCCTGGAGCAATTTGAGATCACGGGCAAGAAAAAACTGAGCACATTTTCCTATGGCCAGAAGAAGAAGTTTATTATTGCCTTCGGCCTTGCGACAAATGGCCGCCTGATGCTGCTGGACGAACCAACAAACGGGCTGGACATCCCCTCAAAGAGCCAGTTCAGAAAGGCCGTTGCATCATGCCTGGAGGATGATCGGATATTCATCATCTCAACGCACCAGGCACGTGATCTGGAAAGCTTGATCGATCCCATTATAATACTTGATGAAGGCAAAATTATATTCAATCAATCGAATGAAGAGATATCAAGTCGCCTGAAGGTTTCATACAGATCAGGACCTCCTGAACAGGAAGAGGCGTTGTTTTCAGAAAAGACATTTGAAGGTTACACCGTGGTAATGGAAAACCATGATCATGAAGATTCACATATAGACCTGGAGACGCTTTTTAATACCGTTGTAAACAACACAGCGAAGATTTCCAGCCTATTTCAGGATGGAGGCATAAGATGAACAGCATAAAGAGATTTAATGCCCAGAGATTTTTTCTGTTAATCAGGAATGAAATTTTACTAAACAGGGGGAATTTTCTGATTTTTTTTGCGGTCATATGGGGAATCTTACTGCTTAGATTAATTATAACCGTGGGCCCGCCTAATAATATAAAAATATACGGAGGGAATTACAGTTTTTTTATCTTTTTTAGCGCGTACATTATATTCGAAAAGGCATTCAAAGAAGTGCATGATGAAAGTAAAGGGACAGCGTGGTTCACTTTGCCTGCTTCCATGTTTGAAAAATATGTAAGTCGTTTGGTCTTCTCAATAGTAGCGTCAACTGCCGGAATTGCGATTTTGTTTTTCCTGTTCACTGCAATATCTGAGGGCGTTTACCGTTTCTTATTTGGATCGGTTAATGCAGTTGCACTCTTCAACCCGTTTAACAAAGACATTTTACTTAAAACTGTCTTATGTTTAATACTGGTGTCTCCTTTTCATCTGGGTGTCATATATTTTAGAAAAAACGCATTTTTCAAGACATTCCTGAGTCTTCTCATTTATCTATTGTTTTTATGCCTGGTATTTATTGCAGCCCTAAAAATATATTTGGGGGATGTTATTCATGGCTTTTTAACAATGAGTGATCCGGTGGGGACGATACCGGATTTGTTCATTGAAAATGATACACTGGCACAAACATGGTCGATTACAAAATGGACAGCTCATATAACTTTCTGGTATCTCCTTGCACCACTATGTTGGGTAATCGGCTACATACGTTTAAAGGAAAAAGAAGTCTGATATGGAATTTCATAAAAAAGATCCGATATTCCTGCAGATCGTTGAGATGATCTGTGAGAAGATTTTAACAAAGACATGGATTGAGGGAGATAAAATACCTTCAGTAAGGGAACTAGCGGTGAACATCGAGGTAAATCCCAACACTGTGATGCGTTCCTATGCATATCTCCAGGAAAGGGGCATCATCCAGAATAAAAGAGGCGTAGGATATTTTGTAGCCGACCACGCCTATGATGACACAATGGCTCTCATGAAATCCAGTTTTATCAAAAATGACCTGCCCATATTTTTTAAGGCGATAAGACTTATGGAAATCAATTTCGACGAGCTTAAAGAACGATATAAAAAATTTGATAAGGAGAAAGGCAAAGATGAAGACAAGCAATAAGATCCTCTGGATTGCCGGAACAACGCCCATATTGATTATATTTCTTCTGATGATTCTATTGAAGATCCTGCCATAGAAGGATAAAAAATCCTGGTTTATCGAAGATTAACGCTGAAATGACTATATCTAAACGGACTATCATCTTTAAGAATTTTAACGAGATAAACGTCATAGCTGCCTGGGATAACAGTTTTGAAGGCTGTTGCTTATTGGGGGGCTTTGTATGCAGGTTCATGAGAAGATTAAACACATAAAAAATATTGATCTTTTATCCTGTTTGTGTAAATCTTTTCCCAACTATTGCTGCCATATATTTTCAGCGGCCCAGGAAGGGATAACTGAAAACACATCTTTTATCATGTATCAATTTAGTCTTACGACCGATTGACTTGCCATTCTGTTGGGAGGCGGAACCCAGCGAATCGGTGAAACAGTTTGTCATTCCGGCCTCCGAGCTGTAATTAGGGGGGCTTAAGGTTTAAGACTTTTTGATTTCGAATTGATTCCGACTTTTCAAATGTTGATTTCCATAAGTCAGGTTTACTCTTTAAATAATATTGCTTAATGCTGTACTCATGATGTTAACGCACCTAAGGCAGATCTCCGAGGCAGAGTATTCTGATAATAAAGTTTTACCTCCATGCTCTAATGAGTAGAAGCGGGTAGAATGCAAGTGAGGTTTTTCATTTAAATAATTAAAGGCATATCTTCCCTCGCAAAGGGCAAAGTGAATTGATGATGCAACATTTCACGGATAATTTCGTATTTATATAAGTATAAAGCCACAATCTGAAAAACCGGCGGCATCAGGTGACTATGTCGAGCGTTTTAAGAATAGGGTTGTTCATGGATAAATATTCGAACCGGAGAGACTCCATCCGATTAAATCAATTTTAGAGGTAGATAAATGAAAGAGCGCTACAAATCCTTTAGTATTACAAAGATATTAAAATCAATGCTTTTTTGTTCATTATTGATTTCCGTTGCTTTGCTCTCAAGCTGCGCAACCGTTGGTCCGAACTACTCACAGCCAGAGATGCAAACGCCTGCGGGATGGCAGAAGGATGTTGCCGGAGTCACAGGCGACAAACAATCGGAACAGGAGATCCTCGCTAAATGGTGGACGACCTTCAATGACCCTGTGTTATCAGGGCTGATGGAAAAAGCAGTAGCAGGAAACCTGAGCTTGAAACAGGCCCTTAACAGTGTCATGCAGGCCCGCATCCAGAGGGGGATCACCGATACTGACCGGTTTCCATCGGTAAACGCGACAGGGTCTGCAGGCAGAACCTACAGTAAGGACATGAAGGGTGATTTCACAGGCACAAACAGCTTCAGGCTTGGCCTTGACGCAAGCTGGGAACCGGATCTCTTCGGAGGCGTCAAGCGTTCGCTTGAGGCAGCTGACGCGAATATTGAGGTTTCACAGGAGTCATATCGCGACGTCCTGGTCTCTCTTCTGGCCGAGGTGGCGTTAAACTACATTGAGGTCAGGTCCTACCAGTCGCAACTGTCAGTAGCTGAGTCCAACCTCAAGTCCCAGGAAGAGACATATAATATCACCAGATGGCGCTATCAGGCAGGTCTGACAACCGGGCTTGATATGGAAAACGCCGATAAAAATCTTGAGCAGACCAGGTCTCAGATACCATCCCTGAAAAGTTCTCTGGAACAGGCAAAAAACAGGATTGCCGTCCTTTTAGGCAGTGAACCAGGCGCCCTCGATTTCGAGCTGGATGAGTCTAAGCCTGTCCCTGTAGCACCCGGTGAAATCGCATTAGGCATACCTGCCGACCTCCTGCGCCGCCGTCCTGATCTCCGCAAGGCAGAACGTGAGCTCGCGGCACAGACTGCCAGGATAGGCGTGGCCGAGGCTGACCGCTATCCAAAGATCTCACTTTCAGGGAACATCGGGCTCAGCGCCCTGGGCCTGGGCGATCTATTCAGCACGGACAGCCTGAGCACTGGTGTAAGCTCCGGTATCTCATGGCCTGTCTATAACGCAGGCAAGATCATGAAAAACATTGAGATACAATGGGCAACCCAGGAACAGAAACTGATCGCTTACAGAGCGTCGCTTCTTACTGCCCTTGAGGATGTTGAAAACGCGCTGACCGCTTACTCCTATGATCAGATCAGGAGGGGGTCTCTTTTAAAGGCATCCAAATCAGCGGAAAAGGCAGCTGAGACATCGCGTGCGCAGTATTCCTCCGGACTTGCAGATTTTCAATCGGTGCTTGAGGCGGAAAGCACATTATTAACCTTCCAGAATAATGTGGCGCAGAGCGATGCGCAGATTATAAAGGATCTTATTGTCTTATATAAAGCCCTGGGCGGC